>Ga0335074_10004087_pt1 | contig 20080 bp, 19 predicted proteins | sample Lox_Sample_23_FD_206715 | JGI IMG/M metagenome (GOLD analysis project Ga0335074, IMG submission 206715) | Soil microbial communities from Loxahatchee National Wildlife Refuge, Florida, United States - Lox_Sample_2.3 | ecosystem: Environmental > Terrestrial > Soil > Wetlands | place: USA... | reverse complement strand
GGGACAACATTCGGGCCCAGGCCGCCGACCAACGCGCCGCGGCCGAATGGTCGCACCCCGAGCCCGTGGAGCTGGCCGCGATACCCGGTTCCCGGCGTCAATGGGAACGCGACCCCCAGGATGCCGACTTTCTGGTGGTGCGAGCCGGCCTGCACACGGCAGCGCTGGACACCGCATTGCGGGTCAACGACATCGCCGATGAGATCGACCTGGAACCGGTGTCGCACAGCGCATTACGTAGTTTGTTGGACACCCAACGCACTGTCCGCGATGTCCCGACCGGTATCGACTTGACCAAGGTTTCGCGGATCACCGTCCTGGGAGATGCCGACGAAGTGCACGCGGCGATGCGGGCCTGGATCGCCCAGGCGGTTACCTGGCACGACCCCACGGTGCTCGGCGTCGCCGTGGCTACTCCGAATCTCGAGACGCCGGAATGGTCATGGCTCAAGTGGTTACCGCACGTCGACGTTCCCGGCGAACTCGACGGCGTCGGCCCGGCCCGCTACCTGTCCACCAAACCCGACGAACTGGCCGTCCAGCTCGCCCCGGTGCTGACCGACCGCCCAGCCTTCACCGGCGACCCGGCTGATGCGTTGCGGCACTTGCTGATCATCGTCGACGATCCGGACTACGACCTGAACGCCTCGCCCCTGGCGGCGGGTCGGGCCGGGGTCACCGTTGTGCACCGATCGGCCAAAGTGCCGCATCGCGAACAGTATTCGGATCCCGAGCGGCCGATCCTGCGAATCGCCGATGGCGCCATCGACCGCTGGCAGACCGGCGGCTGGCAGCGCTACATCGACACCGTCGACGGCCTGGGTGCTGACGACGCCGGCCACCTCGCGCGGCGGCTGTCCCGCTGGGACTCCAACCCGACGCACAGCGGCCTGCGATCGACGGCCACCCGCGGCGCCACTTTCACTACGCTGCTGGGAATCCCGGACGCATCCCGCCTGGATGTCCCGACGATGTGGGCGCCGCGACACCGCGACGACGAGCTGCGGGTCCCGATCGGTGTCACCGCAACCGGCGAGCCGCTGATCTTCGACCTCAAAGACGAAGCCGAGGGCGGGATGGGCCCGCACGGCTTGATGATCGGCATGACCGGCGCGGGCAAGTCGCAGACACTGATGTCGATCCTGTTGTCGCTGTTGACGACTCACTCTGCCGACCGGCTGATCGTGATCTATGCCGACTTCAAGGGTGAGGCGGGCGCCGACATTTTCCGCAACTTCCCACAGGTCGTCGCGGTGATCTCGAACATGGCCGAGAAGAAGTCATTGGCCGACAGGTTCGCCGACACGCTGCGCGGTGAGGTTGCGCGCCGGGAAATGATGCTGCGCGAAGCCGGACGGAAAGTCCAAGGCAGCGCGTTCAACTCGGTCACCGAATACGAAAACGCCATCGCTGCCGGCCATGATCTCGCGCCGATCCCCACCCTGTTCGTGGTCGCGGACGAGTTCACCCTGATGCTCGCCGATCATCCCGAATACGCGGAGCTGTTCGACTACGTCGCGCGCAAAGGCCGCTCGTTCCGGATCCACATCCTGTTCGCGTCGCAGACGTTGGATGTCGGGAAGATCAAGGACATCGACAAGAACACCTCCTACCGGATCGGTTTGAAGGTGGCCAGCCCGGCGGTGTCGCGGTCGATCATCGGCGTGGAGGACGCGTACCACATCGAGTCCGGCAAGGAGCACAAAGGCGTGGGTTTCCTGGTGCCCGCTCCGGGTGCTGCGCCGATCAAGTTCCGCAGCACCTACGTCGACGGCATTTACGATCCGCCACGGGCAGCGAAAACATTTGTGGTGCATTCGGTTCCCGAGCCGAAACTGTTCACCGCTGGCCGGGTGGAGCCCGATCAGACCACCGTGATCACGACGAATGGTCACGAGGAACCGGTCGGCCCGCCGCGCAAGCTGATCGCCACCATCGGTGACCAGCTGGCACGCTACGGTCCACGCGCACCGGAGCTGTGGCTGCCGCCGCTCGACGACGCGATCCCGCTGAGCACGGTGCTGGCCCGTGCGGCGCTGCCGCGGGGCGAGTGGCGTTGGCCGCTGGGCGAAATCGACAAGCCGTTCGAGATGCGCCGCGACCCGCTGGTGTTCGACGCACGCTCGTCGTCCGGCAATCTGCTGATCCACGGTGGGGCGAAGTCCGGGAAATCGACTGCCCTGCAAACGTTCATCTTGTCGGCGGCAAGCTTGCATTCGCCCAGCGAGGTGAGTTTCTACTGCCTGGACTACGGCGGCGGTCAGCTGCGGGCGCTGGAGGACCTGGCGCATGTCGGCAGCGTGGCCTCGGCGCTGGAACCCGAGCGTATCCGCCGCACCTTCGGCGAGCTCGAGCAGCTGCTGCGGTCACGTCAGCAGCGGGAGGTGTTCCGCGACAAGCAGGGGCCGGATGACGGGCGGGGCCAGGTGTTCCTGGTCATCGATAACCTTTATGCTTTCAGCCGGGACAACACCGACCTGTTCAACACTCGAAACCCACTGCTGTCCAAGGTGACCGAACTCGTCAACATCGGCCTGGCCTACGGCATCCACGTCGTCGTCACCACCCCCAGCTGGCTGGAGGTGCCGCTGGCGATGCGCGACGGTCTCGGCCTGCGGTTGGAGCTCAAGCTGCATGACGCGCGCGACAGCAACGTTCGGGTGGTCGGTGCGCTGCACCGCCCGGCTGAGGCGGTGCCCGCCGATCAGCCGGGCCGCGGGCTGACCATGAGCGCCGAGCACTTCCTGTTCGCGGAACCCGAACTGGACCAGGTCGCCGCGATCAATGCCCGCCATCCCGGCGTCGAGGCTCCGCCCGTGCGGTTGCTGCCCACCAACCTGGCGCCCGCCGCGATCGGTGCGACCTATCGGGGCGCTGACCGGATCGTCATCGGCCAACGCGAAGAAGACCTGGCCACAGTGGAACTCGACTTTGCCGAGAACCCGCTGCTGATGGTGCTGGGTGACACCAAGTCCGGTAAGACCACGCTGCTGCGCCACATCATCCGCACCATCCGGGACAACTCCACTCCCGACCGTGTCGCGTTCACGGTGCTGGATCGCCGGTTGCATCTCGTCGATGAGCCGCTGTTCCCGGACAACGAATACACGGCCAACATCGACCGGGTGATCCCGGCGATCCTCGGCTTGTCGGCGATCATCGAAAAGCGCCAACCACCGGCGGGGCTGACGGCGGCCCAGCTGACCGGCTGGTCCTACCAGGGCCACACGCACTACCTGCTCATCGACGACGTCGACCAGATACCGGACACTCCGGCGATGACCGGCCCGTTCGTCGGGCAGCGGCCCTGGACCCCGCTGATCGGCCTGCTGGCCCAGGCCAGCGACCTGGGACTGCGGGTGATCGTCACCGCACGCGCAACAGGTGCCGCGCACGCGCTGATGACCAGCCCGCTGCTACGCCGGCTCAACGACCTGCAAGCCACCACCTTGATGCTGTCGGGCAACCCGGTCGACGGCGGAAAGGTCCGCGGCCAGCGATTCGACCGATTGCCCCCGGGTCGCGCAATTCTGTTGAGCGACACCGACACCCCGACATATGTGCAGTTGGTCAACCCGCTCGTCGACGAAAGTGTGGCCGTCGATGGCCGGTGAAATTAATCGAGAGGAGTACGTGGCATGACACTACGAGTCGTCCCGGAGGGTTTGGCCTCGGCCAGCGCCGCCGTGGAAGCGATCACCGCCCGCCTGGCGGCCGCGCACGCGGATGCGGCGCCGTTGATCACGGCCGTGGTCCCATCCGCCGCCGATCCGGTATCGCTCCAGACCGCGGCAGGGTTCAGCGCCCAAGGCACTGAACACACCGCGGTGGCGGCCGAAGGTGTGGAAGAACTCGGCCGCGCCGGCGTCGGTGTCGGTGAGTCCGGCGCCAGTTACGCGGCCGGTGATGCGGCCGCTGCGGCGAAATACTCGGTTTGACGATGACCGCGCCCGTGTGGATTGCTTCGCCGCCGGAGGTGCATTCAGCACTTCTCAGCGGTGGTCCCGGACCAGGGTCGCTGCTGGCGGCTGCTGGGGCGTGGACCTCGCTGAGCGCTGAATATGCCTCGGCTGCGGGCGAACTCACCACACTGTTGGGTGCGGTACAGGCCGGGGCCTGGGAAGGTCCCAGCGCCGAGGAGTACGTCAGCGCGCACGTCCCCTACCTCGCGTGGCTGACGGAGGCCAGCGCCAACAGCGCCGGGGTCGCTGCTCAGCACGAGACTGCGGCGGCCGCTTACACCACCGCGTTGGCCGCGATGCCGACGCTTCCGGAGCTGGCCGCCAACCACGCCATCCACGGCGTGTTGATCGCGACGAATTTCTTTGGTATCAACACGATTCCGATCGCGCTCAACGAAGCCGACTATGTGCGGATGTGGGTCCAGGCTGCCACGACGATGACCACGTACCAAGCGGTTTCGGGGTCGGCGCTGGCGTCGGCGCCCCGCACGGAGTCGGCGCCACCGGTGCTGAAGACCAATAGCGTGTCAGCGGCCGCGTCCGACCCGCCGTCGTCGGGAAACTTCTTCACCGACCTGTTCAACCAGCTGACTCAGCTCATCCAAGATCCGTCCGGGGCGATCTCGGCGATCATGGCGAACCCGGGCGCGTGGTTCCCGCTGCTGTTCTTCATCGGCTACGAGGCGTTCTTCATCCCGTTCGGAAACACCTTCTGGTCGATCCTGCTCAGTTCGCCGGCCTGGCTTGCGCTCATCCTCGGCTTGGCTCTCAACGCGGCGTCGACGGCTTTGCCGGCGGCTGTACCCGCGGCGGTCGGTGCGAGTGGAGTCTCCGCCGGCACCGCCGCCGGGTTGCCCGCTGCCGCTTTGTCTTCGACCGGTGTCGGGGCCGCGACGGCCACCGGATCGACGTCGGCGGCAGGCGCCGCGGCCGGTGCGGCCCCAGTGGCCACACCCGCGGCCGGCTTCGCCTACATGGTGGGCGGTATTGGTCCCGACGGCGGGGCAGGGCCGACGTTGATTGATCGCAGGATCGACAAGGCGCCCGGACGTTACATCCCTGCGGCGGCCGCGGTCGGTGCGGTGAGTCGCGGCAAGGCGCGGGTACGGCGGCGACGGCGGGCCGAGATGCACGACTATGCGGACGAATTCGCGGATATCGACAGCGATATCGGTCCCAGCGCGGAGCCCGAGCAGGCCTCAGTGCTGGCGTCGGATCGGGGTGCTGGGCCGTTGGGGTTCGTCGGGACGGTACACAAAGACACTGCCGCGCAGGCCGCCGGATTGGCGACCTTGAGCGGCAACGGGTTTGGTGAAGGTCCGAGTATGCCAATGGTGCCGGGAACCTGGGATTCCGAGGCGCCCGCGGGAGAGGGGGAGCACCGCTGAATGTGCTTGTGTGACAACGGTAGTCGACTAGAGAAAGGATTTACGTCATGAGTATGTTGGATGCTCATATTCCGCAGTTGGTGGCCTCGCAGTCGGCGTTTGGTGCCAAGGCGGGGCTGATGCGCTCGACGATTGGTCAGGCCGAGCAGGAAGCGATGTCGGCGCAGGCGTTTCACGCCGGGGAGTCCGCGGCGGCGTTTCAGGCCGCGCATGCCCGGTTTGTGGCGGCGGCGGCCAAGATCAACACCTTGCTGGATGTGGCCCAGGCCAACCTCGGGGACGCCGCGGGCACCTATGTGGCCGCCGATTCGGCTGCGGCCGGCAGCTACCCCGGCTTCTGACACCGACCGGCTTAGACGAAAGGATTTGTGATGTCGCAGATCATGTACAACTACCCGGCGATGCTCGCCCATGCCGCCGACATGGCCGGGTATGCCGGCACGCTGCAGAGCCTGGGTGCCGATATCGCCAGCGAGCAGGCGGCGCTGCAGGCGGGCTGGCAGGGTGATACCGGAATGAGTTATCAGGCCTGGCAGGCCCAGTGGAACCAGGCCATGGAGCAGTTGGTGTTGGCCTACCGCGCGATGGCCGGCACCCACGAGAACAACACCACCTCGATGCTGGCCCGCGACCAAGCCGAAGGCGCCAAATGGGGCGGCTAGCAGATGGCTGCTCAGCCTAACGCCGTCGAGCTCACCGTCGAGCAGGCGTGGTTCATCGCTGAAACCATTGGAGCGGGGACGTTCCCATGGGTGTTGGCGATCACCATGCCGTACACCGACGTGGGTGAGCGGGGTGCGTTCCTCGCTCGGCAGGCCGCCGATCTCACCCGGATGGGCCTGATGTCCGAGGGCGGTGCCGTCAACCCGGCGGTGGCCGAGTGGATCCGGCAGGTGTGCTTCCCGGACCGCTGGCTGGATCTGCGATACGTGGGATCCGGCGAAGCCTCCGGCGCTGACGAGCTGCTGCGCGGGATCATCGCACGGCGCGGCGACGAAACCCGCAAAACCGTTGTGGCGCTGCGTAACGCGCAACTGGTGACGTTCACTGCGATGGATATCAACGATGCCCGCGCACTGGTGCCGGTGCTGGGTGTCGGGTTGGCGCAGCGTCCGCCGGCGCGGTTCGACGAGTTCGCCCTACCCGCCCGAGTTGGTGTGCGGGCCGACGAGCGGCTGCGGAGCGGCGCGTCCCTGGCCGAAGTCGTTGACTACCTGGGTATCCCGGAATCGGCGCGTCCCGTGGTGGAGTCCGTGTTCACCGGGCCGCGCAGCTACGTCGAGATCGTGGCCGGCTGCCGCCATGACGGACAGTACGCGACCACCGAAGTCGGGATGAGCATCGTCGACGCCACAGCGGGCCGCGTCGTGGTCACGCCGTCGCGTGCCTTCGACGGTGAATGGATTTCGACGTTCCGGCCAGGCACCGCGTTCGCGATCGGCGTTGCCGTCGAGCAGCTCACCGCGCAGCTGCCGGACGGCGACTGGTTCCCCGGTAAACGGCTATCCAGAGATTTCACCACCCAGACCAGCTGAACCGCTGTCAACAAAGAGAAAGAGAAACAATGTCCTACCAAGCGGACCCCCATAGCCTGAGGAGCCGGTGATGTCCAGCGCTGTGATGCCCATCGTGCGGGTCGCCATCCTCGCTGACAGTCGGCTGACCGAGATGGCGCTGCCCGCGGAGCTGCCGCTGCGCGAAATCCTGCCCGCGGTCGAGCGTTTGGTGGTTCCAGCCGCCCACGACGGTGAGTCGGATAGCGCCGACGACGGCAACGCCGGCTCGGCCGCGCCCGTTCGGCTCAGCCTAGCCCCGATCGGCGGGGCGCCGTTCAGCCTCGACGCCAGCCTGGACACCGTCGGCGTCGTCGACGGGGATCTGCTGGCGTTGCAACAGGTCCCAGCCGGGACGGCCGCGCCCGGCATCGTCGAGGACATCGCCGACGCGGCAGTGATCTTCTCGGCATCCCGACTGAAACCCTGGGGGATAGCCCACATCCAGGGCGGCGCACTGGCCGCGCTCGTCGGATTGATCTGGGCGGCAACCGCTCTGGCGGTTACCCACCGAGTCGCCACCCGCGCGCCGGCCGGCCTCATCGCGGTCAGCGCGGTGGCGGTACTCGCCGCGCTGACCGGCCTGGCGGTCCGCACACCACGCGTCGGCGCGGTGTGCTCGGTTGCCGCGCTGGTGCCCATTGCCGCGGCATTGGCGTTGGTGGTTCCGGGCAGCTTTGGAGCGGCGTCGGTGACGCTGGCCGCCGCCGGGGTCACCGCATGGTCGCTGATCAACCTCATCCTTCCTGGCCGCGAAAAGAGCAGCGCGATCGCGGTTTTCACCGCGACGACGGTGCTCGGTGTGGGTGCGCTGCTTGCCGCGGCCGCGGAATCGTTCTGGCAGTTGCCGTTGGTGAGCCTTGGCTGCTTGCTGATCGTGGTGGCGCTGCTGGTCACAGTCGAGGCCGCTCAACTATCGGCGCTGTGGGCGCGATTCCCGCTGCCGGTCATCCCGGCTCCCGGGGATCCCACCCCGTCGGCGCCGTCGCTGCGGGTGCTGGAGGACCTGCCGCGACGGGTACGAATCAGCGACGCGCACCAAATCGGTTTCATCGCCGGGGCTGTGCTCCTCAGCGCACTCGGGTCGGTGGCAATTGCATGGCACCCGGGCACGCTGTCCGGTTGGGGTTGGTATGTGGTCGTCGCGGCCTCGGCGGCGGCCGCGCTACGGGCCCGGGTGTGGGACTCCGCCGCATGCAAAGCTTGGTTGCTGGCCCAGCCGTACCTGGTGAGCGTCGCGCTGGTGGTGCTTTACACCGCGACCGCGCACTATTTGGCCGCGCTCGTCGCCGTCATAGTCCTGGCTGCGCTGGTGCTGGCCTGGGTCGTGGTCGCACTTAACCCGACCATCGCCTCGCCGGAAACCTATTCGCTACCGGTGCGCCGACTGCTGGGCTTCGCCGCCTCAGGGATCGACGCATCGCTGATCCCGGTGATCGCGTATCTGGTCGGCATCTTCAGCTGGGTGCTCAATCGATGATCTCTGCCTCTGCCCGACGGCGATGTGGTTGCCTCGCAGCGGTTCTGGCCGCTGCGTTGTGGGCCTGTCCGCCGGCCCTGGCGATCACCCCACCGAAGGTCGACCAGGGTGCTCCGCCGCCGAACGGCGCTCCGGGGCCGGTGCAGCCGATGGAGAAAAACGGCGACTGCAGCAGCTCCGGCGTCATCCCCGGTACCGATCCGGGGGTGGCGACGCCCAACCAGAAGATGATGGATCCGGCTGCGGCGTGGCGGTTTTCGCGCGGCGACGGCCAACTCGTAGCGGTTCTGGACACCGGCGTACGACCAGGGCCGAGACTGCCCGGCGTGCAGTCCGGTGGCGACTACGTGGAAACGACCGACGGCCTCACCGATTGCGACGGGCACGGCACGCTGGTCGCTGGGCTGATCGCCGGCCAGCCCGGCGATGACGGCTTCGCCGGCATCGCACCCGGGGCGCGACTGCTGTCGTTGCGCGTGACATCGGCGAAGTTCTCGCCCCGAACCGCCGGGGGCGATCCCACCCTGGCACGTGCCGCCGTCGACGTCGCCGCGCTCGGCAGGGCGATAGTGCATGCCGCGGACCTGGGCGCCCGGGTGATCGACATCTCGGCGATCACCTGCGTGCCCGCCGACCGCAACGTCGACCAGTCCGAACTGGGTGCGGCGATTCGCTATGCGGCCGAGGCAAAGGATGCGGTCATCGTCGCTGCGGCCGGCGACAACGGTTCCACCGGTTGGGGTTCCGGCGCGGCGTCATGCGACTCCAACCCGCTCACCGATCTGGGGAATCCCAACGACACCCGCAACTGGGCCGGAGTGACATCGGTGTCAGTGCCGTCCTGGTGGCAGCCATGGGTGTTGTCGGTGGCCTCGCTCACGCCAGACGGCCAGCCGTCGAAATTCACGATGGCAGGCCCCTGGGTGGGTATCGCGGCGCCCGGCCAGAACATCGTGTCGGTCAGCAACCGCGACGACGGAGGGCTTGCCAACGGCCTGCCCAATCAACACAACCAGTTGGGCACGCTCAACGGCACCGACTACGCAGCAGCTTACGTATCCGGAGTCGCGGCGCTGGTACGCAGCAAGTATCCAGAGCTGAACGCCGCCCAGGTGATGCACCGCCTTACCGCAACCGCGCATAACGGGGCCCGCGCGCCGTCCAACGTCGTCGGCGCCGGCACCGTGGACCCAGTTGCGGCCCTGACCTGGGAGCTGCCCGCAGCCGCCGACCACGATGCAGCGCCGGTGAAACACGTTGCGGCACCGCCGGAACCGGCACCGAAGAGCCCCACGCCGCGGATTGTCGCCTTCGCCGGGACCGCGGCCCTCCTCTTGGCCGTGATAGCCGCCGCCGCGATCGCCGCGCGCCGACGAAAGGAGCCCACACCGTGAGCCCACAGCAATCCCTAACGCCGTCGACTGGACGGATCACCTTGGTGGCATTGGCCGTTGTAGCCGGGGCCATGGGCTTTCCGTGGCACTCGGCGCGCGAGCGTTGGGTACTCGGCATCGCGATCGTCGTCGCGATCACGCTGCTGGCCAGGTGGCGCGGGCTACCCGTGACGACGATCCTGGGCCGTCGGCTGGCGATGCGGCGGCAAAGCCGTGGCGCAAGGTCGGCAGCCAAATCCGCCACCGATGTGCGGACTACCGCGCTGCTGTGGGTCACCCCGCCGGAATCGGGTCTTGACGCGCTGCCGCTGCCGCTGATCGCCAGCTACGCCGACCGCTATGGTCTGCGCGCGGACAACGTCCGTGTCACCAGCCGCGACTTCACATCCGAGACCGGCGCGCGCCAGCGAGAAACGTGGATCGGGCTGACGTTGTCGGCGGCAGACAACCTCGCTGCGTTGCAGGCCCGTTCGCCGCAAATTCCGCTGCATGACACGGCCGAGGTCGCGGCGCGCCGGCTCGCCGACCACCTCCGCGAAAGCGGATGGACGGCTGCCATCGCCGAGCCCGACGACGTCCCTGAGCTTTACGCTCGGTCCGCCCGTGAAACCTGGGGCGGCATCGAACAGGGAGCCGGGGATTATGTTGCCGCGTACCAGGTTAAGGCCGACACCGCATTGCCGAACACGCTCGCGGCGATCTGGTCCTACCCGGTCCGTGAAACGTGGACGGCGGTGGAGGTCACCGGTGCGGGCGACCAGCAGACCCTGGCCGTCGCGTGCGCGATCCGCACCGATGCCCCTCCCGCGGCGGGTGGTCCGCTGCCCGGACTGATTTCGCAATCCGGTAGTCATCGACCGGCGCTGACGGCATTGCATCCACTGTCGACGCAGCGGCTTGACGGTCACGTCGCGCTGCCCGAAGCTCTGCTGCTGACCCGGCTACGCTGGCCAGCAGCATCGCCCAGCAGCCAAGCGCTGCTCTCAGCTGAATAGCGCAGCCGCGTTTTCGTAAAACACCTTGCGCAGCCAGTCATCGTCGATGCCGGGCAGGCGGGTGATCGAGCGCATCGCGTCAACGTAGCCGTACGGAATGTTCGGGAAATCGCTGCCGAACAGAATGCGATCGCCCAGTTCCCGCAGCCGATGAAGCTGCGACGGCGGAAACGGCATGGTGTCGTTGACGAACGGGGTGAAAGCCATTGTGGTGTCGAGCCGGACATCGGCTGAGCTCTCGCAAATGTCGAGAAATTCGGTGTACTCCGGCATCCCCAGGTGCGCGACGATAAGCCGCAGCCGCGGATAGCGACCCAGCAGACGACGAATCGGCTCAGGCCCGGTGTAGTCGCCCGGCACCGGCCCGGAACCGCAGTGAATCACCACGGGGACTCCGGCGTCCTCGATGACACCCCAAACATGGTCGAGCAGTGGGTCATTGGGTTCGTAGCGGCCCACTTGGACATGGGCCTTGAAGACCTGTGCACCGTCACCGATGGCCGCCTCGACGTAGTCGCCGGCGTCCGGCTCGGGGTAAAACGTCGCGGTGGCAACGCAATCCGGAGTCGATCGGGCGAACTGGGCGGCCCATTGGTTCAGCCACGCTGCCATCTGCGGTTTGTGTGGGTAGACCAAAGCGGTGAAGCCACGCACACCGAACTGCCGTAACAGCTCTACCCGCCGGGATTCAGCTGCCCGATAGGTGATTGGCCATTGCCGGCCCACCAGCGGCCCGGCGGAATCGAAGTAGTGCCACACCTTCTCCATCACGGATTTCGGCATGAAGTGGGTGTGCACGTCGATCACCCCGGGCAAGCCCAGCGCAGCCCAAATCTGCCGGACCTGCGCGGCTTCGTCCTGGTCGGTCATCGCCCATCCTCGACTCGTCTGCCAAGCTAAGTTCGTCTATATCAGGCGGCCGCGGGTTGTTGATCAGGAGGACCAATATGTGGGATCCAGATGTCTACTTGGCCTTCGCCGATCACCGGGCCCGGCCGTTCTACGACCTGCTATCCCGGGTGGGTGCCCAGCAGCCACGCCGGGTGGTCGATCTGGGCTGCGGCCCGGGCAACCTGACCCTGCAGTTGGCGCGGCGCTGGCCGGACGCGGCGGTCGAGGGGGTGGACAGCTCACCGGAGATGATCGCCGCCGCCCGCGAGCGCGGCGTAGACGCCGCCGTGGCAGACCTGAGAACCTGGACGCCGCAACCCGATACCGACGTGGTGCTGAGCAACGCCGCCATGCATTGGGTGCCCGAACGCGACGAGCTGATGGTCCGCTGGGCTGATCAACTGCCCGCCGAAGCGTGGATCGCGATCCAGATGCCCGGCAACTTCGAGACGCCGTCGCATGCTGCCGTGCGAGCGGTGGCCCGTCGCGAGCCATACGCAACGATGCTGCGCGACATACCGTTTCGGGTGGGGACCATGTCCGACTCGCCGGCGCACTACGCCGAGCTGCTGCTTGACGCGGGGTGCGCCGTCGACGCCTGGGAGACCACCTACCTGCATCAGCTGACCGGCGAGCATCCGGTGTTGGATTGGATCAGCGGTACCGCGTTGCTGCCGGTGAGCGAACGACTCAATGAGCAGGAATACCAACAGTTTCGCGAAGAACTCATCCCGCTGCTCGCCGACGCCTATCCACCCCGGCCCGACGGGACGACGTTCTTCCCGTTCCGCCGAGTGTTCGTCGTCGCTCAAGTTCGCGGCTGAGGCTACTGCGGCAGCCCCAACTTCTCGGCATCGGCGCGGTAGCGATCCACCCATTCATCGGAGCGCTGATTGGCCTGGCGTTCCAGCACCGGCGCGGGAGCCAACCGCGGGTCTTGGCCAACCGCTTCCAATACTGCGGCGACAATCGAGGTCAGGTTGCGCCAAAGCACGGGATAGGCCACGTCGATCGGGTCGATCTGCTCTTCGGCGAGCCAGTTACGCCAACCCGTCTCCTGGTCCCGCAGCATCGTGACGATGTGGGCGATGGCGCCGGGGTGGTAGGCGGCCTGTGAGTCGCGCTCCGGGTCTGGGCGGCCCCGCCACACCCGAGTCTGCACCGCCCGCCAAAACGACACCGCCTGGGAGACCACATCCGGTCGGTGGACGTGCACGTAAACCGGTTCGCTTCCGATCACATCTCGAATCGCGGCCCGCAGAGTGTCACCGGACCGATGGGGCAATCCGGCTGCCCGTTGCTGCAGCAGCGGCGTCTGGTTCCACATCAGCTTGCCGCCCCAGATGCCGTTGGGCGTCCGGCCGGAGCTGATGATGTGCTCGCGCCATGCGACGGACGATGCGGTGTCCGGCGTGCCCGGTTCCAGCGGATCGAGCAGCCGCAAGATCGTCTCGTCCTCGACGCCTTCGAACCACTGCCGCGGCTGCGGCGCCATGCCGGTCGTGGGCAGGTACTGAAAGAACTCTTGGGGTTCGCCGGCGCTGCCGGTCGCGCGTAACGACTCGACCAGCAGTGTGCTGCCGCAGCGCTGTGATGCGAGCACGAGATACGACGTCGGATGCGCGGACATCAGCTGAGCCTAACTGCACGCTACGGCGTGAGATCCACGCGTATTACGTTCACGCTGAACGCAACTATTGCTCGGTGCGCCGCACTCCGTCTTCGATGCCGCGGTCGACGGCGATCGCCGACCGGCTGCTCGGCGACTTTTCGTGGATCTGCAAATACGTCTCGGTGTAGCGAGCCGCGATGCGGGTGCCGGCGAAATCGGATGGTATGACGTCGCCGGTCTGTTGGCGCCAATCCTGCAGCCGGACAGCGAGATCGGTGGCGATCGCATCGGCTCCTTCGAGGCCGTCCCCGGCGAGCAAGTTGTTGGTCTCGGTGGGATCTACCCGGAGATCGTAGAGTTCGCGTTCCGGTCGTGGCGCCGTCACCAGCGGCGCGACGGCGTGGCCGGACGGGCTCTCCTCGATATCCCAGGGCAGATCCAATAGCGGCCGGCGCGCGTAGTTCTCGATGTAGCTGAAGTCTTTCGTCCGGATCGCGCGGATCGGATCAAACGAATCGTGATAAGTCTTGGTGGTGTACACATGATCGCGCACCGGCGCGTTGTGGTCCGGTGCAAGCAGCGCCCCCGCGTGCGAGATGCCCTCGATGTCGTCCTGCTCGGCTATACCGAGCAGATCCAGCAGCGTCGGCAGCAGATCCACACCGCTGAACAGATCGTCGTAAACCGTTGGGGTGATTGCCGTCCCGGTGGGCGGGCGGATGATCATCGCGATTCCCGTCCCAGCCTCGTACAGGGTGGACTTCGCCCGCGGGAAGGCCGCACCATGGTCGGTGACGAAGACCACCCAGGTGCTGGCGTCGAACCCGGTCTCGGCAAGCGTGTCCAGTATCCGGCCCACCGCTGCGTCGGCGGTCGCGATGGATCCGTAGAAATCGGCCAGATCCTGGCGCACCTCAATGGTATTGGGCAGATAGTCGGGCGTATCGACCGTATCGGGGTCGGCCGGTTGATAGCGGTCCCGGGGATAGGGCCGGTGCGTCTCAAAGAAGCCTGCGGTCAGCAGAAATGGTCGGCCCGCGTCATAGTCCCGCAGCCATTGCTGAGTCCGCTCAACGACGTATTCGCAGTAGGAGTTCGACACGTCGAATTCGTCAAAACCCAGTCGCGACGGGTAGGACGTTTCGTGTTGCATACCGAAAAGGGCTGAATACCAACCGTATTCGGACAGGATTTGGGGTAACGTGCGAACATCCGAGCGGTACTCCCAGCCGTGGTGGGCTAGGCCGACCAGTCCGTTGCTCTGCGGGTAGCGGCCGGTGAACAGCGATCCGCGCGACGGCGAGCACAGCGGCGCCGTGGCATGCGCTCTGGTGAACAGGATGCCCTCGCCTGCCAGCTGGTCCAGCCGCGGGCTGGACACGTCGGCGTGACCGTAGGCACCGAGATACCGGCCAAGATCGTGCCAATGCACGAGCAGCACATTGGCACGGCGATGTTCTGTTGCCTCTTGGTCGCCGATTGCCGTCACCTCCTCCGCCGCCTGAGCGCCATCGACGTTATCGGTAGCGGCGTTTCGTGCCGTCAGCGACTCACCAATGTGGCGGCGGGTACCCGCCGGCGCCGGGCGGGCCTTGTTGCGGCGGTGGGGGCTGGCCGTACTGCCATTGCCCGGCGCCCGGTGGTCCGTCGGGCACAGGCGCGTCGGTCGGGTTCGGCGACAGGCCCATCGTCATCCGGAATGCCGGGATCAACATGAGGGCACCCGCCGCGCCTATGACAAATCCCGCGACCAGGTCGTAGGTGAGGCGACCGGTGGCGCCATAGCGAGCTTCGCAGGCGATCGCCAGCACCAGCATCACTGTGCCGCCGCCGAGGATGAGGTATTGGCCCGCCTGTTTTTTGAGGAACAGCATCACCGCGCCCGCGGCGGCCACGAGGCCGGCCGCCATGATCAGGAACAGGCACGTCGCCAGGGCCGTCGGCACACTGGGAACCGAACTTTCGATCTGTTGCTCGCACAGATCGGAGAACTCTCCGGCGAACCGCTTACACATGTCTGTAGCTCGGTCGGCAGCGCTAGTCATGTTTAGCCACAGCGTCAGCGTGAGGGTGGTGCCGAGCAGCGCGAGCAACCCCACGGCGGCGAAGGTGATCCAGCTGATGGTCTGCTGGGATGTTGGACTGACCGGCTGCGTGCCCTGGCCGCCCCACGGGGGCGGACCGTAACCCGGTTGTGGATAGCCAAGGTTCGGCGCCGCGCTGTATCCGCCAGGGCCGGGCTGGCCGTAGCCCTCCGGGCTCGGCTGGCCGCCGGAGCCAATCTCGGGGTAATCCCGAGGATCGTCCGGCGAACTACCCCATTGCGGGGGGAAGCCTGGTGGAGGAGGTTGCATCCCGGCATCGTAACTGCCGTGGCAATCGAGACGCTTATCGCGCAACTTGCGATCAGTTGACGCCCGGTTCTTTGCCCCACCCGTTCTCCGAGACGAATTCGGCCAGCGGCCTGCCCAGCGCCCAGCCATCCAATTCCAGCGAGGGTCGATCCGGAAACTCGGGTACCGGACCGAGGCACAGGATCGCCACCGGCTCGGCATCCGGGGGCATGGACAACAACGCCCCCAGTTTCGGCGGATCGAACAGCGATACCCACCCCATCCCCAGGCCTTCGGATCGTGCCGCCAGCCAGAGGTTTTGGATCGCGCATGACACCGACGCGAGATCCATCTGCGGCATGGTGCGACGGCCGAAGATGTAACTGTCTCGGCCCTCGCACAGCGCCACCACCAGCAGTTCGGCGCAATCGAGGATGCCTTCGACCTTCAGCGCGAGAAACTCCTGCTCCCGTTGGCCAAGCGCGTGAGCGGTCAGCAGGCGCTCCTCGTCGACCAGGGCGTGGATACGTCGTCGCAGCGACTCGTCGGTGATCCGGATGAACCGCCAGGGCTGCATCAAGCCCACATTGGGTGCGGCATGTGCGGCCTGCAGCACGCGCGCCAGGACTTCCTCCGGCACGGTGCTGTCCGGCACGAAGCGGCGCATGTCGCGCCGCTCGGAGATGACGCGATACACCGCTTGCCGCTCCTGCGGACTGAACGCGTGATCGCCCACATTGTCATCGTAGGAACCGATGCCTGACGTGTCTGCCAGACTAGATTCCAACGGCGAAAAGGATCGGTCCCATGAAGATTCCGGAATCACTTGAGGATTTGCCCACCAATGGCACTCGGGGACGCGTTTATGGCGAGCCCTATCGAATGGCGGACGGCGGCACGGTGATCACCGTCGCCAAGGTCCGCGCGGGGAACTCGACACCGGTCGGTGTGTTCGTCGTGCACGAGGGCACGGCGCGCTGGGTGCCGGCGGTCGACGCCAACCGGATCGCGCTGCTCGGGGTGATGACCGGCCTCCTCTGCGGCGTGATCGCCAGTATGGCCGTGCTGCGTCGCCCGCCGTGGCCGGACTTGTCGGCGAATTCAGCGGCGTGGCAGCGGCACTGACGGACTATGGCCGGTAGGTGACGCCGACCGCGCGGAGGACGTATTCCGGGGGCATGTCGAAGTTCAGCGATCGGCGCGGTAATCCGGCGAGCACGTCGCCGGGAATGGCGATTTTGTAGTGCAGCGACAGGTCCCCGGTGAACGACTCGTCGACTTTGCTGACATCGACATCGACCTGCAGGCCAGACGCAGCGATCTCCGCCGTCGCCGGCCCGGACTGCGGCGCGTTCCAACGCACGTTGACGGTGGGCCCGGCCAGCTTGGGCAGCGACGACAGGGTCGCAAGGACGCGTTGTGAGGTGAGCGCCACCGATCCGACATAGCTGGCGACACTGTGCACGGAACGCAGACCCGGGATCGCGCCGCTGAATCGTCGGGTGACCGCGACGTAGTCGGCGAAGTAGATGAGCCCCTCCGCCTCGACCTCCGCACGCACGTCGGCCGGCAGTTTGCCGATGCCGAAAAGCCTGCGGACGATGACGGCCATCAGCCCAGTATGACCACGGCCCCGAAAGTGGCTGCTAGACGATCAGAGCTTGGGGTCGTCTTCGTCGTCGTCGGCGGGTTTCTGATCGGGTGCGAGTATTCGCCGGGACGCGACGGGCTTGCCGGCCACCCGCTTCACCACCTCCGTCGCGGTGGGTGGAGTGACGATGCGGCCCTGCACCGGAGCGCCGTTCTTGACCGAAGGCGTTACGACGCGTTTGGTTTCGGTCTTGCTCTCGCTACCCGCGCCGCCCGCGCCGGCCATCGCGCCTGGCGGCATGATCGGCATGCCGCCCATACCGCCTCGGGGTCCGGCGGCCGCGTCGGGTGGCGGTGTTGGTACCGGTGGCTGGGTGGGCGACGACGCGGGAACGGTACCGGCTGACGGAGTCGGCGGCGGCCCGAGCTGTGAGGCCGGAGCGGTGCTGGCCAAGCCCGCGCCGGCGCCGCCTGCGGCGCCGCCCAACCCGGCGGCCTCACCAGCGGCTCCGCCGACCGCGCCTAGGGCCCCAGGCACGGCCCCGGCCGCGGCCGCGCCGCCGCCTGCGCCCTTCCCGGCTGCGCCCATGACCGCCTGCATGACCTGCATACCTTGCTGTGGGATCTGCCCGGCGATCTGGGTAAACGGTTGCAATGCACCGGTCAAGGAGCTGGTGAGACCCTGGCCGATGCTCGTTGCTCCCTGCATAAGCTGGGTGAACTGGGACATCGGGTCTTTGCCGCCCGCGCCGACGCCGGCGAGGTTGCTGTTCGAAGCCTGTTCCGTGGCAGGGAATTGCGTTGTGGCATAACCGAGTCCGGCTTCGCGCTGGCTCTGCCCCAGCTGGGCCTGGAGGTTGTCCTGGGGATCGCCGGAATTGACGGTGACGCCCATCAGTCCCAGGAGCTGCTCGACGCCCGAAGGGCCGGAGGCGACCATGTCGGAAACGATTTGATGCGGCGGCAGATTCAACCCGTGCGTCTGCGCGTAATGTTCGATTATCGCGACCAGTCTTGGATTCATGGCGTTCCTTGCGATGTCGTCTAGTACCGCGGGACGGTGGTATCGAGTGTACGGGCGGATAAAAAGTCGTAGACAGAAGCGCCTGGGCGGTATTCGTCGATGAGGCGCTGAGTGAGCGCGTTGATTTCATCCACTGCGGCTGCCATGCGATCGACCATCTCGGCTCGAGTAGTGCCAACTTCGCGTGCGGCGATGAGCTCGAAGACGCGCTCGTAGCCGGCCTGGGCGGTGTTGTGTAGTTCTGTGCAGTAGCGGGCGTTGAGGGTGGCCCGTGCCCGTTCGGTGTTAAGTTCGCCGAGCACTGCGGGATCGGCAGTGCCGCCGTCGATTTGGAGCCGTGCGATCTCGGTGGCGTAGATGCGCTGACGGCGACGCCAATCGGCATCGCAGTCGAGCTCGGCGGCTCGGGTGACCAGGTTCACGGCCATCGTGTAGCCGGCCACGGCCTGGTCAGTCGGCGAAGTCCCCATTGGGGTTTCGTCAGGGATCGAGGCTTTTGGCCGAGGGTCGGCGTTGGCCGCCGCCTGCAAGTCGGCAAGGTCGAAATAGGTCATCGCACAATGCTTTCCGCTGCAGTGGTATTGCAGGTGAGAAACCAGGCGAGGTGGTAATTTGCGGCTGCCTTGTCTCCATTAACCAGGGCCTCGATGGCGGCGAGCAGTTGCCAGTTGCCCAGGTCCGCTGCATCGACATGGTCGGGATAGCTGTCCAGCACGCGGTCAGCCAACGCGGTCAGCTGGTTGTGCAGTTCCTCGGCCTCAGATTCGAGCACCCCGGTACCCCTGGAGGCGGCTGTGGCCAGGGTGTGCGCGAGCCTGGTCAGCCCATCGCGGTAGAGGGTGGCCTGGTTCAGCTCCCAGCCCAGATCTTCGACCTCGGGTGCGCGTCGTGGTCGCGGCGACGTGGGCATTGGCTCATCGGTCTCGGATTCGGGTCGGTAGTGCCCGGCTTGAGTGGCCGCAGCCAGCGTCACCTCACCCAGCAGTGCTTCTATGTCACCGCGCCGGCGCGCTGGCTCGAGAAGTGTTACAGCGGAAGGGATTTCGATGCCAGGCGGAATCCAGCCGCTGGCGAGATCGGTCACCAAGACGGTAGTGTCGTCGGCGCGGTCGCCGACCGCCCAGTTCAGCCGGGGTTGTTGGTCGGCCACCGCCGCAACTATTCGCTGCAATCTTCTGCGCGCCGTCGCATCGGCAGACAGCGCACCGGCCAGCGCCCCGCCCGCGGAGGCAATGGCGCTTTCGGTTCCCACACCGGGAGGCGCCGGCGTTGGCAGCCCACCGGGTTGGCGCACCACTGTGGCAGCGGGCTGACCTACACCGGGTCCGCCTCCGGCGGACGGATGAACTGCCGCCGAACCCGGCACGGTCGACGACGTCGGTGATCCGCTTATCGGTGCTGACGGGGCCGACGGCGTCGAAGCAATGGGCGGCGGCGTCGGGGGCGCCGCGACGGTGGGTGGCCGTAGGTCGGAGCCGTAGGCCGGCAACGGGCCCGCCGGCGCGGCCGGAGCCGCGGCGACCGGGGCGGGTCCGGTCATCATCGGCGACGCCGGCTCCGAGGTGTACGCCACCGAGGCCGGCGACGACGGCACTGCTGCGGCCGGTGCCTGTGTCGGAGTTGGTGTGTCTCCCACCGTGACCGGCGTGCCGGTCCCGGCGGTCGGGAACGTCGGCGCGGTTTGCGGCACTTGAGACGCCATCGCCTGCACCGGCCCCCCAGGCGTCCCGCCGCCCATGGCCGGGGCGCTCATCGGCGCGCCCGCATTCAAGCCCGCGGGCGCTCCCGTGGGTGTTGCGCTAGCCGGCGCGCCGAAACCAGCCGGGCTTGTCATCCCGCCCATGGCTCCCCTTCCTGC
>Ga0335074_10004086_pt1 | contig 20085 bp, 17 predicted proteins | sample Lox_Sample_23_FD_206715 | JGI IMG/M metagenome (GOLD analysis project Ga0335074, IMG submission 206715) | Soil microbial communities from Loxahatchee National Wildlife Refuge, Florida, United States - Lox_Sample_2.3 | ecosystem: Environmental > Terrestrial > Soil > Wetlands | place: USA... | reverse complement strand
TCTGGACGCGCATGGCGGCGAAGCGCCCAACATCGCGACCGCTCCCGACGTACAAGCACTCACCGACGCACAGCTCACACAGATTATTCATGACGGGCACACCGGAGGGATGCCGGGCTTTGCGACGGTGCTTTCCGATTCGGATATCGCTGCGGTAGTGAGCTATCTTCGGCAATTGCAACACACGGGCCGCGGGCCTGCGGTGCCGGGAAATGTGGCCGACGGCAAGGCGCTTTTCTTTGGCTCGGCGGGATGTTCAGAGTGCCACATGGTGAAGGGGGAAGGAGGGTTCCTGGCGACTGACCTGACCGGTGCGCCTCTTTCCGCGGAAGACATTCGCAACGCAATCGTGAGCCCCTCGGCAGGTCCTACCGACGTGTTAACCACGGTGGTGATGAAAAATGGGCAAAAGTTCAGCGGGCTGGTGCGCGACGAGGACAATTTTTCCATCCAGCTTTTAGCGGAAAACGGCGCGTTTCATTCGATCGATAAGGCGAACGTGGCAAAGATCGAGCGGGCGGCGACACCGCTGATGCCGAGCGATTACTCGACGAAGCTTTCGCCCGAACAACTGCAGGATGTGATTGCGTTTGTGGCGAGCCAAGCGAATGCGTCGGGTGGGCGTGGACGCCGGCGGTTTGGCGGTTAGAGGGTTCTGCGTAGCAGAGTTTTCTAAGCGAGAGAGGACATTCGTGAAACGGACCATTTTACTGGCGTGTGCGATGGCTCTGCCGATGGCGTTGACTGCGCGGCAGGAATCACCGGCGCCGGCGCAAGTTTCTCCCCAACAAGGCACGCAGCAGGCCGCGCCGTCTCCCCGGCGCGGCCCTGCTGCGCGCCAGTTTTCGTTGCAGGCGTTGAATCCTGGTTTTTGGAAGCGGTTTGACAAGAACGCCAAGCTTGGCACAGTCGCCACGGGATTCGGGTTCACAGAAGGGCCGGTGTGGGATGCACGCAACGGCGGGGTCCTCTATGTGAGCGATGAGGAGCAGAACCATATCTACCTTATCAAACCGGATGGGACGTACACGATCGTGGCGAGCCTGGGCGATCCGGACGGGAGCACGTTTGACAACCAGCTGCGGCTGATCAATTGCGCGAGCGTGTTGCGGGCGATTGTGCGCGTGGGGCCGGATGGTTCGCTGACGACGCTGACGGATAAATACGACGGGCAACGGTATAACAGTCCGAACGACATTGTGATGGGGCCGGATGGGGCGTTTTATTTCACGGACCCGACGCTCGATTTGCCGAAGGGCGATACGCAAGAGACGCCGTTTCAGGGAGTTTACCGGCTGGCGCAAGATGGCACGGTGACGCTGCTGACGAAGGAGCTGGATCAACCGAACGGTATCGCGTTTTCACCGGACGGCAAGCGGCTCTACGTGGACGACACGAAGCAGCGGAACATCCGAGTCTACGATTTTCACGACGGGACAATTTCGAACGGGCGCATCTTCGGCGACGAGCATCCTCCGGCCGGAGAGCGCGGCGGCGTGCCGGACGGAATGAAGATCGATATGCATGGCGACCTTTTCGTCACGGGACCCGGCGGAGTGTGGCTTTGGGATTCAGCTGGAAATCATCTGGGCACGATCATGATGCCGCGCGGGCCGGCGAATCTCGCGTGGGGGGATCCCGACTACAAGACGCTCTACATGACCTCAGGAAACACCGTGTACAAGCTGCGGACGAAGGTGCGCGGGTTTGTGCCCTACCTCAAAAAGAAAAAATAAACGCACCAGGGAAGCTTGTCTCTGCCATCGAGGCTACTGGCCGTCACCGTAGCCGCCGCGTCCTTGGGGTTCGGGAGGAGGCGGATTGACAAAGGCCTCGCCGAGCGGGCCGCGGTCGAGACCTTGCGCGTCAATCACGTGCAAAGAGACACGTGCGGTTTCCTGCGGAGCTTGCACGGTGACTTGCAGCTTCAGAGGCTGCAGAGGATTTACGTCGCCGGCGGGCGCGGTGCCAATCGCCTCGCCGCCGCGATTGTAAAAGTGAGCCATCAGCCGGCCAGTATAGAAAACTCCAAAATTGCCTGTGAGCACGAGGCCGGTTGGCGTGGCCGCGGCAGCTAACGGAGTGCCGACAACCCCGCTATACGTTGCGGTTTGGAAGCTGCTGTCCATTCGGGTGGGATACCACTCGGAGTCCATCGCGTAACTTTCGCCGGGATCGAGCTGGACGATGGGACTGTTTACTTCGGCTTCCATATAATAAATCGGCGGACGCGCAGGCGGCTCCGCTTGAGTTGGCGCAGCGCCGGGCATAGCTTGCGTGTTCGCCTGGGGCGGAGGGAAGTTGCGATTGCGCGCGCCGGTGGTGAAAAAGATGATGCTCGATTTATCGGGATAGTCCGCGCCGGGCTGATACTTTCTGCGCTCGATCATGGTGTAGTCCGTGGTGCCGTCGACGACAGCTACCCAGTCGCTTGGAGAATCGATCCAGACTTCACCGCCATTGTTGTTCCAATGCACGTGGAACAAGCCGTCCTTCACCGTGTAGCCCGGATTGCCGGGGTTGCCCGTACGGACGTGGTAGCCATTGAGATAAGCGCTGTTTGGATTAGCGGGGGTGACGCCCCAAAAGTCGGGGTTGAATTTCGTCGGATCGCCGGGATCGGCAGCGTTGTATTGGGAAACGGATTGCTCGGACCAGCTCTGCGGGTAACCGCTGACGTTTTTCATCACGGCGTGGAATGAGATCGCAGGCGAATCGCCGGTGATGCTGACGTCGCGGATATATTGCTGGCCGATCTGCGGATCGACGGGGCCAGTGAGGCGGACGGCGCACGTGGGGCCGTGCGAGAGCACCTGCAGATCATAGGGATCATCGTCGAGGGGTTCGCCGCCGGCGCCGGCCCAATGCTGTTCGTCATCGGAGCCTTCAGGCATCGGCCAGATTTTGTCGCCGCCGTAGTTGTACCAGTGGTGCTGGACCGTATCGGGCGGCATATATTGGCCTTTGAGCTGATCGTTGACGAAAAGAAAATCGTGGTCGCCGAAGGTGACTTGCATCAGGCGTCCGCCAAGCTGTGGGACGATCTCGAGCTTGACCCACTGATTGGCGAGTTGCTCGGCTTTCCAGCCGTCGAAATTCGTCTCCTCGGCCGTGCAGCCGTGAGAGGATGCCGCGCGCCCGCGAAGCGCCAGCGCGGCGAACATCGCAACCGCAACGCAGGAGGCGGCCAGAGCGCCGCGCCATGGCGCGCGCCGAGAATTTCCCGGCGAATTGGAGGATGAATCTCGCGCTTGGAGACTTGTCGAGGACGCAAGGTCCCTCGCTGAAGTCATGACAACTACCTCCCCAGAATTCTGCCGGCTCATCCTACGCTGGCGATCGCGACCGGGCGCCGCGTAGCAGGAGATGCGGCGGGAACACCGTAACCGAGTTGTTTCGATATGTCCTGACTCACTCGAATTACCAGAGGCGAAAGCTGGCGCAGCCGGGCACGGGTCATGCGAGTGGCCGGACCGGTGATGCTGAACGCCGCTTTCACTCGGCCGGCGTGATCCCAAAGCGGCGCAGCGATGCAGCGAATGTGGTTCTCGTATTCTTCGAGATCGGTGGCGAATCCTTGGCGGCGGACGCGGTTCAACTCGGCCTCAAGTTCCTGCAAGGAGGAAATACTATTCGAGGTGGAGCGCGTCAACACCAGCCGGGGGAGGATGTTTTGAAGCTCCTCGGGCGTCGCGTACGCCAAGAGGACCTTGCCGACTCCGGTGCAGTGCAGAGGAACGGCGGCGCCGACCTGCGAAAAGATGCGCAGAGGTTCGAGAGATTCAAGCTTTTCCACGTAGACGGCCGTCAAATCCTGACGGACGGTAAGGTGGACGGTCTCGCGGGTAAGGCGGTTGAGTTCCTGAAGATAGGGAAGGCTGATGCGGTGGACATCGAGGCGGTCAAGGGCTGCGCGTCCGAGGCTTACGCAGGCGGGCCCCAGTTGGTATTTGCCCGTCGATTCCTCGCGGACAAGAAAGCCCGCGGATTCAAGGTTGACCAGAAAACGATGAACCGTGCTGGCATGAAGATTAGAAAGCTTAGCGATTTCGCCTGCTGCAAGGGCCCTTTGAGCCTCGCCGACAAGGGCGAGCAGCTTTAGACCGCGATGGAGGGCAGTAATGTTATAGCGGGGCGGCTGTTGATCTTTCATCGTCAGTGAGAATCCAATCTTCCAAGGTGAAAATGCGGCTCGGCGATGTATTGGGCTCCGCCACGCGGGGTTATGCTAACGCACCGGATTCAACAAAAGCAAGTGTGGACAAGGTGAAAAGGGAGAAAAACCTTGACAAAGTTTTCAAACTGGAGTTAGCTCGCTTGCGGTTTTTCATTTTGCGGGTGTTTTCATTCTGTGCGTGCACCGATTTTATACGGTAAAAATAACCGCCGAACCGACCGGCCATTCGATGGCATTTGCGAGCTGCCCCAACGCTGCAAGCTGAGCCCTTCATGAGAACCGTGACCAAAGGCGCGACGAAGCGGCGGCGCGTCGCGCTCGAGATGAGGAAACTAAGCAGACCCGGCATCCTTGCGCTGGTGCTGCTTGGAGCGTCATTGGTGGCAGTGATTGCCGCGGGCCAAGCGGCGCTCACGACCGTTCCGCCCGCAGTCGGGGCCGAAGGCGTCGCGAAGTCCGCGACGTCTGCACCGATCAATATAACCCCCTCAGATTTGATGAAGGCGCCGGTGGCGTCGAATTGGGCGTCGTATAACGGGGATTACACCGGCCGGCGCTATTCTGGTTTGACGCAGATCAATAAGACGGACGTGGGGTCTCTTGCCGCGCAATGGGTCTTCCACGTGACGAACAGCGATCGGCTCGAAATGACGCCGGAAGTGGTCGACGGAGTGATGTTCGTCACCGCGGCGAACGACTGCTATGCGATCGATGCGCGGACGGGGCGGCTGGTCTGGCACTATTCCCAGCCCATCACGCAGGGTTTGATTGACGACGCATCGAGCCACCACAATCGCGGCGTTGGCATTTGGCATGATCGCGTCTTCATGGAGACGGACAACGCTCACCTGCTTTCACTGGATGTGCGGTCGGGCAATCTAATTTGGGACGTTGCATACGCTAATACGACGAGTGCGAATTACGGCGCGACGAGCAGCCCTCTCGTGCTGAAGGATGAAGTGCTCGTTGGCACTTCCGGCGGTGACGACGGCGTTCGTGGATTTCTGGTGGCGTTTGACGCAAAAACGGGCAAGGAGCTTTGGCGGTTTTGGACGATTCCCGGGCCGGGAGAGTTCGGTAACGAGAGTTGGCCTGGCGATATGTATTTGCACGGCGGCGGAACGGCGTGGATGCCGGGCACCTATGACCCAACGCTCAATACGCTCTATTGGGGCACGGGAAATCCTGCGCCTGACTTCTACGGCGAAGGGCGGCCAGGCGACGATCTGTATACGGATTGCGTGATTGCGCTCGACCCCGATACCGGCAAGTTGAAATGGTATTACCAGTTCACGCCGCATGATCTGAATGATTACGATTCGGTGGAGACGCCGGTCTTGGTCGATACGATTTATCAAGGGCGGCCAAGAAAGCTGATTGTGGAAGCGAATCGCAACGGTTTTGTTTACGTGCTGGACCGGACGAACGGGAAGTTCCTCTCGGCAATTCCGTTTACGGACAACGTCAATTGGGCAAAGTCTATCGGGGCCGATGGGCGGCCAGTTAAGACCGGCGTCATTCCCGGGCCAGACGGGACGGAAGTTTGCCCGAGCTACGGCGGTGCGACGAACTGGTATTCGCCCACGTACAATGCAGGAACCGGACTCTTCTATTTTCTCGGCAACAACGGATGCAACGTTTTCGTCGCGAAGCCGCAGGACTATGCGTATGGCGACACCTACTACGCGACGGGAACACGCCGCGTTCCCGGGGAGCAGTCTACGCGCTGGTTGATGGCTTACGATCCCAGGAAAAACACATTCGTCTGGCGGTACCCGCAGGTGGGCCGCGGAGGCAATTCGGGCGTGATGAGCACGGCGGGGGGCTTGCTATTTTTCGGTGACGATGCCGATTCGCTCGAAGCGGTTGACGCACGTACGGGTCACGCTCTTTGGCATTTCGACACGGGGCAATCGTTCACGGCCTCACCTATGACGTACGCATTGAAAGGGAGGCAGTATGTGGCAGTCGCGGCAGGCGACGATGTCTTCAGTTTCGCGCTGCCGCAATCTTCACGGCACGAAGTGGTTGCAACGGCTGCGAAGTAAGAGAGGAGGAAGCATGAGTCCTGAAGTATCTACGCGAAGAAGCTTTGTACAGCGGGCGTCGTCCATGATGGCGGCCGTGGGGCTCGCGTGGTCTGCCTTGCGTGCGCGGGTTGCGGGTGCGCAGGAGCAGGCGCCAGCTTCGTCGCCCATTCTGAAATTGGGGTACGACGGCAAGCCGGTGACCGGCAGCCCGATGATCGCTCCGGTGGTGGTCCACAACGGCCTAATTTACGTTTCGGGGCAGGGTGCCAACGACAACGGAGCGATTTCCTGGACGTACCAGGCCAAGACAGGGATGGCCGGAGGACGTGGAGAGGGCGGGAACAGCGAAGCGCCGGATAATCTGGATATTGTCGCGCACACGCAAAAGACCATGGACAACGTGAAGGCTTTGGTGGAAGGAGCCGGCGGGAGCATGGACAACGTGCTGTGCCTCACCGTCTATCTTGCGTCGCTTGATTACTACGAAGCGATCAGCAAGACGTATTCATCGTATTTCCCCAATCGCGCGCCGGCACGATGCGCGATATCTGTGTCCGAAGTGCCGGGCGGGTCATTGCTCGAAGTCAGCTGCATCGCGGCGGTTGTGAAGAGCTAAAAATTTTTAGGAGGAAATCATGGAAACGAAAGCAAGCAGCCGGCGTGGATTCTTTTCAAGATTGGCGGCGGTGGTGGCGGGTGGAGTGGGCGTGCAGAACTTGCTGGCGCGGCAACCTGCCGCTCAAGACGCTCCGGCCCAGGGAGCGGACGCGCAGGGCGCGGAGGAAGGGCGCGGCCGCGGCCGGGGTCGCGGCAGAGGCGGTCGTGGCGGCGGTGGTGGGCACATTCACGACGGAGTTCTCTACTTGTCCGGGATTGGGGCGCATATTCCCTACGTTGAGGGGCAGCCACAGGCGACTGATATTGCGGCGCACACGACGAAGGTGATGGACGGAATCAAAAGAAGTGTGGAGGCGGCCGGCGGATCGATGGACACCGTTCTCAAGCTCAACGTCTACCTGGCCTCGATGTATCACTACGAGCCGATGAACGACGTCTACAAGACCTATTTCCCGAACGGGGGCCCGGCGCGCACTTGCGTGGTGGTGGCGGGAATCCCGGACGATTCGCTGCTCGAGATAGATGGGTTCGCGGCAGTGCCGAACCCGCCGCAAGAGCAATAGGAACGGCTGCGCGGCCGTTTCGAAGGAGTCTTGAATGCGATTGCAATGGGACCGGCGCGCATTTTTGTCCGCGCTGAGCGCCATGGCGGCGTCGTTTGCGGGCGGGAAGGATTTGCAGGCCGCTCCTGTGCCATCCGCGGGCCGTGAACAGGGGAGCGGTTACTACGGCTGGCCCGGCGCAAACTCCAACGAGAAAGTGGCCGTAACCGGATTCGGCTCGACCGGGGACGTTTATGCCGAGTTGGGGATTGTGCCGCTGATGAACGGCTCGGGCACGCTGACCGTGATCGGTGGTTCGCTGATTCCGCCGGAAGTGGAAGCGGTGATGCGGATGGCGAGCGAGCATTTCGTTGTAATTGACGATTTGGAGCGCGCCGTCGGGCAGCAGATCGCGCAGTTGCTCAAGCTTCCCAATGGCTACACCGGGCTTATCACCGCGGGAGCGGCTGCGGCGTTGCTCGTCGGCTACGCTGCGATCCTCACCGGCGACAACAAGCAGTGGATCCGGCAGATTCCCGACTTAACCGGCATGCCGAAAAGTGAAGTGATCATCCAGAAGAGCCATCGCTACGCCTTCGATCACCAGATTCGGCAGACCGGCGTCAAGCTAATCGAAGTGGAAACGCATGACGATCTGCTTGAAGCGATCAACCCGCGAACTGCGGCAATGCACTTCACCAACCTTTGCAACCCGCAGGGCCAGATCAAAGTAGACGAGTGGGTGAAAATCGCACACGCGCACAATTTGCCGGCTTATAACGACGCGGCGGCCGACACGCCTCCGATTTCGCGCTTGTGGGAATACGTCAACATGGGCTACGACCTCGTCACATTCAGCGGAGGCAAAGACATTCGAGGGCCGCAATGCGCGGGGCTGCTGCTCGGGAGGCAAGACCTGATCAGCGCGGCGCTGATGAACATGAGCCCGCAGGAGGACACGATCGGCCGGCCGTGCAAGGTGGGCAAGGAGGAGATCGTGGGCATGTTGAAGGCGCTGGAGCTTTTTGTCGCTTCCGATCAGGACGCGCTGCTGAAGCAGTATTACGCGATGCTGGGCACCGTTTCAGATGCGGTGACGAAAGTGCCTGGGGTGACCACGTCCTATCAATTTGATCCCAACCAGATCGACAATCATACGGTGAGCATGACGATCAGCTGGGATACAAATACAGTGAAATTGACCGAGAAGGAAGTGCGGCAGCAATTGACGGCGACGCGGCCGATATCGATTCGCATGGGCGATCCCGTAGGGAATGACGCGAATCGCGACAAGGGTGCTGTGAGCAATCCTTCGATCGCTACAATCGGCGTTTCCGCGTGGCAACTCAAACCGGGCGAGGAAAGGGTAATCGCGAGGCGCCTGGCAGAAATCCTGCACGGCGGTGTCGCGTCGTAAATAAGAACGGCGCGACGAGAACCGGTGCGCGGGGCCCCGGTGGAGCTTGCGCCGGCCGAATCAGGAGTCTCATTGCTGCTGACGCAGCGCGCGCGATCAGTGTTTGACCGCGATTGCGGAAATTTCGATTTTCGCTCCGTTTACCAGTGCCGCGACCTGGACGGTGGTTCGCGTGGGTTTGGGATCCGGCATGATTGCGACGTAAGCTTTATTCATATCCGCGAAATCGTGAATATCGGCGAGAAATACGTTCACGGAGACCACATCGTTCAGCGAAAAGCCGCCGGCTTTCAGAATGGCTTCAATGTTTTGTAATGCTGCGGTGGTTTGCGGGCCGATCCCGTCCGGCAACTTGCCGCCGCTGTCCGTACCTTGCGTTCCCGCCACGTACATGGTGTCACCGGCCAGAATTCCGTTGCTGAAGTTCGGGCTCACTTCGGCGCCCGGCGGGTTGATGGCGCGGACGACGGGCGTGGCCGGTACGGTGACGGTCGTGGTGTTATTGCACGAAACGAGAGTGGCTGTTGCGAGGAAGAGCGCCAGGAGCGCGGTCAAGCCGATTTTGGACATGTGTTCTCCTTATAGGCCGGAATGAATTTCAGTGAGCTTTATATATGAAACGCAATCGGGATTGGAGGAAAAAATGGAACGCAATTTTTGCTCTGTAAAATCGGTTAAATCGAAAGCGCTGTGGATTGCAGCGGCTGTCATATTTGCAGCGGGCGTCTTCTTCTTCGTGGGACGGCCCGGTTCGGCGCAGACAACAACGGAGGCCGGCTCGCCGGATGAATTGCTCGCGGGATTCCGCCACGTGGAAGTCGCGTCGGTTTCGGACGCGGAAGAGCAGATTCTCGGCAAGAAGATGTACATGAGCCACCGCATGCGGCCGCTTTTTCCGACGAAGTTCGCAGGGTTTGCGCTGACGGTCGAACTGAAGCAGCAGGAAAACAAAGAGGGCGGAGCGGCGCTGGCCGGAATGCTCGCCGCAATCGACAACGGGAAACCGAATTCGGTTTACGTGATGGTGGTGCAGAACGGCGACGACATCGCCGGAATGGGCGGCGAAATGGGTACGGCAATGGCTGCGCGGGAATTCGCCGGGGCCGTGGTCGATGGCGGAGTGCGGGACACGGCTTATCTAACGCAGATCCGGTTTCCCGTCTACGGGACGGGAATCGTGCCTTCGACATCGGTGGACCATTACGTCTTCGCGGGCGCGAATATTCCCGTCGTTTGCGATGGCGTGCCCGTGTCGGCCGGAGACGTGATCGTCGCCGACAGCGACGGGGTCGTGGTGGTGCCGCGCGCGCGCGCGGCGGAGGTTCTTGCGATGGCGCAAAACATGGATTTCGCCGAACACTCAATCGATGCGTACATCATGAAGTACAAGTCGATTGAAGAAGCTGTGAAAAAATTCGGCCGCATTTAGGAGACTGGTATGCCGGAGGAGCAGGGGGGCGGCAAAATCAGGTGGGTTCTAGTCGGGTGGATGTTTGTCATTGCGTCGATTATTTTCGTCGACCGCGTCAACATCTCAGTCGCGGGCAAGGACATCATCACACAGTTCCACCTGACGAATGTGCAATTGGGCAGCGTTTCGAGCGCGTTTCTTCTCGGCTACGCGCTCTTTCAGGTGCCCAATGGCCGCCTCGCCGACGCCTGGGGCCCGCGCCGCGTGCTCACGATCGGACTGATCTGGTGGGCGAGCTTTGCGGCGCTCACCGGTTCGGTTCCCGCGGGATTGCGCGGCGGATTGTTGCTCTTCATCGTGATCCGCTTTTTCCTGGGTGCAGGAGAGGCAGTCGTTTTTCCGGCGTGCAATCGCGTGGTGGCACGCTGGATTCCCATATCCGAACGCGGGCTTGCTAACGGAATCATCTTCGCGGGCGTCGGCTTCGGGGCGGGCGTCACGCCGCCGCTGGTCACGGCGATCATGCTGAACTGGGGATGGCGTTGGTCATTTTGGCTGAGCGCGATCGGCGGAGGGCTGGCGGCTGTGGTGTGGTATTTGCTGGTGCGTGACGAGCCAGAGCAGCACCCGTGGCTGGGCGCCAAGGAAAAGCAGTGGATCCGGGCCGGTACTGAAGGAGCGATAAAAAAGCTCGATTTACCCTGGCGTAGAGCATTGGAAAGCAGGGAAGTGCTGGCGCTGTCGCTGAGTTATTTCACGTTTGGTTATGCCGCGTACATCTTCTTCGCATGGTTTTTCTTGTACCTCGTAAACACGCGAGGTCTGAATCTCAAATCGAGCGCGTTTTACAGCATGCTGCCGTTTCTTTCCATGACGGCGGGCTCGTTGATCGGCGGCGTGATCAATGACATAACGACGCGCCGCTTCGGGCAGCGCTTTGGACGCGCTGGAATCGCCACGATCGGCATGCTGTTGGCCGGACTATTTATCGCGTTCGGCAGCCACGCGCAGAGTGCGCGCGTGGCGAGCGTGATCCTTGCGGGTGGGGCGGGTGCACTCTACCTCGCACAGAGTTCGTTCTTTTCGGCAAGTGCGGACGTCGGCGGCCACTTTGCCGGCTCGATTTCGGGTCTGATGAACATGGCGTGCCAGATTGGCGGCGTAATCACCGCTTCGCTTACACCATGGATTGCGGGGCACTACGGCTGGAACGCCTCTTTCGGCGTGGCCGCCGCGCTCTGCGCGATTGGCGCGGCGGCGTGGCTGGCCGTCGATCCGCGGCGAACGCTTTTGGTGAGCACCGATCTGGCAGCGACGCGTGAGCAAAATATTTCGTCCGTAGGAGCGAAGTAGCGTTTGCGCGACGTTCCGCGGCGAGTTTGCCGCGCAAACCCGTCGATTTTTGGAGAACTCGTAGACAGGGGGTTTGAGATGTTTTTCCTCAGGAAGGGCTTCATTGGGGGCTGCCTGATTTTTTTCGTTGTAGTGCTCTGTATCGGCCTCTTGCGTGCTCAATCCGCGCCCGCGAGCGCTGCTTCGCAAGGGGGCACAGTGAGCGTCGATACGACGCCCGCGCGTATATTGAATTCGTTCGAGCCGGACAAAGCCATTGGCAGCTCGATAGACGTTCTTTCGCACGACGGGATCGATGAGGTCTACACGCCAGAAAACATCAAGCAAATGCTCTCGGCCGGCTACGGGACGATTTCCTATCGCAATAATTCTGAGCTGCGCGCACTAGCGTGGCACTGGAATCCCATCGGCATCTGGAGCGATCCCGTTCATCAGAGCGGGTACTTCACTGGCAGCACGGAACTGAAAGAGCCGATACGCTACATCCTGTCGTATAACTTGCCGCATCACGGCACGGGGCGCGCAGGCTCAGCTTCGCCGTTAACCGACGGTGACCTGACAACATACTGGAAGAGCAATCCTTACCTGACGAGCAAGTTTACCGGCGATCCGGACGTGGCTCACCCACAATGGGTCGTGATCGGTTTCCGCAAAGACACGCCCATTAACGCGGTGCGGATCAACTGGGCGAATCCGTACGCGGTGACGTACGAAGTCGATTATTGGGTACCTGCGAATGGCGCCACGGGCGACGAAGCCGACCCTCTGAGTCGAGATCCAAACGGACAGTGGACAAAATTTCCCTCGGGTACGGTGCAAAATTCAGCCGGTGGAGTGGCGACGCTACAGCTTTCCGACGCTCCGATCCCGGTGCGGTATTTAATGATCTCGATGACGAAATCGTCCAACACTTGCGATACGCACGGTTCCGACGACGTCCGCGATTGCGTCGGCTATGCGATTGACGAGCTTGCCGCCGGGACGCTGGACCAAAGCGGCGCGTTCACGGACGCTATTCATCAGGCTTCTGCCGATGCGCCCGCCCGCGGCCAAGCCGGCGGCGGGGCGAGTATTACGGTTTCATCGGTCGACCCGTGGCATTCGGCTTCGGACGTGATCGGCAACGGTCGTTCGGAACACACAGGCTTCGATCTGCTCTTCACGAGCGGGATCACGCGAGGGCTGCCGGCGATGATTCCTGTCACGATGCTCTACGGCACGCCGGACGACGCTGCGGCAGAAATCGCGTACGTCGAGAAGCGCGGCTATCCCATTTCCTATGTCGAGATGGGCGAAGAGCCCGACGGCCAGAAAATCCGGCCCGAAGATTATGCTGCGCTCTACATCCAATGGGCGACCGCCATTCATAAGGTCGACCCGAAGTTGAAGCTCGGCGGCCCGGTGTTCGAGGGGATCAACGAGGACATCAAACTCTGGCCGGACGCGCAAGGCCGTACGTCGTGGACCGGGCGCTTTTTTGATTACATGCGCGCGCATGGGCATATGGCGGACGTCTCTTTCTGGTCGACCGAGCACTATCCCCTCGAGCCGTGCGGGATCACATGGAGCGACCTCTACAAAGAGCCCGAGATGATGGCGCACGTGATGCAATCGTTCCGCGAAAACGGCTTGCCGCCGAACATACCAATCATGGTGACCGAGAGCAGCCTTTCCTGGCGCTTGACCGGCCCGATGAGCCAGGTCTTCGGCGGGCTCTGGCTGGCGGACAACGTCGGCTCGTTTTTTGCGGCGGGCGGAGCGGAATTCCACCATTCGCCGATTCAGCCGCAGACGGTGGGCACTACCTGCGATGGCGCCGCGACATGGTCGAATTTCGTGCCCGACGCACAACTCAATGTGAAGAGTTACACTGCGTTTTATTTCGCGGCGCAGCTCATCAATCTTGATTGGGTGAAGCATGGAGCTGGCATCCACCGCATGTTCCCGTCGACGACGGACGTCAAGGACGATGCTGGGAATGTTTTGGTCACATCTTATGCGTTGTTGCGCCCGGACGGGGATTGGTCGCTGATGCTTGTGAATCGCGATGAGAGCAACAGTCATGTGGTGAAGGTCGTCTTCAGCGATTCGGGCGCGAGGCGCACAGGATATTTCAGAGGGCCCGTTACGATGGTCACCTTCGGGAGTGGGCAATACGTCTGGCGGGACACGGGACGAACCAGCCACGCCGATCCCGACGGGCCACCGGTGACGACTAAGGTACGGGGAGGGCGAGACGCTACGTTTACCTTGCCGAAAGCCTCGATAACGGTGCTGCGGGGAAAGGTAGCCGGACTGCCGAAGGCCGAGTGATGTTCTTGAAGGCGAGCGTCGGCAGAGGTGACGGGGTCCATTACTGCGTCAGGCCCCGCAGGGCGCCTTACGTAAAACAACGGAGACCGGCGATTACCTACGTATTTGCGCGATGACGGCGCGGCAACCTGTGATCTGAGCGGCAATTGCGCAGAAAGCCCGGACGGTAAACTCTGTGGAGACAGGGATTATCGTCATGATTGAGGAATATCGAGACCTGATGAGCGTCGTGTCATACGCGCTCCCGCTCTTCGTGATTTTCGCAGTCGGACTGGCCTGGGCGCGGTATCGCGGCGCGACGAAACGCCACCCCGCCCGGCATTAGATTCCGCACTTGCCTCCACTCGGATTCGAGCTCGTCTGGCAGCGCCCTACTGGCGTAGCTGCCGCACCGTCCGAATTGTTTCCAATTTTCCTGGAGGCGAGGAGCCCGAACCAACTGACTGAACGGCCAGGAAGTCAGTTAAAAAGGATGGAGCCGACGCCCAGACTTGAACTGGGGACCTGCCGATTACGAATCGGCTGCTCTACCAACTGAGCTACGTCGGCTTAGCTAAAAAATCGTCAATGACTACGCAGAGATTCCCCGCGATTTATTCGCACGCAACCACAAACGTTGTAGCCGCCACCATACACCAAAATCCGAACCCGTACGGAAGCCTTGTGTACAAGCGCCTGATCCGCCGAATCGGGTTCAACCTCATGGTTGCGCTACTGTAGCCATTGTACCTAAGGCGTGAGCTTCTGGCGATGCTTCCGAATCGCCTTGTGCCTGTTACCAAGACTACCTGCAATTCTGCCACAGGCTCGGCTGAATTTAACCGACTCTGCTAGTTTTTCGTGAACAAGTTAGCGGGACAGCGGCAAGAGCAGCCAGGCGAAGCCTACCGCGAACGCCACGAATATAAGGAAGGTCCAGGCAGTGTGGCGCGCACGATTCACCGGCGTTCGTTCACCGAGCGCGGCGAGCGCGACCGCAACCAACAGCGCGAAGATCATCATCGCCGCAAAATGGTGAGTCGCCATCACCTGTTCCTGTGCGAAGCCATCTGAAACGCATCGAGCATCGCCAGCACGTTCACGATTCCGGCGGCCGCGATGAGTCGCGTCCCGTAATCTCCGGCCGCGCGCGAGAGGTCCGACCCCGCCGCTTCGAGCGCGCGCGCCAGAAAGTAAAGCGTGCCGCAGCCGAGGTCGGCGAGAAATCCCAACGTGCCAAATGGGCCATCGGTGCCGGGAACGAGTACCTCTCCACGCATCGCGCATCCGCAGATTAGAAGGCCGACGACGCAAGCGAAGAAAGTCCCCGCCTTGGCCCAGCGGCCGAGCAGCAAGTGACCGAGTCCAGGCACAATCCAAGCGGCTAGCGCAAACAGAGTCGCCGGCGATTGACTGCTCGCCTCGGCCGGGGCGGGCTGAACGGGCGATGCTGTTTCCGCAACTGGAGCAACACCGGGCTCGACTGCGGGATGCACCGAAACTTCCGACGGCGCTTCGTCACTCATAATTTGCAATCCAGTTCAGCGCAAAAGCGCCAGAATTTCCGTCTGCACGGCACCAGTCACGCGAGCCTCGCGCTTTCCGACAAAAACGTTCACTTCGCTGCGGATGCCGAACTCGGGCAAATAAATGCCCGGCTCGACGGAAAAGCACGTGCCGGGAATGATCTTGCGGTCGTCGCGCGTTTCGAGGCCGTCCATGTTCGCGCCGTTGCCATGAACTTCGCGGCCGATGCTGTGACCTGTCCGATGGACGAAAGTTTTCGCATATCCCGCTTTGCGAATGGATTCGCGGGCGACGCGATCGACTTCCCATCCGTGAATTTCGCGCCCGTGCGCGACGGCGTCCTTCACGAACTCGACTGCTTTATCGCGCGCCTGGCGCACGATCTTGAAAATATTCGCGTAGGAATCCGGCACGCGTTCGCCGAGATAGCCGACCCATGTGATGTCGTAATAAACGCTGTCTGGCGCGTCGAGTTTTGCCCACATATCGAGCAGCAGCAGGTCGCCGGCGCGAATCGGAAGCGCGGCGGCGGCTTGCGGCTCGTAATGAGGATTACCGTTATTCGGCTGCACCGCAACGATGGGCGGCTCGGCGGTGACGAGCCGGGCATCGCGAAATTCGCCGCAAATCCACGCCTGCAGCTCATTCTCTTTGAGCGGAGTTCCGTCGCGAACAAAATTTGCGGCGCGCGCGAACGCCTCCTGGCGAATTCGGTCGATGCGGCGTCCGGCTTCCAGATGCATCTCAAGCTGCGCGTCCGTCCACGTCGCTTCGAATTTCTGCACGAGATCGGCCGAGCTCACGATTTTTTTCTTCAGCTTGCGCAGCAGTTCGATAGTACCTGCGTCGACAAGCCCAATATAGGGAATATTGTTGTCCGGCGAATATTGCATCGCGATGGTGCGAGTGCCCGCGAGCAGCTTTGGCAGCATCCTGTGCAATTCTTCCCAGCCCGAATATAGGAGCGTTTTGCCCGGCAGCGACTCGAGATTTTTACTTTCGACACGATGAATCAGCTTGCGCGGCTCGCCCTTTGCGGGTATCAGGTAAAACCAGCGGCGCGTCATCATCAAATCGCCGTTCAATCCCAGCACATGTGCCGCAATGGGGTCGCGCCGGTGATGATCGTAAAAAAGCCAGCCATCCAGCTTGTTGGCTTTCAATTCCGCCTGAATCGCTTTGATGTCCGCCATGGATTTGCCTATCGCAGGGAGGCTAAGCTTCAGTACCGATGAGAAGCCGTCGCGCCTCGGCGCGCGTAACGCCCGCGACGGCCACGCGCTTCGTCCGGCCTTTCTCGCCCGCGACAATCTTAACAGCCGCGGCGGGCACCTTCAAACTGGCGGCTAGAAATTTGCGCAGCGCGTCGTTAGCGCGGTCGTCCACGGGCGGAGCAGTGAGCCGCACCTTGAGAGCGCCCTGATAATCGCCCTCGATGGCGTCGCGGCTGGCCCGCGGCGTTACGCGCACCAGAAAGATCACTCCGCCTTCGCGCTGCGTGATTTCTACCATGCCAGGTTTAGTGGGCGCCTGCTCCGAGCTTACATCTTTTTTGGGGCGCTACGCTTGATAGGCTGAGCACCTCTAGGGGTTCCGAAAAATGGCGTGAAACTGTATCGATTATAAAAATGGATCTCATTGAATTGAAGGGACTTGCGGCGATTTCTAATCGTCTCTTGTATCGATTAGGATTTGGCGGGGCGAGAGCCGGAGGCGAAAGTTGCAAGCAGGGGTTTACGCGTCGATTAGAAGCGAGACTTTTGTTGGAGCGGAAGGAGTTAGGTCGATTTCTAATCGGCAAGTGTCGATTAGAAATTTGGGGGCGACTTTCGCCTGGGTCGGGGGCCGGATACGGCTTTCGTGGGGCCGGATGCAACGTTGAAGTTGTCATAAAATGTCGAGCATAGTTTACCACATATGATGCTGCTTTGCAAGGAAATAATTGAGGATTTGCGGTCCTGGTACGCACAGGACCCGGTCTTCGCGGCGCAGGGCGCCTTGGCTGGGCGCGCCTTTGGACGCTTAAAATGGCCTTTATTGCGCGCTAATTGGGGGATTCTGCGGGCTAAAGACGGCTGTCGTCACTGGGAAGCGGACGCTCCGAGTTCCAGGTTGCTGACGAGGTGCTGGACGGATTGAATGGCTTGGCGGTCGCGATTCTTTTCGCGCATGGCGTGTTTTTGAGGGTCGGAGGCGGACCAGAGGGGTTCATTCGTGCCAGCGTCGTAGATCGTGAGGGTGACTTCGGCGTCGGATTTTTCGCGTTTGGGCTGGGTTGAGACGAAGGAGTTGCCGCCCCAGGACGCAGTGCCTTTATCCGGTTCGCGGTAGCTGAGCGTGACGATGAGGTCGGCGCGGTCAGCAGAGGCGACAATCCTGTATTTTCCCCAGTCCCGGATGGCGTCGCAAAAGGCTTCGTAGACGACGGGGGTGTTGCCATCGTTGTGGATGAAGATCGTCTTTGCGCTGGTGACGGCGGCCGGCAGCGGGGCGGCGTATTCTTCGGCGGTTTGAGCGGTCACTCGTGCGGCGGACAGTAGCAAAAGAGCGCCGAGCATTGCGACGAGCAGTGAGTTTTTCATCGACGCCTCCACGTACGAAGATCGCCTGATTCGAAAAACGCAAAGCCTGGTGGAGGATTCCGCATGGTCCCGTGGTGATCCTGTGCAGAATCGATCGTACGGTTTGGAATGGAACGGCGCGATGGGCCATAAGTACTAGGGTGTTGACTGAAACGAAATGGGAGTTGCTTGCTGCGCGTTGCGGAGGAGAGGCAGGGAAATTCAAAGACGGAAGCAAATTCAACTGCGCCCGCGCAAATGGCGGCCGCTACGCAGGCAATGCGAGGATGACCACGGAGAAGCGCGCGCGACCCTTCGACTGCGCAAGGGCGGGCAGGACCGTCAGGGCGCGGCCCTTAGGTTACAGCTGCTAGCTGCCGGGCTTGGGGGTGCGGAGATAGGCGGCGCCGTAGCGGAAGAGTTTGCCTTGCTGGAGCGTGCGGACGTTGACGATTTGCGCGGGAACGAAGATGGTGTTGCCACCGGGGGTGAATGGAACGGCGGCTTCGACATTGGTCTCGACCGGATACTCTTTGTTGGTCTGAAAACTGAAACCGCCGCGGGACATATCCTGGCAGGGCACGATCTCCTCTTTGCCGCCGGAAACTCTGACGCACGCGTTGCATTTGACCTTGGTGCGGCGGTCACGGCGGCGCTCGGCTTCGGGCACCTGGGCGACGGGCGGCTCGGCGGCGGTTGCGATTTCAAGCGGCGAGGGCAGCGGCGCAGGCTGCGGGTCGGCCACGGGAACGGGCTCAGGCTTGCGCTTCCGCTCGGCAGCGATTTTCCAGACGGTGGAGCGGCCGCAGCGATCGCAGTAGCGCAACGAACCTTCGTTTACCGTGTAGATGTCGAGTTCGGTGGCGTCGAACTGAACATCTTTCTGTTCGGTGCAGCCGGAGCATTCGAGGATGACCGGCAGCACTTGTTTTCCGAACGCTTCTCCCGGAGGAAATTCGAGTTTCCAAAAATCGATGGCCGGATCGACGAACGCGACGCCGTAGATGTGGCCGTCTTCGCGTTCCCCGAATTCGCCGCAGATGCGGACTTCGGTCTCGCGATTGGCGGCAACGGAGTGCAAATAGATTTCCTGCTCGGCGATGAGTTTGTGCCGGGAAATGATGCTGGCGCCGTGGCGGCTCAGGGTCAGCGTGCGGGTACGTTCGGAGAATTGACGGCCGTCCGCGTCGGCACCGGACAGGATGATAGGGATTTCCTTCGGAATACGGCCGCTTCGCCGCACGCCCGCAGCGAGGGTGTGTGCATGTTGCACATGCATAGTTTACGGCTGTCAGGAGCCGGCGGAGCGCGGGAGTGTCGTATGGGGAACGGTGAGGTTGCGGGAATTTAAAGAAGGGAGGAGCGCACAAGCGGGACAGGTTGGTGAAAAAACCGGAGAGGGGGCTGTGTCTATGGACGGACGAGGGTTACGGCGGGGCTAGAAGCCCCGCCTTCCCGGAACCGGAGTTTTTACATAGCGCTTTCAGAGTTCGACGTCAGACGATTTGATGCGCATACCGAAGAAGGAACGGTAGACGAAGAAAAACGCGATGGCGAAGAAGATGGCCGCGAGGACGTGCGTCAAGTTCGAGCTGCCCTGCGAGCCGGTGAGTTCGACGGCGAGTTCGACGGCGAGCAGGCCGAAGAGCGTGGTGAACTTGATGACCGGATTGAGCGCGACCGAGGACGTGTCCTTGAACGGGTCGCCGACAGTATCGCCGACGACGGTTGCGTCATGGAGCGGCGTGCCTTTCTGCTTCAGCTCGACTTCGACAATTTTCTTGGCGTTGTCCCAGGCACCGCCGGCGTTTGCCATGAAAATGGCTTCGTAGAGGCCGAAGATGGCGATGGAGATGAGGTAGCCGATGAAGAAGAAAGGTTCGACGAAGGCGAACGAGAGCGCGAAGAAGAAGACGGCGATGAAGATGTTGAGCATGCCGCGTTGGGCGTAGCGCGTGCAGATTTCGACGACTTTCTTGCTATCGGCAACGGACGCTTTCTCGACGCCTTCGAGCTTGATATTGGCTTTAATGAATTCGACTGCGCGATAGGCGCCGGTGGTGACGGCCTGCGTGGAAGCTCCGGTGAACCAGAAGATGATGGCGCCTCCGGTGATGAGGCCGAGCACGAAGGGCGCGTGCAGCAGCGAGAGCTTGT
>Ga0335074_10004084_pt1 | contig 20089 bp, 19 predicted proteins | sample Lox_Sample_23_FD_206715 | JGI IMG/M metagenome (GOLD analysis project Ga0335074, IMG submission 206715) | Soil microbial communities from Loxahatchee National Wildlife Refuge, Florida, United States - Lox_Sample_2.3 | ecosystem: Environmental > Terrestrial > Soil > Wetlands | place: USA... | reverse complement strand
ACCGCGACGATGCGGTCGAGACGGATGTCGCGGGCCCGGAACACCTCGGCCATGCCGCCGCGCCCGACGATCCCGTCGAGTTCGTACCGGCCGCCCAGTAGCCGTGGCTGAGTCATGTCTCGCACTTGCGTTACCGCCCTGCGTCGTATGGGTTTCTACCGGCAGTCACTGGACCTCTTTCATCCGTCGATGGGCCCACGGCACGTGGGCAATCGCGGGGAGGATGAAAGAGGCTCACTAGTGCACTCCCAGGTACGCTTCGATGATCTTGACTGCGATGGGCGCCGCGGCGTCGGCACCGAAACCGCCGCCCTTCACGATGACGCCGACAGCTATCTGTGGGTTGTTGGCCGGCGCAAAACAGGTGAACACCGCGTCGTCCAGGCCCGCGCCGCTGACCGTGTTCTCGGCGGTGCCGGTCTTTCCGGCGATCACCAGGCTGGTGCCCACGGCGGGCGGCCCGGCCGTCTGGTAGGCGGTGCCGTTTGGATTCTGGGTGACCTGCACCATCATCGACCCCACGTCGCTGGCCACCTTCGAGCTGACCGCCTGGGACAGCACCGACGGAGTGGTGGCCGCGAGCTGGGTCAGGTCCGGGGCCTGCACGTACTTCAGCAGGTAAGGCTTCATGACCGTGCCGTGGTTGGCGATCGCCGCGGCGTCCATGGCCTCCTGCAGCGGGGTCACCTGGTCATCGAACTGGCCGATCGAGCTCATCGCCGTAAACGACGGATCGGTGATCCGGGGGATCACGCTCGGCGAGACCTGCATCGGGATGGTCAGGTTCGAGTCGTTCCACCCGAACTTGTTGGCGTAGCTCTGCAGCGTTGGGCCGCCGACCTTCATGCCGATGTTCGCGAACGCGGTGTTGCAGGACAGCAGGAAGGCTTCAGTGACCGTGGGGTTACCGCCGAAGCAGCTCTCGTCGGCGTCGTTGTTGAGGAAGTTGCCGTTGGGCAGCCGGAGCGGCTGCGGGGCCGAGATGGTCGCCTGCGGGCCCGCCACCTTGCCGGTCGAGAACCCGGCCGATCCAGTAATGATCTTGAACGAGGAGCCGGGCGGGTAGGTCTCGTTGATGGCCCGGTTCAGCAGCGGCTGCGACGGGTCGGCCAGCAGCTGCTTGTCGACCTTGTTGAGCGTCGTGCCGTCGAGCGTGGTGAGCAGGTTCGGGTCATACGACGGGTCGGAGGCCATGGCCAGGATCGCGCCGGTGCTCGGGTTGAGGGCGACGACCCCGGCCTGGTGCCCGCCGTCGTCCAGCAGCGCGTGGTAGGCGGCCTCCTGCGCCTTCGGGCTGACCGTGAGGTAGACGCTCGCGCCCTGCTTGGGCTTGCCGCTCAGCAAGCTGATCAGGTTGTGCACGGTCAGGCTCGAGGCCGTGCCGGCCAGGTACTTGCTGTAGGCGGCCTCAATCCCGGTTGCCCCGTAGATCGAGTCGTAGCCGGTGATCGGGGCGTACTCGGGGCCGTTCGGGTAATGCCGCTGGAAGGTGGTGTTGCCCGTGGTAGAGCCCTTGACCGGCAGTGACTCGGCGATCGTGGCGGGGCCACCGGTGCCGTCGGCGACGATCGAGCCGCGCTGGAACTGGAACTGCGAGTCGAAGGTGCGGGCGTTGCCCGGCCGGCTGGCCAGGCTGTTTGACTCGAACGCCTGCACGTAGTTCACGTTGATCAGCAGCAGCGCGAACATGACCAGGCAGGCCAGGGACAGGCGGAACAGCGCGCGGTTCATCCGGCCCGCACCACCTGCGTCATGCCCTCGTCCTGGATCGGCTGCGGGGCGGGCCGCCGGGCCGTGTCGCTGATCCGCATCAGCAGCGCGATCAGGGCCCAGGTCGCGACCAGGGAGGAGCCGCCCTGGGACAGGAACGGCGTGGTGATGCCGGTCAGCGGTATCAGGTTGGTCACACCTCCCACGATGATGAACACCTGCAGAGCGATCGCGAATGCCAGGCCGCCGGCCAGCAGCTTGGCGAACGGGTCGCGGACGCCCACCGCGGAGCGCAGGCCGCGCTCGACCACCAGGCCGAAGATCAGCAGCATCGCCATCAGCCCGGTCAGGCCGAGTTCCTCGCCGAACGCGGTCACGATGAAGTCGCTCTGCACCAGCGGGGTCCAGAACGGCTGGCCGTGGCCGAGGCCGGCGCCGAGGACCCCGCCGTAGCCGAGGCCCTCAAGGCCTTGGACGGTCTGATAGGCGATATGGGTCGGGTTGTTGCCGGCCCACGGGTGCAGCCAGCTCGTGAACCGCTCGCCCACGTGGCTGAACAGCTTGCTGGCCACGTACGCGCCGAACACGAACAGCAGGACGCCGATCAGCAGCCAGGAGGTCCGCTGGGTGGCGATGTAGAGCATGGCCACGAACAGCCCGAAGAACAGCGCGGAGGTGCCGATGTCGCTCTCGAACACCAGCACCAGCAGGCTGGCTCCCCAGGCGATCAGCACCGGCCCGAGGTCCCGGGCCCGGGGCAGGTCGATGCCGAGGAACCGGCGGCCGGCCAGGGACAGCACGTCACGCTTGGCCACCAGGTACCCGGCGAAGAACACGGCCAGCGCCAGCTCGGCGAACTGCTCCGGCTGCACGGTGAAGCCGCCGATGCCGATCTGGATCTTGGCGCCGGTGCCGGGGACCGTGCTATTCGGCATCCCGGGAACCGCCGGGATGGCCAGCAGGACCAGGCCGACCACGCCCAGGGTGTAGGTGTAGCGCTGCAGCACCTTCACTTCCCGGATGAACACCAGGACCGCGACGAAGGCGGCGACACCAAGCGCGCTGAACAGAACCTGCGAAGTTGTGGTCGACGAGCTGATCGTGCTGATCTGGATGCCGGGGTTCCCGTTCCGCCCCGATTCCTGGAGCCGGTAGATCATCACGATCCCGAGCCCGTTCAGCAGCGCGGCCAGCGGCAGCATCAGCGGGTCGGCCCATGGCGCGAACCGCCGCACGGCCAAGTGCGCGATCAGGACGATGACCGCGAACGCGAGGCCGTACTCGGCCAGGCCTGCGGGCAGCTTCCCGTTCAGGCCGAAACCGACGCTGGCATAGGCGAACAGGACGACTCCGACCGCGAACGCCAGCATCAGCAGTTCGGTCCGGCGACGGCCGCGCGGCAGCGGGACGGCCGCGTCGGCGGAGGGCCGCGTGGTGGCTGGTCTGGAGAGCGCGGTCACCCGGTCGTCCCCTGCGGCGGGCAGCCCTTGGGCGCCTTGGGCGCGGTCGGACGGGCCAGGGGCACGGTGCGCGTTTGTTTCTTGCCGCGCACCGTCACCGTGACCTTGTGGCTGGTGGGCAGTGCCGCCCACTTGGCGTAGGAGGCGTCGTAGTTGTTGCAGGTGATGGTCTGGCGGATGCTGGCCACGGTCCTCTGCGCGGAGGCCAGGCTGCTGGGCTGGGTCGAGCTCCGGACCTGCCCCAGGTCGGTGGGCGGCACGTGGGCCAGCGGGATGCCCGTCCTCTGGTACACGCTGGACAGGCTCATCCCGAGCACTTTCTGGTTGACCCCCCGGTAGATGATCACTTGCTTGCCGTCGGTGCCCACGTAGTACTGGCTCTGGGTGTACCGCCAGGCCGCGTAGCTGCCGCCGACGATCACGATCAGCAGGATGACCAGGATCGTGGTGACCACCGGCCAGCGGCGCCGTGGCGCCCGGTGACCCAGTGCGTCGGGGTCCTCTTCCTCCTGCTCGCCCCAGCCGTCCGCTGGCGCCGCGGCTGTTCTCGCCGCCGCGGTGGCGGCCTGGGTGGACGGCGTCCCGACCCGGGTCAGCAGGTGTGCGCGCCCGGCCGGGCTGTCGGTGCGCACCCGCGGCCGGCCATCGCCGTTCGATGCCGCGCCGACCACCACCGAGGCCGGCACGCTCGACGGCTCCGCCTCGCTGTCCACCACGTCGGCGACGATGCAGGTGATGTTGTCCGGGCCGCCGCCGCGGATCGCGAGCTCGATGAGCTGGGTCACTACCCCATCTCGGTCGGCGATCCTGGTCAGCGTGTCACGCAGGGTGTCCTCGCTGACCACGTCGGAAAGACCGTCCGAGCAGAGCAGGTACCTGTCCTTGGCCTTGGCCTCGATCAGGGACAGGTCAGGCTCGGCCTCGGTGCCGCTCTGCAGCGCGCGCATGACCAGGGAGCGCTGCGGGTGCGTGGCTGCCTGAGCCGGGCTGAGCCGGCCGTCGTCGACCAGTGACTGGACCAGCGTGTGATCGCGGGTGATCTGGTGAAAGTCCCCGTCGCGGAGCAGATAGGCCCGGGAGTCGCCGATGTGGCAGATGGCGATCGTGCCTGCGGACCACAGCAGCGCGGTCAGTGTGGTGCCCATGCCCTCGACTGACGGGTCCTCGATGCTCATCTCGTGCAGCGTGCTGTTGGCCGAGGCGACCGCCGCGGCGAGCGAGTCCAGCAGCTGGTCGGTGGGCAGGTCTTCGTCCAGGCCCTCGAGGGCGGAAATCGCCACGGAACTGGCGACCTCGCCCGCGGCATGCCCCCCCATGCCGTCGGCGATCGCGAGCAGGTACGGACCCGCGTACGCCGAATCCTCGTTTCCCTCGCGGAGGAGGCCGACGTCTGAGCGGACCGCGTAGCGGAGTGCAAGTGTCATTTGCGCAGTTCCATGACGGTCTTACCAATGCGGATCGGCACGCCGACCGGTACCGGGGTTGGCTGCGTTACCTTCTGACGGTCGAGGTAGGTGCCGTTGGTTGAGCCGAGATCCTCGACAATCCACTGGCCATCCTGTGGGAACAGCCGGGCGTGCCGGGTCGAAGCGTAGTCATCGTTCAGCACCAGTGTGGCATCATTCGCGCGGCCGATCGTGATCTGCTGATCAGCCAGGCCCAGGCTGGTGCCCGCCAGCGCGCCCGCCGTGACCAGGAGCTGCTGGGGGGCCGAGCGCGGGGCCGCCCGGGGCCGCGGGGGCCGGGCGGCCGGCGCCGGCGGCCTGGGGCGAGCCTGTTGCTGCCGCTGCCTGCGGGCCTGCCTGCGCGACGGCTTCGAGCCGGAGGAGCTGCCGAGGAGGTCGGTGCGCACCACGCCCACCGCCGCGATGACGAAAAGCCAGAGGACGGCGAGAAACCCGAGCCTGATGAGCGTGAGCGTGAGCGCGGTCATCGGGTTGCTGCCCTCTGCTGATCGGTGGCTGCCGGCGCCGTCGTTCTGGCGGCGTCGTCAGCCGGTCGGGGTGGTGTCGGCGGGGGTGTGGTCATGTGGTCGGGGGTGGTCAGTAGATGCCGTCCCTACGAAAGACGAGGGTCGTGCGGCCCAGGGTGACACGCGTGCCATCGGTCAGCGCGACGCGCCGTATCGGCTGACCGTTGACGAACGTGCCGTTGGTGGAGCCGAGGTCGACGAGGACGACCTCGCCGTCCTCGATGCGCAGCTCGGCGTGGTGGCGCGAGACGCCGGGATCGACCAGGCGGAGATCGCAGTCGGTGCCCCGGCCCAGGATGGTCAGCGGCGCGCTGAGTTCGTACGTGCGCTGCGTGTTGCCGTCCGAGCCCGGTTCCGGCCCGGAGACCAGCAGCCGTGGCGTTCCGGTGAAGCCGCCGGCCGGGCGCGGAAGATCGCTGGCTGGCCTGCGGATCTCCCCATCCTCGACGGTGGTGCCGCGAATAACGCCCGACCGGATCCGGAATGTCCCGGTGGTGAGATCGGGCACGCCCTCGAAGCGCATCCGCACCGGGCCCACGAACGAGTACCCCTGCTCCCTGGCATGCTCCCGGGCGAGCGTGGCCAGCTCGATGCCGAGGCTGTCCGCGTAGACCTCGAGCCGCTCGTAGTCCGTCTCGGCCAGTTCCACGACGAAGTCGTTGGGAACCAGGGTCCTGCCCTGCGCCACGATCGCGGCGCGATCATCCATTTCGCGCTGCACGGCGCTGGCGATCTCCACCGGCTGCAGTTCCGACTTGAACGCCCGCGCGAAGGCACCCTCGACCATCTCCTCGAGCCGGTGCTCGAAGCGCTGCAGAACTCCCATCGGGTACCCCCCTCTCCCTCCTTGCGTCGGCCCGCATCCGATCGTATCGGCGACGTGGCATTGCTCGCGGACGTGCTAACCTGACTCGTTGCCCGGGGCGGGTGGCGGAACGGCAGACGCGCACGGTTCAGGTCCGTGTGTCCGAGAGGACGTGAGGGTTCAAATCCCTCCTCGCCCACTTCGTTGCTGCGCGCTCCTCCGAGGCCCCTTCAGTTCGCTGGCCGCAGCTTAGGCGCCCGGCGAGTTTCTTGCCACCGAACGGCCTCCGATGTGGCATTAGCCGGTGCGGTCGGGGGCCCGCGGCCCCTTCGTCAAGGTGGCGAACCACACCGCCAGACCAGGCAGAATCAAAAACGTGCCAGAACTACCCGAGGTGCAGGCCCTCGCTGACGACCTGCGGGAGCGGGCCGCGGGCCGGGTTATCGACCGGGCGGACATCGCCGAGATCTCCGTGCTCAAGACCTACGACCCCGCCCTGACCGCCCTGCACGGCCGGACCATCACCGGGACCAGGCGTTACGGCAAGTTCCTTGATTTGGTCACCGAGCCAGGACAGGCCGGTGCGGCGCCGGACGGGCAGCTGCACCTCATCGTGCACCTGGCCCGGGCCGGCTGGCTGCGCTGGCGGGACAGCCTGCCCGAGCAGCCGCCGCGGCCGGGCAAGGGCCCGCTGGCGCTGCGGCTGCGGTTCACCGACGGCGCCGGGTTCGACCTCACCGAGGCCGGGACCCGCAAGCGGCTCGCGGTGTACCTGGTGGCCGACCCGGCCGCGGTTCCCGGCATCGCGTCGCTCGGGCCGGATCCACTGGACCCGGGCTTTACCCCCGAAGCGCTGGCCGCCATCCTGGCCGGGCGCAGAACACAGATCAAAGGCGTGCTGCGGGACCAGTCGGTGATCGCCGGGATCGGCAACGCCTACTCGGACGAGGTCCTGCACGCGGCCAGGATGTCGCCGTTCCGGCTGGCCGCCAGCCTGACCCCGGACGAGGTGGCCGGGCTGTACGCCGTGATCGTGGGCACCCTGCGCGACGCGATCGCCCGCTCGGCCGGGCTGGCCGCGGGCGATCTGAAAGCGGAGAAGAAGGCGGGCCTGCGCGTGCACGCGCGGGCCGGCCAGCCCTGCCCCGAGTGCGGTGACACCATCCGCGAGGTGTCTTTCGCCGACTCGGCGCTGCAGTACTGCGCAACCTGCCAGACGGGCGGCAAGCCGCTGGCGGATCGCCGGCTGTCCCGCCTGCTCAAGTGAGCTATTAGTTGAAGATTGCCCCGATCTCCCGCCACTGAGCCAGCCCGCACCCGCCCGGCATGAAGGTGCTGTCGACGTGCCGGCCGAAGTAGGTTCCCTTGACGACCGCGGTCTTCGTGCCGACTCTGATCATCGGGCACATGATGCCCTTGGCCGGCGGGGCGAACGGGGCCTTCGCCTTGAGCAGGACGGCGCAGGCGGCCGCCGGGTCGGGATGGCTGCCGCCGGCCGGATCGCAGCGCAGCGTCCAGTGTTTCGATGGTGCGCCGGGAGTGGTGCGCACGGTGATGTCCAGAGATACCTTCGCCGCCGGTGCGGGAGAAGCGGCCGGGGTGCTGCTGCTGCCGCACGCGGTGACCGCGGACGCGCAGGCCGCGGCGATCAGCGGGGCCAGGAGGTACCTCGCGCCGGTGCGCACCCGAAACGTGTCTGGCTTCATGCCCATTTGACGCATGCGTCGCCTGCTCGGTTCCGGCTAGGCCGGCGGGTCCAGTCCGATCACGGAAAGGGCGCGGAAAATCTGGCTGGTTTCATGGCATTAGTAACACCACAGGGCCGGATGGTCGCGCACCAATTGAGCGATCACGTGGCCTGGTCGCCGACGCGGTTTATTAAGACCGACGGGATCAGCATCTACGCTGGTCAGCGCGGCGACGAACCGTTCTGTAAGGAGCTTGTACTGAGGGGCAAGATGAACAAGTGGTCAGTAAATAATGCCAAAAAAAGGTAACCGGGCCCAGTGACAGAACCCGATACCGGGCTTCCTCTTATGCCCGTTACTTACACCCTCCGGCGCCGCTTGAGCCCATGGCTGACCCGGCGGCAGATGTCTGGCTTGTGGGGGTTTCGGCGGCAGGCTCCTGCCTGCCGAATGCTGTCAGGGCCGACTAGCTCCAATTTTTGCTGACCATCTGCCCCTTGGCGGTGGGATCATGAGGTGTGGCCCTTAGGTTGTCGGTGGGGAGTGGCCGCGACCGGGAGCGGATTGACGCGACCGCGCGCGCCGTCATCGAGTGTGCCGCCGACGCGATCGTTGCCTTTGGCATGGACCGGACCGTCATGCTGTGGAACCCGGCCGCGGAGCGCATGTTCGGCTGGAAGGCATCCGAAGTCGTCGGCCTGGATGTCTCGTTCATCCCGGAGGAGCTGAAAGCCGAGCACAACGCGGTGCTCGAGCACGTGGCCAGCGGCGGCCAGGTCTCGTTCGCCACCAGAAGGCTCCGCAAGGATGGCGGGCTGCTCGACCTGCGCATCGACACCAGCGCCCTGGTCAGCAGCGCGGGCGAGACCATCGGCTGGGTCAGCGTCTGTCACCAGACCGCCGGTGACGAGGCCGTCAAGCACTACATGGCCGAGCGCGCGCGGGTGGTGCGGCGGCTCGGTGACGTGGTCGCTGACATGAACGCGCAGCTGGAGCCGTCGGCCGTGCTGGACCGGATCGCGGCCAGCCTCCGCGAGCTGACCAGGGCGGACGCCGGCGGGTTCGTGCTCATCGAGAAGGACAGGCTCCGCCTGGTCAGCATGGACGGGCTGCCCGCGCGGCTCCGTGGCCGGACCGCGGATCTGGCGTCGAGCACGGTCGGCGAGCTGATGCGGTCCGGCAAGACGGTGATGATGGCCACCGCCGAGTCTAATCAGTTCGACGACACGATCTGGTCCGCGCTGCCCGGGCTGCACACGATCACGCTGAGCCTGTCGCACGTGGCCGGGCGCCCGTACGGCGCGCTGTACGCCCTGTACTCCAGGCGCAAGGTCGGCCATGTCGAGCTGGAGCTGCTGGAGCTGCTGGCCGGGCACGCCAGCGTGGCGCTGTCCAACGCGACCGCGTACGAAGAGGTCGTCAGGCAGCGGGCGCACGAGCGCGCGGTCATCGATGCCAGCGCCGATGGCATCGCCGTGCTTGACGGCGACGGCCTGGTCCGCCAGTGGAACCCGGCCGCGCACCAGCTGACCGGTGTCTCCGCCGAGGAGGCCACCGGCCAGCCGCCACCGTTCCCGCTGCCCGAGCCCGGCGCCAAGCTGACCCACAAGCTGGACAGCGGCCGCTGGCTTGACGTGCTGTGTACCGCGCTCGAAGGCGGCGACGAGCAGGTGCTCGACTTCCGCGACGTCACGGCGGCCAAGGAACTCGAGGAGGCAAAGGACCTGTTCCTGGCCACCACCAGCCATGAGCTGCGGACTCCGATCACGGTGGTGCAGGGCTTCGCCAGCACGCTGGCCAGCCGCTGGCAGAAGATGAGCGATGCCGACCGCCGCAGCGCCGTAGAGACGATCGCCGACCGGGCGGGTGCGCTGGCCAGGCTGGTGGAGCAGCTGTTGCTCGGCTCGCGAGCCGGGGCCGATCAGCTGCAGGTGAGCAACGCGCCGTTCGACCTGGCCGGGCTGCTGCGGGGAGCCTCGGTCGCGTTCCGGCCGCTGTCGGATCAGCACACCCTGACCGTCGACGTCCCCGATCGGCTGCCCGAGGCCTTCGGCGATCCGACCGCGACCGACATCATCGTCGGCCAGCTGCTCGAGAACGCCTACAAGTACTCGCCCGACGGCGGGAAGGTCATCGTGCGGGCGAAGCAGGATGGCGACCACATACAGGTGACGATCGAGGACGAGGGGATCGGCATCCCGGCCGCCGACCGCGAGCGGGTCTTCGAGCGGTTCGTCCAGGGCGAGACGGGTGACCGCCGGAGGTTCGGCGGCATCGGCCTGGGCCTGTACATCGTGCGCCAGCTGGCCAGGGAGCAGGGCGGTGAGGTGATCGCCGAGGAGCGCGAGGGCGGCGGCACGACGATGCGGCTGGAGCTGCGCATCGCCGACGAGGCGGACCAGCAGCCGCAAGCCGCGCTACGCGGTGGCCCGGCCGGGAAGGCTCAGGCCGGGCAGGTCAGGCCTTGAGGGGCACGCGGGCATGGATCCGCTTGCCGGTGACCGGGTCACGCTCGACCGGCGCGCCGCCGGAGGCGGCGATGTAGCGGTCGATGATCTCGACGACGTTCTCGCCCTGGGTGACGATCTTGCCTCGCTCCAGCCAGATCACCCGGTTGCAGGTCTGCTCGACCTCTTCCAGGTTGTGCGCGACCAGGAAGACCGTGCCCGCTTCCTGGCGCAGCTCCTCGATCCGGGCGTGGCTCTTGACCCGGAACTCGGCGTCGCCAGTGGCCAGCGCCTCGTCCACGAGCAGGATGTCCTGGCTCTTGGAGGCCGCGATCGCGAAGCGCAGCCGGGAGCCCATGCCCGAGGAGTAGGCCTTCATCGGCAGGTCGACGAAGTCGCCCACCCCGGAGAACTCCACGATGCTCGGGTACTTCTCCTTGGTCTCCTTCTTGGTCATGCCCATGGCCAGGCAGCCGAGCACCACGTTGCGCTCGCCGGTGAGGTCGTCGAGCAGCGCGGCGTTCACCCCGAGCAGCGCGGCCTCGCCATCGGTGTAGACGTTGCCCTGCTCCGCGGGCAGCAGGCCGGCCACGGCCCGCAGCAACGTGCTCTTGCCAGAGCCGTTCCGGCCGATGAGCCCCACCGCGTCGCCCCGGTAAGCGACGAATGAGACCCCGCGGATCGCGTGCACCTCGCGGATCGAGCCGCGGGTCCTGCGGCCCAGGATCCGCAGCAGCGCGGTGGCCGCGGTGCCCCGGTCGCCGCCCGCGCCGAACACGCGGTAGACGACGTGCAGGTCGTCAACGACCACCATCGGTTCACCCGCGGCCATACTGTGCCTCCGCCCGCCAGAAGAAGTAGAAGCCGACCACCAAGGCGAGCACCGCCCAGGCTATCCCGTAGAACCAGTAGTGGTCCGGGTTGGTGATTACGTGACAGTAGCCGCTGTCCAGCTGTTCCTGCAGCGTCCCTTTCGCGCCCTTGCCCAGCGTGGCCCATACGTGGCAAAGGTGGGCGTTGTACGGCTTGGCTCCGGGCTCGCTCTCCCGCTGGGTCGTCAGCAGGGCCTCGCGCATCAGCGTGATGTAGATCGCCGCCGGGTTGATCTGCAGGAGCGCGACGTACTTGCGCGAGATGTCGAGCGTGGTGATCTGGAAAAGCACGCCGGACACATACAGCCAGGTGCGCGTCAGGAACGGCAGCAGCTGGCTGAAGTCGTTGACGTTCGCCCCCAGCCGCGCGGTCGCCAGGCCGCAGCCCACGCAGAAGATCGTCTGCAGCAGCAGCGCCGGGATGACCAGAAGCCAGTACCAGGTGATGGGTTCGCCGGTGAGTACCAGGATCACGGCCAGCACGACGATGGACAGCAGCATCTGCTCGAGCTCGATGATCACGTACGCGAGCGGGAGCGCGGCCCGGGGGAAGCGCAGCGCCCGGATCAGCGGCAGGCTCTCGGTGATCACCGTGGAGGTGGTGATGAAGGCCCGCGACGTGAAGTTGAAGACGAACACCCCGGTAACCAGGAAGTCCAGGTAGTTGGGGATACCGCGGCTTATGTGCAGCAGCTCACCGAAGACCAGGAAGTAGACGCCCGCGTTGAGCAGCGGGGTGAGCACCTGCCACAGCTGGCCCAGCCTGGCCTCGGTGTACATGGCGATGTTGCGCGCGGTGGCGAAGGCCATGATGAAATGCCCGCGCAGCCAGAGGCTCTTCAGGTAACGGCCGATCGGCGGCCGTTCGGCGGCCACCCGCAGGCCATGCGCGAGCGCGAACTCGGCCAGCGGCTCGTCCGGCATGTACGCGGTCAGAACCCCGGCATCTTCTGCGCCGTGCTCCTCGTCGGCCAGCCGTCCCGGCGCGCTCAGGCGTCTGTCGTTGCTCATGCGGTGTCCTCCGCGCGTCCCTCCGGCGCGCTCATGCCGCCGAACCCGCCGCGGCGCGACGCCGCGAGTCCCGGTCCGGTCGCCCGTACGGCCGCGCCCAATGTTGTGAGTTGTACACAGCAACTTTCACGCGGCGACTGTACCACCCACATGGTTGTGCGGTACAACTGTTGTTGTGGTGAGCGACGCACTGGACGACGCCGAGCTGGGGCGGCTCCTTACTCAGCTGCTGCGCTTGGTGAACCCGGCGGCCGGCGATGGCGCCGTCGGCCAGGGTACCGCCTGGGACGGCGTGCCCGGGGACGCCCTCGCGCCTGCCGGTGCCGCGCCCGGGAATGCTGCCCCTGCCAATGCGGCGCCTGCCGAGGCGGCCCCTGGAGATGCCGCGCCCGCTGACCGCCGCGCTGACCGCGGTGCAGGTGACGGCGCCCGGTCCGTGGCCGGGATCCCGCAGCTCTCCGGTTCCGAGGCGCGTGCGCTGATCGAGCTGGTCAAGGCGCGCGGCATCGCCCAGGGTGAGCTGGCCGCCCTGCTCGGCCTGGAGAAGAGCACGGTGAGCCGGCTGGCCGCCGGCCTGGAGCGCAAGGGCTGGATCCGCCGCGGCCGGGATGAGGGCAATCAGCGCTATGTGCGGCTCTACCTGACCGCCGAGGGCGGGGCGGTGGCGGCCCGGCTGTGGAGGGCCTGGCATTCCCGGCAGGCCAGGCTCCTCGCCGCTCTCACCCCCGAGGAGCGCGCTGGCCTGGCCGCTGGCCTGCGTGGCCTGGTGCGTGGCCTGGGCGCGGAGGAACTGCTCGGGGAGGCCCCGCCGGATCAGGGCGCCGGCCGGTACACGGCGGCACCGTCGGCCCGGTAGTCGAGCCGGAAGCCGGTGGCGGCCAGGTAGCGGGCGATGAGCGGATTCGGGGTCCAGACCAGCACCCAGCCGATGTGCATGCGGCGGGCGTCCCGCCGGGCGTCCGCCAGCTCGGCCGCTGAGGCCTTCAGGACCACCGGCGTGCCAGCGATGTAGTTCGAGGAGCTGACCAGCAGCGTGTAGAACGGGTGCTTCTTGATCCCGCGGATCGTCGCGGCCGGCACCCACGAGGTGTAGGAGATCGCCCGCGGGTGACCGTCCGCGGTAGCCAGCACCAGGGATTGAGCCGCGAACTGCCCGCCGTACAGCGGGACCCCGCCACGCAGCCCGAACGGCGCGTCGACCACGATCGAATTGGAGTGGTCCGCGGCGATCGGGTGGTCAAGGGCAGCCATCGTCGTCGGCATGATCCCGATCTTGTGGCCGCCGGGGGTACTCGCACTGCCCGACCAGCCCGCCTCGAACACCGCGAGCGCGGCCACCACGATGACCGCGACGCGGGCATGGCGCCACAGCCAGTCCACCGCGGCGCCAGCCAGGAGCACGGCGCCGACGAGCCCGAGGATGGCAAACCTGTCGGCTTCCCTAAGGTCCGAGAGCCACGGAATGCGCATGAACCACGTGTAGGGCATGATCAGCGAAACCCGCTGCGCGTACCACCTGTCCATGAACGGCAGGCGGGGCTTCCGGCCGACCCAGAGCACGGCGCCGAGGGCCAGCCAGGAGCAGCCAACCCAGAGCGCGGCCAGCTTCCAGGCGCTGCGCCGCCGCCAGGCGGCGACCAGGCCGCACAGCGCGAGCACGGTGAGCACGGCGCCGTAGACCGGCATGCCCTCGCCGGTGCGCCCGTCGGCGTTCGCGGCGACGTTCGCGAGGCTGGTCAGCCCGTAAGCGGCCACCCGCTGCGACGGCGCGAACAGGTCGAACAGCCCGACGCCGTAGGTCTTGCCGGTGACCGCGAGCGTGCGCCCGTTGACCGACGCGCCGCCCGCGGCGGCCTGCTGGATCATCGCGATGAGCTGCGGGCTCGCGACGACCGCCGCCGCCACCGCGCCCCAGCCCAGGGCCCGCAGCCGGGCCACGGCCGGGCGGCGGATCAGCCACGGCAACAGCGCCGCGGCGGCCAGCAGCACGGCCATCACCGCCGACTCCTGGTTGACCAGCAGGCTGGCGCCGAGCACCAGGCCGAGGATCACGCCCTGGCGCGCCCCGGGCCGACGGCGCAGCCGGACCGCGGCCTCCAGCGTCATCGGCAGGAATACCGTGCCGAGCGCGATGTTCAGGTGCTGCCAGTCCTGCCAGGCCAGCATCGAGGACAGGCCGAACAGCGCCCCGGCGGCGATCGCGCCGGGCTCGGCCAGCCATAGCCGGGCCGCCCGGTACATCAGATAGCAGACCAGGCCGGGCACCAGGATGGTCAGCACGTCGAACGAGGCGCTGGGCCCGAAGGCCAGGGTGACCGGGGTCATGATGAACCCGGCCAGCGGCATGGTGGTGTCGAAGCCGAGCTGGATGCCGACCGGGGCGGCCATGCGGCTGGTGAACCACGGATTGCTCAGGTGGACGACCTGGTGCGCGGTCCACCACAGATCCCACACGTAACCGGAGACGTCGCGGGTTTCCGGCAGCAGGTGCCGCCACAGGTACGTGGTCCGCGGCCAGGTCAGCGCGATCCCCGCGGCCAGGTACACCACGAGCAGCGCCAGGTGCCGCACGACCGGGCGGGACGCGGCGCTGCGCAGGCGCCCGCTGGGCGGTTCGGCCCCGGACGGCTCCGGGCTAGGCGAGGGTGTGGCGTTCCCCGGGCCGGTATCCGCGGGTACGGCCGCGTCCGCAGGCCGGGTCCCGGCCGCGTCTAGCTGGCCGGGCCGGCCGCGGCCTGCACGGTTCATGGGATCACCTGTCCAGCAGCTCTCGGGCACATCGCCGCAGTAACACGGATTATGACGTGGTCCCCGTCGGGCGGGACGCGACAACCGCAAATGGCCACCAGCACCGCGGAGTTAGCCATGATATCGGCTGAACGAGACCAACCACGCGCTCGCGTGCCGCGGGCGGCCGGGCGCGGCTGCCCCGGCACCGGTCAAGCCGGCCATCTGCCGCCCCATCCAGTGCTGGCCCGGGCCGGTCACGCCGGGCCATCCGCCGCACACCCCGGGCCGGTCACGCCGGTCATGTGCGGCACACCCGGGGCGTGCCCGCCGCTGGCCCGGAGTGGAGTCTCGGCGCTTTCTCCGGCACCAAACCCGGGCTCAGCGGAAGTGTTGCTTACTCAAAGTGACTTAATGATAACGCAAATGCCATGGCGCAGGCGTAATCGGCCCGGGAAATGGTGATACTCCTTCCAGGGCGCGCGGGCCGAGGCGCGGCAAGACGGCACCTTCCAGGTGCGCGGGCTGGGCGCGGCAGGACAGCGGGGGGAATCGTGGGCTACACGCACGGCGTGGACAGCGAGGTTGGCAGACTCCGGACGGTGCTGCTGCACCGTCCCGGCCTGGAGTTGCGCAGGATCACCCCGCGCAGCGCCGGCCGGCTGCTCTTCGACGTGCTGCCCTGGGTGGGCCGTGCCCAGCAGGAACACGACATCCTGGCCGGCGTGCTCCGCGACCAAGGGGTCGAGGTCCTGTACGTGACCGAACTGCTGCAGGACGCCCTCGAGTACCAGCCGGCCAGGGACGAGGCGATCGCGTCGGTCCTGGCCAGCGCCAGCTTGGGTGATGAGCTCAGGGCGCAGCTCCGCGGTCACCTCGACCGGCTGGACCCCGAGACGCTGGCCGGGGTCCTGATCGCCGGCCTGACCCCGGACGAGCTGACGATCGGGCGTGGCGTTGTCTTTGAGCTGCTTGACCGGCACGATTTCATCGTCGACCCGCTGCCGAACCTCACGTTCATCCGGGATTCCAGTGTCTGGATCAGCGACCGGGTTGCGGTCACCAGCCTGCCCGCGGCGTCCAGGCGCAGGGAGTCCGAGCTGCTCGGCGTGATCTACGGGCACCACCCTCGGTTCGCTGGCACCAAATGCCTGTACGGACCGGAACTTGAGCAAGTAGCGGGCGGAGACGTGCTGCTGCTGGCCCCGAGCGTGATCGCCATAGGCGTGGGCGGGCGGAGCACCCCGGCCGGCGCGGAGCGACTGGCCCGGCGGGTGTTCGACGCGGGGCTCGCGCACACGATGCTGGCCGTACCGCTCAACCGGCTGGGGCCCGGCGTGCACCTGGACACGGTCTGCACGGTGGTCGATGTGGACACGGTGGTCATGTATCCCCGGCTCGCCTTCACGCTGACCGCGCACACCATTACCCCGCTTCGGGACGGCATGCGCGTCTCACGGCCGCAGCCATTCCTGGAGGCGGGCGCACGGGCCCTGGGAATCGAGCGGCTCAGGGTCATCGAGACCGGCGTGGATCCGCTGACCACGCCCAGGCAGCAATGGGACGACGGCGGCAACGCACTGGCGATCGACCGCAGGGTCGCCGTCTGTCATGAGCGGAACGTTGAGACTAATGCCCGGCTGGAGGCGGCCGGAGTCGAGGTGATCCGGGTACCAGCCAGTGAACTCGGCAGCCACCGCGGCGGGCCGCGGTGCATGGCTTGTCCAGTGGCCAGGGATCCGGCCGCGTCCCCGGATGCGGACACGCTTCCTGACGAGCTCGCCTAGCCAGACGTGCCGGGGTCGTTACCCGGCCGCGCGGGTGGCCAGAGCAGCCACTCGGGCGGCTTCGCCGGCCGGTTAGACCTGGCGGTCGCGCCGTCCGCCCGACCAGCGGCCCACCTTGAACAGAGTGAAGCCGACGATCGCGATCAGCGCGATGAAGAACGCGTAAAGCAAGACAACATGGACGACCGCGAGCACCAGCATGATCACGATAAACGCGGCCACCAGACCCAGGACGCCCAGGATGATTTTGCCCATGGCACCAAGGTACGGCCATCGCGGCAGTGCTTCATAGCCGCACCGCATTTAGCGTGGCTGGGGGCCGCCGGCCAGCACCTCGTCCAGGATGCGGAACGTCGGGCAGGGCCAGCGCCACATGCAGCTGCGGCACCGCTGGAGCTGGCTGTCCGGATCGCTGGTGATCGCGCTCGCTTCCAGCGGCTGATGCAGCTCGGCCAGCCGCAGCCCGAGTTCGGCGAATCCCAGCAGCTCCTCGCGCGCCTTGGCCAGGAACGCCAGGTCATCGGCGGTGAACCGGGCCGTGACCGGCACGACCCCATCGCGGTTGAGCAGCCGCGCGAAATGACTGCTGCTCTCCATCCAGGATGCCGCGGCCTGGGCGCGCACCCGCACCGCTTCCAGATACTGCCGCAGCAGCTCGGCGCGCTCGTCACCGGCCAGGGCCTGATGCGCTGGCTCGGCCCACTCGGCGGCGACTCGCCTGCCTCCGCCTCGGCGAGGCTGACCTGGCTGAGAGTGCATCCGAACGACTCCGGCTCCGTGCGGGGAACGTAACCATCAAGCTTGGCGCACATCCGCACTGGTGAACAGCGAGTTTGGCCATGTGCACCCCGCTTGCACCACTGCCATCTGGTCGGCGGCGCCCGGGACCGGTAAGGTGCCGCACGTGGAGCTTAAGGTCTCGACTAGATCACAAGGTGGTCGCACCATCATGTCGCTGGGCGGCGAGATCGATCTTTACACCGCGCCGCGGCTGCATGGTGAACTGGTCGCGATCCTGTCCGGAGACGAACCGGTGCAGGTTGTCGTCGACATGTCCGGGATCGAGTTCTGCGATTCGACCGGGATGAACGTGCTGCTGGCAGCGCACCGAAGGGCGCGAGAGCAGGGCGGCGACCTGGAACTCGCCGCTCCCCGCCCGGCGATAAGGAAAGTTCTCCAGGTGACGGGCCTGGAGAGCGTTTTCACCGTGCTGGACGACCCGGCGACGGTGGTCGGGCCATAACCGCGGTCGGCCACCTCGGGGCGTCTAGGATCACAGGCATGCTGGCGCCGAGCGGTGATGTCGCCGTCGTCATCCCGGCCAGGAACGAGTCGGACCGGATCGCCGCGACCGTGAAGGCAGCGGCTGGCCTGCCGCGCGTGGACATCGTGGTCGTCGTGGACGACGGATCGACCGATGGCACGGCCGCGGCCGCGCAAGCCGCCGGAGCCTCGGTGATGCGGCACGCCCGCAACCGGGGCAAGGCCGCGGCCATGGAGACCGGGGCGGAGGCGGTCCGCCTGCTCGAAACTGGGCAAGATCGGGACCGCCCGCATCACCTGCTGTTCCTGGACGGCGACCTGGCCGGCACCGCGGGCCAGGCCGCTCCGCTGACCGAGCCGGTGCTGGCTGGCCAGGCGGACATGACGATCGCCGTGTTCAGCGACCGGGTGAAGCAGGCCGGCCATGGCTTCGTGGTTGCCCTCTCCGGTTCCGGGATCAGGCGCGCGACCGGGTGGAGCCCGGCCCAGCCGCTGAACGGGCAGCGCTGCCTGACCCGTGCGGCGTTCGAGGCGGCGCGGCCGCTCGCGCCGGGATTCGGCGCGGAGACCGGGCTCACGATCGACGTGCTCCGCCAGGGCATGCGCGTGGTGGAGGTCGAGGTCCCGCTCGCGCACCGCGCGACCGGCAGTGACTGGCGGTCCCAGCTGCACCGGGCACGTCAGTTCGTCGCCGTCGCGCGGGCGCTGGCGGCACGGTGGCCGGCCCGGCACAGCCCTCCGGGCCGCAGGCGGCACAGCCCTCCGGGCCGCAGGCGGCACAGCCCTCCGGGCCGCAGGTAGGGAGCCCTCAGCGCTACAGGTAGGGTCCTGAGCCGCGCTGCTGCGTGTCGTCCGGGTTCGGCATCTGCCCGGGAACCGCCATGCCGGCCGGCAGTGCCCGCCGCATGTTCTCGAGCTGCGCTCGCGCCGCCATCTGCTGCGCGAACAAGGTGGTCTGGATCCCGTGGAAGAGGCCTTCGAGCCAGCCGACCAGCTGCGCCTGCGCCACCCGGAGTTCGGCCTCGCTCGGCACCTCATCCTCGGCGAAGGGCAGCGAAAGCCGCTCCAGCTCCTCGACCAGCTCGGGCGCGAGGCCGTCCTCAAGCTCCTTGATGGAGCTCTTGTGGATGTCCTTCAGCCTGGCCCTGCTCTTTTCGTCCAGCGGTGCCGCCCTGACCTCTTCAAGCAGCTGCCGGATCATGCTGCCCACCCGCATCACCTTGGCGGGCTGCTCGACCATCTCGGTTACGGGGCGCTCGCTGGCCTCCGCGGAGTCAGTTTCCATGGCGACGCCGTCGGGACCAACCACGACCACCCTGGCGCGCTGTTCCGGCTCGGGGTTCGTCTGGTCGCTCATGTGCCTAGTCTGTCCGACCGCCGTACGCGCCGCACGCAGGGGCCGGCCGATCCGGCTCGTGTCCCGCCATCCCGGCCTGCCGTCCGGCCAGAACGGGTAGCAGGCACCGGGTCTGGCCGCGGTCACCACCCCGGGCTCGGCGTTACGGATGGTAGACGATGCCCCGTTCTGCGTGGAAAGATCGAGTTCGGAGCGAGTCCAGCCGTGGGTCCATCCTGGATAGGGGATGACATCGGGTGCCGGTAGTGCGGGCCGCCTGCTCTTACTTTCGCAGGTACCGGTCAGTGCTGTTATCGGCGCGCGAGCAAGGCTCCCGGCTGACACCGCACGACGTGCTGATGGACGGTTAGGGGACGACCGTGGCCAACGACGATCGGGACCAGCGGTCCGGTGCCCAGAGCCCGGCGAGCAGAGAGCAGGACGCTGCGGGTGCCGAACCCAATACGCCCGGCCCGCGGCCAGCATCGCAGCAGGCAGCGGCCGAGGCTTCTGGCCGCGGCCAGGGGCCCACGCAGGCCACGCCGGCCGGGCCGGCCGGGCCGGCTGGAGGCGCCAAGCCCGCGGGGACCGCCGATCCGCGATCCGCGAATCCCTACGGGCCTGGAAATGACGGCCCGCCGAGTCCCTACGGCCCGATCCGCTATGACCCGGTCGGCCGCTACGGCACGGCCAATGAACACGCCGCGGACGACTCCTATGGCCGGTACGGCGCGGTCGGCCCGCCGGCCAAGAACGCCAGCGGGCCTGCTCAGCCGTCCGCGGGTTCCCCGGCTCCGACGGGTTCGCCGGCTGCATCAGGGCCGTCGAGCGGGACCGGCTCATCTGGGCCGGCTGCCAACGCGGGCCCGCCAGGTGCGCCAGGTGCGGCGGGCGCGGCGGGTCAGCCCGGTCAGCCGCAACAGCCCGGGGCGCCGACCCCGGTGGATTCGTCTGGTGCCGGATCGCCGCGCCCATCGGGCGCCGGTGGCCCGCCGGCCGCGCCTCGGCCAG
>Ga0335074_10004083_pt1 | contig 20091 bp, 17 predicted proteins | sample Lox_Sample_23_FD_206715 | JGI IMG/M metagenome (GOLD analysis project Ga0335074, IMG submission 206715) | Soil microbial communities from Loxahatchee National Wildlife Refuge, Florida, United States - Lox_Sample_2.3 | ecosystem: Environmental > Terrestrial > Soil > Wetlands | place: USA... | reverse complement strand
ACACCAGCCTCGGCCAGGCCGAGCCCGGTGGTGTTCGGCACCATGCCGACCGTCATGAGGCAGTGCGTGCCGCGCACCATCCTGCCGTCGCTCAGGGTGACTGTCACGCCGTCCGCGGTCCGGGCAACCGCCTGTGCCCTGGACTGGCCGAGCACCGTCATGCCCCGGCGGCGGAAGACATCCTCGACCAGCATCGCGGCATCCTCGTCCTCGTGCGGCAGAACCCGGTGGCGGGAGGACACCAGCGTTACCTGCGAGCCGAGTGCCTGAAACGCGCTGGCGAACTCGGCGCCGGTCACGCCTGATCCGACCACGATCAGCTCAGCCGGAAGCTCGGTCAGGTCGTACAGCTGGCGCCAGGTCAGGATCCGCTCGCCATCGGGCTCAGCGCCCGGAAGCACCCGCGGCTCGGCCCCGGTCGCGATCACCACCGCATCCGCGTCGAGCTCAGTGTCACCCGTCACCACGGTCCGCGGACCGGTGAGCCTGGCGGTGCCGGAGATGACTTTGACCCCCTCGGCCGACAGGCGCGACGCCACGTCCCCGGACTGGGCCCTGGCCAGCGATCTCACCCTGGCGTACAGGCGAGGTGCATCGAGCAGGGCGGCCGCGTTACCGGCAGTGTTAACACGGAGGCCGAGACCGGGAGAGCTAGCGAGGGCTGCCATCATCCCGGAGGTTGCAATGAGCGTCTTGGACGGCACGCAGTCGGTGAGCACGCACGCCCCGCCGAGGCCGTCTCGCTCAACGACAGTGACCTCGGCGCCGAGCTGCGCGGCGACCAGGGCAGCCTCGTAGCCGCCCGGCCCGCCGCCGATGATCGCGATCCTCGCGTGCGGGTGGCTCACGTCACACCATTCTGTCCTACCCGCGGCCCTGCAGCGGCATCGGCAAGGCGGCTGACCGGCTGGGCGGGTTAGGCAGCGTGGTGTCCGCCGGCCTCGTACGCTTGTCGCTCGTGGCAATGTACGCGGCATATGGCAGCAACATGGACCCAGCCCAGATGGGCCGCCGCGCTCCGCACTCGCCCCTGCAGGGGACTGGCTGGCTTGAGGGCTGGCGGCTCACCTTCGGCGGCGAGGACCTCGGCTGGGAGGGTGCCCTGGCGACCGTGGTCGAGGACAGGGACAGCCGGGTGTTTGTCACGCTCTACGAGGTCTCGGCGGCCGACGAGGTCGAGCTGGACCAGTGGGACGGCGCCGAGCTCGGCTACTACCGCAAGTCGAAGGTTCGCGTCAGCACGCTCGACGGCGACGTCGTGGCCTGGCTGTACGTGCTGAACGACTACGAGGGCGGGCTGCCGTCAGCTCGGTACCTCGGCATTATGGCCGACGCGGCAGAGGTGGCCGGGGCGCCGGCGGACTACGTAGCGGCCCTGCGCCGCCGCCCGTGCACCTCGTTAGGCAGCTGAGCGGGCTGCCCGCGGCGCAAGCGGCGGCACTGCTACCTGGCGAGCACCAGGCCTAGCAGGGCAGCGGCCGGCAGCAGCATCGCGGCAATCGGCGGCCAGACCCAGCGGCTGTCGAGCGTCGCCGGAGCGGCCCCGGCCTCGCGCGCACGGCTGGCCCGGCGGCCAAGCTCAGCAGCCATCAGCTGGGCGGAGTCCTGGTGGGCTAGCTCCGCGACCTCCGCAGGCGCGCGGGACGAGCCAGGTGAGTTCCGCAGCCACGTGCGGACGCCGAGCTGCTGCTGCTTGACGCGGGACCGGCGATTTGAGTACAGGGCCCAGCAATGGATCGTCTTGTCCTTGCGGGGTGCTGGGCGGGCGCAGGCCAGCTCGACCGAGTCGCCCAGGTAGACGCCGGTAACGGCGCCCCAGCGAAGCAGATGATCGCGGACCGGATTGTGCACGATGATGCCGTCGTCCGACGCGATAACCCGGGGCCGGAGCGCGGTCGCGTAGGCAAGACCGGTCAGCGCAAGCAGTCCCGCGCCGATCTCAAGCGAGAAGTAGTCGTGGTCCGGGATGATCACCTGCACCAGGTTGAAGATCACGAAGACGACCCAGACCCACCAGAGGACGAACGGCGTTCCCCGCCGGAACACGGTGCGGCCGTCCGGGGTGGCCTTCCACGGGTCCTTCTTGCGTGGCAGGGCGCCAGCCGGCAAGCCGCCCCCGGCGCCGAAGCCGGCCCCCGGCGCCGTGCCGCTCCCCGCCTGGCCATCGCCCGCCGCCATGCTGATTTCGGCACCGGGGCTCTGGCCAGCGCCGGGGGCGCCTGGCATGGGGCTGATGGCGGGATCCTGCGCAGATACCTCGTCACGCTGCGGCGACGACATCAGGCACTCCAGGTAGGTCAGATTCGGGGGGAGTTAGCCCGGCTCGCTATCATGACCACCGGACTGGACTGGCTGGAAGTGCAGGCTGTGTCACTCCTGCGAACCCACTATATGTGCGCTGCCCGGTCGCTGGCCCGGGCCGCCGCTCCGGCCAGCGAGAGCTGAGAGTCAGCGACGGTCAGGCGACAGCCGCGTCGGCCACCGGTTCGCCGCGCAGGCGACTAGCGGTGGCACCAGGCATGGCGCCGGGCGCGACCGCGCCGCCATCGAGCATGGCAGTCAGCGCGGTCCCGACCATCAGCCGGACGCCGTAGCCGATCGCCCGCTCGTCCACGTCGAAGACGGCCTGATGAATGTCGAAGTCCGCACCGGAGCCTGGTGTCCGGGTGCCGAGCCTGGCCAGCGCGCCCGGAATCGAGTCGAGGTACCAGGCGAAATCCTCGCCGCCCAGGCTCTGCGTTGCCTCGGTGATCGAATCCGGGCCGAGCACCCGGTCAGCTGCGGCCTCGAACATGGCCGTGCTGATGGGGTCGTTCACGGTGGGCGGCACGTTGCGCTGGTAGGTGATCTCCGGGAGCACGCCGTAGGCGCTCGCCACCGACTCCACCAGCGACTTCACCAGGTCAGGTGCCTCGTGCCAGGCGGCATCGTCGAGACACCGGACGGTGCCCTCGACAACTCCGTCGTCGGGGATCGCGTTGGCCGCAGACCCGGCCGCTACCCGCCCCCACACCAGGCTGAGGCTGGACCGCGGGTCGATCCGGCGCGACAGTGCGGCCGGGAGCTCGGTGATGATCTTGCCGAGCGCGAACACCAGGTCAGCCGTCAGGTGCGGCCTGGCGGTGTGGCCGCCCGGCCCGGTGACCTTGACGGTAAGCCGGTCGCAGGCGGCGGTGATCGGACCGGTCCTGGTGCCGATCTTGCCGACGTCCAGCCGCGGGTCGCAGTGCAGCGCGAAGATGCGGTCGACCGACGCGATTCCGCCGGCCGCCATCACGTCGACGGCCCCGCCCGGCACTTCCTCGGCCGGCTGGAAGATCAGCCGCACCCTGCCCGGCAGCGCACTGGCCGCGGCCGCACGTGCCAGGAACAGCCCGCTCCCGAGCAGGATCGCCGTGTGCACATCATGGCCGCAGGCATGGCAGGCGCCGCGGTTCAGCGACCGGTACGGCACGTCCTTCTCGTCGTTGATGGGCAGCGCGTCGATGTCGGCACGCAGAGCCACGATCGCAGCGTTGCCGGAGGCGTCACCGATATCCACGGTGAGACCGGTGCCCTTCGGCAGGATGGCCGGCTTCAGCCCGGCGGCCTCCAGCCGCAGCGCGATCCGGCGCGTCGTCCGGAACTCGTGGTAGCCAGTCTCGGCGTGCGCATGCAGATCGCGCCGGAACTCGATCAGCTCCGGCTCGTGCCCGCCGAGGAACACATCGAGTTCCCCTTCAAGATCACGCTCGGCCATGCGACGCCTCCTCGTTGAGAGTCTCCTGGTCGGCTTTCCTGGCGGCGCTCCCGCGTCGATTCCGGCCAGCACAGTAGTTCTGTCCGGCACTGAGCGGTGTCCCCATCATGAACCTCGAACTCACTCCAGCCTGCTAGCAAGCGCCTGGTCCGGAAGACAGATGCCGTTGGCTACGACACCAGATCCCGGACCGGTACCCGGTACTATGCCCGCTCCCAGAACTGCGTCCGGCGCCACGCGCACCGGAAAATGCGCTCAGCGGATAGGCGCCGGCACTATGCCCAGGTACCAGCCAATAAAGCTGTTAAACCCAGGCCCGAGTGCGCGCCGATCCGCGACCTTGCTCGCAAGCAAACAGCCCCTGCCGAGAAGATCAGCGAGGTGCCTTTTGGCACCGAGATCGTCCTGGTCGATCGCTTACGAGATCTGCTCTACTGGCGGCATCGTACCGCCTAGTATCGGCCGTTCGCTGACGTTGCGGGATTGTCGAGCAAGGACGGGCCAGAGACGACAACCCGGAGCAGCCCGGCCGCCGCGACCCGGCGGCCGGCCGGGAGGGCGGGGTTGTCGTTCCCGTCCTAATAGATCTCCGGCGGGTGGTACACCCCCCAGACCTCGCGCAGCGCGTTGCTGATCTCGCCGACCGTCGCCAGCGCCCGCAGTGCCTCGCGCAGCGGGTACAGCAGGTTGACATCGCCCTCGGCGGCCCGCCTGACATCGGTCAGCCGCCTGGCGACCTCGGCCGGGTCGCGCCTCGCCCGCAGGTAAGCCAGCCGCTCCGCCTGCTGCGCCTCGATCGCCGGGTCGACCCGCAGCGGCTCGTACGGCTCCCCGTCCGGGCTGATGAACGCGTTGACCCCGACGACCTTGCGCTCGCCTGAGTCGATCTCGCGGGTGATCCGGTAGGCGGACCGCTCGATCTCGGCCTTCTGGAAGCCCTGCTCGATGGCGGCCACCGCACCGCCGCGCTCGGCCACCTGACCCATGAGCTCGCGGGCCTGCGCCTCGATCTCGTCGGTCATCGACTCGATGAAGTAGGAGCCGGCCAGCGGGTCCACGGTTGAGGTCAGGTCGGTCTCGAAGGCCAGCACCTGCTGAGTGCGCAGGGCCAGCGTCGCCGCCTTCTGGGTGGGCAGCGCAATGGCCTCGTCGTAGGAGTTGGTGTGCAGCGACTGCGTGCCGCCGAGCACGGCCGCGAGCGCCTGCAGGGTCACCCTCGCGAGGTTGACCTCCGGCTGCTGCGCCGTTAGCTGGACCCCGGCGGTCTGGGTGTGGAAGCGCAGCATCTGCGACCGCGGGTCCTTCGCACCGAACTCGTCCCGCATGATGTGCGCCCACAGCCGGCGTGCCGCGCGGAACTTGGCGACTTCCTCAAGCAGCGTGGTGCGCGCCACGAAGAAAAACGACAGCCTCGGCGCGAATTCGTCAACCCCGAGCCCCGAGGCAATAGCGGTGCGGACGTACTCGCAGGCATTCGCGAGCGTGAAGGCGATTTCCTGAACGGGCGTCGCCCCTGCCTCCGCCATGTGATATCCGGAGATCGAGATGGTATTCCAGCGCGGTATCTCGGCCCGGCAGTACGCGAAGGTGTCGGCGACGAGGCGGAGTGACGGCTGCGGCGGATAAATATAGGTACCGCGCGCGATATACTCCTTGAGAATGTCATTCTGAATAGTGCCGGAAATAGCATCAGAACTAACGCCCTGCTCCTCGGCGACGAGCTGGTACATCAGCAGCAGGAGGGCGGCCGGCGCGTTTATCGTCATCGATGTCGAGACCTGATCGAGCCGGATGCCGTCGAACAGCAGCCGCATGTCCTCGAGCGAGTCGATCGCGACCCCGACCTTCCCGACCTCACCGCGCGCCTGCTCAGCGTCAGAGTCGAAGCCCATCTGGGTCGGCAGGTCGAACGCCACCGACAGGCCGGTCGTGCCCGCCTCGATGAGCTGGTGATACCGGCGGTTGGACTCGGCGGCCGTCGAGAACCCGGCATACTGCCGCATCGTCCACGGCCGGGTCAGGTACATCGTCGGATAGACCCCGCGGGTGAACGGGAACGCTCCCGGATCACCGAGATCGGTCGCCGGGTCGAGCCCGAGCACGTCCTTCGGGCCGTAAACGTCCCGGATCGGCGTGCCTGACTCCGATTCGCGGCTCATGAAAACAAGGGTACGGCCCGCGCGGCCGCCGCATCGTTGTGAAACGCGCCACGCCCGCCGGGGGCTGGCGCTTGCTCGTGCACCTGCGCAGGCACGCCAATGGCGCGGCGGGCGGCATCAAAGCTTTCGCAAATTCCCTGCGGGGTCGTCATGCCTGCTCCCGATACGACCGCATTTCGCCTGCATCGCAAATTCGCAGCGTGTGGGGAAAGTCACTATCCGTGAGACTCAGAATGACAAGTGGCGCACTGTGAAGGTGCAAGCGAGGCACCGCCGCGGGTGGCCGCTGCTCGCTGTCGCGAGCGGCCTTGCGCTCATCGCGCTGTCATGTCCGCAGGCCGGGGCAGCAACTGCACAGCCGGGGCCAGCGCCTGGAACCAGTACCACTGCACCGGCAGCGAGCACGCCGGCGCCCGGAACAAGCGTGCCGCCGCCCGGCAGTACGGCAGCGCGGGACGTCGGCGGCCCGCTGATGGCCGGCAGCGGGCTGGTGATCGCGCCGCACGTGACGCCGCCGCCGAGCATCCCGGCATCGGCCTGGGTGATCGCCAACGCCGGAACCGGCCAGGTGCTGGCTGCCATGGACCCGCACGGCGAGTTCGGCCCGGCCAGCACGCTGAAGGTCCTGACAGCAGTCACGCTGATCCCGCTGCTCAACCCCGACGGCATGGTGGTGGCGAGCCCGCTGGCAGCCTCGCAGGAGGAGAACGACGTCGGCCTGATCCCCGGCCGGTCTTACCAGGTATCCAGCCTGTTCCAGGCACTGCTGCTGATGTCGGCCAACGACGCCGCGGTCGCGCTCACGCAGGCCGCTGGATCGTTCTCGGGCGGGATGGCGCTGATCAACGCCGAGGCACGGCACCTGCAGGCCTACGACGTCGTGGCCAAGCTGCCGAACGGCCTCCCGGCGGCCGGCCAGGTCACGTCGGCGTATGACGAGGCGCTGATCGCCCGGCAGGCACTCGCCACCCCCGCGTTCATGAAGTACGACGAGACGCTGGGCGCGCGATTCGAACTCAAGCCGCATGACTGGGTGTCGTTCGCGAACCAGAACTACCTGCTCACCAAGTATCCCGGCGGAATCGGCGGCAAGATCGGCTGGACCGAGAGCTCCGAGGCCACCTATGTCGGACTCGCCAGAAGGAACGGCGTCACGCTCATCGCGACTGTGCTGCACTGCACGTCGCTGCAGGAGATCACGTCGGCGGAAAAGCTCCTGACCTGGGGTTTCGCGATGAACGGCAAGGTGGCGCCAGTGGGCGAGCTGGTCCCCCCGCTGGCAGCAACGGCAGCTGCCGTGCACACCGACTCGGTCAAGCCCAAGGCTGTCGCGCTGGTCAGCACCGGGACCCGCACCGGCGGCAGCCCGGCTAGCTACGGGCTGGCCGCCGGCGGGGTCCTCGTGGCTGCGGCAGGTATCGGCGCCCTGGCACTCACCCGACGCCGCTCGCGTGCCAGTGCTTCTCGTGGCGGTGCGCCCGGTCCCAGTGCGCCTCGTAGCTGAGCGGTCGCCGCTTGCCCAGCTCTCGCGGTCCGGTCAGCTCGACTGCGCGCCGCTGCCGACGCTCTCGCGCTCGGCATCGGCAGTCTGCTGGCGCCGGAGGAACGCCGGGGTTAGCTGCACCCTTCTCGGCGCGCGCCGGGCCGTAACTGCCCGCTGAGGCCCGGTTGTGGCGGCTGCGGCATCACTCGCGGCAACGATGGAGAACCGGCCGAGGACGACCGCAGCCAGGAACACGATCACGATTCCGAGCCCGAAGAAGAAGCCAGCCTGCTCGAGCGCGACCCTGGTCGTGCCACCCACCGGCGTTCCGGCCGCGGGCACCCGGTGCCAGTGGCTGGCGACCAGGGTGCCGACCGTGAACCAGGCGCCAGCAAGGGCGGCCAGCCAGGCACCGAGCAGCGCGGCCGGCCGGAACCGGCTGATCAGCACGACCACGCCGCCGACGAGGGTAACGACACCAGGAAGTACCTCGAGCCAGAGGCGGCCAGAGGTCATGTCCCAGGTGCGGTCAGGAGTGTAGGCGTAGTGGAAGTAGGGGCCGATGAAAGGGATCGCCGCGCCCCAGACTCCTAGTAAAACCAGCAGGACACCACTGAGCGCGCCGCGGCTGCGCCGGACCCGAAGCATCCCAGCCATCATCGATCACTCCTCGCGCAGGCGTGGGGGGATTGGAGTGCCTGCGTTGCCGCCCCCAGCTACCCGCAATCGCCCCCGCTACACATGGGACCCGCGCGAGAGCTAGGCCGGCGGGAGGAAGCCGACCCGATCGCGCACGCGCGCCATGGTGCCGGACGCGAGGGTGCGCGCCCTGGCTGCGCCAGCGGCCAGCAGGCTGTCGAGCTCGGCCTCGTTGGCGAGCAGCTTCTCGGTTCGCTCCCGGACGGGCGCGAGCGCGTCGACAACGACCTCGGCGAGTTCCTTCTTGAAGCTGCCGTATCCGGATCCCGCGTAGCGCTGCTCCAGGCTGGCGATCGACTCTCCGGAAAGGGCCGAGTAGATCCGGAGCAGATTCGTCACGCCCGGCTTGGCCGCCTCGTCCGCACGCACTTCGCCGTCGAGATCGGTGACCGCGCGCATGATCTTGCGGCGGACTGAGCCAGGGTCCTCGAGCACGTCGATGATTCCCTGCGGGGACGACGCCGACTTGCTCATCTTCATCGACGGGTCCTGGAGGTCGGCGATCTTCGCGACCTCGGCCAGGATGTAGGGACCGGGCACCACGAACGTCTGGCCGAACCGGTGGTTGAACCGCTGCGCCAGGTCCCTGGTCAGCTCCAGGTGCTGACGCTGGTCCTCGCCTACCGGCACCTGGTCGGCGTCGTACAGCAGGATGTCGGCAGCCTGCAAGATCGGGTAGGTGAACAGGCCAACGCTCGCGGCGTCGGAGCCGCTCTTGGCCGACTTGTCCTTGAACTGCGTCATCCGGTTCGCCTCGCCGAACCCGGTGATACAAGCCAGCACCCACTCCAGCTCGGTGTGCTCGAGGACGTGGCTCTGCACGAACACGGTGGAGACGTCCGGTTCCAGCCCCATGGCGAACAGCTGGGCCGCCGCGACCCTGGTCCGGCGCCGCAGCTCAGCGGGCTGCTGCGGAAGCGTGATCGCGTGCAGGTCGACAACGCAGTACACGGTGTCGTGAGTCTCCTGCAGGGCCACCCACTGCCGCAGCGCGCCGAGGTAGTTGCCGATGTGGAACGAGTCGGCGGTCGGCTGGATGCCGGAGAACACGCGTGGTCGAGGCATGCCCGGAAGTCTAGTTGCGTCCGCGATCGCCTGACGCGCCGCTATCCGCGGCCGACCCGGCACCTTTCCTCGCCACGGCGACTCCCCCCTGACCGATTGATCCTGGTTTGCGCTGGCGGCCGCCTGACGGCCACCAGACCCGCGGCCCGATGGACAGGAACGCCGCGGGCACCAGCACGGTGCGCACCAGCAGTGTGTCAAGCAGCACGCCAAGCGCCACGGCGATCCCGACCTCGGCGACGGGCGCGTTCGGCAGCCGGGTGAGGTCCGCGAACGTGCCTGCCAGGACGACGCCGGCGGCCGTAATGACGCCGCCGGTGACTGCCAGGCCGCGCAGTGTGCCGTACCGGAGGTCAGCCTTGCGTGATTCCTCCCGGATGCGGGCGCTGAGGAAGATGTTGTAGTCCACCCCGAGCGCAACCAGGAAGACAAAGATGTAGAGCGGGATCTGCGACTCGATGCCGGGGAAGCCGAGGCCGCGGAAGATCAGGTTCGCCAGCCCGAACGACGCGGCGAAGCTCAGCGCCGTGGTGAGCACGAGGACGAGCGCCGCGACAACTGCCTGCAGCAGCAGCGCGATGATCACCAGGATCACGGCGAGCACCAGCGGGATCAGCACCAGCGAGTCGTGGCGGGCAGCCTGGGTCGTGTCGTACTGGATAGCCGGCCCGCCGCCCACCAGTGATCCGGGCGCCTCCCGTGCGAGCCGGTCGCGCAGGTCGCTGATGGCGGTGCCAGCGCGGGGCCCGTACGGGTCGACCGACAGCGTCACGAGGTAGTGGGCGTAGCCGCCCACCGGTGCGGCCGGGCTGACCGCCGCGACGCCTGGCGTGGTGCGGGCGGCGGCCGCGGCGGCACCCTTCTCTCCGGGCGGGGTCAGCAGGTCGAGCGGGTCGAAGGCACCGGGAGGGTAGTGCGCGGCCAGCAGCTGCTGGCCGGCGACGCTGCCCGGATGCCCTTCCACCGGGCTCTCCGGGGTGTTGCTGGTGCGGAGCGCGACCAGGCTTACGCACGCCGCGGCGAGGATCAGGACGGCTGCCAGCGCAACCGGACCGGGCCGGCGGGCCACCCGCGTTCCGATGCCCGCCCAGATCCGGGACTCCTCGCGGGCCGGCTGGCCGGCCCGCGGAGCGCGCGGCCAGAAAGCGGCCCTCCCGAAGCACAGCAGCAGCGCCGGCAGGAACGTGGTCTGCGCCAGCAGAGCAGAGACGATGGAGACGGCGCCGACCGGGCCGAGGCCGTGGAGCGAGGCCGATTGCGCGGCCAGCAGGCACAGCATGGCGCAGGTGACCGTACCCGCCGAAGCGATCAGGGTAGGAAACGTCCGCCGCAGGGCGACTGCCATCGCGTCCTCCGCGGCCGCGTGGTGCCGCAGTTCCTCCCGGTAGCGGTGCACGAGCAGCAGCGCGTAGTCACTGGCCGCGCCGAGGACCAGGACGACAAGGATCGCGGCGGACAGCGAGCTCACCGTAAAGCCGGCGTTGGCCAGGCCGTGCGCGCTCGCTTCTGCGACGACAATGGCCCCGAGCGCGCCGATGACAGGGAACAGCCACAGGAACGGGCGGCGGTAGACCAGCAGCAGGATGACCACGATGATGGCCAGCGCGGTGAGCCGCAGGTCGGCCACCTTCTTGTTGCTGACGCCGCTGTCGGTGGTAATGGCGGCCGTCCCGGTCACGTGGCCCTGCAGGCCGTCGCCGGCGAGACCTGCGGCACTGTCGACCGCGCGACGGACCTGCTGGACGGCGGTCGTGTCGTAGGCGTACTCGCTGCTGGCCGGCGAGGTGACCGTCGCGCTGAAGTAGGCGGCCTTGCCGTCGGCTGACGGGACGGGCTTGCCTGGCTGGCTGAGGCCAGGCACTGTGCTGGCGAGCCGGGCAACGGCGGCGTGCGCCGATGCGACCGCGGCAGCGTCCGCGGTCGTCAGGCCGGCTGGCCGGGCGAACACGACGATCACCGGATCGACATCCCTGCTGGTCCCGTGCTGAGCTGCCTGCTCAAGTTCGACAACCTTCGTCGAGTCGGCCGAGGACGGCAGGTAGGCCGAGGCGCTGCTGTTGCTCACCTGGGACAGGCCGCTGGCCAGCGGGTTGAGCGCGATGACGGCTAGCACCCAGATGATCACGACCGGCCAGCGCAGCCACCGGAGCGCCCGGCCGAGCCGGGATTCCGGCTCGCGCCTCCGCCGACGCTGCTCGCCAGCACCCGGTTGTATGGACATCGGAGGTTCTCCTTCGGGGTCGCTGTTCCCGGTGGCAGTCCCTCGGACTGCCCGGAACGCGGTCCGGGGTCGGAGCCCGACGGGGACCGCGGCGTCCATGGTCGCCGGGGTGTCATCACCGATGCGTCAGCCCGCGAGTCCGGTTTCCTGCGCCGGCAGGTATGAGACCGGGCATGAGGCACGCCCTGAACCTCATACCCGCGGCCCTACCGCCATCCGATGTCCCGATTCAAAACCAGGCGATAATGGACCCATGTCACTGTCAGTGAATTGGGCAGTACGGCTAGCTGTACTCGTGGGTATGGCGGTCTATGTCGTCGAGTTCCTGCCCGGCTATCCGGCTCTCAAGATCGCCGCCATCGCCGTCGCGGCAGTGAACATGGCCATCTGGGCGCTCGCCGACCGCTCAGAGCGCACCCGCGACCAGTACCCGCCCGCGCTGATGTGCGCATTCGCGGCCACCACCGTGGTCGCCGCGCTGGCCTCGACGACGCCTAACGGGGGGACGCTCCTGCTCCTGAGCTTCATCGCTGCCCTGTCAGTCGGACGGCACGCGAGCCTGGCCGTGGGCTGGGTCATCGGCCTGCTGCCGGTGCTGGCGGTCATCGCGGCAGACCTGGCAAGGAGCTCGGCCAGCTGGGGAAATGTCGCTACTGTGGCCGGCACCATCCTGGGCGCGGTGCTCATCGGCCAGAACACGCGCGCCTACCGCCTGCGTGCGGAGCAGGCAGCTTCCTTGCTTGCTCAGGCGGAGCAGCTCCGGCAGGAGCAGGCCAGGGCGGCCGCGCTGGATGAGCGCGCGAGGATCGCCAGGGAAGTGCATGACGTGCTCTCGCACTCCCTAGGCGCGCTCGGACTGCAGATTCAGGCGGTCCGGGCCGTGCTCACCGACTCCGGTAACGTGCCCAGAGCCGTGGACTTGCTCGACCAGGCCCGCCGGATGGCCTCCGACGGGCTCAGCGAGACCCGCCGGGCCGTGCATGCGCTGCGCGGGGAAATCCAGCCGCTGCCCGAAGGGCTGGCCGAGCTCAGCGTGAGCCACCAGCGCCGTTACGGTGCCCCGGTCGTTTTCGAAGTGAGCGGCGTGCCGCGCGTGGTGTCGGCTGACGCCGGACTCGCCATCACCAGAGCGGCGCAGGAGGCGCTAGTCAACACCGCCAAGCACGCTCCGCATGAGCCGATCGAAATGCGCCTCGACTACAACGGCACTACCACGCGTCTGGTCGTGACCAACCACCTGGCTGACAGCGGTACGGGCCCTGAGCCTGAGCTTGCCACTGTGAATGGCGGCTACGGTCTCGCCGGGATGAGGGAACGGCTGCTCCTCCTCGACGGCGCACTGACCGTCGGTCCGCGAGGGCCCGACTGGGTAGTGGAAGCGACAGTTCCCCAGTGACTGAGCCGCTGCGCATCGTCGTTGCCGATGATCAGGCAAGCGTGCGCGAGGGCCTGTCCATCATGCTTGGCCTGCTCCCCGACATTGACGTGGTCGGCGCGGCAGCCAACGGCCAGGAAGCGCTGGACCTAGTCGCCTCAACTCAGCCAGACGCCATCCTGCTCGATCTCAACATGCCGGTGCTAGACGGCACCGAGACCACCCGGCGGCTCAGGGCGCTCCATCCGCAGGTGGCTGTCGTCGTCCTGACTACCTATGCCGACGACTCATCCGTCATCGCCGCGCTGCAGGCCGGCGCACGCAGCTACCTCACCAAGGACGCCGACCGCTCGGACATCGCCCAGGCTCTGCACAGCGCTGCGACCGGCCTGTCAGTTCTCGATCCCGCGGTACATGCCACGCTGCTCGCTGCTGCTGCCGAGCACCACGGCAAGCCGGCCAGGCAGCCAGAGCAGTTGCCCGACGGGCTAACGCCGCGCGAGGGCGAGATCCTCGCCATGATCGGGCATGGCATGACGAACCCTGACATCGCCGCCGAGCTCTTCCTGAGCGCGCACACGATCAAGAGCCACATCAACCGTATTTTCGCCAAGACACGCTCGGCCGACCGCAACGCCGCGATTCGCTATGCCCGCGAGCACGGCCTCGCCTAGCCGCACCGCCCCTGCCGGGACAACGTCAGTGCTGTCCCGAGAGCAGCTTCTGGCCAGCGGCGGCTCGCTAGGCGTCTGAGCCATCCGCCTGCTGCGCCTAGGCACGGTCCTCCTGCTGCGCCCGCACGGCAGCGTTCTCCTCCTCGATCTCTTCCCCGGACCGGCCGGTCTGCTTCTCGTAAGCCTCCGCGTCAGCCTTGCTGTACGGGGCGTTGTGCCGGGATGCCAGCTTCGGAAGCTGGATGCATGCGACCGCGATCACCAGGCCGAGCGCGGCCGCGACTATAGCGATGGCCATGACGAACATCCTTGCAGAGAAGTCCGGCTAGTCCCAGTCGCCGCTATGTTCCGGATTTGAGGAGCCGGGCTGGCGCCATCTGCCGCCGCCAGAAGCTGAGCCGCGAGGGCCGAGTTCCGGTCGGCGAAGTCTCGCCACTCGGGCGGCGTCGAGGCCAGCCAGGGCTCAGCTTGTGCCCGGCTTCGGCCGAGAAGCACCCGCCACGCGACGAGCCGCCCGCCCCGCAGATCGAACCGGACGAGCACGCCGTCAGCCCAGCCAGCCACCCTGGCCTCGACCGGCTCTAGCATGGCTGCGCGCTGCGGGCAGGTAATCCAGCCGAGAGCTGCGAGCTCGGCCTGGATCCGCCCGGCCAGCTCGTAGGCCTCCGCGGCGGCCGCCGCGTCCCGCAGCCTGGCCAGCTGCGAATGCGCCGCCGCTACCGCAGCTTCGTCCCGCTCGAGCACCGCGCACAGCTCGCTAGCCAGCGCCTGCCGGTCTGCGCTGTCGACGCCGCGCCGGTCGGCAAGCTCCCGCAGCAGCCCCGACTGGCCGTCAGCCGCATACCCGAGCGGCAGCGCGCGATGCAAGCCCGCAGCCGCCAGCCGCACCCTGGCTGCGCTCAGATACGGCCCGAAGAAACGAACGACCGCGCGCCCGTCGCCACGTTCCGTTTCAGCGACCGGCACGTGCAGCACCCTGATCCCGGCCGAGCGGGCCGAGGCATCCACCCGGATGCAGACCGCCACCTCCTGGCCGCCAGCGGTCCGGTTCCACTGCGGCAGCCAGCGTTCAAGCAGGTTGCGCTCCAGCCACGCTGCCTCGTGCTCGGACGCACACTCGACCGCGTCGACGAACGCGATCTGCGGCACCATCGCGGCCAGATGCGGCCGGCCATCGTGGCCGCTCCAGTAGGACGCCACGCGCCGGCGAAGGTGGCTTGCGCGCCCGATGTACAGCACCCGCCGCCGCGAGTCCCTGAACCGGTACACCCCCGGCGCGCCCGGCAGCACCCGGATGGCTGCGCGCACCGATGGCCTCACCCGACCACTCTGCCACGCACTCGGCAGCCGCTGGGACTGACCGGTCCGTCGCTCCCGCCGCGATGATGCCGTCTTCGCGCCACTTTCATGAGGGGCTGAAAAGCGTAAAGTCGATATACGCCCGATACTGTGCCCGCATGGCGACATACTGGACGCTCGGCTGCGATGCCACCGACCCGCATCGGATCGCCGCCTTCTGGTCCGCCGCGCTCGGGTATGTGGCCGAGCCGGGATATGACGAGCCAGACGGCGCTTCCATCATCGACCCGGACGGCGCAGGGCCGGCGATCGCGTTTCTGCGGGTCCCCGAGGCCAAGACAGCTAAGAACAGGATGCACATCGACATCCGGGTCGCCGGGGAGCCGCCATGGGACATGCCCTTGCGCGAGGAGCTGATCCGCGCGAAGGTTGCCGAGCTGACCGCCGCCGGTGCCACAGCCGTCCGCGCGGAGGCCTACGGCGAGCACCTGGGCCACGTCGTCATGCTCGACCCCGAGGGCAACGAATTCTGCGTGGCGTAAGAGCCCAGCGCCCGCCCCGGCGCGCACCCGCGCTGAGCTTGCCGTCACGCCGTAACGGTGTCGCCCTGGACGACCGGCACGATGTCCGGCGCGCCGAGCCTGATCGCGTCCGCGGCCTGGTCGGTATCGGCTTCCTGAGACGCGCGCTCGGCCGCGACGCGGAGCCGGTAGTTCTCCAGTTCCCTGGCGATCTGCCGGGACTTCCACTTCATCGGCCCGGCCATGAGCGTCGCGGCCTCCTCGGCCGCGGACAACCCGCGATCCCAGGTCTCGATTGACGCATGAGTCCGCCGGGCCAGCACGTCGTCGAGGTGCCGGGCACCCTCGTGCGAGGCGGCATACACGATCTCTGCGCGCAGATAATCGTCGGCGCCGGTCAGCGGCTTGCCCAGGCTCGGGTCGGCAGCGATCAGATCGAGCACCTCGCTGATCATGGAGCCGTATCGCTCAAGCAGGTGCTCGATCCTGGCCACATGCAGTCCGGACGACCGGGCGAGCGCATACCGGGAGTTCCACAGCGCGATGAAGCCATCCGCGCCCGCGAGCGGCACGCTGTCCGTGCAGGACGGCGCCACCCTGCCGTCCAGGCCGTGCGCAACCGCGTCGACCGCGTCCCTGGCCATGAGCCGGTAGGTGGTGTATTTCCCGCCTGCGATCATCACCAGGCCGGGAACCGGGTGCGCAACCGTGTGCTCGCGGGACAGCTTCGAGGTGGACTCTGACTCCCCGGCCAGCAGCGGCCGCAGGCCGGCGTAGACACCCTCGACGTCATACCTGGTGAGCGGCACGGCGAGGATCCGGTTCAGCTGCTCGAGCACGTAGTCGATGTCCGCGCGGCTGGCGGCCGGGTGAGCCTTGTCCAGCGACCAGTCGGTGTCGGTCGTCCCGATGATCCAGTGCCGCCCCCACGGGATGACGAACAGGACACTGACCGGGGTCCGCAGGATGATGCCGGTGGCGGAGTGGATCCGGTCGCGCGGGACGACCAGGTGCACGCCCTTGGACGCGCGGACGTTGATCGTGCCGCGACCACCGACCATCTCCTGGATGTCGTCAGTCCAGACGCCGGTTGCGTTGACGACCTGCTGCGCCCGGATCTCCACCTCGGTCCCGGTCTCCAGGTCGGTGGCGCGCACGCCGGTGACCCGCTCCCCCTCCCGGAGGAAGCCGGTGACCTGAGTCCGCGACGCGACGTTCGCACCATAACTGGCCGCCGTCCTGACCAGCGTCATGACGTAGCGTGCGTCGTCCACCTGAGCGTCCCAGTAGACCAGCGCCCCGGTCAGCGCGGACCGCTTCAGCGCCGGGGCCAGCTGCAGAGCGCCCTTCCTGGTGAGCTGCCGATGACCGGGCAGTCCCCTGGTCCGGCCCATGCTGAAGCCCAGGACGTCGTACGCGGTGACACCGGCGCCGACGTAGCCACGTTCCCAGCCGTGATGGGTGAACGGGAACAGGAACGACACGGGCCGGACGAGGTGCGGCGCGATGCGCTGGAGCAGCAGCGACCGCTCGCTCAGGGCCTCCCGGACGAGGCCGACGTTGAGCTGCTCCAGGTACCGCAGGCCGCCGTGAATCAGCTTGCTTGACCGGGACGAGGTGCCCGAGGCGAAGTCCCGGGCTTCCACCAGGCCGACGGTCAGCCCGCGGGTGACAGCGTCCAGCGCCACGCCGGCGCCCACCACACCGCCGCCGACAACAAGGACCTGGTGTTCCTTGCTCGCCAGTGCCTCCAGCGCGGCAGTGCGCTCAGCCGGGCCGAGGCGCGTTGTCGCCCGTGCCGGGTCGCCGTTGCCGGCGGTCCCGTTACCGGTCTGGAGGGCGCCCGGCCGGGTGCCCGGCCAGACCCGGATGTCACCGCGGCGTGGCACTCGGCGTCACCACAACTTCCACCCGCTGGAATTCCTTCAGGTCGGAGTAGCCGGAGGTGGCCATGGTCCGGCGCAGCGCGCCCATGAGGTTCATCGATCCGTCGGCGACCGTCGACGGGCCGTGCAGGATCTGCTCAAGCGTGCCGACCGTGCCCACGTTCAGCCGGGTGCCGCGCGGGAGATCCGGGTGGTGCGACTCGCTGCCCCAGTGGTAACCATGCCCGGGTGCCTGCGAGGCACGCGCGAATGGCGATCCCGCCATCACGGCGTCCGCGCCGAGCGCGAGGGCCTTGGCGATGTCGCCGCTGCGGGACATCCCGCCGTCGGCAATGACATGCACGTACCGACCGCCGGACTCATCCAGGTAGTCCCGCCGTGCGGCTGCGACGTCGGCGATCGCGGTGGCCATCGGGACCACGACTCCGAGCACGGCCGCGGTGGTATGACCAGAACCGCCGCCGAACCCCGCCAGCACTCCAGCGGCACCGGTGCGCATCAGGTGCAGCGCCGCGGTGTAGGTGGCGCATCCGCCGACGATGACCGGCACGTCAAGCTCGTAGATGAACTGCTTGAGGTTCAGCGGCTCGGCCTGGCCGGATACGTGCTCGGCGGATACCGTCGTGCCGCGGATCACGAAGATGTCCACGCCGGCGTCGATGACCGTCTTGTAGTACCGGACTGTCCGCTGTGGCGACAGTCGCGCTGCTGTGGTAACGCCGGCCGCCCGGATCTCCCCGATTCGCAGGCCGATCAGCTCTTCCTTGATGGGCTCCGCATAGATCTCCTGGAGCCGCCGGGTCGCGGCCGCATCATCAAGCTCAGCGGCCTCTGCCAACAGCGGCTCCGGGTCCTCGAACCTGGTCCACAGTCCTTCGAGGTCGAGCGCGGCCAGGCCGCCGAGCCGGCCCACCGCGATCGCGGTCGCGGGGGACACGACGCTGTCCATCGGAGCCACGACCAGCGGCATCTCGAACCGGTAGGCGTCGATCTGCCAGGCGATCGAGACCTCGTCCGGGTGCCGGGTCCGCCGCGACGGCACGATGCCGATTTCCTCGAGCGCGTACGCTCGCCGGCCGCTCTTGCCCCGCCCGATATCTACCACGCTCACATCGCTCTCCGCTTATGCGCTGCTCACCCGGGCGGCGTGGCGCCGTTCCAGGCGATTGCCCGCGCTCGCACCAGCTCACGCGGGCACCGTCGCCTGGCACCCGGGACTGGCGTGCCAGGCCTAGTTTCTGCGGCCGCCGTAGTTCGGCGCCTCGGCGACCATCTGGATGTCGTGCGGATGACTCTCGACCAGTCCGGCGCTGGTGATCTGGCTGAACCTGGCCTGCTGCAACTCGGCGATCGAGCGCGCACCGCAGTAGCCCATGGCTGCCCGCAGGCCGCCAGTCAGCTGATGTGCCACGGCCTCAAGCGGACCACGGTACGGCACCTGAGCCTCGACGCCCTGGGGTACCAGCTTGTCCTCCCGCAGGACGTCGTCCTGGAAGTAACGGTCCTTGGAGAACGACCCGCCTCGCCCAGCATTACGCATCGCGCCGAGCGAGCCCATCCCCCGGAACAACTTGAACTGCTTGCCGTTGACGAAGACCATCTCGCCGGGGCCTTCCTCGCAGCCCGCCAGCAGCTTGCCGAGCATGACGGTGTCAGCCCCCGCGGCAATCGCCTTGGCAATGTCGCCAGAGTACTGAATGCCGCCGTCGCCGATCACGGGTATGCCGGCCGGCCGGGCGGCCAGCGAGGCCTCATAGATCGCGGTGATCTGCGGAACACCGACGCCCGTGACGACCCTGGTCGTGCAGATCGCGCCAGGACCCACGCCGACCTTGACGGCGTCAGCCCCGGCATCGATGAGTGCCTGAGCGCCGGCCCTGGTGGCGACGTTGCCGCCGATCACCTCGGCCCTCGAGTTGGCCTTGATCTGGGCCACCATGTCGATGACGCCCTGGGCGTGGCCGTGCGAGCTGTCCACGACGAGGAAGTCGACGCCGGAGTCGATCAGCGCCTGAGCCCGCCGCTTGGCGTCCTCGCCCACGCCGACGGCCGCGCCGACGACGAGGCGTCCCTCGCCATCCTTGGTCGCGCTGGGGAACTTCTCGCTCTTGGTGAAGTCCTTCACCGTGATGAGCCCGCGCAGGCGGCCGGCGGCGTCGGTCAGCGGCAGCTTCTCCACCTTGTTGGTGCTGAGCAGCCGCAGCGCCTCCGCCCTGGTTACCCCAACCGGGGCGGTGACCAGCGGCATCGGGGTCATGATCTCGGCGACGCGCCGGCGATGGTCGGACTCGAACCGCATGTCGCGGTTGGTCACGATCCCGAGGAGGACGCCGTCGACATCGGTGACCGGCACGCCCGAGATCCGGAAGCGCGCGCAGAGTTCCTCGACGTCGGCAAGCGTGTCATCTGGCCTGCAGGTCACCGGGTTGGTGATCATCCCGGCTTCCGACCGCTTGACCATGTCGACCTGCTGGGCTTGCTCCTCGACGGACATGTTCCGGTGCAGCACGCCGGCCCCGCCGTGCCGGGCCATGGCGATCGCCATCCGCGCCTCGGTAACGGTGTCCATCGCGGCCGAGATCAGCGGGATGCGCAGGGACAAGCGCGACGTCAGCTGGGCCGTGGTGTCCGCTTCGCCCGGCAGTATGGTCGAATGCGCCGGCACGAGGAGAACGTCATCGAAGGTGAGGGCTGGCGGGCCGAACTTCTCGTCGCTCATCTGGCATCCCGTCGTCTGGATTCTGGGATGCGTTCATCCTAGTGACCGGCCAGACTGAGCCGGCCGCCTCTGCCGATAACACGCGACACCGGCCCGTGGCCGGGATCGGGTGAGTCGACGATCCTCCGATCCCGGCCGCCGGACCGGGCGGGATCTCCGCGACGGGGGAGCGGGGATCCCTCTGTAGCCCCCGCCAGGGCCGAGCCCGCAGCGGGGGCGATGTCTAGGCGATGGACTGGCGGAGCGACTGG
>Ga0335074_10004081_pt1 | contig 20095 bp, 15 predicted proteins | sample Lox_Sample_23_FD_206715 | JGI IMG/M metagenome (GOLD analysis project Ga0335074, IMG submission 206715) | Soil microbial communities from Loxahatchee National Wildlife Refuge, Florida, United States - Lox_Sample_2.3 | ecosystem: Environmental > Terrestrial > Soil > Wetlands | place: USA... | reverse complement strand
GCGCCGGCGATTTCAATCCCCGCGTCATTTCCTGATAAAAATATTCGGCGATGTTTTCCGCCGACGGATTCTTCACGTCGAACGGCGCGACGTCGTTCAAGAAAACATGATCCAGGCGATCGATAATCGCCCGCATCGCGTCTTTCACGTCGAGAAAATCCACCAGCAGTCCGGTCTCGTCCAGACGCTCGCCTTCCATCACCACCTGGACGCGAAAATTGTGACCGTGCACGTTTTCGCATTTTCCTTTGTAATTCCGCAGCGCGTGGCCGGCCGCGAAGGTCTGTTCTACCGCGATTTCAAACATCGAAAAATTTCTCCACGTCTTCCCGCCTGGTGGTGAATCCATAATGCGGCAGGCTGTCGAAAAAAACCTGGCCGTAACGCGTCCGCGTGATGCGATGATCGAGCAGCGCCAGCACGCCCCGGTCCGTGCGGCTGCGGATCAGGCGCCCGAACCCCTGTTTCAGCGCGATCGCCGCCTGCGGGACGTGATAGTCGCGAAAGGGCTCGCCGCCGTCGGCGCGAATCGCGGCGGCGCGCGCTTCGACAATAGGATCGCTCGGCACCGCGAAAGGAAGCTTGTCGATAATCACGCAGCTCAACTGCTCGCCCGGCACATCTACACCTTGCCAGAAAGAGGCGGTCGCGAACAACACCGCGTTCGGCGTCGAACGGAACTCCTCGAGCAGCGCGCTGCGCGGGCCGGTGCCTTGCAGCAGCGTCTGATACGGAATTTCGAGCGACACCCGATCGTAAATCAAACGCATCTGCTGATAGCTGGTGAACAGAACAAAGGCGCGGCCGCGGCTGGCGAACAGCAGCTCGATGATTTCGCGCGCCGCCGCGGCGGGGAACGCCGGATTGCGCGGGTCGGGCAGATTCTGCGGGACGTATAAAAGCGCCTGTTCGGCGTAATCGAAATGGCTGGGAACCAGCAGCGCGCGCGCGCTGCGCAAGCCCAGCCGCGCCTTGGTAAATTCGAATTCGCCGGAGACCGCCAGCGTGGCCGAGGTCAGCACCACCGAATCGATCCGGTCGAATAATTTTTCGTCGAGGATCTGCGAAACGTCGATCGGCGTGGCTTGCAAGAACGTGCCGCGCCCGCGCCGCTCGATCCAGTACACGAAGCGGCGGTCCTTGGCTTCCATCCAGAATTCCAGCCGCCGCGCCAGGTCGCGGGCGCGCGCCGTCAGCGGAATGGCTTCCTCGGGCGCGGCTTTGATCAATTCCAGCTGAAGCGCGATCAACTCCAGCCCGGCCAGCACGTCGCGATAGATTTCCTCGTTCTTCATGAGGAAGGCTTCCTGCGAACGGAAGCCGGTGCGGCCCTCGGACGATGGAAACAGGTTTAGAAAATGCATGGCCCGGTCGCTGACCATCAGCAGAATGCGATCGAGCTCGGCCGTGCCGAAATCTTTCTGCCGCGCCAGCGCGGAGACGTCGCGAATCAATTCCTCGAACTGGTAACTCGAAATGGAGACGCCGAAATACTGCCCGGCCACTTCTTCGATGTCGTGCGCCTCGTCGAAAATCACCGCGCCATATTCGGGAATCACGCCGCCGCGGTCGTCTTCCTTCACCGCCAGATCGGCGAAAAATAAATGATGATTGACGATGATCAGGTCGCTTTCCTGCGCCTTCTGATGCATGCGGGTGATGAAGCAGCGCTCGAACTGCCTGCACTTTTGCCCGGTGCAGCGATCCGAGCGCGCGTCGATTTTCGCCCATGCGGTGCTCGCTTCGGGCAGCGTGCGGATCTCGGCGCGGTCGCCGGTTTCGGTCGATTTTTCCCACTCCCGAATGATCTGAAAATCGGCCACCTCTTCCAAGCCTTCGAGCACCGGCTCTTTTTCCGCGTCGTAGATTTTCTGGCGGCAGGCGTAATTGCCGCGGCCTTTCATGTAACAGGCGCGCAGCGGTCCCAGATGTTTTTCAAGGAACGGAATGTCTTTGAAGAAGAGCTGTTCCTGAAGATTTTTCGTTCCGGTGGACACCACCACGCGGCGGCCCGATAAAATCGCGGGGACCAGATACGCCAGCGTCTTGCCGGTTCCGGTTCCCGCCTCGGCGATCAGGTGCTTTTTTTCGTTGAGCGCGGCCTCGACGGCTTCGGCCATTTCAAGCTGGCCGTGGCGATATTCGAAACCGGGGTGCCACTCGGAAAGCAGGCCGCGTTTCGAGAAAAATTGTCGAACCGTGAGCGTCTTGGCGGGCACCTACCCTAAAGTAACGTAAGCCGTCAGGCCTGCGTTGCACGGTAGTGGCTGAGATCTGCGTTGCTTCGCGATGAGCCCCCGCCTTGACTGGCGGGGCTGTAACGCGTACCTGGTAGCCCCGCCAGTCATGGCGGGGGTCCGATCCTTCGCAATCAACGCAGATTTCACGCGCTACCGGTTGCACACGGCCCGGAATCAGGACTCGCGGATAGCCGCAAGCGATACCATGAAAGTTTATGAGCGAACTCGTGAATTACACGCGCCGCGGCGAGATCGGCGTGATTACCATTAATAATCCTCCGGTGAATGCGCTCAGTCCCGGCGTGCCCGAAGGAATCATGGCGGGCATCGATGCGGCCGAACGCGATCCGGAAGTGCGAGCCGTGGTGGTCATCGGCGCAGGACGCACCTTCATCGCCGGAGCCGATATTCGCGAATTCGCCAAAATCACCGGAGGCGAAAAAGAACGCATCGCGCTGTACCCGCTGATGAACAAAATTGAGGATTCCTCGAAGCCGGTGGTGATGGCGATTCACGGCACCGCCTTCGGCGGGGGTCTGGAGACCGCCATGTCCGGGCATTATCGCGTGGCGGCCGCGGCTGCGCAGGTCGGCCAGCCGGAGGTGAAGTTGGGAATTATTCCCGGCGCCGGCGGAACCCAGCGCCTGCCGCGTCTGGCCGGCGTCGGGAAGGCGGTCGAGATGTGCGAGTTCGGCGAGCCGGTGGATGCGAAAACGGCGCTGGCGGCGGGAATTCTGGACAAAATCGTCGAGGGCGATTTACTGGAGGGCGCGATCGAGTTCGCGCGCGGCGTCGCGGGCAAGCCGGCTGTTAAAACGCGCGAGCGCAATGAAAAATTGCAGGACTCCGCCGCGAACACCGCGATTTTCGCGCTGGCGCGGGAACAGGCGCGCAAGACGCGCCGCGGGCAGATGGCTCCGCTGGCCGCCATCGACGCCGTCGAAGCGGCGGCGAAAGTGCCGTTTGAAGAAGGGATCAATCGGGAAGCGGAAATTTTCCGGGTATGCCTGTTTTCGACGCAATCAAAATCCCTGATTCACGCCTTTTTCGGCGAGCGCACGGTGTCGAAAATTCCGGATATTCCCAAAGACACCAGAATTTTCGAGATTCGCAGCGCGGCGATTATCGGCGCCGGCACCATGGGCGGCGGCATTGCGATGAACTACGCCAACGCCGGCGTGCCGGTGATCGTCAAGGACTCCTCGCGCGAGGCGCTCGATCGCGGCCTGGCGACGATTCGCAAAAATTACGAAAATTCCGTGAAAAAGGGGCGTTTTTCACAGGCGGTGATGGATCAGCGCATGGCCCTGATCAAGCCGCAGTTAAACTACGACGGCTTCGACCAGGCCGATATCATCGTCGAAGCGGTGTTTGAAGGCATGGCGCTGAAGAAGCAGATTTTCTCGGAAATCGACCAGATCGCCAAGGCCGATTGCCTGCTGGCGACCAACACCTCGACGTTAAGCATCGATGAAATCGCCGCGGCGACTAACCGGCCGCGGATGGTCATCGGGCATCATTTTTTCAGTCCGGCGAATGTGATGAAGCTGCTCGAAATCGTGCGCGGGAAGGCGACCTCGAAGGAAGTGATCGCGACCTCCATGGCGCTGGCGAAAAAGCTGGGCAAAATCGGCGTGCTCGCCGGGAATTGCAAGGGTTTTATCGGCAATCGCATGATCCATTGCTACGCGCGCGAAGCCGTGTTTCTGGTGGAAGAGGGCGCGGCGCCGGAGCAGGTGGACGCGGCGCTGTACGAATTCGGCATGGCGATGGGTCCGCTGGCCATGGGCGATCTGGCCGGGCTCGACGTCGGCTGGAGGATTCGCCAGGAGTTCAAGCATCTGGAAAAACCGGGTGCGCGCAAGGCCATGCTGATTCCGGACCGGTTGTGCGAAATGGGCCGCTACGGCCAGAAAACCGGCAAGGGGTGGTACCTCTACGATGCCAACCGTAAGCCGTCGCCCGATCCGGAGGTCGCGGCGCTGATCGAAAAGGCAGCGCGCGAGGCGGGCATCGGGCGGCGCGAGATCAGCAACGACGAAATCATCGAGCGCACCATTTACGCCCTGGTGAATGAAGGCGCGAAAATTTTAGAAGAAGGAATTGCGCTGCGCGCCGCCGATATCGATATTGTTTATCTGAACGGCTACGGATTCCCGTCCTGGCGCGGCGGGCCGATGTTTTACGCCGATACCATCGGCCTTAAAAATGTTTTGGCCAGGATCGAAGAGTTTGAACAACGCCACGGCTCGGATTATTGGGCGCCGGCGCCGCTGCTCAGGAAACTCGCCGAACAGGACAAGACGTTTGAAGCCTACGACAAGGAAAAAGAATCGGCGCCGCTGCACGCCGACGTGCGGAGCTAACGCGCCTTCGCAATTTTCACCGCTTTTTTTGAAGCTGCCTCTCGTTTTAGAAGCCGGATCACGGTCACGATTGTGTTCCACGTACGCGTCGTCGCTCGCGCACCGAATAGCTTGTCGAGCTGGCCGAGGTACCCGATGGTCTTCATGTGACGGCGATACTCGCCGAAGACGAATTGGCTGTGCGATCGCAAAGCTCGCACCAGCCACTCTCCTTCGGCCGGTAACGCCGCCGGAAGGGACGCCGCCATCCGCGTGGGTTTCGACAGAATGCTCACGAACCGTACCACATCGGGTCGCACGAGCTCGCCTGCGAACGGATTTTCCGCTTCCCATCGCAGAAGATCGCCGCCCTCGCAGAACATGATTTCTGCTTGGAACGGCAGTCTTTTCGCCAGCTCGCGACGGAACTTCGCTCGCGATCCCGGCTTCCACACAATAAACGTGCCGGCCGCACCGACATTGACCACGTCATATTCGCTCAGTTCTGTGACCAGCGTGCTCGGGCGAAAGCGGCGATGACCGCCGACGTTCACCCCTCGCAGGAAAACGACCAAAGCCATACCGTTTTCTAACGCCGCTTTCGAGGCGTGCGCCGGCGCGCGCGCTCCACCGGGACGCTTCGGCGGACCAGCCGTTCTTCGCGCCTGCGCAGGTCGTCCGATTCTTCAAACCCCAGCGCCTGGCGCGTGAATTCGAGCGCCTTGGCGTAATCGCGCAGTTCATGCTCGTAGTGCTTGGCGAGCTCCTCGAGCGCCTTTATGCGAAACGGATTTTTGCAAATCGCCAGGTCCTTCCAAACGATCAGCGCATCGCCGCCCAGCTTGCGTTCAAGCAGCCCGACATCCCACAGCGTGCGGAATAAAAGATGGTCCGGCAGTCCCCGCTCGATCGCGCGGCGAAATAGCGCCAGCGCCTGCTCGAGTTCGCCCGCTTCGCGCAGCCAGCGCGCGATTCCGGCCATCTCGGCGCCGTGTCTTAATGGCGCGCTCGCCGGATCTTTGAAGGCGTAAGGAACGATCCCGGTTAAACATGCGAGCGTCAGAATATCGGTCGCGTTGTGCTCAAAAACCGGCAGCATCCGCGCGGCCTGCCGGGTGCGCAGGTATTCGAAATAGAGGTACGGGATCAGCGCGCCGGGCATGTCGCCGTGCCGCTCCACGCCGAGGATCGCGGTTTCCAGATCCACCAGGCGGCAGCTTTCAAAGCGCAGTTTCCACAACCGCCGCGCGCCGTGCAGCAAATCCAGATGGTCCATCGCCGCGAACGGGGGACGCGCGCGATTCAACCGGTAGCGCGTTTCGAGCAGCGGCTGATCGTAGGCGCGGCCGTTGTAGGTGATCAGCACGCGAAACCGTTTCAGGTGCCGCGTCAAAGCATCCAGCAGGCTCGGCTCCTCGCCATAATTGCGCATGAAAAACTGGCGAACCCGAAAACCTTCGGGCGTGATTCGTCCGATGCCCACCAGAAACGCGCAGGTTCCGGTGCCGCCGGCGAGGCCCGTCGTTTCGGTGTCGAGAAACGCCCATTGTTCCGGCGGCGCCGGGGCGATCGCCAGCGATTCCAGCAGATCCGCCGGCAAATCGGCGAGCGCACCGATATCGGCGCTGCCGTGCTGGCGATGGCGCTCATAAAGTTTTTCCGTTTCAAAGTGACGGCCGAAATCGGTCGCCACTTCTTCCCCGCTCAGCCACTCTTCGATGTAATGATGCGCCGGACGCGGCAGCGGGCTGGTTTCGCGCGCCGCGAATTTTTCGTCGCAAGCGCGGGCGGCGCGCGCGGCTCGTTCGCGAAGACTGGCGAGTTGCTCCTGTAGATCGCCCATTCGCCTTTTCTTTGCTAGAATAACAGACTTCCGCGACCGCCGGCATTTCCGTGAAGTGGCGTAAGCCGCCAGGCTTGCGCTGGCCGCTTTTCACGGTGAACGATCCAGGCTACGCCAATGAGCCGGTCACACCATCTCTTCGCGCCCGCGGCCGGCCGCCCACCGGCGACAACAGCACCGCCAGAATGCCCGTAACAAAAATGCCGTCAAAGGTTCCCGCCCCGCCGATCGACGCGATCGGCGCGCCCAAACCCTGCACCCGGCCGAGGTTCATCAGGTCCGCGCCAATCAAGGTTCCCAGGCTTCCGGCAATATAGGCCAGCGGCGGCGCCCGTCTCCATCCCAGCACCATGGCCACCACCGCCGCGGCAATCGGCGGGATAAACATCGGGACGCTGATGCCCACCCCGCGCACCGGGTAGGCGAACAGATGAACCACATACGCGACAATCGCCACGGCCACCACGGCGCGAAGGTAGAACCCGTTCTTCACCAGCAGGTACAGCGACAGAAGCAGAGGCACCAGCGCGCCGCCGACGTTCACGGCAATGATCGTCCCCGGGGATTCCTGAAGCACCGGCACCACGTAGCGCACCCCGAAGAAGTCCTCATATCCGGCGGTTACCATTTTTTCCGGCGGCAGCTGCGCCACCGGAATATTGATCGCGCTTCCGATCAGCGACAGCAACAGGACGCCGAGAACGTAGCGCGGCGGGATGCCCATGCGTTCATAGGCGTATTTCAGAATTCCCAGCTCCACCAGTCCCACCACGACCAGGAAAAGAAACGCCAGGATCAGCAGAAATGGCCAGGCTAACGGGTAATAATGCAGGCTGGAGGGTCGCATTAAAGGTCCTCTGTGTGCGCTCTAACGACAGTGTATCGCTCGCGGACCGGCGGCGGCTGCCTGGAGCGCGGATTGCATGGAAAGAATGGTTTGCCCGCGCCAGGCCGCGCGTTTGGCGGGAGAATTGGATCAGATGAAGAAAAATCTTCGCAAACAGCAATGGATGTTCACCGCCGGTTACATCTTGTGGCTGCTGCTGATGTTCTGGCTGATTCGCACGACGCTGACCCCCGTGGCGCCGCGCCAGGTGTCCTACAGCGATTTCATGGACGAGGTGAAGGCCGGCCATCTGGAGCAGGTGCACATCACCGAGCAGCACCTGCAAGGCACGCTCAAAAAAGATCAGCTGAAGCAGACCAACAAGAAAATCCCGCCCAATCCGCTGATCGAGTGCTCCCGCATTCCCGGCCTCAGCGCCGCTCCGCTGGTTCAGGAACTGGAAGCGCAGCACGTGAAGTTTTCGGGAACCATCTCCGAGCCCTCCATCTGGGGCACCCTGTTGATCTCCTGGGGGCCCATCCTGCTGCTGATTGTCATTTATTTCATCGCCATGCGCCATATGCAGCAAAAGGGCGGCGGACCGCTCAGTTTCGGGCGCAATAAAGCCAAAATCCACGACCAGTCGGATCGCCTGGAGACCCGCTTCAGCGACGTCGCCGGCGTCGAAGAAGCCAAAAACGAGTTGCAGGAGATCATCGATTTCCTGAAAAATCCGCAAAAATATCAGCGCCTCGGCGGACGGATTCCCAAGGGCGTTCTGCTGGTGGGGCCGCCGGGAACCGGCAAAACGCTGCTGGCCCGCGCCGTCGCCGGCGAATCGGGCGTGCCGTTCTTCTCCATCTCCGGATCGGAATTTGTGGAAATGTTCGTGGGCGTGGGCGCGTCGCGCGTGCGCGATCTGTTCGAGCAGGCCAAGCAGCGCTCGCCCTGCATCATTTTTATCGATGAGCTGGACGCCATCGGCAAAAGCCGTTCCTCCGGCCGCGTCATGTTCAGCAATGAGGAACGGGAGCAGACGCTCAACCAGCTGCTGGTCGAAATGGACGGCTTCGACACCTCCAAGGCGGTGATCATCATGGCCGCCACCAACACGCCGGAAGTGCTCGATCCCGCGCTGCTGCGGCCGGGAAGGTTCGACCGCCAGGTGGTGCTCGATCGTCCCGACATGAAAGAACGCGAAGCGATTCTCCAGGTCCACGCGCGCAAGCTGCGGGTGAGCCCCAATGTGAATCTGCAAAGCATCGCCGCGGAAACTCCGGGGATGGTGGGCGCGGACCTGGCCAACATCGTGAATGAAGCCGCGTTGAACGCGGCGCGGCGCAACGCCGACCAGATTGAAATGCGCGATTTCGAACAGGCCGTCGATCGCGTCACGCTGGGCTTCGAGAAAAAAGGCCGCCTGATCGGTCCCGACGAAAAAGAGCGCGTCGCCTATCACGAAGTGGGCCACACGCTGATCGCTTTGTCGGTTCCGCACGCCGACCCGGTGCGCCGCGTCTCGATTATCCCGCGCTCGATCGGCGCGCTCGGCCATACGCTGCAACTGCCCGGCAAGGATCGTTACCTGCAAACCGAGCCGGAGCTGGAAGACCGCATCGCCGTTCTGCTCGGCGGGCGCGGCGCCGAAGAAGTGGCCTACAGCGGCGTGGTTTCGACCGGCGCGAGCGACGATCTTTCCCGCGCTTCGGAAATGGCCCGCCAGATGGTGACGCGTTACGGCATGGGCGGCAAAATGGGCGCGATGACGTATGGCATCCCGCACGAATCGCATTTTCTGAACACCCCCTTCGGCGCGGAAGAAAAAAATTACAGCGAGCGCACCGCCGAACAGATCGACGCGGAAGCGCGCGGCATCATCGACCGTCAGTATGAGCGCGTAAAATCGATCCTGGCGCGCCGCCGCGCGGACCTGACCCTGATCACCACCGAGTTGCTGAAAAAGGAGACGCTGGAGCGCGAAGAGCTGGAAAAACTGCTGGCCCAACCTAAGCACGACGAATTGCTTCCGGCATCCTAGCCTGGGTCCTTCCCGCGAGAGCCTTTTCGGGTTTTCTGTAGACCTCAGTGGCGTAAGCCGCCAGGCTTGCGCTCGACGCCTGTCGATTTCATCGGCCGCGAACAGCACCAGCCTGGCGGCTTATGCCACGTCTAACAGCAAGTCAGGGAGCTGAGCAATGTAAGCACGCCCTTGGCCGCGCCGGTCGACTGCTTTGACACGTAAGGTGGCGTAAGCCGCCAGGCTTGCGCTTCGACGCCTGTCGATTGCATCGGCCGCGAACAGCACAAGCCTGGCGGCTTATGCCACGTCTAACAGCAAGTCAGGAGCTGAGCAATGTGAGCAGGCCCTTGGCCGCGCCGGTAGACTGTTTTGACACGTAAGTTGACAACGCGACCCAAAACGTCACAATCTGCGGATATGAGGCAACTACCACTCGCGTTACCGCTCGCGGCATTGCTGGCAGTTCAGGCCGCCGCTCAATACACACCTCCTCCGCCGCCTCCGCCAGCGGCGCAAACACCGCCCGCGCCCGCGCCGCCGCCGGCGAAACTCGGAAAGAAACAACTGGATCAGCTGGTCGCCCGAATCGCGCTCTATCCCGACCCGTTGCTGGCGCAGGTGCTCACCGCTTCCAGTTACTCCGACCAGATCCCCGAGGCGGCCAACTGGGCCAACCAGCACGCGGCGTTAAAAGGCGATCAACTGGCCAACGCCATCAAGGAAGACAATCTGCAATGGAATCCGGCGGTGCTGGCGCTGCTGCCGTTTCCGTCGGTGCTGAACATGATGGCGCAGGATCCGGCCTGGACGCAGGAATTGGGCAACGCCGTGCTCACGCAGCGCGCCGCGGTGATGGACGCGGTGCAGCGCATGCGCCGCGATTCCTATAAATACGGCTACCTGCGCACCAATCCCTACGACACGGTGGTCGATTCCGGCGGCTATGTTCAAATTTTGCCGGTGAACCCGGCCTACGTGTACGTTCCCACCTACGATCCGCTGGCCGTTTTTGCCGCGCCCGCGCCGGGATTTTTCGTGGGCGGAGCCATCCAGTTCGGTCCCGCGATCGTGGTCGGCGCGGCCTTCGCTCCATGGGGTTGGGGGCATCCTTATATCGCCTGGGGAACGCACGGAATTTTCTTCGATTTCACGCCGTGGGGCCGCGTCTGGGAGAATCGCGGTTTTTACGTTCATCCGTATGAACACGGATGGGTGCGCGGCCCCGGTCCGCGCGTCGAACGGCATGACTTCCGCCGCCGTTAACGATTCGGTTCACGGCTGACTCGAGTCGCGGCGGACCCATTTATAGGCCGCCAGCGAATTTCGCCAGAAAAATTTCTCGGCAGCCTGGCGGCTCCTGGCGGCGAAATAATCCTGGGCAATTCGCACGATCGCGGGCAGATGATTCACCGCCACGCTGTTCGGCCAGTCGCTGCCGAACATCACGCGGTCTTCTCCGAACGCGTCGAACAGATAATCAAGCGTCGGTTTATAAAACGACCGGTCGAGCACCGGCGCCGGCCCCTGCATCTGCATCACTTCGGAAATTTTCACGTAAACCTGGCTTCGCTTGGCCAATTCGCGGATGCTCGCATCGGCGCGCGTTCCTTTGAGCAGCATCCCCGGCAGATGATCGATAATGATCCGCAATCCCGGCACCCGATCGCTCACCTTGATCACCGCAGCGAGCAGATCCGGCCGCGGATTGGCCGTGTCGAGCGACAGATCCGCCTGCTCCAGCAGCTTCAATCCCTCGATAAAAACCGGATTGTCCACCTGTTTCGTCAGATCGTAGCCCCACAAATTCCCGTAGCGAATCCCGCGGAATAACTGGTTCTTGTGATAGCGGTCGAGATACTCGCGGAATTCGGGCTTTTCGACCTGAAGATCGCCCACCGCGCCGACCATCATCGGATCGGCCGCCATGGTCTCCAGCAGCCACAGATTATCTTCGATCCAGGGACTCGCCTCCACCGCGACGGCACCGACAATTCCCAGCGGCTGCGCCAGCTTGCGGTATCGCGGCGGCAGCGACGGCTCCTTATTTTCGCCGCCTCCCGAGTACGGCGCGCCTTGCGGGCGGGTCTGATCGAAAAGATGAATGTGCGTATCGATAATCGGAACCGGCGCCGTCTGCGCCTCCATCAGCCCGGCCGCGGTGGTTGCCAGAAACGTTCTGCGATCCATGTTCAGCTCTTCTGTTGAGTCTATATCGGATAGACTGAGGCTGATATGCCTCATGATTTTCTGGCCGCGTTTTTCCTTTTGTCCTTTGCCGCCGCGGCGCAGCCGCATTTGCCTCCGGGACCGGGACGCGACGCACTGATGAAAGTTTGCAGCACCTGCCACAGTCCCGAGAACGTCACCGGCATGGCCAAAACCCGCGACGACTGGGCCGCGCTGGTGGGCGAGATGGCGGACCAGGGCGCGCAGGCCACGGACGCGGAATTCAGCCAGATTGTGGACTATCTCGCCGCCAATTTCCCCGACAAAATCAATGTGAACAAAGCTCCCGCGCGGCTGTTCGAAACGGTGCTCGAGCTGTCCGATAAAGAGGCCAGCGCGGTGATCGAGTATCGCCAGCAAAAAGGCGGCTTCCGGTCCCTGGACGATTTGGAAAAAGTCCCCGGCCTGGACGCGAAAAAGATCGAACAGCAAAAAGACCGCATCGAATTTTGACGCGACCGGCTGAAAATGCTCCGGACCCCGCCCCCGATTATCCCTGTGGTGACCGGAGCATTTTCGGGTTTTCTGTAGACCGCAGTGGCGTAAGCCGCCAGGCTTGCGCTCGACGCCCCGTGATTCATCGGCCGCGAACAACACAAGCCTGGCGGCTTATGCCACTGCGAAGAACCGCTGGACAGGAGGCTGTGTGGGGGCGCCGGTTAAGCTCGTCTCCCAACCCGCTGGGGGCTCTGACTAGTTAACTCCGAAAAATTCACTTCCACCAAGCGGCCCGTGCCGAAAACGAAGCACGCCGCCGACACCAGCGCCAGGCAAGTCGCGGCCAGAAACGCCAGGAAAAAAAATCCGGTCCGATCCACCACCCACCCCGTGAACCACGGCGCCGCAATCCCGGCGAAGTTGCCGACCCCATTCTGAATGCTGGTCCATCGCCCCGAGGCCGAGGGCCCGGCGAGCGTCTGGGTGATCGCGTAAACGTTCCCGGTATACATCCCGAACGCGATCGACGCCAGCACCAGCAGCGTCATCGCCGGATTCACGTCGTGAATCATGGGCACCAGCAGCAGCACGGTGGACAGCGCCAGCCCGCCGCCGGCGAACAGTTTTCGAACCACCGTCGGCGTGAACCCGCGCGCGATGTAGTGATCGGACAGCCATCCCGCCGCCAGCGCCGAAACCGCGATCGCCAGAAACGATGCGGCGCTGAACACCGCCATCTTCTCTTTCGGAAAATGGCGTTCTTTTTCGAGATACGGCGGCAGCCAGGTGATCAGAAAGTACCAGTAATAATTGGAACAGAACAGCCCAACCGCGGTGACCCACATTTTGCGGCATCGCAGCAGCGCCGCAAAGCGCGGCGAATCGGGATCGTTGGTCGCCGCAACTTTTTTCCCGCGCGGCATCCAGATCGCCCACGGCGCCAGCCACAGCAATCCGGCCACGCCCAGCGCCAGAAAAAACACGCGCCAGCCGTACACCGGAATCAGCAGCCCGCCGAGCAGCGCGCCGATCGCCGGACCGAGTTTCGTTCCCGCATCGATGGCCGCATTCGAAAATCCGCGGCGGTGCTCCGGAAAACAGGTCACCAGAATTCGCGAATAAGAAGGGTAGGCGATCGATTCGCCGGAGCCGAGCAGCAGGCGCAGCGAGAAGATCACCGCGAAGGATTGCGCGAACGCCGTCGCCGTGGTCGCGAGCGACCACAACAGGATCCCGCCGGCCAGCACCAGAGACACGTGCAGCCGGTCCACCAGCCATCCCGCGATGTAGCAGAGCTGCGCCAGCGCGTAGGTCCAGAAAAAGGCGGAAAGCAACAGGCCGAGCTGGTAATTGGAAAGATGCAGCTCCCGCTGCACGTCGGTCGCGCCGACGGAAAGATTGGCGCGGTCGGCATAATTGAGCAGTCCGGAAAGGAACAACAGGGTGAGAACGAACCAGTACCGCGTCACGTTTGACAAGTGTATCGCGCCCGGGTCGTTCGTGAAATCTGCGTGGATCGCGAAGGACGGAGAGCCCCGGAGAACCCCCGCCATGACTGGCGGGGCTGTGGTGCGCGATCAATGCGCTGGCGGCGGAGAAATCGTGTCTATACTGGAATCGTGGGCCGTCTGGTGTGGGGAATCGCTTTCATGAGCGCGGTAGTGTGCGCCCAGCCGCAGCCCGCGGCGAAAAAAACTCAGCCGCCGCCCAAATACGCCGAGCCGCCGGAAGAAGACGATTCGCTTAAGCCGCAAGTGTACACCTTGAATCCGATTGAAGCGCAAAAAAACGTCGTCGCCGGCGACTTCTATTTCAAGAAGGGCAAATACCAGCCCGCGCAGTGGCGTTACAACGAAGCCACCAAATGGGACCCCGGTTCGGCGGAAGCATTCCTGAAGCTCGGCGAGACCGATGAAAAGCTGCACGACCGCAAAGGCGCCCGCGCGGCGTACACAAAATATCTGCAAATTTCCCCTACCGCCAAAAACGTTCCGGAAATTCACAAGAAACTCGAAAAACTCGCGAAATAGCGGATTCTAACTAATCCGCTGGTTCGGTTGCCGCACGATCGGGGCCGCTTAATAGCCCTTGGTGGTAATCCAGAAGCTTTCCTCCCAGTATCCGCCAACGGGTATCGTCTGGAGTTCCTTATAGACGCCCTTTTGTGCCAGGTTCAAGGCGTTGGTGATGGCGACCATCGGCTCGAAGGCGATGAAACCTTTCGCCGCCGGCGCAGCCGAACCGGGAGCGGGAGGGACTGCCGGAGGCGCGACCCTCACGCCTTGCGCGGGGTCCACCGGGAAGGGCCCGGACGGCGCCGGGACGGCTCCGCCATCGCTCCGGCCCCGGCCGGCGCCGCGGCGACCGCCACCGGGGTTGCCCGCGCTGCGCGGCGTGGACCATAGCAGCACGACTTTGAACTTCGGCCCCAGCGTCTCGTCGAGCTCCTTGCCGTTGTACATCAGGCGCATGGTGGCGCGGCCTTTCGCGTCGCGTATCAGGTCGCTGAACACGTCGTCGATCAGCGCGTAGTTCTTCAGGTGGATCGCCGTGCGGCTCTGGTCCAGGCTGAAGAAGTTCTCGATTGGCTGCGTCTCGCCGGTGGGCAGCCGCTGCGGAATCTCGATCCAGTGCGTTCTGGCGTCCACCGAGACGGTCCAGTCGTCGCGATTTCCGTCGGGAAGTTCGTAGATCGGATGGAAGCCGATCACCACCGGCATCGGCTCGCTGCTCAAGTTGTCGAGCCGGGTGTGCACTTCGAGCGCGCCGTTCGAAACGCGGTAGGTGAGCGTGATGGTGTGCGCGAACGGGAACTGCTTGATGAATTCCGGAATCCGGTAGAAATCCAGTTTGCAGGTGACCCACGCGCTGTTGCGGTCGGCCTTGAACCCAACGAGCTGCCACGCCTTCGAGCCATTCACGTAGCCGGTGCCCGGAATCGGGCCGCGCACGTTGCCAAGTCCCAGATCGAAGTCGTACTTTTTGCCGTTGGCGTAGAAAGCGGTCTGATCCAGGCGGTTGGCGAAGGGCGCGAGCAGCGGCATTCCGCTCAAACCGGAGTTCGCCAGGAAGGCGTCGAGCGAGGCGGAGGTGCGCACCAGGTTGTGGCCGTTCACCTGGATCTTCCACGCCTTCCCCATGCTCGCCACGACTTCGACATTCATTCTGGCGGTGGTGTCGGCCAGCGCAATCACGCCGCCATCCTGTTTCGCGGTGTAGCGCTGCGCGTCCGCCGGCGCGGCGACGATTGATATCAGCGCCGCCGCCAGCGCGCATGCCTGAAATCCGTGAGGTGTCATGATCTTTCTCCGGGCCGTCTGAACGGCTGGGCGGGACGAAGTTCCAGTTTAGGACATGAGCGCCTGGTCAGGATACACTTCGGCTGCGGGCGGCGTTTGAAAACGATGGGACTGATGTTGCGGGCGGCCGGGGCTTCTGGGCTTTTCGCCAGGCGTGTCGACAGGCCCGCGCCCTTACGAGCGCGGCTCCCATCTTCCGGCCGCCGGTGATTCAAGAGGCACGACCACCGGAAGTTTATCGAATCGATCCGACGCCGGAGGATACGGAAAAAGGGGCAGACCACGGAACCCCCGCCATTACCGGCGGGGATTTCTTTCCCCGCTCCCGGCGAAAGGATTGCCATTCCGTTGACCTCCGTCGACAAGCGGGAAAACTTCATGCTCGACGTAACGCGCGCGCAAATCAAGTTGACCAAAGCGACGTACCAGAACCGTGCGCGCCCGCCGCCCGCCCTCAAGTCTCGCCGCTTTTCCGCCGATGGATCACCGATGCTTCATCGACTCGCTGTCCTTCTGCTTCTCGCCGCGGCAGCCTTCGCGCAGCGCAAAGATCCCGCAATCTATATTCATCCCGAAACGCCAAGAACGCGCGAAATGCCGCCCAGCCGATCGCTCTCGCTCGCTCCCGCCACGGTCGTCTCGCTCGGCGCTTTATCGCCGGCCGAACTTGGCAAAATCGGCCTGGTGAATGGCCTGCGCCGCATCGGCGTGCACCGCGCCGTGCCCGACGGATCGCTCGCCCGCGGCAGTTGGACCCAGACCGCCAACGGATTCCTCTGGCGCGTTCGCCTGCAATCCACCGGCGCCACCGGCATCCGCATCAATTTCACCAATTTCAACCTCGGCGACGCGAAGCTGTGGGTTCACGCCGGCAATTCCATCGACGGTCCTTATACCGCGCGCGGACCTTACGGCAACGGCGATTTCTGGAGCGGCACCGTAAAAGCCGACACCGTCACCATCGAGCTTTCGGCCGCGCAACCGTTCACCACGCTGCCCTTCCACGTCCACAAACTCGCGCACCAGGTCCAGGATGCCTCCACGCCGCAGCCGCTGCCCGATTACGCCGCCTACTGCGAGCTCGACGTCAACTGCTATGCCGACTGGGCCCAGGCCAAGGAATCCGTCGCGCACATTGAATTCGAGGAAACGCAAGGCGCCGAGCAGGGCACCTACGTCTGCTCCGGCGCCGCCGTTGCCACCCGCGACAACAGCTTCAAACCGTATCTTTTGACCGCCGGCCACTGCATTCACGACGAACCCGCCGCGCGATCGCTGGAAACCTGGTGGGCCTACGAATCGGCCGGCTGTAACCTCGGCCCGCCCGATACCATGGGTACGCTCAATTCGCAAAACGGCGGCGATCTGGTCTCCTGGGCCACCATCGAGGCGGGCGATTTCAGCCTGGTTCTTCTGCCCAATATTCCCAGCGGCGTCGAATTCGCCGGCTGGGACACCGGCGACCCGGCCATCGGCTCCAGCGTCACCGGCATCCATCACCCCATGGGTTCCTACAAACGCATCTCCTTCGGCAACACGGAAACCGGTGAAGATGTTTTCGTCGGCAACGATCTCGCCCCCGCGTCGCTCTACCACCTGGTCAACTGGAACGAAGGCATCACCGAGCCTGGCTCTTCCGGCTCGCCTTTATTCACCTCGCCCGGCGTCATCGTCGGCACCCTGACCTACGGCCCCGATTTGCCCGGCGATTATCTGTGCCAGATCGGCAGTATCAGCGGCTACGGCAAATTTTCCAACGCCTATCTTACGCTTCAGCCATACCTCGAAGACTTTCCGGTTACCATCGTCCAGCCGTCGGCCAGCAATGTTCAATTCAACGGACTCAACCACGCCATCACCGGCGGCGCCACCCAGAACGTCACGCTGACCGTCCAGAGCGCGTCACCCGTCAACTGGAGCGCCCGCGCCGACGCCCCCTGGATCCAGGTGGCGCCCGTTTCCGGAACCGTCTCCGCGTCCGCGCCGGCCACGCTCGCCATTACCGTCAACCCGTCCTACTTCATCACCAGCGACACTTACACCGGAACCGTCACGCTGCTCTCCGGCGCCGCGCCGCCGCAATTTATCAACGTGCAGGTTACCATGCAGATCGAGACCTCGAACGTGGTCGCGACGGCCAACCCCAATCCCGTTCCCGAATCCGGCGCCAACTGGCAACTGAGCCTGCAACTCCAGGAAACCGGCGGAGCCGCAACAGAGCTCACGCAAATGAAGATTGACGGCGTCGATTACTCGGCGAATCTCGCCACGTGGTTCGGCTCGACCACGCTGCCCGCCAACGGCACGCTCACCGCGACCCTCTACACCGCCGGCCTGTCCGTTCCCGTAACCAAATATTTCGAATTTTGGGGAAAAGACGTTTTAAGCGGCGCCACCTGGTATCGGCTGCTGACGGTGACGTTCACCGACTAAACCTTTCCCGAAAGGTTTCTTTCATTTCCCGCTTCGGCCCGCGCGTACTTTCGCGCTCGGTGCGGAAGCTTAAAGCATGAAGAAATACATCCGGGAAATGCTCGACGATTTACGGAAAAAGCACCACAAAGATTACGTTCCGCCGGTTCCCAAGCCGCCCGCCGGCGCGCCTGCGATCGATTTATCCACGCCTCCGCCGCCTTCGCTGCCGCGCGATCTCGAAAACCAGATTCTTTCGACCAATCCCGAAGAGCGCCTTCGCCAGCTCGATTTTCAGGCGCAGCAGAGCGAAGAAGAACAAACCCTCGGATAGCGTAGCCCGCGGAGGGCGGACTTTTAGTCCCGCTGCGCTCGAAGATAGGCAACAAATCTCTGGCACGCTACCACACCGGCGAACCCTTCCCCAACAGCACCGCCCGCCGCGCGCCCGTCGCCGACGGCAGATTCCCCGGACGCCGCTGAATAAATTCATAGGCGAGAATCGCAAACGCGATGGCCTCTTTGGCGTCCGGGTCGATCCCATATTCGGCGCTGGTGGCGATGGAATGCGCCGGCAGCAGCTCGCGCAGCCGCCGCATCATCTGCCGGTTGTGCACCCCGCCTCCGGACGCGATCACTTCGCGCGCTTCATAATCGCGGATCGCGTCGGCGATGGTCCGCGCCGTCAACTCCGTCGCCGTCGCGATAAGATCCGGAAGCGGCAGTCCCGTCGCCATCAATCCGCTGACAAATTCGCGTCCGAACTGCTCGCGCCCGCACGCTTTCGGCGGATCCAGCTTGAAATAGGGATCGCTCAACATCGCCTCCAGCATCCGCGGATGAACCTTCGCGCCCCGCGCGATGCGTCCCCCGCGATCGTAATGGAGCGCGCCGCCGCTGTGATGGGTCGCCAGCGCGTCGATGATCATGTTGCCCGGCCCGGTGTCGAATGCGATCACGTCTTCGCGCTCCGCCCCGGCCGGAATGAAGGTGATGTTGGCGATCCCACCGATATTCAGCGCCACGCGTCCCGCGCGCTTGTCGCGGAACAACAGAAAATCGACGTTCGGCACCAGCGGCGCGCCTTTTCCGCCCGCGGCCATATCGCGCTCGCGAAAATTGGAGATGGTCCACAACCCGGTCCGCTCGGCGACCACCGCCGCTTCGCCGATCTGCATCGTGCTGGCGACGCAATGCCCCAGATATTCCACCGGCGCGGCCTCATGAAAAATCGTCTGCCCGTGCATCCCCGCCAGCACAATCGAATCGAGCGAGACGCGATGCCGCCGGCAAGTCTCGCGAATCGCCTGCGCATAAAGCTCGCCCAGTAGAAAATTCAGCCGCGCGATCGCCGCCGTATGGGTCATCGAATTGGAGACACCCAAAATCGCCTCGCGCACCAATTTCGGATAAGGCGTCGAGCGGAACGCAATCGGTTGCACCCGCACCCCACCGCGTTTGCGCGAAATATCGACAATCGCGACGTCGATCCCGTCGAGCGAAGTCCCGCTCATTACCCCGGCGACTCTCATAAAGGTGGCGTAAGCCGCCAGGCTTGCGCTCCAAGCGCACAGCTACGCCACTGGCAACGTGCGATACCAATCGCAGCGGGTGTCATCATTTCAACTCCTTCTGCAAATCGGCGAGCAGTTGCAGCGCCTCGATTGGCCGCAAATTGTCCAGCTTCAGCCCCCGAATCCGATCCGCCAATTCCGAATTCACCGGCTCGAATAATTTGATCTGCACCGGCGCCGGACGCGGCAGAAAATCCTCGTGAGCGATAAGAATCTCTCGCGCCCGCTCAATCACGCTGATCGGCAGCGCCGCCAGCCGGGCCACTTCAATCCCGTAGCTCCGGTCCGCCGCGCCCGGCTCCACGCGCCGCAGAAACAAAATCTGATCGCCCGATTCTTTCACCGAAACATGCAGATTCCGCACCCCCGGCAACTGCTCGGCCAGCTCCGTCAATTCGTGATAATGCGTGGCAAACAACGTTTTCGCGCGAATTTGTTTGTGGATATGTTCCACCACCGCCCACGCCAGCGCCAGCCCGTCGTACGTCGACGTTCCGCGTCCGATCTCGTCCAGCACAATCAGGCTGCGCGGCGTCGCCGTATTTAAAATGACGGCCGTCTCCGTCATCTCCACCATAAACGTCGATCGGCCGCGCGCCAGATTATCGGCGGCGCCGATTCGGGTGAACACCCGATCGATTCGCGGCACAAGCGCCTCGTCCGCGGGAACAAAACAACCCATCTGCGCCAGAATCGCCAGCAGCGCCGCCTGCCGCAGATAGGTCGATTTGCCGCCCATGTTCGGACCGGTAATCACCGCGATAAATTCCGTCTCCGGATGAAAATACAAATCGTTCGGAATAAACCGCTGCGCGTCGCGCTCCGTCAATTTTTCGATCACCGGATGCCTTCCGCCGGCCACGCGCATCTCG
>Ga0335074_10004080_pt1 | contig 20097 bp, 14 predicted proteins | sample Lox_Sample_23_FD_206715 | JGI IMG/M metagenome (GOLD analysis project Ga0335074, IMG submission 206715) | Soil microbial communities from Loxahatchee National Wildlife Refuge, Florida, United States - Lox_Sample_2.3 | ecosystem: Environmental > Terrestrial > Soil > Wetlands | place: USA... | reverse complement strand
CTGCGTTTGCTGGCGGGGAAGGACGTCTTGCTGGGCGCGATCGACGTGGCAAGCGACACGGTGGAAACGCCGGAAGACGTCGCCGCCGTTATCCAAGCCGCCGCCGCCTACGTACCGCCAGCGCGTCTGTTCCCCTGCACCAACTGCGGCATGGCGCCGATGCGCCGCGACATCGCGGAAGCAAAATTGTACGCACTTGCGCAGGGCGCCGCGTTAGCCAGGCGCCGGCTCACATAAAACCTCTCCCGCTTCGCGGGAGAGGTCGAGGTGCGCAGCACCGAGGGTGAGGGTGATCGGGTCGGTACCCTCCCCTCCCCTCCCCAACAGCTAATGCGAAAAGATGTCCGGATCCTCATACCCCAGCAGATCCAGCCGCGCCCGCGTCGGCAGGAACCCGAAGCACGCCTCCGCCAGCTCCAGCCGCCCCTCGCGCACCAGCAGCGCCTCGAGCTTCGCCCACAACGCATGCAGATGCAGCACGTCAGACGCGGCATAGGCCAATTGCTCCGCGGTCAGCTCCACCGCACCCCAGTCGGACGACTGCTGCTGCTTGGACAATTCAATCCCCAGCAGCTCCTTGCACAGATCCTTCAGCCCGTACCTATCAGTAAACGTGCGCGTCAGCCGCGCTGCGATCTTGGTGCAGCGCACGGGAGCCACCGTCACATCCAGGCTGTGCTGCAGCACCGCCACGTCGAACCGCGCAAAATGCATCAGCTTCACCGTCACCGGATCCGCCAGCAGACGTTTCAGGTTCGGACAATCATACCCCAGCCCGCCCAGCGACGGCGGCACAAGCTGCACCAGATGCGCGTGTCCATCCCCGCCCGAAAGCTGCACCAGGCACAACCGGTCGCGATACGGCCGCAGCCCCATGGTTTCGGTATCCACCGCCACCACCGGCCCAAGGTCCAGACCTTCCGGCAGGTCGTGCCGGTGCAAATGGATGGTACCGCCCGGCATGAACTGCGTCGTGCTCATTCTGCTGACCGAAGACCGGCTGCTGGTGATTGATCTGGTGCCCAGGAGAAGACTCGAACTTCCACGACCTTGCGGCCACAGGTACCTGAAACCTGCGCGTCTACCAATTCCGCCACCTGGGCAATTCGGTGTCCCGCACAAATGCGGGAAAACGGTGGGCGCGCGGTGTAGCCCCCCGCGTCAGGTGCGTCAACCGGGTATGCCTGCAACGCCGCCCGCTGCGCGCGCCTTGACCCCGCGCCCGCGCCGCGTTCCCCTCCCTCCAACCATCAGAACCCCAGGGAGGCTCCAGGTGATTCGCATGCTCCGGCCCTTGCTCCTGTTTGCTGTACTCCTCGCCCTGCCGGCACATGCCGAAACCACGCTGAACGTGTTCATCTCCAGCGCGCTGCGCCCCGAGGTGATGCGCCAGGCCTTCGACCAGTTCGAACAAGCCAATCCCGGCATCAAGGTGACCGCCCAGCTCGGCGGTGCCACCAGCGATTTGCAGGCGCAGTACCTGAACACGGTGCTGTCGGCCAAGGACAGCACGCTGGACGTGCTGATGCTGGACATCATCCGTCCGGCGCAATTCGCCGCCACCGGCTGGACCCTGCCGCTGAACAAGGATGTCGGCGACCCCGCCACGTTTCTGAAGCAATACCTGCCAGCCTACGCCGATGCCGACATGGTGGACGGCAAGCTGGTCGCGCTACCGGCCTTCGCCGATGCCATGTTCCTGTACTACCGCAAGGATCTGCTGGACAAATACCACCTGCCGGTGCCGCAGACCTGGAGCCAGCTCGCCAGCGAGGCCAAAACCATCCAGGCCGGCGAGCATGACCCGCAGCTTCAGGGCCTGAGTTTTCAGGGCGCGCCGATCGAGGGCACGGTCTGCACCTTCCTGCTGCCCTATTGGAGCATGGGCAAGACGCTGATGCAGAACGGTCGCCTGACCTTCGACCGCGCGGCCGCGGTGAAGTCGCTGGAATTGTGGCAGGACCTGATCAAACAGGGCGTCGCGCCGAACAACGCAGCCGAGATCGTCACCGATCAGACACGCAAGGATTTCGAAGCCGGCAAGGCGGTTTTTGCCGTCGAATGGGGCTACGGCTGGGCCTTCTTCCAAGGCGCCGACAGCGCCGTGAAGGGCAAGGTCGCTGTTGCCGAGTTGCCGGCGGTGGACGGCGGCAAGGCGGTCACCTGCATCGGCGGCTGGCAGTGGGCCGTGTCCGCATTTTCCGCGCACCAGGCGGAGGCGGTGAAACTGGTGAAGTTCCTGTCGTCGCGACCGGTCTCGACGCTGCTGGCCGAAAAGGCGTCGCTGCTGCCGGTGTTTCCGCAGCTTTACCATGACACGGCGTTGGATCAGGCGATGCCATGGCTGCCCCAGGCGCTGCCGGCGGTAGAGCAAGCGAAGTCCCGTCCGGTGACGCCCTATTACAACGACGTGAGCAATGTGATCCGCACGCAGACCAACGCGGTGCTCGCCGGTTCGGAAACACCGGAGGCGGCGGCAGCGCAGATGGAAGCCAGGCTAACGAGGGTACTCCGATAACCTCACCCTCAACGCCACGGTCGGGTCGCGTCGCGACCCAACCGACCTCTGCCACCCCACGTGCGAGGTCAATTCTCGACGCAAGCGATTCCGCGTTAGCCCGCGTCCTCCTCGCACCCGCCTTCCTCCTTCTCCTCCTCATCGTCGTCTATCCCGTCTGCCGCTTGCTCTGGACCAGCGTGCTCGATCTCAGACTCAGCTCCGGCATGCCCGCGCGCTTCGCCGGCATCGACAACTACACCGCCATCTTTACCGATCCCGAATTCTGGACCGCACTCACCAACACCCTGCTGATCACGCTCATCACCGTCCCCGCCGCCCTTTTGGCCGGGCTCGCGCTCGCCCTGATCGCCAACCTGCCGTTTCGCGTCCGTTGGCCGGTGCGGCTGTCCCTGCTGATCCCCTGGGCCATGCCGCTCGCCTTCGTCGGCATGATCGGTGGCTGGTTCTTCCAGTCCGACTACGGCGTCGTAAACGACATCCTGCGTCACTTCCGCGCCACACGGATCATCTGGTTCAACTCCGGCTGGCTGTCCTTCATCGCAATCTGCCTCACCATCACCTGGAAGACCTCCTCCTTCGTCGCCCTGGTCTTGCTGGCCGGCCTGCAGACCATCCCGCAGGAACTCTATGAAGCAGCCTCCGTTGACGGCGCCGGCCCCCTGCGCCGGTTCTTCTTCGTCACGCTGCCGCTGCTGCGCCCGGCCATCGCGGTCGCAGTGATCTTCCGCATGATCACCTCGCTGCAGACCTTCGACATCCCCGTCACCATGACACGCGGCGGCCCCGGCACGTCCACCGTCACGCTCGCCATGTATATCCACCAGAACACCGTGGACTTCCTCGATCTTGGCTACGGCGCCGCGCTGGCGGTCGTACTGTTCTTCATCAGCATGGCCGTCACCGCGCTGTACCTGCGCCAGGTACGCAGCGAGCCATGAAACCTCTCGCCCCCGCCGCCCTGCGCCGCTTTGCCGCGCTTGCGGTGATCGTCAACGGCCTGTTTCCATTGCTCTGGATCTTTCTCACCTCGCTGAAGACCGAGGCCGAACTCACCCGCGTCCCCATCACCTGGCTGCCCCGCGCCCCCACCATCGCCAACTATATTCGCGCTTTTCACGATCAGCCGCTCGCGCTCTATCTGTTCAACAGCCTGGCCGTCGCGCTGATCTCCACCGCGTTGACATTGTTCATCGCCACGCTCGCGGCCTACGCACTCGCCCGGCTGAAAATCGGCTATCGAGACCTGGCGCTGTCTGCCATCATTGCTGTTTCCACCTTCCCTCTCGTGACCCTTCTGGTGCCCTTGTTCCAGATCATGCGCGCGCTGGGACTGTTGAACAGTTATGGCGCGTTGGTATTGCCTTATACGGTACTGAGTCTGCCGATCTGCACGCTGGTTCTGGTAAGTTTCTTCCAGGCTATTCCCCTCGATCTGGAAAACGCCGCGATGATCGACGGCTGCAGCCGGGTCGGCGCCTTGTTCCGCATCGTCGTGCCGCTCTCGGCGCCCGGCGTGTTCACCGCCGGCCTGCTGGCTTTCGTCAATTCCTGGGACGAGTTTCTGCTCGCGCTGTCATTCAACTCCGCCACCCGCTGGCGTACCTTGCCGGTTGGCATCATGCTGTATCAGGGCGAATTCGCCTTCCCCTGGCCGGAGATTTCCGCCGCGTTAGTCGTCGGCATCGTGCCGGTGGCAGTGCTGATCGTGTTGTTCCAACAGCGCGTCATTTCCGGCCTTACGGCGGGCGGCGTAAAAGGATGACGGCCATATCTCCTCCCGCACCCGGCGATCTCACCTTCTCTGCCAGTGATGACGGCTTCACCCTGTCTCTCGCGGGCCAGGCGCTGCTGCGCCACACCCCCGAGGCGCCCTGTGTCTTTGCGGGTGTCGGTGAGGCGACCATCGCCATGCATCGGGGCAATTTCGACATCAGCGATTATATCGCCGAGCGCACGCCGCTACGGCACGTCACGATCAATGGCGCGCTGTTGCAGTTCCGCCGCCATGCCGGCGATCCCGTCCTGCTGGCCCTGGAACTGCAACACCTCCCGGCCACGGTCACACTGCATGTCCGCTACGCCGATCCTCGGCTGAACCGCTTCTGGTTCCGCATCGCCGCCGAGCCGCGCGAACATGTCTGGGGCTGCGGCGAGCAAATGTCGTATTTCGATCTGCGCGGCCGGCGGTTTCCGTTATGGACCAGCGAGCCCGGCGTCGGCCGCGATCCCACCAGCCTGATCACCTTCCAGGCCAATGCCGGCAACCATTCAGGCGGCGACTACTATACCACCAACTACCCGCAGCCTGCCTTCATTTCCTCGCGGTGCTATGCCGCACACGTCGAAACCACAGCGTACAGCGCGTTCGATTTTCGCCACGAGACCTTCCACGAACTGGAAATCTGGGAAGCACCGCAACGGCTGGAATTTCTCGCCGCGTCCGGCTTCGCCACGCTGATCGAACGTGTCTCGGCCCGTTTCGGCCGCCAGCCGCACCTGCCGGAATGGCTCTATAACGGCGCAATCATTGGCCTGAAGGACGGCAGCAACAGTTTTGCCCGCTTGGAAAAATACCTGCAAGCCGGCGCGTGCGTCTCCGCACTCTGGTGCGAGGACTGGGCCGGCGTCCGCACCACCTCCTTCGGCACACGCCTGTTCTGGGACTGGCGCTGGAATCCGTCCCGCTACCCCGACCTGCCGAAGCGCATTGCCGAATTGCGGGCGCGAAACATCCGCTTCATGGGCTATGCCAATCCGTATCTCTGCACCGACGGCACGCTGTACCAGGAAGCGGCCGCTCTCGGCTTGCTGGCGCGCGGCTCTGGGGCCGGTCCGTATCACGTCGATTTCGGCGAGTTCACCGCGGGCATTGTCGACTTCACCAACCCGATGGCATGCGAGTGGTTTGCCACACGCGTTCTGTGCACCAACATGCTGGACCTTGGCCTGTCCGGCTGGATGGCGGATTTCGGCGAGTACCTGCCGATCGACGCACGCCTGATGCACGGCGACGCGAAACGGCTGCACAACGCCTGGCCGGCGCTCTGGGCCGAGGTGAATGCGAACGCCATCGCGCACGCCGGCCGCACGGGCGATGCGTTGTTCTTCATGCGCGCGGGCTACACCGGCGTGCAGCGTTTCTGCCCCTTGTTGTGGGCGGGCGATCAGTGCGTCGATTTCTCCCGCCACGACGGGCTGCCAAGCGTGATCTGCGGCGCGCTGTCCAGCGGCTTGCTCGGCAACGCCTATCACCACAGCGACATCGGCGGCTACACTAGCCTGTTCGGCAATGTGCGCACGCCGGAACTGCTGATGCGCTGGACCGAGATGGCCGCCTTCACGCCGGTGATGCGCACGCACGAAGGCAATCGCCCGCGGGAGAACCTGCAGATCGACCAATCGCCGGATGTGCTCGCGCATTTCGCCCGCTTCACCCGCATCTGGTGCCATCTCGCGCCGTATCTGTGCGCCCTGTCGGAAGAAGCCGCCACCCGTGGCCTGCCGGTGCAACGCCCGCTGTTCCTGCATTTCCCGGACGATTCGAATTGTTATGCGATGCAGGACCAGTACCTCTACGGCCCCGATCTTCTGGTGGCGCCCGTGCAACGGCCAGGCGTCACCGAGTGGTCCGTCCACCTCCCGGCCGGCGCCGACTGGACGCATCTATGGTCGGGCACGACGCACCGAGGCGGCGTTCGCATCACGCCCCCGGCCCCGATCGGCCAACCACCAGTGTTCTACCGCAAAGACTCAAACTGGGCCGCGCTGTTTCAGGACCTGCGGGACTAAATACCAGGCGGCGAAAAGATCGACGCACGGCCCCACATGTCACGGCCACGCTCGCCGCCGCCCCACGTGTCACGGCCACGCTCGTCACCGCCCCACGTGTTATGGCCGCGCTCGTCACCGCCCCACGTGTCATGGCCACGCTCGTCGCCGCCCCACGTGTCATGGCCACGCTCATCACCGCCCCACATGTCACGGCCACGCTCGCCGCCGCCCCACGTGTCATTTCGCCCGCCATGAGACAGACGAGTCCCGCATTCGCGAGCGAATATAACATAACCTCTCCCACGCACCGCCGAGTCGCTGCGTGGCATGCAGCAGCATTTTGCACCGCAATCCAAAGTCCCATCAATACGCTAGCCGCCCCCGCAACTCGTCGAACGGCACCATCACGGCCGACCGATACGCCGGCCGCTCCTGCAACCGCCGATACCACCCCTCGACATACGCCACGCCAGGCCGCTCGATCTCCAATTCAAAATACCGGTACAACGCAGTCCCCGCCGCAATGTCCGCCAGCGTCAGCTCATCGCCCAGCAGATACCGCCGCCCCTCCAGCATCCGATCCAACAACCGGAAATGCGCCGCGCACGCCGCGATTTTCCCGCGGATCGCCGGCCAGTCCCGTTGCGCGTCCGGCGTCCGGTAGAAACCCCAGAACACGCCCATCAGAAAATCCGGTTGCAACGCCGTCTGCGACCAGTCCATCCAGCGCTCGGCCATCGACCGAGTCCCCGGATCTGCCGGCCACCACCGCGCGTCGCCAAAACGTGCAGCCAGATAACGCAGAATCGAATGCGACTCCCACACCACCACGCCGCCGTCATCGATCACCGGCACTCGGCCATGCGGGTTCATCGCCAGGAACTCCGGCGTATCCAGCAAACCAAACGCCCCGCCCGCCGGAATATGCTCATACGCCAACCCAAGCTCTTCAATCAGCCACAGCACCTTCTGCACGTTGAAAGAGCTGCCGCGCCCCCAAACCTTCAGCATCCCAGTCACACTCCCCTGCGTCCAGCCGGCCGGAAACGGCATCAAGCGTTACACTATCACGCTGACTTGACTGCGCTGCGCCGCCGCCATCAAGGGCAGTTGTTGCAACACCCCCTTGAAGCATCAGGCGCCATCTCAGTAGATGCCTCCTTGCAACATCCGCTTTCAGGAGCACATATGAACGATGCCGCAGCGGCCCGGCCACCGGCTGCCCCCACCTTGGCCACCGGCATCGACGGTCTCGATGACATTCTGGGCGGCGGCTACGCCCCCACACACGTTCACTTGATCGAAGGCCAGCCCGGCACCGGTAAGACCACGCTCGCCCTGCAGTTCCTGCGTGAGGGCGCGGCTCGTGGCGAACCCTGCCTCTACATCACCTTGTCGGAAACCCGCGCCGAGTTGCTCGCCGGTGCCGCCAGCCACCGCTGGTCGCTCGATGGCATCGACATCTACGAACTTGTCCCCCCCGAACTCAGCCTGGATCCCGCACAGGAACAAAGCGTCATCTATGCCGCCGATCTTGAACTCGGCGAGACCGTCCGCATGGTCATGGCAGAGCTGGAACGCGTTCGCCCCGTGCGCGTCGTGTTCGACAGTCTCGCCGACATTCGGCAACTGGCACAGAGCGGCTTGCGCTATCGGCGCCAGGTCATGGCGCTCAAATACTATCTGGCACGCCACGGGACGACCGCGCTTCTTCTCGATGATTTGACGGAATACAGCGACGACCTGACGCTGCACGGTATCGCGCACGGGGTACTGCGCCTGGAGCAAGTGGCGCCGGCGTTCGGCGCCGAGCGGCGGCGGCTGCGCGTTTACAAGATGCGGGGCCGCGCCTTCCGCGGCGGCTTCCACGATTTCGTCATCCGCCGGGGCGGCATCGTATTGTTCCCGCGCCTCATTGCCGCCGAGCACCGCGAGCAACGGCATGTCGGCGGCGCGCTCGCCAGCAGCGTGCCTGAACTGGATCATTTGATCGGCGGCGGGCTCGATCGCGGCACCAGCACGCTGATCACCGGCCCGTCCGGCGCGGGAAAGTCCTCGCTCGCCTTGCAGTTCGTGACCAGCGCCCTGGCGCAGGGCGAGAAGGTATTGATGGTCACCTTCGACGAAGTGCGCCAGGTGCTGCTGCGCCGCGCCGCCGGCCTGGGGATGGACCTCGCGCCCCACATGCAAAGCGGATTGCTGAAACTGGAACAAGTCGACCCGGCCGAGTTTCCCCCTGGCGAAGTGATCAGCCTGGTGCGCCGTCAGGTAGAGCATGAGGGCACCATGGTTGTCGTGCTCGACAGCCTGAACGGCTATCGCAGCGCCATGCTGGATGAATCGTTCCTGGTCCCGCAAATTCACGAGCTGCTGAGCTACCTTAACCAGCGCGGCGTGGTAACGTTGATGGTTCTCGCGCAGCACGGCCTCGTCGGCCCCATGCAGTCGTCCGTCGATCTTACCTATGTCTCAGATTCTGTTCTTTTGCTGCGGTTCTTCGAAGCCATGGGCGAGATTCGCCGGGCGATCTCGGTCATGAAGAAACGCACGGGCAGCCACGAATCAACCATCCGCGAGTACCGGATTGATAATCACGGCATCCGCGTCGGCGAACCGCTGAACGATTTCCGCGGCGTCTTGACCGGCGTCCCCCACTACGTCGGTTCTTCGACGTCGCTGCTGAGCGCCAGGGCCGATGAGCAATAGTAACGCCGATCCCTCGGGCCTTGTTCTCGTACTCGCTCCGAACGGACGCGATGCCGCGGTGATTGGCCAGGTGCTGCGGCAGGCCGACATCCCCTCCGTGACATGTCCCAACCTCGCCGCGCTGGTGGACAGTCTCAACACCGTTGATGCCAGCGCCGCGCTGATCGCTCAGGAAGCACTGCATTCGGATACCGCACCCCTGCGCGACTGGATTGCCGCGCAGCCGCCATGGTCGGATTTTCCCTTCGTGCTGCTCACGTTCCGCAACGCAGTCGGCCCCGCCGATCCGCCAACGACGCGGCTCGCCGACACGCTCGGCAACGTCACCGTGATGGAACGTCCGCTGCACCCCGTCAGCCTGGTCAGCGCGCTTGGTGCCGCCTTGCGCGCCCGCCGCCGCCAGCGCGAAACCGAGGCGCTGCTGATCGATCGCGATCGCCATGCCGCCGCTTTGCGCGCCAGCGAGGCGCGCTTCCGCGCCATCGTCGATGGCATGCCGCAACCGATCTGGTCGTCCGGTCCCGACGGCAAACCGGATTTCCTCAACGCGCGCTGGCAGGAAGTCACCGGCCTCAGCCCCCCGCTGCCGGACCCGACAACACCCGCGGCAGCCGATGGCGCCGACTGGTCGCGCCTGATCCACCCCGACGATTTCAACCGCGCGCGCGAGGAATGGCTGACCGCGGTGCGCTCCGGCGCGCCATTCCGCTCGGAATTCCGGATGTGCATTCGCGACGGCACATGGCACTGGTTCACCGGCCGTGCACTGCCGGTGCATGACGACGTCTCCGGTGAGATCGTCCGCTGGTTCGGCAGCTGCACCGACATCGATGCAGCGGTTCAGGCGCGGGAGGCGCTGGCACGCGGCACCGAGCAACTCGAACGGCTGGTCAGCGAACGCACCGCCTCGCTGCAACGCGAAATGCTGGAACGCGAGAAGGCCGAAGCGGCGCTCGCCCAGGCGCAGAAGATGGAAGCGGTCGGCCAGCTCACCGGCGGCGTCGCCCACGACTTCAACAACCTGCTCACCGCGGTGCTGGGCAGCCTGCAAATGATCGTCAAGCGCACCGATGATCCGCAAATCCGCCGCTTCGCCGAAAACGCGCGGCGCGCGGCAGAGCGGGGCGCGCGCCTGACCCAGCAGTTGCTGGCTTTCTCGCGCCGCCAGCGCCTGGCGCCGGAACCGGTGGACCTCCCGCGGCTGCTATCCGGCATCAGCGACCTGCTCACGCGCGCGGTCGGCGCCACAGTCAGTTTGCAGACCCGTTTCGCCGCGGATCTGCCCCCGGCGTTCGTCGATCCAACGCAGCTCGAGCTCGCGTTGCTCAACCTGGCGATCAACGCCCGCGACGCCATGCCGGATGGCGGCACGCTGACGCTGGACAGCTTCGCGCTGCCCTCGGTACCGCCCAACCTGGCCGAAAATCTCGCGCCCGGCGCCTATATCGCGATCGCGGTCACCGACACCGGCACCGGCATGACACCGGACGTGCGGGAACGCGCGTTCGAGCCCTTCTTCACCACGAAGGAGCAAGGCAAGGGGACAGGGCTGGGCCTGTCGCAGGTGTACGGATTCGTCCAGCAATCCGGTGGCACGGTGCAGCTGCGCAGCGCTCCCGGCGAGGGTACCACCGTCACGATCTATCTGCCGCGCAGCGAGGCAATGTCGGCGGCGGAATCATCGGCCCCGGCCGCGCCGGCACGTCCGGCGCGGCACGCTCGCATCCTGGTCGTTGACGATGATGACGATGTGCGGGACCTGGTCGTGGCGATGCTGGAAGAGCTGGGCTACCGCGTCACGGCCGCGGAAAACGGCTACGCCGCCCTGGATCTGTTGTTCGCCGACGACGAGTACGACCTGCTGCTGGCCGACGTCGCCATGCCGGGGCTGAGCGGCCCCGATGTCGTGCGTGCCGCGCGCGAGGCAGGACGGGCACCCCGGGTGCTCTATGCGACGGGCTATGCCGATCTCGGGACATACCGTGCCGGGCTGGAAGGTGAGGACATGATCCGCAAGCCCTATCGCATGGCGGATCTGGCCAGCCAGGTGGAACGCACCCTGCATGCGCCGCTCGGCGCTGCCGCGTGGGGACCATCGAAAGAAAACAAAATTAGCCCAAAAAGAGACTCATCGATACAATCCGGGGTTGTTCTGGGCGGCTATAGCGATTAGGAAAAGGCCCGGTTGCCAACGGCGGCGGGCTCGCGGCGATCAAATCGTCATCGTTGTTGCATCAATTCCGTTGACGAACCGTGACTGCTACGCTTTTTTTACCTGAGGCGCTTGAACACAGAAGCCTCGATTCGTCTCTTTTTGTGCACAGATCTGCTCTGAAAGAAAATCAGAAGCGATTGCGTGCTAGCCAGGCTCGTCCTGGGATAGGACTGCCGGATCATACGGATGAACACGCCTGGACGAGGTGAGGACTGGACAGGCGCGCAACTCGCCGAGCGATTGGCGTCCCTGCAAGGCGCCGCCCCCGCGCCGGTGGAACATGTGATCGCCCGCATCACCCTGCACCCTGACGGCCGCGAAACCGAACATTACCACGTCGCCGACGAGCCGGCCCCGGTGCCGCAGGCGGCCTTGCCGCACTGGCTGGCGCGCCACCGGCTGCGCGGCGCAGACCGCCTCGGGCTGGCCATGTTGATCATCCGCGAGACGCTGGATGCGGCCGGCCTGATCCGTGACTGCGCGCTGGAACGCCGCCGCGGTGCGCTGGATGGCCCACTCTACGGCGAGCCCGCCCGGGTAGAGTTCACGGGCCCGGCGCGAATGGGGCGGTTCTACCGTGTGCGCCGCGACGGCCGCCTGGCCGAGATCGCGGGCACAGCCGATGCGCCGTCGGCCCGCCGCCTCCCCCCAGAGCATTTCGCCGCCGAGCAAAATGCGATCCGGGTGCAGTTCGGGCCAGGCGCCCGCCTGGTCGATGCCCGGGAGCCGACCCTGTTCGAATCCATGGTGGGCCTCGACAGCATCCTGCATGTCCGCCTGGTGGACGGGGAGGAGATCGGTTGTGGCATCGGCTGGCATGGTCCGGTGCCCTTCGTTCTGGCCGCCGACTTTGCGCGCTTCGCCAGGCCGCTGATCCTGGCGCCGGAGAACGAAGCCGCCGTGCAGGCCTTGCTGGTGCAAGACGATCTGGTGCGGCATGAGACCCGGCTGGATTCGATCGGCCTGGCCGTGATCGCACGCCGCAGCGGCGGCGAATCTCTGTTTCTGCTCCGCGCCGAGGCCGGCACCGCGGCGGTGATGCCGTACCAGGCAAGACCGCGCGAAATCGCCTCGGGGGACCAGGCCCGATGGATGCACTACGTCGAAACCTATGAGCACTTGGCCGTGCTCGACGCCTGGCAGGACGGCGACAGCAGCGACCTTCTGGTCATCTCGGGCGACGAAAGCGGCCAGGTCTGGCGCCATCACGTCGATCCGGACGGGGTGGAAACCTGGCGCAAGCCGGACGAAACCGCGGCAGCGGGGCTGTTGTATCGGGACAAACTGTCGCCGGGCACGCTGGCGGCCGCGGAAGCCGCGGGATCCGGACCGCTTGGCCTGAACGGGCTGGAGGAGACCGATCCTTCGGATGACGTCCCGGAAGACAGTCTGCTCGCCAAGGCCGAATCCTATGTGGCCGCATTGGCCGCTTTGACGCAGGGGCAACAGGCCGCAACCGGGCCGGCACCGCTCGCGGACGCGCTACCCCAGATCCGCGCGCTGCTACGGGCGGCGGAAACGCTGGAGGCAGAGCATGCCGCGATCGAAGCGCGGCTGCTGCTGGCGCAGGTGGAGAACGGCCGCATTCATCCGGGCCGGCTGGCCAGCGCCCTCGGCAGAATGGAGGCGCGGCTGACCGACGAACTGGCCGCGACCCGGCTGGTAATCCTGCCCCCCGCCCAGTGGCGTCACCTGGTCAACCCGGCACCGCTCGGCAGCATGGTAGAGGGCACATTCCCGGAAGCTGCCTATGACATCGAGGAGGCAGCTTTGTGCCTGGCCTACCGCCGCCCCAGCGCGGCGGCGTTCCACTGCATACGGATCGTCGAGGCCGGACTCGCCGCGTTGGGGACATCTCTGAAGGGCGAGGACCGGCAGTGGGCCCGCATCATGGCCTTGCTGCGCGGGACCGCATCGCCGGGTCAGCGGCCGTTGCTCGCGGCGCTGGACCAGGTACGCCGCTGCTGCCGCTGCGTCCGGCTCGCGCCCGCCGAGAAATACACCGAGGCCGAGGCGGAACGGCTGTTCCGCGCCGTCGGCGCGTTCATGGCAGAGGCAGCGGACGTGATGGCAGAGCGCGCCGCCGGATAGGCCCCGGCGGATAGGTCCCGCCCGCAGCCCCGGCAGCCGGTCATGCCGCCGCCTGCGGCCGCGGCAGTCAGCCACGTCGCCACCTGCAGCCCCGGCAGCCGGCCACGTCGCCACCTGCGGCCGTGGCAGCCAGCCACGTCGCCACATGCTGCCGCAGCAGCCGGCCACGTCGCCACCTGCGGCCGTGGCAGTCAGCCACGTCGCCGCCTGCGGCCGCGGTAGCCGGCCACGTCGCCACATGCTGCCGCAGCAGCCGGCCATGTCGCCACATGCGGCCGCGGCAGCTGGCCGCGTCCCCACCGCGTCGGCCGGTATTGCCGCGAATCCGCAGGCAACGTCATCAGGGAACGTCATTCGGGGCATCCGGCACCCGCGCATCGGTTCGTCCCGCGAGGGTGCAATAAATGCCAACACGTACTATATCCGAAAGACGGAGAGGCTTCCCCACATGAAGGCAATACTTCGTCACGTGCTTTTGGCTACCGTGCTCGGTACCGGCATGGCACTGGCCGCGCCGGCTTTTGCGCAGCACGAGGATCACGGGTTCCATGGGCAGGGGGGTTCCGACTTCCATGGCCGCGACTTCCACGCGTTCTCGCCGCACGAACTCGACGTGTGGCGCGGCGGCCATTGGGTGCATGGCTGGCACGACGGCCGGTTCGCCTGGTGGTGGAGCGTCGGCGGCGGGTGGTACTTCTACCCGGCGCCGGTCTATCCGTTCCCAACCTATGTGCCGCCGGCGATCGTCGTGCAGCAGGCGCCTCCGGTTCCGGCCGGCCTGCCACCGGCGCAGTTCTGGTACTACTGCGACAATCCGCAGGGCTACTATCCTTACGTCGCGGCGTGCAGCGGCCCGTGGCGTCAGGTTCCCGCTTCCCCACCGCAATGAGAACTGAATGATGTCAATGAAGGCTTCCGTCGCGGCAATCGCGGCGCTGCTGGTGCTTGACGGCTGCGTGACCCAGCCATTGGGTCCGACGATTACCGTGATGCCAGCACCGAACAAGCCGTTCGCGGTCTTCCAGCAAGATCAGGCGACATGCCAGGCGTACGCCGACCAGCAGACCGCCGGCGGCGCACAGCAGGCCAACAACCAGCAGGTGCTGACCGGCGTCGTCGGGACCGTCCTCGGCGCGGGGCTTGGCGCGGCCGTGGGTGGCGGAAGCGGCGCCGCGATTGGCGCCGGGGCAGGCGCGATTGGCGGTACCGCGGTCGGCGCGGGTCCGGCGCAATACGCGCAGATGAGCCTGCAGCAGCGCTACAATGTCGCTTACGCCCAATGCATGTACGCGCACGGAGACCAGGTGCCCGGCTATGCCGGTTCCCCTGGTTACGGTCCGCCCCCCGGCTATGGGCGGCCTCCTGGTCCTCCGCCGGGTTACGGTCCGCCTTCGGGCTACGGTCCGCCGCCGGGTTACGGCCCCCCGCCAGGCTATCCGCCGCCGCCCCCCCAGGGTTGAGGCGTTACACCCGCAAGCGCTGACGCTGAGTTACGAGCGTGGACGCTGGGTCATTTGTGTCATGGCCGGCCTTGTGCCGGCCATCCACGTCTTACGCCCATGCGTCATGGCCGTGCCTGTCGCGGCCACCCACGTCCTCGGGGTCAATCCCTACAGCGTCAGCCCGCCGTCGATCACCACCGCCTGGCCGGTAACGAACTGCGCCGCGTCGGACGCGAGATAGACCGCCAGCGCCGCGATCTCCTCCGGCGTGCCCAGCCGGCCCATCGGCTGGCGCGCGATAAACGCGCCGCGCGCAGCTTCCACCGATCCCGCCGCCGCGGCATTCGCCTCGATGCGCTCGTCCAGGCTGGGCGTGTGCACCGTGCCGGGGCACAGGCAATTGCAGCGGATGCCGCGCGTCACATAGTCGGCGGCAACCGACCTGGTCATGCCGATCACCGCCGCCTTGGTGGCGCTGTAGATGAAGCGGCTCGGCACGCCCTTCAGGCTCGACGCGACCGAGGCCATGTTCAGAATCACCCCATGGCTGCGTTCCAGCATGCCGGGCAGGAACGCCTGCATGGTGTGGAACATCGAGCGCGCGTTCAGCGCAAAGGCGAAGTCCCATTCGTCCTCGGTGGCATCGAGCAACGTGCCCTGGTGCACGAAGCCGGCGCAGTTGAACAGGATGTCGATCGGGCCGGCGTCACGGGCGGCCCGGGCGATGTCGGCGGCGTGCAGCACGTCGAGCCTGGCGGTGTGGATGCGGTCGGAGGCGATCTGGTGCACCGTCGCCTCGTTCACGTCGGTGGCGATCACACGGGCGCCTTCCGCGGCGAAGGCGAGCGCGGTCGCGCGGCCGATGCCCTGGCCGGCAGCGGTGACGAAGGCGGTCTTGTTGGCGAGGGTCTCGGGCATGTTGGCCTCCTGACGATCTTCCCCCCGTTGCGGCGCGGGGCGGACTGGGCGCGGTGCACGGGGCGGAACCTGGGACGTGCCGGCGATTGGTTCGGCGCGCCGCCCGCCCCACGGCCATAGTATCCGCGATCGGCGAGGCGCGGCACAGCCCGTAGTATGCCGGATGTCATCGCGGGCAGCGCAGCGACGAAGCCGCCTCGTCCCACGATGCTTCCCGGCCGTCCCTGCGCCCGCACGACCGAGGCCGCTTCCTCGCCCCGCTCCTGGCAATGACATGCAGCGCTACGGCGCAATGACACCCGCCTGCCTCACCTGTGCCCGCCCGCCCGGACTCCGTTGCACAACTGTCTTGTTGCTACTTCGACCCAATCGCGCTATCCATCGGCGCGCCGGCATTGCCGGCCGGCAAGGGGGGCAGAACCGCCATGGCGACGCAGGTCCAGCAGCAATCCGTGCCCGACGCGGCGACCCCCTGGTCCACCGACCTGACGTTCAACCAGTTCAACCCCTCGCTCGGCACGCTGGACGGCATCAATGTCGGGCTGGCCGGCGATCTGAACGGCAGCGTCTCGATCGAGAACCTGCAGTCGGGGCCGGCGAGCGTGGACGTCACGCTGTCCGGCACGCTCGGCCTGGGCAACCCTGGCGGCGCGCTGCTTGAAACCGCGAGCCCGGTTGCCTCCGGCTTCATCAACCTGGGCGCCTATGACGGGACCACTGATTTTGCCGGGTCTTCCGGGACCGTCGTGGCAATGTCCGCGACTGCCACCAGTCAGGCAACGCTGGCGCCGGTGGCATCGTTCGTCGGCGCTGGCTCGGTGGCAGTGCCTGTCACCGGTTCAGCCTATCTCTTCGTGACCGGCCCGGCGAATATGGAACTCCAGTCCGGTGCCGCGGTTGGTGCCGCCGCCACCGTGACCTACAATTACCTGCCCCCGGCACCAGGCAACGGCGGCAGCCCTGGCGGCTCAGGCGTCGTCATCGTCAACGGCGGCTCAGGCGTCGTCATCGTCAACGCCGGCAGTCCTCCCGGCCCATTCACGGTCTCCGGCGGTTTCATAACGGCTGTGTCGCCGGTTCAGACCTTCAATTTCGCCGACAGCACGGCGGGTTGGAGCAACAATGTCATCGCTCAGCAATTCGATCCGGCGCTGGGAACGCTGGTGGCCGTCAACCTGAACGTTGCCACCGACATTCTTGCCAGCGTTGCTGCCGTCAATCTTGATCCTGTCAGCCAGGACGTAGCAACCACCCAGACCATAAACACGACCCTCACGATCCCGGTCTCCGGCACCGTCGCCGAGAGCCCGATCGTGGTGCCGGTGAGCGCGGCGGTCAGCGATGCGATGAACCTGGGCGCTTATGATGGCTCGACCAGCTTTCAAGGTGCCTCAGGCCGCACCGATAACGCGTTGAGCGCGGCGAGCGCCACCGGGATGACGCTCACCGGCGACGAACTCTCTGCATTCCTCGGGACGGGCACCATCGACCTCTCCATCGCCACGGGCGGTACGGCCACCGTCAGCGGCCCCGCCAATCTCCTGCTCGCGATGCTGGCCGAGACCGGCGCGAGCGTTTCGCTCAGTTACAGCTATATTCCCAATCAGCCGGCCGCAGGTGAGTTGTTGTTCGACCAGCCCGGTAGCTACGACCTGGTTGGTACCCCGCCGGCTTCCACCGTTGATTCGAGCAATACAATTGCCCCCACCCAGACCGTTCAGTCGGTCGTGATCGATTCGCCCGGTGCCACCGTGTTCCTGGATGGCCCGCTCGACGTCACCGGTGGCTTTACGCTGGAAGCCGGCACGCTGGTGATTGAAAGCGGTTCGCTCGCGGTCGGATCCTATCTCCAGACCGGCGGCGTCATCAGCGGTAACAACGTAACGATTGTCGCAGCGGGCAGCATCGATATCATGGCGGGATCGATGGTTGCCGCCGGAACAGTTGATCTGCAGTCGCAATCGACAATCATCTTGGACGGATCCATCGACGCAGGCGCAGTATTAGTGGCCTCGGCCAGCTTCATTCAGACAATCGATGGGACCGCGGTGCCCATCACTGGCCTCAGCTTCGACGACCCGACAACGCCGCCGGTCCTGACGGTCGCTGCTTCCGGTCCGCCGTCGATTTTCGCCGGCGGCACCGCCGACTTTACCACCAGCACGACAGCGGCGATCCAGCTCGACCCGAGCGTGTGGATCGGCGAGGGCGAGTCGCCTGCCATCCTCACGGGCACGGTCAGCATTAGCCAGGGATTCCTCGCCGGCGACATACTGAACGTCGGCACCACCTATGGCGGCATCATCACGAATTACAACACGGCAACGGGCGTGCTGACGCTCGCGGGCCCCGCCGCGCTTACCCAGTACCAGGACACGCTGGACTCGATCACCTACAGCTTCAGCGGCGATCCAACAAATGGCGGCAGCGACGACAGCCGAACGATCAGCTGGGTGGTGAATGACGGAACTTCGTCGTCTGCCGCTGGAACCAGCAGCCTTACCGTTGCCTTCCCGAACGAGCCGCAAAACGATCTGCAATTCCAGAACGCCGACGGCCAGGTGGCCCTGTGGCAGGTCAACGGGTCGTCACTCAGCGCCTTCGGCGTAGTGGGGTCCAACCCCGGGCCGGCCTGGTCGATGGTCGCAACCGGCGCGTTCTACCCGGGCGGCGGCTCCGGCATCGTCTGGCAGAACCAGGATGGCCAGGTCGCGATCTGGCAGGTGCAGGCAACCACGCTGGAAAGCTACGGCCTGCTCGGGCCGAATCCCGGATCGAGCTGGCACGTCAGGGCGGCGGGCACGTTCTACAGCGACGGCAATCTGGATCTGGTCTGGCAGAACGATAGCGGCCAGGTCGGGCTGTGGGACGTGAGCGGCACTGATCTTGTGCAGTACAACGCCATCGGCCCCAACCCTGGCCCCACCTGGCACGTCGAAGGGACGGGGGACTTTTTCCACGACGGCAACACCGACATTCTGTTCCAGAACGACGACGGCCAGGTCGGGCTGTGGGACATGAACGGCGCGACCATCGAATCGCTCGGCGCGGTGAGCGCCAACCCCGGCAGTTCCTGGATGATCAAGGGCACCGGCGACTTCTACGGCGACGGCAATACCGACATCCTGTGGCAGAACGCCAACGGCGCCGTCGCCCTGTGGGACATGAACGGTACCACCATCGAAGCTTCGACGGTCATCGCCAATCCCGGCCCCGCCTGGCACGTCGTCGGCACCGGCGATTTCAATAACAATGGCATGACCGATATCATGTTCCAGAGCGACAGTGGCCAGGTCGCGATCTGGGAGATGAACCACACGACGATCACGGCGGCAGTCGTGCTCGCCAATCCCGGCACTTCATGGAGCGTCGTCGACAGCGACCTGCGCTTCATTTACAGCACCGCGGCTAACGAGACCCTGACGGCGGCAGCCGCGACGCCGGACGAATTCGTATTCACGAACTACGCCGCCGGAGCCCACACGATCGCCGGGTTCAATCCCGTACAGGACATGATCGAGTTCAGCAGCGCCCAGTTCACGAGCTACGCCGACGTGCAGTCGGCCATGTCATCCGTGGCCGGCGGCGTGGCCATCAATCTGGGGAATAACAGCACGCTGTTGTTGCCGGGCGTCGATGCCCAGGCGCTGCATGCCAGTAACTTCGTGCTGGCATAACACGCCATCAAAGAAGCGCGATACAGCCTACCCCTTGTCATTGCGAGTTGACCACCGGCCTGCGCGGAAGGTTCCCCCTCCCCTTGTGGGCTTGGGCCGAGAAGCGGACCAAGGCCGGGGGGAGGGGAACCTTGTTCCTTGTTAGGCCCGCCTTCCATGTCATTGCGAGGAGCGAAGCGACGAAGCAACCTCGGTCACGTGCAGGCGCGGACGCGCCAACAGCGACCCGGTCGAGATCGTTTCGCCCCTCTGGCCTTCGCAATGACAAGCACGTCCATGCGCACGTCCGCCAACATGAGATGCGCCGCACTCACGGATCGGTCGGCCTTGCCAGCACGGCGACCAGCCCCCGCCCGCCGCATCGTGTCCGCCTGACAGTGTCAGGCACCCAAACGCCCGTCCAACCGCGCGTCACACCGGCCACCTGCCCAAAATCTCCCACCCCACAAAAAAAATCGCTGCCCACGCAAGAAACCTCTGGACTCGCGAGGCATAAGCCGTTATGGTGTCTATCTGACACTAACGAAACCCAAACCCAGGCAGGCATGACCACTCCACAGGCTACTCCCTCTCTCCAAGCCGTCCCAACCGATCCCTCCGCGGATCGCGATGCCACCGCTTTGCCCAACCTCTCCGTGGTCCTGCGCCTCGTCACCATCCTCCTCACCTACGGCCGCCACCTCGCCGAAACCTTCGACCTCCGCTCCGCCTCTCCCGGCTTCCATCTCATCGCCCGCCACTTCGGCACCAGCAACA
>Ga0335074_10004078_pt1 | contig 20109 bp, 16 predicted proteins | sample Lox_Sample_23_FD_206715 | JGI IMG/M metagenome (GOLD analysis project Ga0335074, IMG submission 206715) | Soil microbial communities from Loxahatchee National Wildlife Refuge, Florida, United States - Lox_Sample_2.3 | ecosystem: Environmental > Terrestrial > Soil > Wetlands | place: USA... | reverse complement strand
GATTCCCTTCCCGGTCGCGTACGTCGGGGAGGCGGTCAGGTTGTACAGCCCCGACACATCGTAGATGTCCCGGGCATCGGTCGGGGTCACCAGGTTCGCGGGGTTCTGATCGGGCCCGACCGCGGCGGCGCGGGGGCTCGCGGCCGGAAGGTACGGAAGCGAGAACGCGGTCAGCCCGGTCTCGAGGCCGCTGACGGCGGCGACCTCGCCGGCGAGGGGCGCCGGGAGCGACGGTGCCGAGCCCGGATAGCTGACGGCCCGACCCTCGTAGACGCCTTGGAGGAGCGTCGTGCCGAACGCTGCGCCGACGGCCGCCGCCGTCCCGGTGAGACTCAGCGAGAGCCGATTGGGCCACGCGTGGAGGACCGAGAGGCCCCGAGACTCGAAGTACTGTTCGGCGGCCCCGTACGCGCTCGCCGACAGGCCGTACGCCGCTCCGACCTGGGCCTCGGTCATCGCCGGAGCCCCGGTGTCGACCGGGTCGTAGAACGACGCGTTGGGGGACTCGAACGTCACGACGACCTCGACGGACCCGGTCAACGGCACGACGTCCGTCGCCCCGGCGGCCAGACTGGCCGAGTACCCGGCGCGGGTGGCGAACGGCGCCAGCGCAGGATCGTCCTCCCAGGTCAGTCCGGGCGAGGCGCGCGCGGTCCCTGTGACCGTGACCAGGAGTCCCGAACCGAGCAGGACGGCGACCACGGCCACGGCGATTCCGACCCCGAGCCGCGGGGGCGCCCGACGGGGAGCCATCCCGGAGTGAGGGGCCCTTCGGGCGTCAAAAAGCTTGGCCCAGCGTCGGGCCATGTCAGCTTCGGATGGGCGCGGTGTACCCGGCGGGGAGGTGGAACGACTCGGGACCTCCGAACGGGTCGGGTCGAGGTCCGGTGGCCTCCTGGCGCCGCGCGGAGAGGTACCGGTCGATCGCGTCGGCGGCCGTGGTCGCGTTGCCCATCGCGTAGACCACCGAGCGACCCCCGGTGGCGAAGATCCCCGGGACCGCGGTGGCGAACCCCGGCCCTCCGCCCTCGGGCCACCCTTGGCTCGTGAGCTTGAGCGCGAGTTCGGGGCCCAGCCCCTCGAGGTCGGCCTGTTGGCCCACGGCCACGATGACCGTGTCGCACGCGATCGTCTCCTCGGAACCGGGCACCGACACCGGCGTCCGGCGGCCGCCGGCGTCCGGCGGACCCAGCTCCATCGTCTGAACCGTGAGGCCCTCGACGTGACCGGTCCCGATGATCCGGACGGGGGACTTGAGGAACCGGAACTCGATCCCTTCCTGTTCCGCCCCGTGGATCTCCTCGGGGTCCGCCGGCATCTCGTCGCGCCCGCGCCGGTAAACGAGCGTCACGTGGCCGCCGTGAGACTCCCGGAGGGCGCTGCGTACCGAGTCCATCGCGACGTCCCCACCCCCGACCACCACGACGCTCTTCCCGACGGTGACGGCGCGCCCGTGGTTCAGGTCCTTCAGGAACTCGAGGGCATGGAGGACTCCCGGAAGCTCCTCGCCCGGGACGCGGAGCGATCGATGCCGCGGGGTCCCGACGGTGAGGAGCACCGCCTGGTACCCGTCCTGGAGCAGGTGATCGAGCGGGACATCGTGACCGATCTTCGTGTCGCGGACGAACGTCACGTCGAGGTCGCGGTAGCGCGCCCGGTCGACCTCGACGTCGGCGTCGGTCATCCGGTACGCGGGGATGGTCTGCATGAGACCGCCGACCCGATCCTCCATCTCGTAGACCGTGACCGAGTAGCCCCGTACCCCGAGCTCCCAGGCGGCCTGCATTCCCGCCGGACCCCCGCCGACCACAGCAACCCGCTGGTCCTTCGGTCGCGAGGCGACGTAGGCCAGGTCGCTCGCCCCGAAGTCGAGCGCCGCGCGCTTCAGGTGACGGATGGCGATCGGGACGCCCTTCTTCTTCACGACGCAGGCATCCTCGCAGTAGTGGTAGCAGACCTTGCAGAGGCACGTGGCGAGCGGGTTCTCTCGCAGGGTCACGCGCGCCGCGCCGTCCCAATCCTCGACCGCGATCAGCCGGATGTACTCCCGCGCGTCCTGCGAGATCGGACACGCCTCGACGCACCAGGGCCGACGGCATTGGATGCAGCGCTTCGCCTCCAGCACCGCGTCCTGCTTCGAGTAGGCGTGGAGCACCTCCCGGAAGTCCGCCGTCCGCGCCTCCACCGGGGCCTCGGGGACCGGTACGCGCACCGGGTTGAGCTTGGGCGGGACGACCTTCGGCGCGACGGCGACCTCGGGCGGCATGGACGATGAAACTAGCCCGCGCCGCCGATATAGCGCTTGGCGAGCTCGGCGCCGGACCCCGGCGACGGCCCCGCCGCGGGAGAAAACTATAGGTGCCTCACCGGACCCTAGGCGGCCGCCGTTCGCGCGGCGGGGTACACCATGGTGCTCGACTCGCTGGGCAAGTCGCTCCGCGGCGTGCTCCAGAAGATCGCCCGGGGCTCGACGGTCGACGAGGCGCTCCTTGCGGAGGTGGTCCGGGACATCCAGCGGGCCCTCCTCCAGGCGGACGTCAACGTCCAGCTCGCGCTCGAGCTCACGCAGCGCGTCCGGCGCCGGGCGACCGAGGAGAAGCCGCCCGCCGGGGCCAGCCTCCGCGATTTCCTGATCCGCATCATCTACGAGGAGATCCGCGGGATCCTCGGGAAGGAACGGCCGTTCGAGCTGAAGCCGAAGAAGATCCTGCTCGCCGGACTCTTCGGCCAAGGCAAGACGACGACCGCCGGCAAGCTCGCGCGCTACTTCCAGAAGCGAGGCGTGCGCGTGGGGCTGGTCGCGGCGGACGTCCACCGCCCGGCGGCGATCGACCAGCTCGAGCAGCTCGCGAAGAAGGTCGGCGCGGAGTTTTACGCGGATCGCGGCGAGCGCCGCGCCGAGGTCATCGTCCGCGAGGCGCTCGCCCGGTTCCCCCCGCACCTCGCGATCATCGTCGACACGGCCGGGCGCAGCGGCATCGATCCGGACCTGATCGCGGAGCTCCAGCGGGTCCGGGCCGCCCTCGAGCCGGAGGAGACGTTGCTCGTCCTCGATGCCGCCATGGGGCAGAGCGCGGGCCGAAGCGCCGAGGCGTTCCACAAGGCCGTCGGCCTGACCGGCGTGGTCCTGACCAAGATGGACGGTTCGGCCAAGGGCGGCGGGGCCCTCTCGGCGGTCGCGGCGAGCGGGGCGCCGATTCTGTTCCTCGGTACTGGCGAGCACCTCGACGAGCTCGAGCACTTCGAGCCGACGCGGTTCGTCTCCCGGCTCCTGGGGATGGGCGACATCCAGACCCTCCTCGAGCGCTTCGAGGAGCTGTCCGACAAGGAGGCCGCCGAGAAGGCCGCGAAGAACCTCATGAGCGGCCGGTTCACCCTCCGCGACATGCGCGCCCAGCTGGCTTCGCTCGGCGAGATGGGACCGTTCTCGAAGCTGATGTCGATGATCCCCGGGCTCGGGTCCGCCAAGATCGACGAGCAGCAGCTCGACGCGACGCAGACGAAGCTGCGACGCTTCCGGACGATCCTCGACTCGATGACGGCCTCGGAGCTCGACGACCCGCAGCTGATCAAGGCCGACCGGATCCACCGCATCGCGCGCGGCAGCGGGACCCGGACCCAGGAGGTGCGCGCACTGCTGAAGCACTACGAGACCACCCGCAAGGCCGCCCACGGGCTCGCGTCCAACCGGCGACTGCGCCGCCAGCTCGAGCGCCAGTTCGCCGGCGGCGCCGAGGCGCTCCCCGAATGAGACGAGGTCGGGCCGCGTGACGCCCGCCGTCTGGGAGGTCGCCGTCGGCGTTCCACTCCTGTTCTTCGTGCCGGGCTACACGGTGACGAAGGCGATCTTCCCCGAGTGGAGGGTACGGGGGGCGGTCGCGCTCCGCCGGGGGCTCGAGATCGGCACGCTCGCCTTCGTCCTCAGCGTGGTGCTGACGGTGCTCGCGGGCGAACTGCTCCTTGCGAGCGCGCCCGGGGGATTCCAGGCGTCGTGGAACGACCCCGTGCTCGAGTCGGTCCTGGCCGCTATCGCGCTGGCCGGCTTCGTCGCCGGCTGGGTCCGGGGCGCCTACGCGGCGGCCCCGCCGCCGGTGCCCGCGCCGCCGGGCGACGAGGGCGAGGAGGGAGCGTGGGAGCTCACCCGCCGGCTCGACGAGCTCGGGCGCGAGGAGCGGAGGCTGCGCCACGCGCTACGGATCGCCCGCGGCTCGGACCCGGAGCGCGCGACCCTGCGGCGCGACCTCGATCGGGTGGTCGGCGAGCAGGAGGCGCTCGGCCGCGAGCGGGAGGCGTCGTACGCCCGCTGACCGAGACCCCGGACCGATGAAGATGGTCCTGATCGTCCGAGGCGAGCTGCGCATCACGCCGGGCAAGGCCGCCGTCCAGATCGCGCACGCCGCGGTCATGCTCACCGAGCGCGCTTCGGCGAGGGTGCCGGCCCTCGTCGAGGCGTGGCGCCGTCAGGGGCAGAAGAAGATCGCGCTCGTCGCGACGACGCTCGACGACCTCGAGCGGATCGAGCGCGCGGCAAGATCCCGCGGGATCGTCACGGTCTGGGTCGACGATGCCGGTCTGACGGAGGTTCCCCCGGGTACCCGAACCTGCCTCGGCCTCGGTCCCGCGTCGGAAAGCCAGCTCGACCCGATCACCGGGTCGCTCCCGCTCCTGTAGCCGCCGGCGCGGCCCCCGCCCGGACCCGTGCGGAGCGCCTCGCGGAGAGCCCTCGGTGAGCGGCCCGGAGCGCCTCGCACCACTCGTATTTACCGGCGGACGCCGAGCCGTGTCATGTCAACGCATAAATAGGACCGCCCGCCTCGACCGCAAGGGGCTCCGACGCGGTCTCGACTGCGCGGGAGGGCTGAGGGGGATGCGACTTTGGATCTACATCGTGCGCAGATTGTTGCTGGTCGTCCCCGTGATCATCGGGGTGATGACGATCACCTTCCTCCTCGTCAGCTCCCTGCCGGTCTCCGAACGTCTCGAGGCCGCGCTCGGGACGAACCCTAAGGTCCCGTACACCCCCCAGGTTCCCTGCTCCAAATTGGGGATCAACCAGCCCGGCGAGTGCCGCAACCCCTTCTACTACAATGGTCTCGCGAAGTTGGGTCTCAATCAGGCCCCGCCCGTGCAATGGGCGATCTACATGGCCAATTCGTTAACGGGCCATTGGGGGTACGTCGGGAACGGCTCCGGCCTCTCCGGACAGATCCCGATCGCTCGGGGCCAGCCCGTCATCACGGTCCTCGGCTGGTTCCTCCCCTACACGCTCGAGCTGGCCGCGTTCGCGCTCGCGATCATCATGGCGGTCTCGATCCCGCTCGGCAACCTGTCCGCCGTCTACCGCAACCGGCCGATCGATCAGGCCTCGCGCGTAGTCTCGTTCTCGGGCTTCGCGTTGCCCCCGTTCCTGTTAGGTTCATTCGTGCTGTTCGCGGTCGTGCTCCTCGTCGGGGGGCATTCCGGCATTTCGCCGACGTGCTCCAAGGTTGAGTCGTACTTCGACTTCTACGGATCCTGGCCCCAGATCCAGTGCTTCCAGGGCGGTCTCTATCCGGTCTGGCTCAAATCCGGTCAGATCAGTTCGCCGACCGGCTTCCCGACGGTCGACGCCGCGATCCACGGGCAGTGGTTCCTCTCGCTCGACACGATCATCCGCATGGTGCTGCCGGCGCTCGTCATCGCCTACGGCACGATCGCGGTGCTGCTGCGGTTCGTCCGGAACAGCATGCTCGAGGTGCTGAACCTCGACTTCGTGCGGACGGCCCGCGCCAAGGGGGTGCCCGAGCGGACGGTCGTCAAGCGGCATGCGGGTCGGAACTCGCTCAACGTCACGATCACGGTCGTCGGGCTGACGTTCGCCTCGTTCATCGGCGGCTTCGCCGTCATCGAGACGGTCTTCGGGCTCAACGGGGTGGGCCGCCTGTTCGCCTACGCGGTCACGCTCACGCCGGTCGACTTCGGCGTCGTGTTCGGCAGCACCATCCTCTTTACGATCATCGTGGTCACCGCGAACCTGATCGTCGACGTGCTGTACGCCGTGCTGGACCCGAGGGTCCGGCTGGGGTAGGGAGGGACGAACATGGCTGCCACCGAGTCCGAGCGCCGTCGGCCGAACCCCCGCTGGGACCAGATGCGGCGCACCTGGTACTTCTTCCGGCGAAACACCCTCGCGATGATCGGCCTCGCGATCCTGATCTTCTTCGTCATCGTCGCGCTCTACGCCCCGTTCTACCCCGCGCCCGGAACGAACCTCCAGGAGTACACCTCCAGCAACGGTTCTCCCCCCGGTAGCGTCACGAGCCCGTTCCCCGTCATCTGCACCTACCAATCCGGGGAACTGCCGCCCGCTCCGAACTGCTACCAGACCCCCACCGGCATGCCTTCGGTGGTGCCCCCGACCGTCAACCTCAAGACCGGGACCCTCGGTCCCCTCCCGTTCGGCTCGCTCACGCTCACGCCGTCCGGCACCCAGCTGTTCAACACGTACGCGGGGCTGGTCAAGGGCTCGGACTGGTCGCTCTCGATCTCCGTCGGGATCGTCGGGACGGGCGCCATCATCGGCGTCGTCCTCGGGGTGGTCTCCGGCTACTTCGGCGGGGTCGTCGACGAGGCGATCATGCGGCTCACGGATATCTTCCTCTCGATCCCGGGCCTGCTGCTCGTGATCATCTTCCTCTCGGTCTTCGCGGTGAACGTGCTGTCGATCGACCTTCGGGTCGCGATCATCGTCTCGGCGTTCATCGTCATCTGGTGGCCGACGTACGCGCGTATCGTACGAGGTCAAGTTCTCGTCACACGGGAACAGCGGTACGTGGAGGCGGCCCGCGCCTCGGGCGCGACCTCGGGCCGGATCGTGCGCAAGCACATCATCCCCAACAGCGTCTACCCGGTGTTCGTGCAGATGTCGCTCGATGTCGGCACGATCCCGCTCGCCATCGCGGCGATCGTGTTCATCGGGTTCCACGTCTTCCCGGTGAACACCTTCCCCGAGTGGGGGACGATGACCGCGCTCTCGGTTTCGTCGACGGTGCTGCAGACGTTCATCCAGGCGTGCCAGACCTCCGCCGCGACCTGCGTGATCCCCTGGTGGCAGTTCTTCTTCCCGGGGGCGGCGCTGTTCATGTTCGCCATCAGTGTCAACTTCTTCGCGGACGGACTGCGAGATGCCCTCGACCCTCGACTTCGGAGGTGAACGGGCACGGCACTCGACGCGGAGGAGCTCCACTCGGTCGAAGATAGCGAAGACCTGACCGCGACCCCGGCGGCGCCGGGGTCCCCGGACGCCTCGTCGTCGGGCGATGTGGTGCTGGACATTCGCGACCTCCACACGTACTTCTACACGTACGACGGGGTCGTCAAGGCGCTCGACGGCGTCTCGTTCAAGGTTCGCCGGGGGGAGACGCTCGGGATCGCCGGCGAGACCGGGTGCGGCAAGAGCGTGACCGTGTTCTCGGTGCTGAAACTGATCCCGGATCCGCCGGGCCGGATCGTCTCGGGCAAGATCCTGTTCCGCGGGGCGGACCTCCTCTGGGGGCTCGACCGCGAGGCGAAGATCAAGCCGATCAAGAAGACCGGTCGCGTGAAGGTCTCCCGGAAGTTCCGCCGCATCCGCGCGGCGAACGATCGGATGTCCGCCGTGCGGGGGCGGGGGATCTCGATGATCTTCCAGGAGCCCAGCCAGGCGATGAACCCGATCTTCCCGGTCTACGACCAGCTGGGCGAGGTGCTGCTCCTCCACCGGGGCACCCAGCTGCTCGACGGCCTCCTCAAGGCGGACCCGAACTCCCCGGCCGTGGCGGCCGCGATCGACCGTCTCGCGGAGGCGGCCGAGGACCCCGCGACGCGACCCGAGCGTCGCCGGGAACTGGCCCGCCAGCTCGGCGAGGCGATCGGCCTCCCGTCGTTCGGGACCCGGGCGTTCTACGCGACGCGGCCGTCCGAGCTCGGGGGCGTCGACCCCCGCAACGTCCTCGCGCGCGAGGCTCGGACGCTCCGGGTCTCCCGGTTCGAGCGCAGCTACCTTCGCTACCGCCGGCGTCGCATGGTGCTCGAGGACGAGCTCCGTGAGGTGTTCTTCACCGAGATGCGACGGGGCGAGCTCGCGCGCGGCCACGAGAGATCGGTCCGCAACCGCCTGCGCGCCCTGCGGCTCACCCACTTCTACTTCGGGCTCCCCGGGCTGGGCCGACGCCTCGAGAAGCCGGTTCAGCAGGAGATCCTATGGCAGACGGTCGCCCTCCTCGAAGGGGTGCAGATCGCGAACCCGGTGCAGATCGCCCGGGCCTATCCATTCGAGCTCTCGGGGGGCATGCTGCAGCGCGTGATGATCGCCATGGCGCTCGCTCCCGAACCGGTCATCCTGCTCGCGGACGAGCCGACGACCGCGCTCGACGTCACGGTCCAGGCGCAGATCCTCACGCTCATGCGGGACCTTCGCGACCGGGTCGGCACCTCGATCGTGCTGATCACGCACGACCTCGCGGTCATTGCGGAGGTCGCGGACCGGGTGTGCATCATGTACGCGGGTCAGATCGTCGAGAACGCCCCCGTCAAGGACCTGTTCGCCAACCCGCTCCATCCCTACACCCAGGGCCTGCTGGCCTCGATCCCCCGATTCGATCAGCCCGACAAGCGGCTCGACTCCATCCCGGGCTCGGTCCCGAACCTGATCACGCCCCCCAGCGGCTGCCGCTTCCACCCGCGCTGCCCCCACGCCATGCCGATCTGCAAGGAGCAGCGCCCGCCGATGACCGACGAGGGGGGCGGCCGCTCGGTCGCCTGCTTCCTCTACCACGGTACGCCCGTGGTGGAGTAGAGGGCCTCCATGGCGACCTTGGAGGACCGGCCCGTCGTGCTGTCGCTGCGCAACGTGCGCAAGTACTTCCCCATCCGCTCGGGCGTCTTTGGCGGCAAGGTCGGGGACGTGCGCGCGGTCGACGGGGTCTCCCTCGACATCCACGAGGCCGAGACCGTCGGGCTGGTCGGAGAGTCCGGCTGCGGGAAGACGACGCTCGGACGGACCCTCCTGCGGCTCATCGAGCCGACCTCGGGGCACGCGTTCTACCGGCCGCCCCCGGACGTGATGGAGCGGCTCGACACCTTGTACGCGGAGCTTGGCAAGGACGCGCCCGACGGGAAGGCCGCCTCCCCCGAGCTCAAGGAGCTCGACCAGATCGCCCAATCGTACTCGATCTTTCGGCGGCGGCGCGGCCAGATGCGCGACCTCCGCGGGAAGCTCCAGATCGTCTTTCAGGACCCGTTCGGGTCGCTGAGCCCCCGCATGCTCGTGCGCGAGATCGTCCGCGAGCCGCTCGACATCCACCACCAGGGCTCGCGCCGCGAGCGGGACGAGCGGGTGCTCGACCTCCTGCAGCAGGTCGGGCTCAACCCCGAGCACCTCTGGCGGTTCCCCCACGAGTTCTCCGGCGGCCAGCGCCAGCGCATCGGGATCGCGCGCGCCCTCGCGCTCCGGCCCGAGCTGATCGTCCTGGACGAACCGACCAGCGCGCTCGACGTGTCGGTGCAGGCGCAGATCCTCAACATCCTGAGGAACCTGCAGGGCGAGCAGCAGCTGGCCTACCTGTTCATCTCGCACCACCTCTCCGTCGTGCGCGCGATGGCCCGGGTGGTCATCGTGATGTACCTCGGCCAGATCGTCGAGCGCGCTCCCGTCGACGAGCTGTTCTACCGCCCGCTCCACCCGTACACCCAGGCGCTCCTCTCGGCGATCCCCCTGCCCGACCCCCAGCTCAAGCGGGAGCGGATCATCCTCCCCGGCGACGTCCCGAGCCCGGCGAACCCGCCCTCGGGCTGCCGCTTCCACACCCGGTGCCCGGCCGTGATGCCGGTCTGTTCGAAGATCGAGCCCCCGACCGTGGAGCACCGGCCCGGCCACTTCGTCGCCTGCCACCTGTATCCTCCGCCCGGCGGCGTGCCGGCGGCCGAAGCGCTCCCCTCCCCCGCCCCGGCGCCGGCCTCGTGAGCCCCCCCGCCCATGGTGGCTCCCACCGACCTCGACGCATTCCCCGATCCGGAGGAGGTCTCGAAGCGCGAGGCGCTCCGCGACCCGGGACCCGCGTGGCGGGAGTGGTTCCTTTTCCACGGCGCCAAGGCATGGGTCGGCCTCGCGTTCCTCATCGTCGACGTCTGGATCGCCGAACTGTGGATCTCCCCCTTCCAACCGCTGGGCCTCGGCCTCTCGCTCGCCTTCGCGGTCTACGTCGAGTTCCTCGCGTGGCGCTACCTCTGGTACCGTCCGGAGGCCAACTGGGGCCTCCGGGGGTTCCGGCCGAGCTGGCTGCGGCCCCGCGCGGTCGGCCGCTGGACGCCCGAGGAGGCCGCGTTTCGGCGCGGTGAGCACGGCCCGGAGCTCGTCGAAGGCCCCGATCCCTCTGAGTTCCTCTAGTTCGCTTCGGGTCGCCGCGGACCCAGGACCCAGCGAGGCGGCCCTCGTCCCGACCGCAAGGGCGCGGCGAGGTTCGTGAGGGAGCGCAGACGCCCCCCCAGCCGCGGGGCCCTTTGGGGACGCGCTGCGCCCCACCCAGATATGAAGAAAAGCAAGGAAAGGGTTGGCAACCCCTCCCGCCGAAGCGGAAGGGGTTGTTCGGGACTACCGACCCGGGCCTAGACGACGTTCAGGCCGCTCTCCAGATACCACTGCTGACCCGGCTGGATCGAGTTCGTGGTGATCGTCGAGGGGTTGATCCAGTTCGCGTAGGATCCGATCCCGACCGGCTGGATGTAATACATGTAGAGCACGAGGTTGTTCCCCACGCTCTCGATCATGTTGTACAGCAGCAACCGCTGTGTCGGGTTCGCGTCCGTCGCCGCGAAGTTCATCGCCCAGTCCATCGCGAGCGTCGCGGTCCCCTGGCAGGTCTCGTTGACCAGCCCGCCGTTCGCCCAGAAGGCGAGCGCCGAGAAGTTCTGCGCGTAGGTCGTGCCCAGCTGCGCGCCCTCGGCGCAGTAGTACGGACCGGGGGAGAGCACGGTGCCGTCCGGACCCGCCGGACCCGCGAGGAACACCTGGCCGAGGCCCGCGCCGAACGTGTACGAACCGTTCGCCGCGTAGTACGGGGCCATGTAGTCCGTCGGGTCAGGGTAGTCGGGCAGCCACCCGTCGATCTCCACGGGGAACGGACTCGTTCCCGGCGGGTCGGCGGAGTTGGCGACCAGGGTCGAGAACGTGGGGTCCCACCGGCTCGGGGCGAGCAGATTGCCCGAGATCGACTTGATGTCCGCGTTCCACGCGTCCACCGCCGTGTCGATCTGCGGCGCACCCTGCTCCGAGACCATCGGCCACGTGCACGGGGTCGTCGTCGAGCAGTCCGCGGAGATCTCCGGGTCGTAGTACGGGGAGCCCACGGTCGTCAGCTGCTTCCACCAGTACGCCGCGCCTCCGACCACCGACGCGTCCGAGGACGGGTCGTGCCACGTCGCCGTGGCCGTGTTGTACCCCGGCCACGAGATGTTCGTCGGGTAGTAGTTCCCGAGACCATCGGGGATGGCGCCACCCAGGTTGTTGTCGTAGGTGATGCCGTCCTCCGTGTTGATCTGCGTCAGGCTATAGTTGTACGGGAACGCGTTGCTGAGGAACGCCCGCATCGCCGGGTTGTCGAAGAAGTCCGCCGGCACGTTCATGGTGATCGACGAGGCTCCCTCCGTGGCGGTCGAGTTCAACCAGAAGTTGTACCCGAAGTCGAACGTCTCGAGCGTCGGGACGCTGAGCAGCCCGATCTTCCCCTGCTTGACCAGGTTCAGGATCGTCGGCGTATCCGTCGGGAAGAACGAGGCGAAGTCCGCCTGTCCTGCGACGTACTGCTCGAGCCCAGCGGTCGAGTCAGGGTCCCAGAACACGTAGACGTTCGACGCGTAGTGGCCCGGCGCCGGGTAGCAGCCCGGAGCGGCGACACAGTTCGGCTCGGCGTAGTACGGGTTCGCCTTCAGAACGTACCCCTGGCCCAAGTTGACGCTGACCGGGTAGTAGGGCCCGCTCGCCACGACGGACCAGCGCACCGAGGGCTGAGGCTGGTACGGGTTGAGCGCGCCCTGAGCTTCCAGGTTGTCGTACGCGTTCGAGGGCACGGAGTTCACGTAGTTGGTCCAGGTACTGCTGTTGGTGGTCGTCTGCCCGCTGCCGCTCGGGAGCCAGCAGGGCCCATCGCCGTTCGCGGCGCTGGTGCCCGCGAAGTCCGGGATGCCGCCGCCGTGGGCGCTGTACCAGCCGCACGGAACCACGGACGCACCCTCCATATCCTGGACGAACTCCAGGAAGAATGGCCAGAGTGACCCGGAACCGTCTGCATCGAAGGTGATGCAGCCGTGATCATTGACCATCGCTGAGGCGGGACAGTACGCCGTGTCGTTGATCAGCATCGAGTTCAGCATCCACGTCGGCGTGTTGTTCCACGGGGCGTGGAAGACCGTCGAGTTGTCGAACGAGGAGTTCCCGTAGGGCAACAGCGACTGCCCGATGATCCACCCGTTGTAGACGTACTGGCTCGGCGTCTGGAGCCACATCATGGTCCGCAGCACCGAGAACATCACGTCCGACGGGTAGACACCCCAGTGGGCGCCGGTCGACGAGTCATAGAACTGGGCGGTCGAGCTGATCGGGAACGTCCAGTACTGACCCGCGCCCAAGGAGCCTGCCGCGTTGAGGTCGTTTCCGTTGTACTGCGCCGCGCAGGAGTTCGGGCCCGTGGCTGCGGGGCCGGGCACGCACGTGGAGAGCACCGGCACGAACGTCGACGTGCTGCTCGCGTTGTAATTGACGAGCTGCTCGTAGGTGTTCATGATGACCTCGCCACCGACCGTCTCGTAGTCGACCGAGGGGTCGAGGCTGGTCGCGCCGCCCGGAGCGATCTCGTAGGAGTAGATGGTGCCGGGGTGCGGACTGCCACCGGTCGAACCGCCCGAGGTACAGTATGTGCACGCCAGGGACGCGCCGGTCTGACCGACGAACACCGACCAGGTGTAGTTCTGCCACACATAGCCATGCGGCGCCGAGATCTGTCCGACGAAGGTGATCTCGTTGACCCCGGGCGTCGTGAAGGTGTAGGTGGCCGTCGCGGCGTCCGCGGACGAGCCGTTGGTGACCAAGGTCGCGCCCGAGGTCGCGGTGATCGTCGGCGGAAGGGCCGTGTAGCCCGCGGCGCTGGGGAGCGTCGTGTAGGACGCGGCGACCGTTACGGTTCCGCCAACGTGGACCCAAGGCCGGACCCCGCTGGCCGTTCCGTTGTTGAACGTCGCGCTGATCGCCGGGAACTCGCCGCTGGACTGGCTGGTCGCGGACGGCCCGATGACGATCGGGAACAGGTAGGCGGTACCCGTATGGGTCACCCCTCCGACATCCGCGGTCGCCGAGACCACGTACTGGCCGAGGCCCGGATAGTTGTGCGTGAAGCTGGTCGTGCTCTGGGTGGTGGTGGTGCCGTCGCCCCAGTTCACGGAGAAGCTGGAAGCGGTCTCACCGTTGGTCAAGTATACGCTGGCGGGCAACGTCGCACCCTGGGTCGACTGGAACGCGATCTGTCCGTATCCCGGTTGATACGGGACGAACAGGACCACGTCGTTGATCCTCGCCGAATTCGAACACACCGGGCTCGTCAGGGGCGCACACGTCGCCGGTGGGCTCGCCGAAGACGAGCCTCCCGCGGCGCTCAGCCCGGCATAGCCGGCACCCCCGACGACCACGACCACCACGATCAAGATGATCGCGGCCGTGATCCCGGAGATTCCCCTTCGGCCCAATCTCCAATTGGACGAACTGTCCTGCCTTGTGGCTGCCATCTCATTCCCGACCCCCGTTCGGGGGTCAACTCCCCGAGTCGGGAGCCAATATATATACCCTTAGAACACGGGCCGTCGTGGGGCCGACGCGGACCCTCCGGATCGCGCCGTCCCTCCTCAGCGCCGACTTCGGGGAGATCGGGGCCGCGGTCCGGGAGGCCGAGGCCGCGGGCGCGGACGCCTTCCACCTCGACGTGATGGACGGCCACTTCGTCCCCAACCTGACGTTCGGGCCCGACATGGTCGCCGCGGTGCGCGCCCGCACCCGGCGGCCGCTCGACGTGCACCTCATGATCAGCGACCCCCAGCGGTACCTGGAGGCGTTCCACCGGGCCGGGGGAGACACCCTGGTGTTCCACATCGAGGCGCCGCTGGACCCCGAGGCCGTGCTCGCGGAAGCCCGTCGTCTCGGAGTCGCCGTCGGGGCCGCCGTTCGTCCGGGGACCCCCCTCTCCGCGCTCGACCCGATCTTCGACCGGCTGGACCAGGTCTTGATCATGAGCGTCGAACCCGGCTTCTCCGGCCAGAAGTTCCGACCGGAGGTGCTCGAGAAGGTGCGGGCCGCGCGCCGTCGGATCGACGCCCGGGGGTCGGCGGCGGACGTCTCGATCGACGGCGGGATCACGCCGGAGACGGCCGCCGCCGCGTCCGAGGCCGGGGCCACGTTCTTCGTCTGCGGCCATTCGGTCTTCCGCGGCGGAACGATCGCCGCCAACCTGGCGCGGATCCGGGCCGCCGTGGACGAAGGGAGCCACCGTGCGGTTCGCTGAGCTGGCGGCCGCGTTCGAGCGCCTCGAGGCGACCTCGAAACGCCTCGAGATGCGTCGGATCCTGGTCGAGCTGGTCCGTCCCCTCCGACCGCCGGAGCTCCCCGAGGTCCTGTTCCTGGCGCAGGGAATCCTGCGTCCCGAGTACGAGGGTGTGGAGCTCGGCGTGGCGGAGTCGCTCGCCCGGCGGGCGCTCGCGCTCGCCACCGGGCAGGAGGAGGCCGAGATCGCCCGACGGACCAAGCACTTGGGAGATCTGGGGCTGACCGCGGCCGAGCTGCTCGACGGCCGGCCGCACGGAGCGGAGCACGCCCTCTCGGTCACGTCGGTCTACGCCGAGCTCCGGGGCATCGCCGAGGCGAAGGGGGAGGGGTCCCAGGACGCCAAGGTCCGCGCCCTCAAGGGCCTGCTCGACCGGGCGACCCCGTTGGAAGGGAAGTATCTGATCCGGTTCGTGCTCGGCACCCTCCGCGTGGGCGTCCGGGAGATGACGATCCTCGACGCTCTTACCGAGGCGTTCGCCGACGGGTCGAAGCCGGCGCGCGCTCGCGTCGAGTCCGCGTTCAACCTGTGCAGCGACCTTGGGGCGGTCGCAACGGCCCTCGTGGAAGGGGGTCTGGACGCCCTGGCCACGATCGGGCTCACGGTCGGGCGGCCGATCCGTCCGATGCTGGCCGAGCGGGAACCGACGCTGGAGAAGGTGCTCGAGCGGATGGGAGGAACGGCCGCCCTCGAGTTCAAGTACGACGGCTTGCGGGTCCAGGCCCACATCGCCCGGGACGGGACCGTCCGGCTCTTCTCCCGTCGACTCGAGGAGATCGGCCCCCAATTCCCCGAGCTGGTCGAAGAGCTGCCCCGCGCCGTTCGGAAGACGCCGGCGATCGTGGAAGGCGAATGCGTCCCGGTCGACCTGGACACCGGGGCGCTCCAGCCGTTCCAGGAGATCTCCCATCGCCGGGGCCGCAAGCACGATCTCGAGAAGGCCCGGACCGAGATTCCGGTCGTCCTGTTCCTCTTCGACGTGCTGATGTCGGACGCGGAGCCGACCCTGGACGCGGCGTTCCCCGAGCGCCGTCGCACGCTCGAGGCGATCGTCCGGGAGACCGACCGCGTCCGCCTCGCGCAGCAGCGGATCGTCCACTCCCTCGACGAGGCGACCGAGTTCTTCGAACTGGCCCTCTCCGACGGCGCCGAAGGAGTGATGGCGAAGTCGATCCGGCCCGACAGCGCCTATCGGGCCGGGGCGCGCGGCTTCACGTGGATCAAGTACAAGCGCGACTACACCGTCGGTCTCTCCGACTCGATCGACGGGGTCGTGGTCGGCGCGTTCCAGGGCCGGGGGCGGCGCGCCGGCCGCTACGGGGCGTTCCTGCTCGCCGTCTACGATCCGAAGCGCGACCGGTTCGAGACGTTCTGCAAGATCGGGAGCGGGTTCGACGACGCCCAGCTCGCCGAGATGCCGAAGCTCTTGAAGCCGTACGAGACCGACGGTCCGCCGCCCGGCATCGACACCGGGATCTCGCCCGATCGCTGGTTCACGCCGGGGCTGGTGCTCGAGGTGCGCGGGGCCGAGCTCACCTTGAGCCCGGTCCATCGGGCGGCATTCGGGGCGATCCGGCCCGGCGCGGGCCTCGCGCTCCGATTCCCCCGGTTCACGGGCCGCATCCGCTCCGACAAGGGCCCGACGGAGGCGACGAGCTCGCACGAACTGCTCGAGATGTATCGGTCCCAGGTCCGGCAGGCCGCGGAGACCCCGTCCGACGCCGAGGGCGACGCGACCTAGACGCTCCGGCGTCGCCGGTGCGCCCAAAGACATAAGAAGGGCCACCCGCGTCCGCACGTCACGGGAACGCGCATGCTCGTCGAGATGACCGAACTCTTGGGTCGCCAGGTCTACACGCCCGACGGACGCCTGCTGGGCGAGGTCGACAACGTGGTCGTTGACGTCGATGCCTCCAAGGTCGACGGCCTGTTCGTCGAAGAGACGAGCCCGATGTTAGTGGACGACTCCCGCCCCGTCGACGTCCCGTACCGCTGGGTGTCGGCCGTGAACGACGTGGTCCTCCTGAAGTACTTCCCGAAGCGCGTCTCCGTGAAGCGGAGCTCGGCGCGACCGGCGAAGGACGCCCCCGAGGCCGCGGCCCCGACCGCCCGCTGAACGGACGCGGGGATAGCCAAGCCTGGAAACGGCGCGGGACTTAAACGCCGGCACCCCGGCCAAGAGATCCCGTCGCGAAGGCGTTCGTCGGTTCAAATCCGGCTCCCCGCTCTCCGCCCAACCGCGGGCGGGTCGATGGCGTGATGGGCGATCTCGGGCTGGACGCGCCGTGCGTCGCTCCGACCTGATCCGTCGGCTCTCGGCGATCCCGGGCCCCCTCCACCCCCGAGCGGACCTCGAGCAGCTCCCCACTCCGCCCGAGATCGCCGCCGACCTTGTCCTGGCCGCCCGGGCCGACGGGCTGCTCGACGGCGCGACCGTGATGGACCTCGGTTCCGGCACGGGTCGGCTCGCGATCGCGGCCGCCCTCGCGGGCGCCGGCCGCGTCGAGGGGATCGAGATCGATCTCGACTCCGTCGAGATCGCGCGCGCGAACGCCGACGGACTTCCGGTCCGGTTCGAGGTCGGGGACGTGCGGCACGGGGCGAGGCGGGCGGACGTCGTCGTCATGAACCCTCCCTTCGGGGCCCAGCGGCGCCACGCAGACCGGCCGTTCTGGGATGCTGCGTTCGCCGGGGCTCAGCAGGGCATCTACGCGTTCGGCCTCCGGTCCAGCCGAGAGTTCATCGAGCGGCGCGTGCGGGCCAGCGGAGCGGAGGTGCGACGCCTCCTGCCGATCGAGTGGCCGCTGGCCCAAAGCCTTCCGCACCACCGTCGGCCCCGGGTCGAGTTGAGCGTCGATCGCTGGGACCTCGCGCTCGGAACCCTGCGCTAGCGGGCGCTCGAGCGGATACTTGAGGAAGAAGAAGGAAAGGGTTGGCCCGGGGATCGTTCCCCGCGCTAGCTCATCCCGTGCTCGGCCTTCATGTGGCCGGCGAGCTCATCCGCCGAACCGAAGCTCTTTCCACAGACCGAGCAAGTGTTCGGGGCCGGCGTCGTCTGTCCCTGTTGCCCGCCCTGCCACGGCTGAGCGGCCGTCGGCTGGTCGCGGCGCATCGCGCTCGCCACGGCCAACGCCACGATCATGCCGATGATCAAGCCGACCACGAGCAGGAGGGTACCGGCCTCGGGTCCCTTCAACCCGGCCAGGATGGTCGAGTTGTGGTACACCGTGGAGTTGTAGAACACCGTCCCGCCGCCGTTCTGAAGCACCGTCACGTTGCCCGCCTGGACGAACGTGCCGTACAGGGTGGTGACCGTCAGGGAGTACGGATACAGCCCGGCCGCGGGAGCGTACCAGGTGACCGAAGCGGGCACGCTGGTGGACGCCCACTGCAGGCTCGCGTTCTCCAAGACGCTGGTCTTGGCGGGGTTCCAGATGAGCAGCCGGACGCTGGAGAGGTACTGGGCGACGTACGTGGCGACGAACGTCGCATTACCGACCCCGACCCCGCCGTTCGGGCTGACCAGGGTAGCGCTCAGCGGCGCAAAGATCAGCGAGGTGTTCGCGACCGCGTTCGCACTCGCATTGTTGTACCCCAGGTCGTAGCCCCAGAAGGTGAAGTTCGCGTTCAAGCTGACCGGGTCGTTCGTGATCCCGTTGCACGGCGTTCGGCTCAGCAGCACCGGGTTGAGCACGAAGTTGTAGGTCGTGATCCCCGCGTTGACGCTCGAGTTGTCCGAGATCGCCGAGCAGAACTGGCTCGTGACCGTGTCGGTGATGGTCAGGAATACCGTCGCGTTAGCGGTCGAGAAGTTCCCGGGCCCGATGCCGTCGCCCGAGGCGCCCACGTTCACCGACAGGGTGTACGGGAGCAGGGTGTAGGGATTGACGGTCGCGGTGTACGTGGCCGTGACCACGATGCCCTGGGCGGGGTGGGGCGACGCCGAGCTCGCCGTTCGAACCGCGGGCGCGGTAGCGCCAATCGCCACCGGGGTGCTCGCGTGGGACGAAGGCGCCTGCGCCGCGAGCGGCGCCAGTCCCGCGACCAGCACAGTGAGCAACAGCAACGTTCCAATCGCAACGGCACCTAGTTCCCGATAGCGGGTGCGACGCATAGACCCCCGGAAGACGTACTCTACTTAAAGGTCTCGCCAATCTAACGTTTGTTCGACGCATAACCGGCGTCGAATCGGCTTTCGGCCCCGAAAGGTTCGACTACAGTGCGCCGTTCGGTCTCCCGATGCGCGCGGACCGACCGAGCCCGGCGACCGTGCCGGGGCCGCGGCCGTTGGGGCGCGTGCCCGGTCGTTGGCGCGACATCCCTGAGGTGGGGGACTGGCCGTTTCGACAGTCCGTCGCGGCGACCGGTCCCACGGGCGACGCGCTCGCCGCTCAGATCGAGGCGGCGTTCCGGGAGTCGGGATATGCGTTCGACCCCGGTCGGCCGCTCTCGAAGGGAGCGACCGGCTATCACCCGCGCGGAGGACCGCTGCTGATGGCCGAGCGCGACATCCGAACCGCGCCGCTCTCCCGGCCGAAGCGCGTCGCCGCGGTCGTGCTGCTCGTCAGCGGACTCGGGCTCGGAGGCGTGGAGTCGATCGTCTTCGGGGCCCCGATCCTGGCGGTCCCCTGGATCCTCGGATCGGTCGGGGCGTCGGCGATCTTCGCGTTCCTGCTCAACCGCGCGTACGACAGCGACATCGTCCTGGCAGTCCCTCTTCTCGGTCCTCGACCCGCGGCGGCCGGCGCGAGCCCGGGTCCGGGTCGGACGCGTTCGACCGTGGTGTTCCTCGGCGGTCAGGTCCGGTCCGAGGTGTTCGGACGGCCCACGTCCGGGAGCCGGGACGTGGTCTCGGTGTCGGACGAGGTCCACGCGCTGCGCGGCATGACCGAGGTCGCGAAGGCGTTCGAGCGTCTCAACTCGGGGACTCCGACGCTCGAAACGGCGGAGACGTCCGCGCCGATGCGGCCGAGCGGCTGACGGTGCGCGGCGCCGGAAGCGCGTCCCGCGTCAAGCGTTAAATCCCCCGCCCGGCTGGCGCGCCCGACCCGCCCCTCCGGGCCTGAGTTCGGAAGGGCGACCACTAGGTACCATATGTCGAGCAGCCCCCCCGACCTTCCCCGTCTCGCCTTGCCCGGCGACTATCTCGGCCCCGCGGAACAGTTCCTGCCCGGTCATGGCACGTACGAGGACCGGGGTCGCATCTACGCGTCCCTGCTCGGCAGCCCGGCCGTGGACGCCCGGGACCGCACGGTCCACGTGACCCCGCGGAACGGCATCCCCGAGATCCGCGAGGGCGAGCTCGTCTACGCCCGCGTGGACGAGCTCAAGACCGCGATGGCGATCTGCACGATCGTCGCCACCACCACCAGCCCGCGGACCGTGCCGGGGGCGCCCGAGGGGACCATCCACATCTCCAAGGCGAAGGACGGGTACACCGAAGCGCTGTCCGACGTCTTCGCGGTCGGTGACGTGGTCCTCGCCCGGGTGCTCCAGTCGCATCCGTCGG
>Ga0335074_10004077_pt1 | contig 20113 bp, 16 predicted proteins | sample Lox_Sample_23_FD_206715 | JGI IMG/M metagenome (GOLD analysis project Ga0335074, IMG submission 206715) | Soil microbial communities from Loxahatchee National Wildlife Refuge, Florida, United States - Lox_Sample_2.3 | ecosystem: Environmental > Terrestrial > Soil > Wetlands | place: USA... | reverse complement strand
TTGGGTTCATTTCGATCCTGATCGGCGTGATCGTGCTGTTCACCGTCGGTAATACCATGGGGACAGCGGTGCTCGAGCGCACGAGCGAGATCGGTACGCTGCGCGCAATCGGGCTGCGCCGCGCCGGCGTGCGGCGAATGTTCGTGTGCGAAGGCATGCTGCTCGGGCTCGCCGGCTCGCTCGCCGGTATCGTCGCGGCGCTCGCGCTGGCCGCGCTCATCAATCACGGTGGGCTCACGTGGACGCCGCCGGGAAGGGTCGATGCCGTGCCGCTGAGGGTCCGCGTCTGGGGCGAGCTCGCGCCCATGGTCTGGGTCCTCGTCGCACTCACGCTCGTCACGGTGCTGTCGTCCTGGCTTCCCGCGCGCCGGGGCGCGCGCATCAACATCGTCGCGGCCTTGAGGCACGCGTGACCCTCCGGGTGAGCGTCATGAGCATCCTCCGCACCTTCATCACGGCGCTCTGGGCCAGCGGATGCGCCGTCGCATCCTGCCTCGGCGCCGAGCCCGCAAGCCACTCCACGGCATCCACCCACGCGGCCGCCGCACCCGCGGTCGGCACGCTCGACGCTCAGGCGATCCTGGCGGCGAGCGACGCCGTGCGGAATCCCGAGACACCGTCCGGCTTTGGAATGTCCATCGTGCTCACCGAGTACCGCGATGCTCGCGAGGTCGATGCGAACACGCTCGCGATCTACTCGAAGCTCGATCCGCAATCGGGGCGATACCGCACGCTCGTGAGCTACGTGGGTCCGCCGCGGGATGCGGGCAAGCTCGTGCTGGAGAACGGCACGGACATGTGGTTCTTCGATCCCTCGAGCGAGGCGAGCATTCGAATCTCGCCGCAGCAGCGTCTGCTCGGCCAGGCATCCACGGGCGATGTCGTGAGCGTCAACCTCGCGCACGACTACCGCGCCGCGCTCGCCGCCCCGGAGGACATCACCGATGGCAATCGCATCCTGCGTCACTGCTACAAGCTCGAGCTCGCCGCGGCCGTGTCCGATGCGACCTACCATCGAATCGAGCTGTGGATCGAGCAATCGAGCAGCCGCCCCGTGAAGGCGCGCTTCTATTCCGACAGCGATCGGCTGCTCAAGGTCGCCTATTACCGCCGCTTCCAGAGGGAGCTGGGCGTCGAGCGTCCGACCGAGATCGTGATCATCGACGGCCTGACCCCGACATGGGTGACCGTGATGCGCTACTCCGCCTATGCCTGGCGGAACATTCCCGATAGCTGGCTGCAGCGCGACTACCTGCCGCGGTTCCGGCCCGAATGAGCGATGCGTGCCGCCTCGCCGCCGCCGATCGTCATCCGGACCCGGCTCCTGCGCGCCCTGTGGCTGCTCGCATTCGCGGGATTCCTGGCCGGGCGAGCGCCGGCGCAGGGACAGGATAGCGATGAGGCGGCTCTCGCGCTCGCGGATCGAACGCCGTCGCAACCGAGTGTGCCGCGCACGTGCCTCGGACTCGCCGAAGTTGCCGTGAGCGACACGACCTGGAGCGATGGAGCGGCATCGAGCGGCGGGGGGCGCACTTCGCTCGAGATGCGCTGCGACGGAGCGTTCGCGGACGGCTGGCGCGCCGTGTTCTCCGATCGGCTCGATGAGCTCTGGGGCGGTGGCGCGAGCGCGCAGACCATCAATACGCTGAAGGAGGCCTACCTCAGCTGGCGCGCCAGCCCGAGTCAGCTGTTCGACGTGGGCCGGATCAACGTCCGCGAAGGGGTCGCGCTTGCGTACAATCCGACCGACTACTTCCGCGCGGATGCCATTCGCAACGTGATATCCCTCGACCCCGACTCGCTGCGTGACGAGCGACTCGGAACCGTCATGGCGCGCTTGCAGACGCTGTGGTCGAGCGGATCGCTCACCGCCATCTACGCACCACGATTCGATGCGCGGCCCAGCGACTCCTCGTTCAGCCCCGACTTCGGCGCGACCAACGGAGAGAGCCGCTGGGTCCTCATCCTGAGCGAGCGCCTCGCGGACCCATGGCAGCCGCAGTGGTCCCTCACGGGCACCGACGGAGGGCGCTCGCTGCAGGGCGGGCTCGATCTGACCTATCTCCTCAATCGATCGACGGTCGCTTATCTCGAGTGGGCCGGCGGGCGCTCGGCGAGCAACGTGACGCTCTCGGGGAGCGCTCCGGCCGCAACGCCCGACGACGCTTTCCGCTCGCGCGTTGCGACCGGGATGACGTATACGACCGCCTCCAAGCTCTCCGTCAGCCTCGAGTACGAGTACGACGGCGCCGCGCCCGATGGGCAGCCGTGGGCGGCGCTTAGGAGCGGCCCACTCGCCCCGTACGTGAGGTATCGCGATTACGCCGCGGCTCAACAGGAGCTCACGACACGCCAGAACGTATTCGGTTACGCGCAATGGCAGGATGCGGCAATCCCGCGCCTGGACCTCACCCTGTTCCTGCGGCTCGATCCCTACGATCACAGCCGGCTGCCGTGGGCGGAGGCGCGCTACCACTGGGAACGGCTGAGCATCGCGATCCAATGGCAGGGTCACACCGGCGCGGCGACGAGCGATCTCGCGCCCTGGCCCGTGCATCAATCGTGGCTCGCGCTGATCGATTACTATCTGTGAGCGCTTGCGATCCCAAGAGCCCGATGTCGAGCATCACACCCGCAACGTCCATGGAAGCCCCGGCGCGAGGGCCGAGCCGGGTGAGCTGGCTTCATGTGGGTCGCGAGTTCGTGCTCGTCCTGTGTCTCAATCTGTCGATCGCCGTGCTCTGGACCACGGTGCGAGCCGGGGACCGTTTCGATGAGACGCTGCGCATCTCCAACGCGATCGGATTTTGCATCTGGGGCGCGGTCGAGCTGCTGCGCTTGCTCACGCGCGGGCGCGTCCCGGCGCTCCTCATCACGCTCATCGCCGTTCCGGTGGGCTTCGTGGCCGGCTGCAAGATCGCCGCGTGGACCGGGACGGACGATCTCGTCGGGCTGCTCGTGCACGACCCCGCGCACACGTGGCGCGTGGTCGCCGCGAGCCTCATGATCGCCGTCTTCGGAACGAGCCTCATCGTCTTCTACGCGCGCTCGGAGCGCCTGCGCGCCGACTTGCAGAGCGAGCGCCGGCAGGCCGCCGAGGCGCTGCAGTCCGAGACTGCGGCGAAGCTCGCCCTGCTGCAAGCGCAGATCGAGCCGCACTTCCTGTTCAATACGCTCGCGAACGTCGCGAGCGTCATCGAATCGGATCCCGCGACGGCGCAGCGCATCCTCGAGCATCTGAATCGCTACTTGCGCGTGAGCCTCGGACGCACGCGCCGCGCATCATCGACGCTTGCCGACGAGATCGCGCTGGTGAGCGCGCTGCTCGCGATTGCCGCGCTGCGGCTGGGCGATCGCTTGCGCTACGCCATCTCCGTGCCTGCGGCGCTCGAGGCGGCGGCGCTGCCGCCGCTCCTCCTGCAGCCCCTCGTCGAGAATGCCCTGAAGCACGGCATCGAGCCCGCGGTGAGCGGGGGGGAGATTCGCATCGATGCGGAGCGGCGCGACGCCTCGCTGCGGCTGCGCGTGACGGACACGGGCGTGGGGCTCGATGCAAGCTCGCCCGAGGGTGTCGGACTTGCGAACGTGCGCGCCCGGCTCGCGAGTCTCTACGGCGAGCGCGGCCGGCTCGGACTCTTTCAGAACCGGCCGCAGGGTGTCGTCGCGGAGCTGACGATCCCCCTTGCGGGAGCCTGACCGTGGCCCCGGCGACCTCACCGGACCCCACGACCTCACCCGACGCGACGAACCGGTCCGTCCCGACCAGCCCGCCGGCGACCGCACTGATCGCGGACGATGAGCCGCGGCTCGCCCGCGATCTCGCGCACCGCTTGCAGCGGCTGTGGCCGCAGATCGAGATCGTGGCCATCGCGCGCGACGGCATCGAGGCCCTCACCGAGCTCAATCGATTGAAGCCGAGGTTCGCCTTTCTCGACATTCGCATGCCGGGGCTCACCGGGCTCGAGGCCGCGAAGGCGGCGCGGGATACGCGCGTGGTGTTCGTCACGGCGTTCGATGAGTACGCCGTCGCGGCGTTCGATGCGGCGGCGGCGGACTATCTCCTCAAGCCCGTGAGTGATGCACGGCTCGCGCAATGTGTCGCCCGGCTGCAGCGCGAGACCGCCCCGACGCTCGATGTCGAGAAGCTGCTCGCGGCCCTCACGCGCCCCGCACCCGAATATCTCGCCTGGATCACCGTCGGGCTCGCCAACACGACCCGGCTCGTGGCGGCGCAATCGGTGCTGTACTTCCAGTCGAGCGCCAAGTACACCGAGCTGGTCACGGCGCACGAGCGGCACCTCATCCGCACGCCGCTGAAGGAGCTGCTGGAGAGCCTGAATCCGCGCGAATTCGCCCAGATTCATCGCGGCACCGTCGTCAACCTCGGCGCCGTCGAGCGCGTGGAACGCGACGCCCTGGGGCGCTGTCGCGTGCATCTCAAGGATCACGCGGACGTGCTCGCCGTCAGCCGCACGTTTGCGTCGCGGTTCAAGCAGATGTGAGCGCGGCCCGGCCAGCGTTCTTCCGTCAGGGCAACGCGAGCGCGACGAGCTCACCGGGGACGTTCTTCGCACCGACCGCGACGACGATGTACTGGCGACCGTCGATCTCGTACGTCATCGGCACGCCGGATTGATTGGCGGGCAGTGTGAGCTCGTGAACGATGGCGCCGGTCGCCTTGTCGTAGGCATAGAACTTGTCACCGCCGCCGCCCGCGCGATAGAGCCCGCTGCCTTCGCCCGCGAACAGCAGCGTCTTGGTGACGAGAAGCCCCACCTGATCGAACGAGCCGGTGCGCGCAAGCGTGATCCCCGTGAGCGCCGGATTGTTGCGCGCCCAATCGGGGGTCTCGGCATTCGCAATCATCCAGAGGTGATCGCCGGTGTTGAGATTGATCGCCGTGATGCGACCCCACGGCGGCTTGATGAGCGGCAGCCCGTCGGGGCCGCCGAGCGAGCCGTGCGGAAATCCTTCTCCGTACGCTCCGACGTAGCGCAGCGTCGAGATCGTCGGATCCTCCCGCAAGCCGACCGGGCAGACCGAGGAGATGGAGCTCACATAGAGAATGCCGGTTTCCGGATCGACCGCCGCCCCCTGCCAGTTCGCGCCACCCGAGAGGCACGGACGCAGGAGCGTGCCCAATTTCTCACCCTCGACGATCGACGGCGGAAGGTAGGGTGGGCCGAAGCGATAGTGGCTCACGATCTCGAGCGCCTGCTTGCGGATGTCCGGCGTGAAATCGATCAGATCCTCGCGCCGCAGACCCTGGGGCTCGAACGGCGCGGGCCGGGTGGGGAACGGTTGCGTCGCGGCGGTCTTCTCGCCCGGCACGTCCGTCTGGGGAACGCGTCGCTCGAGGATGGGCCAGACGGGCTTGCCGGTCACCCGGTTGAAGACGAAGGCGAGGCCCATCTTCGTCACCTGAACGACGACCGGAACCCTTCGTCCCCGGACGGTCACGTCGGCCAGCACCGGCGGCGCGGGCAGATCGTAGTCCCACACGTCGTGATGCACGATCTGGTAATGCCAGATGCGCTTGCCGGTCCGCGCATCGAGACAGACGAGGGTGTCGGCGAACAGATCGTTCCCTTTCCGTTCGGCGCCGTAGAAATCCGAGTTGGCCGGCGCGACTGGTACGTAGACATAGCCGCGCGCCACGTCGGCCGAAAATGGGGTCCACGAACCGGAATTGCCGCTGTATCGCCAGCTGTCGTCGAGCCAGGTTGCGACGCCGAGCTCGCCGGCCTGCGGAATCGTATGGAAGGTCCATTTGAGGGCGCCCGTGCGGGCGTCGTATCCGCGTATCCAACCGGGGATGGCGTACTTCGAGCGTGGAACCGCGCTCGCGGCGAACGCGGCGCCCACCACGACGACATCGCCGACGATCAGCGGCGGTGAGCTCGAACCCGGCGGCGCCTTGGTGAGCTCGCCGGCCCGCGGAAGCCCTACTTTGAGGTCGACGAGTCCGTGGTCGCCGAACGTCGCCACCGGCTCGCCCGTGCGGGCATTGAGTGCCACGAGCTGGAAACCGGGCGTGACGGTGAAGATCCGGCTCGTCTGCGAGGGCGTCGTGCTGCGCCAGAACGCGACCCCTCGGCCGGAGTTTCTCCGGGGCGCCTGGGCGCCGCGCGCGCCTTCATCGGGACGATAGAGCCAGAGCGTCTCGCCGCTGACGGCATCGATCGCCACCACGTCGCGGCGCACACCCGCGCTCACGTACAGCACGCCGTCCGCCATCAACGGCGTCACGCGGAAATAGAACTCCGGCGTCGGCCCGAAGTTGTCCGACTTCCAGAGCCAGGCGATGCGCAGCGTCGCCACGTTCTGGCGGTTGATCTGGTCGAGCGGGGAGTAGCTCGTGCTCGCCAGGTCCCCGCGGTTGTACAGCCATTCGGTACGTCCGCGCCCGGCACCCGGTCCCGCGACCGCGGTCGCGCCGGTCGCCCCCACCGGCCAGCCGTTCGCGAGGCGGATATGAGCGACGGCGGCGGCGTAATCGGAGGGACTGAGCTTTCCGGGATTGGTGGGCGGCATCGTCGCGCGGATGAACTGCGCGAGCGCTTCCGGCGGGAGGCCGGACCAGCGCCGCTCGAACGCGCTTCCGATCAAAGGCGGCCCGGTCTCACCGCCACGCAGCTCGGCACCGTGACAGCCCGCACAGCTGCGCAAGTAGGCATCGTCCGTCTCCTGTGCGACCCCTCGCGTCGGCATGGAGAGGAGCAGGGCGAGCGCCGCGCAGGCGGCGGCATGGGCACCAACTGTGAACCCCATCACGGAACCCTCTTTCAGAGCGGCCTGCTCGGCTGTGACACCGGTCGTCGGAGACGGCCCCCGGGGAGAGGAGAATACATAAATGACACCCGGCGGGCAGACAACGGTTATTCGACGAGTTCTGGAGCGACGCGCCGAGAAGCCGCACACCGCCGAGGGAACCACAGCGACCGTGGCCGTGATGGTGCGCGTGCTCCCGCCGCCGAAGGCGCTCCTCGTCTTCTCCGACCCCGGGCTCGCGGACCAGATGGAACGGCAGGTGACGCCCGATGTGCTCGACGCGACCGCCACCGCCGATGAGCACGAGGCGCTGCGGCAGTTCGAGGCCGAATTTCGCCCGGTCGTGCTCACGGACAGTCTGGAGCTCGTGCGCAAGCTGCGGGCCCGAGCCGGCTCGCGCGCACCGTTCATCGTCTGCGTGACCGAGCTGGACGATGCCGCGGAGCGCGAGGCGGCGCTGCTTGCGGGAGCGGACGAGTGTGTGGGGCGCCGGGCGAGCCGCCGCGAGCTCGAGGCGCGGATCGGAGCGGCACGGCGCATCGCCGAGCTGGAGACCGTCCTGCGGGTGACGCTCGAGGAGAACCGCAAGCTTTCCGCAACGGACGACCTCACCGGCACCGCGAGCCGGCGCTTCTTCGGGAAGACCTTTCCGCGCGAGGTGGAGCGAGCCGCGCGCTACGGACGCCCGCTGTCGCTGATTCTCTGCGACATCGATCATTTCAAGCACATCAACGACACCCTCGGCCATCCGGCCGGAGATCAGATCCTCAGACAGTTCGGTCAGCGGCTGCTGCAGGTCCTGCGACGCGGCGTGGACTGGGTCGCCCGGATCGGCGGGGAAGAGTTCGCCATCATCATGCCGGAGACCGCTTACGAGCGCGGACTCGATGTGACGCGCAGACTGCGCGCGAGCGTGTCACAGACCCCGTTCAAACTCGGGAACCGCAGTCTCCAGGTCACCGCGAGCTTCGGACTGTGCGGGGTGGATCGCGTACCGGTCGGGGAGCGACGGCTCGCCGAGCGCATTCTCAAGATTGCGGACCAGGCGCTCTATCGCAGCAAGGCGGCCGGTCGCGACCGCGTGACGGCGACGGGCCTGAGCGGCCGTACGGGCGACAAGGGCGCAGGCCGCGCGGCGCCCGCCGGCTAGGAGGAAGCGCGCCGAATCGCTGGGCGCGCCCCCGGCGTCCGTTCCATAATCCGACGCCCAAGAAAATCAATTCGTCGGAGGATCCCATGAAGAACATCGTTCTTGGAATCAGCGCTGCGCTCCTCGCCTGCATGTCGGGCAGCGCGCTTGCCGGATATGCAGACGATCGTGCCGAGATCGAGAACCTGTCCAACCGCTACATGATCGCGGTCGACGCGGGCGACATCGATACCGTGATGGCGACCTGGGCGGACGACGGGGTGCTCGAATGGGTCGGTGGCGTCGAGAGGGGAAAGGCGGCGATCCGCAAGGCGATGTCGAACTTCGGGGGCTCGCGCCGGGTCAGCATTCCGCCCGGTGCGACCTCGCGGCCGCGAACGCAACATTTCATCGTCAATCACGTGATCGACGTGCACGGCAATACGGCCAAGACGATCGCCTATTGGTTCAACATCACCAACGCGACGCCGCAGAAAGACGTGCAGCTCATGTACTTCGGGCACTACGAGGACGAGCTCGTGAAGCAGCACGGTCACTGGCTGTTCAAGGTGCGCAAGGTCTACAACGAATCGGAGCCTAATCGGGCACTGTTCTATCCGGGCCTCGGCGAGAAGGATCCGCGCACGAAGTGATCTCGCCGCTCATCGAGGCGAGCCAGTCGTCGAGCGCGCGGGCGAGCTCGACGATGACCTGACGGTCGTTGCGTCCGGAGCGCGCCCGCACGTGGAAGGCGTGGTCGGCGTCTGCGATCACTTTGAGTGTCGCGCGCGCGCCGAGACGCGCCATCAACCTCCGCACGAGCGCGGGGTCTGCGAGCTCGTCGCGGCTTCCCTGCAAGAACAGAAGCGGAAGCGCGACGTCGAGCAGGTGACGCGCGCGGTCGTCCGACGGACGGTGCGCCGGATGCAGCGGGAAGCCGAGGAAGGCGAGCCCCCGCACGCCCGGCAGCGGGGTCTTGGCCTGCGCCTGGGAGCTCATCCGCCCGCCGAACGATCGCCCACCCGCGATGAGGGGCAGCCCAGGGGCGCGGCGCGCAGCCTCATCCACCGCGGCACGAACCGTGGCGTGGCAGAGCTCGGGCGGGTCGGGTCGCCGGCCCCGCGCTTCCAGGTAGGGAAAATTGAAGCGCAGCGTCGCGATGGCCGCCTCGCTCAGCGCCGCCGCGATCGCCTCCATGAAGGGATGTGTCATGCCCGCGCCGGCGCCGTGCGCCAGGACGAAGCAGGCACGCGCCGAGGGCGGCAGTATCATCAGCCCCGAGACGCGACGCTGGTCGTCGATGTGGATGGTCGCGGGTTGTGCGAGCGGGGAGGCCATCCCGCCGATGCTACCCCAGGCGAGTGGGCCCGAAGTTCTGTGACGCACTCCGCCGAATGCCGTCATCCGGGGCGCAGGCCGCGCGTTCCGGGGATGGCAGGACCGAATCAGGGAGGCGGATCATGAGTCGCATGTCGCCCGGTCGTCGGTGGGGTTTCTCGCTCGGCGTCTCGATGGTGCTCGTCGGCCTCGCCGCCGCGCCCGCGGCGCGCGCGGATGGGCTGACCGACGTGCAGGTTCTCCGTGCAGGCGGTTGCGGGGGCATCGTCCCCGCCGTTGAGCCGCTTCGTCGTAGCGCGCTGCTCGACTGGACGGCAGCGCGGTGGGCGTCGGGACGCTCGCTGCTCGAGGCGACGCGCAGCAGCGGCTACCACGCAAAAGCGACGGCCGGCTGGCACGTGACGGGTCCGGACACGGCGCTGCTGCAACTGCTCCGCCGATCGGAGTGCCGCAAGATCGCGAATCCGAAGCTGCACGATATCGGCGCCTATCACCGCGGCGAGGACACGTGGATCGTGCTCGGCGCTGCCGATACCGTGACGACGCATGCGTGGCCGACGTACGCCTCGCCGACGTATACCGGCCCGACGTATGCCGCGTCGCTGGGCGCAACGGTATCCGCGGCAGCCGCGCTCGCCTCGCCCGCGCTCGCCCCGCAGACCTCTCCCGCGCGGGTCACGCATGTCTCGGCCGCGCTCGCGATGATCGCGCTGCGATTCGTGAACGAGGTGCGTGCGCGCGGCACGCGCTGCGGCGCGCGATACTTCGGACCCGCCCCGCCGCTCACACTCTCCGGCACGCTCGGCGATGTGGCGCTCGGGCATGCGATCGACATGGCCCAGCACAACTACTTCGAGCACGTGGATCTCTCGGGCCAGTCACCTGCGGACCGCGTGCGCGCCGTGGGATACCGCGAGAAGCTCGTGGGAGAGAACATCGCCTACGGACCCGTGACGGTCGATGAGGTGATGCGGGGGTGGCTCGCGAGCCCCGGGCACTGCGAGAACATCATGGATCCGAGATTCCTCGAGATGGGTCTCGGGTATTCCGCGGGCGGCGACCGACGCGGCCCGTACTGGGATCAACTGTTCGCGGCGCCGCGGGACTGATCGACCCTGTGGCATGATGCGGGGCGGGTAACGCTCGCTCGTTCACACCTCCCTATCGTGCCGAGGTTTTCCTCTCGCGCCATCCTCGTGTGCCTGTGCGCCGCGGCGCTGTACGCGCCGCTTGGCGCTCGCGCCCAGGGCGGGCCGCCCTACATCACCAACGATCCCGGCACGCCGGGCAACGGCAACTGGGAGCTCAACATCGGCGCAGTTCCACAGGTGCTGCGCGGTGGCGCCTCGTACCAGGCTCCCCAGATCGATCTGAATTTCGGCCTGGGTGATCGCATCCAGCTCACCTACGAGATCCCCTACGTGCTCGACACCGCGAGCGGCCGCGCGCTCGAGAGCGGCTGGGGTAACGCGTACCCGGGCATCAAGTGGCGTTTCCTCGATCAGGGCGAGGACGGATGGCAGATCTCGACCTTTCCGCAGCTGGAAACGGGCGTCTCGATGCGCGCGCAGCAGGAGGGCATCGGCTCGCCGGGGCCGCGACTGCTGCTACCGCTCGAGTTTGCGAAGAAGGTCGGGCCGGTCGAGGTCAATTTCGAAGCCGGCTACTACGTGCCGTGGCACGGACCTCAGGAGCGCATCTTCGGTCTCGTCATCGGCCACTCATTCACGCCGACGTTCGAGCTGGACACCGAGATCTACGACGATCGCGCCGTGGATGCGCTGCCGCACGCGACGACGCTCGATGTCGGCGGCCGCTACCAGCTGCACCGGGGCATCATCGCGCTCTTCATGGCGGGACGCGGCATCAGCGGGAGCGCCGCCGCGCAGCCACAGTTCATGGGCTATTTCGGCATTCAGATTCTGCTCAGCCATTACGGACGCACGCTCAACGGGGAACCCTGATGGGGCCGCGGCCATTGAGGCGCCGGTAAGCCCACGTGCGCGCGCCGGTGGTTGCGCCGCCCGAGGTTCCGAGCAACACTCGCGGCCTCGCTCTCGCAGGCCGCGAGCGATCGGGTCCGAGGGGCTTGCAACGAAGGGGTCGCCCCGTGCGCCACACGCTCGTCTGCTCTTTCGCCATCGTGCTCGCGGCGGGTGCGTCCGCCGCGGGTATCTGCCGCGCCGATGTCGGAAGCGGCGGACCGTCCAACCCCTATGATCTGATCATCGCCCACGGCCGCATCATCGATGGGACGGGCTCGCCGTGGTACTCGGGCGCGGTCGCCGTCCGCGACGGGCGGATCGCGGCCATCGGCGATCTGGCGCATGCAAGCGCCAAGCGAGTGATCGATGCTCATGGGATGGTCGTGGCGCCGGGGTTCATCGACATGCTCGGCCAGTCCGAGCTCACGATCCTCGTGGACCCGCGCCTGCCCTCGAAGATCTATCAAGGCATCACGACGGAGATCACCGGGGAAGGTGAATCGGTCGCACCGCTCGATGAGGCGATGCTCAAGGAGAGACAGGGCGAGTACGACCACTACGGCCTGAGAGTGGACTGGCGCACGCTTCGGCAGTACTTCGCTCGCCTGCGAGCGCAGGGGATGGGGATCAATCTCGGCACGTACATCGGTGCCGCCTCGGTGCGCGAGATGGTCGTCGGCTATGGCGACCGCGCGGCGACGGCCGATGAGCTGCGGCACATGCAGGCGATCGTGGGCGAGGGCATGCGCGAAGGGGCGCTGGGTCTCTCGACAGCTCTGCAGTATCCGCCAGCGCCCTACGCATCGACCGCGGAGCTGATCGCGCTCGCGCAGGCGGCCTCGCAGTACGGGGGTATCTACGCGACGCACATGCGCAGCGAGGGCGATGCGGAGATGGCCGCGCTGGATGAGACCTTCCGCATCGGGGCGGAGGCGCACATCCCGATCGAGATCTTTCATTTGAAGGCCGCCGGCAAGTCGAACTGGGGTCAGGCGCCACAAGTGATTGGGCGCATCGAGGCAGCGCGGGCTCGAGGGATCGACGTGGCGGCGGACACGTACGCGTATACGGCCTGGGAGAACTCCTTCTCGGCGTTCATCCCGCCGTGGGCCTCGGACGGCGGCACCGCCAAGCTGATCGCCCGCCTGAAGGATCCCGCGACTCGCGCGCGCATCCGGCACGACATGCTGACGCCGAGCAAGAGCTGGGATAACGAGTGGCAGGAGATCACCGGGCCGCAGGACATTCTGATCACGGCCGTCATCGACAAGGAGCTGCTTCGTTACGAGGGGAAGCGTGTCAGCGAGATCGCCAAGGAATGGCACGAGGATGCGATCGACACGATCTGCGATTTCCTGATCAAGGATCGCGCGGGCACGGAGGTCGCCGTCTTCGGCATGGCGGAGCCGGATGTGCGGTTGATCCTGCAGCAGCCCTGGGTGTCGGGCGACAACGATGCCGCGGGCGCCTCGCCCGAGGGTATTCTCGGCACCGAGCGTCCACACCCCAGGGCGTACGGAACGTTTCCACGGATCCTGCGCAGGTTCGTGCACGATGAGCACCTGCTCACGCTTGCGGAGGCCATCCGCAAGTTCTCGGCGCTGCCCGCCGAGCGCGAGCATCTCGCGGATCGGGGCGTGCTCAAACAGGGAATGTGGGCGGATATCGTCGTGTTCGATCCAGACGCGATTCACGACACGGCGACCTATGAGGATCCGAACCACCTGTCGGTGGGCATGCGGTACGTCGCGGTGAACGGCGTGCTCGTGATCGATGCCGGGAGAATGACCGGGGCGCTGCCAGGCCGCGTGCTCTACGGACCGGGCTTCGCGCGCGAGTGAGGCGAGGGCGCATGACCGACCGCAATTCTGACGGCACCGAGTGGAGCCCAGGCACCGGGGCTGCGGATCGCCGGACGGTGCTCAAGTGGGCGCTCGGAGGGGGCGCGGCGCTCGCCGGCCTCGTCGCGGGTCCGGCCGCGCGCGCCGCCGTATCGCCCGCGGAGGAGCAAGCGTGCGCAGCCGTCGAGCGTGCGACGCGCGCAATGCCGCATCCGCGGATCAAGGACGTGCGCGTGATCGAAGTGGGCGCCGGCGGCATCAACGACTCGACCGTCGTCAAGGTGACGACCGATCAGGCGGGGCTGCACGGTTACGGGGGCGCCACGGCGACCTTCCCCGGCGGCCGCGCCAAGCTCGTGGCGGCGGCGGTCGAGCAGTATCTGAAGCCGCTCGTGATCGGCCGTACGACCGACCGGATCGAGCAGATCTGGCAGATCTGCTACCTGAGCTCCTATTACAAGAACGACACGGTGCTCAACGCAGCGATCGGCGGCCTGTGCGATGCGCTCTGGGACATCAAGGGCCGTCAAGCCGGCATGCCGGTCTATCAACTCGTCGGTGGCAAGGTGCGGGACGCCGCGCAGATCTATCTGCACGTCGGCATGGGCTCGAAGGATCCGGGGCGCCAGCTCGTCGAGAACTCGATGAAGCTCGTCGAGCAGGGCTGCCGCAACGTGCTGGTCGCCATGTTCATCCGCGACGCGACGGTCGCAAACCTCTACGGCCAGCCGCGCTTCGACGATGGCTCCGTCGCCTTCGATCGCGACCGGGAGACCCGCAAGATCCTCGCGGCGTTCGAGACCTTCCGCAAGCAAATGCCTGCGGAGATCGGACTGGGCGTGGACGTGCACTCGCTGCTCGACAGCATCCGGGCCGTGCAGTTCGCCAAGGACCTGGAGCCCTTCAAGCTGTTCTACTGCGAGGATCTCCTCGCGCCCGAGGACGCCGGCCACTACAAAATCGTTCGTGAGCAGTGCGCGACGCCGCTCGCGATCGGTGAGCTCTGGAACAACCCGCACGAATGGCAGCCGCTGGTGGAAGCGCGCGAGATCGACTTCATCCGCCATCACGTCTCGCATGTGGGCGGGTTCACGGCGGCGCGGAAGATCGCGGCGTTCGCCGCGAACTTCGAGGTGAAGTTCGCCTGGCACGGTGCGCCGAACTCCCCGGTCGGGCACATGACGAACCTGACGCTCGATCTGACCCACGCCAACTTCGGCATTCACGAGCACTTCGGCTATCCGCCGCTGGTCGAGGACATCTTCCAGGGTTGCGGCAAGATCAAGGACGGCTACGCCTGGATCAACGAGCAGCCGGGGTGGGGCATCGAGGTGGACGAGGCCCTCGCGGCAAAGCACCCGATCACCGACGAGCATCCGAACGAGATCCGCACCCGCGACGGGTCCGTCATCCAGGGGACGGGATAGCGGCCTTCGCCGCGCCGGAGGCCAGCGCAACGGGTGAGGCCATCGCAGCGATAGACGCCATTGCAACGCTCATCGCGGCGGCTCCGGATTCGCCTTCAAGTCGTTCGCCCGCGCGATCATGTAGGCGCGCACGGCTTGCACCTGGTCCTCGCTCAGCCTGCCTTTGAAGGACGCCATGCCTCCCGCCTGGAGCGCCCCGCCGAGCACGATCTGATGGAACGCCGCGGCGCTCTTCAGCGCCTGCGAGTAGCGCAGATCCGGGAACATCTCGCGGTTCGCCGCAATAGGCTCGTGGCACACGGCGCAGTGGCTCGCGAATTGCCTCCGGCCGAGCGCAATCGTCGCCTTCGAGGCCGTGGACGGGGGAGGGTCCAGCACGGGCGGCGGCGGCGGTGGCGGTGCCGGGGGCAGCGAAGCCGTGCCACCGAGCTTGAAGACGAGCAGGCGCGAGAGGTTGCTCTCGCCGAATCGCACGAGGCCGTACCCGACCTCCTCGGCGATGTACTGCTTCCCGTCGACCTCGAAGCTGACGGGTGCCGCGACGACGCCCGTCTGCGCATCCATCGACCAGAGCGGCTGGCCGTCCGTCGCGCGATACGCGATGAATCGGCCGGTCGTCGTGCCCTGGAAGATGAGTCCCCCCGCGGTCGCGAGCGTGCCGGCGCCGATTCTGCCGAGCGGCTCGCTTTGCCACACCAAGCGCTGCTCGGCGGGATCCCACGCGAGCAGCCGCGAGGCCGATGCCGGCGGCCGCGGTCTTCGCGGACCGCCATTACCGCCTCCGGCGGGGCCGAATCCGAGACCGGTATTGGCGGCCATCGGCTCGAACTTGTACGTCTCGGCGGCCATCATCGTGCCCTTCGTATCGATCGCCGAGAAGTACACGAGGCCGGTGAGCGGATCGAAGGACATCGGGTGCCAGGCGTGTGCGCCCTGTCCGCCCGGCTCGATGACCGTCGCCTTGCCGGTCTCATCGTAGCGCGCGGCCGGGTTCGGAGTGGGCCGTCCCGTCTCAGGATCGATGCCCCGCGTCCAGTTGACGGGCACGAAGTTCCGGGCGGAGATGAGCTTGCCCGTCTTGGCATCGAGCACGTAGAAGAAGCCGTTCTTGGCGGCCTGCATCAACACCCGGCGCGAACGGCCGTCGATCCGCAGATCCGCGAGCATGAGGGGCGAGGTGGCGTCGTAGTCCCACTCCTCGCCGGGTGTTTCCTGGTAGTGCCACGCGTAGGCGCCCGTATCGGCGTTGACGGCGATGATCGAGGCGACGAACAAATTGTCGCCGCCGCCCGAGCCGCGAAACTTACGCACCCACGGCGTGCCGTTCCCGGTGCCGAAGTAGACGAGATCGAGCGCCGGATCGTAGGCGATGCCGTCCCACACACCGCCACCGCCGCCGACCGTCCACCAGTTGCCGTGCCAGGTTCGAGCGGCCGCTTTGAGAATGGGCGTCTCGAATCCCTTCGCCGGATTGCCGGGGATCGTGTAGAAGCGCCAGTCGAGCTTTCCCGTCTGCGCGTCGTAGGCCGACAGGTAGCCGCGAATGCCGAACTCACCGCCCGCATTGCCGATCAGCACCCGGCCCTTGGCGACGCGCGGTGCTCCGGTGATCGTGTACGGCTTGCCGTGATCCACGGTGAGCACGGACCAGAGAACCTTGCCCGTGCGCGCATCGAGCGCGATGAGTCGCCCGTCGTAGCTCGCGACGTAGATCTTGCCGTGCCACGCGGCGAGGCCGCGGTTCACCACATCGCAGCACCCCCGGCCCGCGAATTCGGCGGGCACTTTCGGATCGTAAGCCCAGAGCAGATGACCGGTCCGTGCATCGAACGCCTTGACCTTGCTCCACGCGGTCGAGAGATACAGCACGCCGTCGATCGCGAGCGGCGAGGCTTCCTGGCTGCGATTGGTGTCGAAATCCGCAAACCACGCGAGGCCGAGCTGCGCGACGTTGGCCGCGTTGATCTGGGTGAGCGGGCTGAAGCGCTCCTCATCGTATGTGCGGCCGACCGACATCCACTGCCCCGGCTCGGCGTTGGCATACATCAGGCGCGTGGCGTCCACGAACGCCGCCGGTGCGGGAGCGCTCGCGCCGGTGGCAGCCCGCGCGACCGCAGGCGAGCCGATGGCGCACCACACAGCCGCGGCGCCTGCGGCGACATATGCACACTGGAGTCTGGCCACGGTTACCCCCTCAATTTGGAGCGGCGCCGGCTCGATCGGCTGCTTGAACGGCTCGCATCGACCGGGAGTTTAAACCACGCCGGAGCGGCACGATGACTCGTGACGCGCAGTAAAAGCTGTCTGCGCCGCGGGGCACCCCGTTAAAATGGCCGCCGCCCCATCGCGCCAGAGGGTCACCCCATGAGCTATCGTCTGATCGTCTACGAACGCGAGGGAAACGTTGCACGCATTCGCTTGTCGGATCCGGCGACGCTGAACGCCATCTCGTTCGCGATGGCCGAAGAGCTGCGCGATGCATTCGACCGCGCGGGTCGCGAAGCGCGCGCCGCCGTTGTGACCGGCGCGGGCCGCGGGTTCTGCTCGGGCGCCAACCTCTCGGTCGATCTCGATCCGACCTCGCCCGACTACGACGCGGGCACCTACCTGCACACGCACTACAACCCGCTGATGCTGTGCATCCGGACGCTGCCGGTGCCACTCGTCGCGGCCGTCAACGGCGCCACGGCGGGGATCGGTTGCTCGCTTGCGCTCGCGGCCGATCTCGTCGTGGCCGCGGAGAGCGCCTACTTTCTGCAGGCGTTCCAGCGCGTGGGCCTCGTGCCCGACGGCGGGTCCTCCTACCTGCTCGCGCGCAGCATCGGACGGGCCCGCGCGCTCGAGATGATGTTGCTCGGCGAGCGGATCGGGGCAGCCCAGGCGCTCGCGTGGGGCATGATCAATCGCGTCGTGCCGGATGCCGAGCTGAACGGCGCGGCGCTCGGCCTCGCGGCACGACTCGCGGAAGGCCCGACGCTCGCGCTCGCGAAGATTCGCGAGCTGGCGTGGCGCGCCAGCGAGACCACGTTCCCCGAGCAACTCGAGCTCGAGCGCCGTTTGCAGCGCGAGGCGGGCCTGACGGCGGACCATCGCGAAGGCATCGCCGCCTTCCGGGCCAAGCGCGCGCCGCGGTTCACGGGCGCCTGATGGGAGCACGAGCATGAGCACGGCCGAGCAGGGCGGCGTCGGTGGGGATGCGATCGAGCGTGCGGTCTGTGTGTATTGCGCCTCGAGCCAGACGTCTCACCCGGAGTATCGTGAAGCCGCGTTCCAGCTCGGCGCGACGCTCGCCGAGAATGGCTACGGAATCATCTACGGCGGCGGTGCGGTGGGATCGATGGGTGCTCTCGCGGATGGCGCTCTCAGTCGAGCGGGTCGCGTGGTGGGCATCCTCCCGAAGTTCATGGCGGACCTCGAATGGGGTCACAAGGGCCTCACGGAGCTGCAGCTCGTGGAAGACATGCGCACGCGCAAGCACCTCATGCTGACGCGCAGCCAGGCCGCGATCGCCCTGCCCGGCGGGTCCGGCACGTTCGAGGAGCTTCTCGAGGCCATCACGCTCAAGCGGCTCGGGCTCTATCTCAATCCCATCGTGCTCGTCAACACGCGCGCGTTCTTCCAGCCGCTGATCGAGCTGTTCGCACGCGCGGTCGCGGAGCGCTTCATGCACCCGCGGCATCTCGAGATGTGGCAAGTGGTGGCGCGGCCCGAGCAGGTTCCGCTCGCGCTCGAGACATCACCGGCCTGGAGTGCCGAGGCGCGGCGCTTCGCATCGGTGTAGTGGTCTCGGCCCGGTCGCGATGACCGGTCGGCAATGACCGGGCCGAGGCCCTCGCAACCGCGTCCGCCATCCCTCCAGGGAGGGCTGCGACTCACCCGGATCGGTCGCTCGCCGCGATCACTGCGGCTTGCCCGCTGCGCGGCTCACCGCGCAGCGTCGCCCGCGCGAGCGCCGCGGCGAGCAGCGCGCAGACGGCGATCCCGGCGACCATCGGCAGAGGCGTCGCGTTCGCGAAACTGCCGACGAGCATCATGACGAGGGACCCCGTTGCGAACTGGATGGTACCCATGAGTGCCGAGGCGGTTCCCGCGATCCCCCCATGGCTCTCGAGCGCGAGCACCGCCGATGTCGGCATCACCATCCCGAGGAATCCATAGCCCATGAAGAGCAGGGCGACCAGAACCTCCAGGCGATCGACGCCCGAGGCCGAGAGCGTGAGCAGCAGCAAGAGAACGATCGCGTAGCCCGTCGCGGCGCGGCGCACGAGATTACGCAGGCCGATGCGCGTGGCGAGCCAGGCGTTGAACTGGGCGGCGGCGAAGAACGCCGCCGCGTTCGTCGAGAAGAGCACGCTGTAGAGCCGTGGCGAGAGGTGGTAATGCTCGATCAGCACGAACGGCGAGTTCGAGAGATAGACGAAGAAGCTCGAGATCCCGAAGGCCCCGACGAACGCGAGCCCGAGGAAGGTCGGGTCGCGCAGCAACCGGCGGTAGGCGGCGAGCACCTCCACGGGGCTGGTGGCGACGCGCGCCTCGCGCGGCCGCGTTTCCTTCACGGTCGTGAGTATGGCGACGCCGACGAGGGCGGCCGCCATCACCACCCAGAACACCGCACGCCAGCCGGCCGCCTGGATCACGAAGCTGCCCGTGAGCGGGGCGAGGATGGGCGAGATGCTGAACACCAGCATCAGCAATGACATCAGGCGCGTCGCCTCGATCCCCGTGTGCAAATCCCGCACGACGGCACGGGGAATGACCATGCCGGCACACGCCGCGAGGCCCTGCAGGAACCGAAACACGATGAGCGTCGCGACGTTCGGTGCGACGGCGCAGCCGACACTGGCGAGCGCGAACAGGATGAGCCCGACATAGAGCGGGCGCTTGCGCCCGAACGCATCGGAGAGCGGTCCGCAGATCGGCTGCCCGATGCTCACGGCGATGAAGAACACCGTGAGGGTCATCTGCACGGCCGCGGGGTCGGCGTGCAACGTGCCTCCGATCGAGGGGAGCGAGGGCAGATACATGTCGATCGCGAACGGTCCGATCGCGGACAGCAGCCCGAGCGCCAGCGCGTTTTTGAGAAATCTCGCTCTCATGGGGAAGCGGCGCAAACGAGCCCCGCGGGAGCGATCTTCGCCAGGTCACCCGAGGCGGGGCAAGTGAAAAGTATTTGAGCGGGCCGTGCGACCGCAGGGAGGGCGGCCGCGCCCGAATGGGGCTCGCGAGCTGCTGCGGGGGGGCGGTGCGGTGGCGAGCCGCGCGCCCCGGGTCTTCAGCTCTTCACGACCTTGCAGGCCTGGTGCTCTCTCTTGAGCTTCTCGCACGCCGCCTTCGCGTCGCCCTCGCTCATCGGCGCCGAGTCGATCCGCGTCAGCTTGTCCGGGGGCGTCGGGCCAATGAGCACCACGTCGTGCAGCAGTACGACATATCGCGCCTTGAGCCGCGCGCGATCGCGCTCGGCCGTCCGCTTGCTCCGGAACGCCCCGAGCTGCACGCGGTACCCGTGCGTCAATGTCTCGAGCTGCGCCCGCGCCGCATCCGCCTCGGGACCTTGCGGATATTTCTGCAGGAAGCCCTGGAGTGCCTGGACGGAGCCGTCGGCCTGCGCGGTTTTCCAGGCTG
>Ga0335074_10004076_pt1 | contig 20113 bp, 14 predicted proteins | sample Lox_Sample_23_FD_206715 | JGI IMG/M metagenome (GOLD analysis project Ga0335074, IMG submission 206715) | Soil microbial communities from Loxahatchee National Wildlife Refuge, Florida, United States - Lox_Sample_2.3 | ecosystem: Environmental > Terrestrial > Soil > Wetlands | place: USA... | reverse complement strand
GAGCTGCGGCCGGCTGCGGTCGTGGTCGTCGGCGACGTCAACTCGACCGTGGGCTGTGCCCTGGTCACCGCGAAGTCGGGCGCGCTGCTCGCGCACGTCGAGGCGGGTCTGCGCAGCCGGGACTGGGCCATGCCGGAGGAGATCAACCGGGTGGTCACCGACCGGGTCAGCGACTACTTGTTCGCCCCGTCCCCGGACGCGGTGGACAACCTGCGCGCCGAGGGCTACCGGGAAGACCAGATCCACCTGGCCGGCAACGTCATGGTGGACACGCTGCTGGCCAACCTGGACCGGGCGCTCGCCTCCGACGTGCTGGCCCGGCTCGGGCTGACCCGCGGCGAGTACGCGCTGGTCACGCTGCACCGGCCGGCCAACGTGGACGACCCGGCGGCGCTGGCCGCGCTGCTCGGTGCGCTGAACGAGATCGCCGCGCGCTGCCCGGTGGTGCTGCCCGCTCATCCGCGGGCCGCGGGCCGGCTGGCTGAGGCCGGTATCTCCAGCCGGATCCAGGTCATCCCGCCCGCCGGTTACCTGGACTTCATCGCGTTGCAGGCCGCGGCCCGGCTGGTGCTCACCGACTCCGGCGGGGTGCAGGAAGAGACCACCGTGCTCGGCGTGCCCTGCCTGACCTTGCGGGACAACACCGAACGCCCGATCACGCTGACCGAGGGCACCAATCAGCTGGTCGGCCGGGACCCGGAGCGGATCGTCAAGACCGCGTTCGAGGTGCTGGACGCACCGCCGGCCGCGCGCCGTCCGGACCTGTGGGACGGCCGGGCCGGCCAGCGGATCGCCGCGGTCCTGCTCGGCGGCGGCCCCGAGCACCACCCCCGTCCGACCGATCTGGTACCGGTCGGCCCTCAGGCCTGACTGGCGCGGCGGCGCCGCGAACGGGAGTAGTCGGCCCGGCGGCGACCGCGCCCCGAGAGACCGGGCAGCCGGACCGGGTGCCTGTCCAGGAAGATCGACACTGCGAACAGCGCTATCACGGTAAGCAGGAACAATCCCCCGTAGGAGCGCTTTTTCGAGCCAGGCTGAGCGAGCGGTCCCGGGTTGCCGATCATCTTGATCGTGATCCGGTCCACGGCCGGGACACCGACGGCGGCCTGCCGCACCGCCAGCTGCCGACTCAGGACCTGCATGGTCGCCGCATACGTGCGCTGCACGCCGACCAGATCAGTACTGGTCGCATACAGCGTCGCTTCCGGGTTGCTGTAGTTCGGGTACTCCTGGTCGTAGCTGTTGACCAGCGCCATCTGGTAGGGAACCCGGCCACCAGCCGCGGTGACCTGCTGCTGGCCCTGCGCGCCCATCATGAACGCGGTCAGCACTCCGGCCGTGGTGATGATGCTGTCGCTGCCGGCCTGGTACGGATTGGGGAACGCCTTGGACACCGGCGGGTTGAACACGACGGTGCCGCCTTCGGTGTACACGGTCGGAGTGGACTTGAACGTGTAGGCCACTCCTATGGCCACGATGAGGACTGCGGCTACGGCGGCCAGGTGCCGCCGGAAGAGCGCCCAGATGTCGTTCATGCTCACGTCAGTGCCTACCCCTCCACCATACGAACAATTACACAGAATACCGGCTGTGGAAATATCACGGGAGCCTTGTGCCCAAAAGAATGCAAGCCCTCTGCAACGGGTAGCCCAAGCGCCGCGAAGATCACTTGGGCTGCGCTGGCCGCGGCCACTTCACCTTCGCGTGCCGGGCCAGATTTCTGGCCCAGCAGACGCGGCAACTGGCTGTACCCCAGACATTGGAGTGGGTAGAATGTGGCATAGACCGCGCTTGCTGTCCTTGGAGCGAAGTGGCCAAGCTGCGGTCGGCTGATGGTGATTCGGGCAGACGCGCACCTTGTGCGATGACACGATGGCGGCGAGTCGCGATAGTTGGGGCGGGTAAATAGACGTGAGTGGCTCACTGCGTACGCTGCGTAAGCACTGGATACTTACCTCTCTCCTGGTGCTTCTGACATTGGTTGGCTGCGCTGGTGCGTGGTTCGGGATTAAGGGGCCGTACCAATCCGAGTCGCAGGTTGTTTTCCTGGCCTCCCGCTCGACCTCGAAGATCAACGGCGATAATCCGTACATGTCGTTCACCGGTGCGCTCAGCACCACCGCTGACCTGGTACGCCGCGAAGTGATGGACCCGCGGGAAACGGCCGCACTGGCCGCCCGTGGCTACACCGCCTCGTATCAGGTGGTCAACGATCCGCTCGCGACCGGCCCGATCCTCGACGTGCAGGCCACCGGCCATGACCAGGCCGCGGTGGAGAACACGCAGCACGGTGTGACCGACGCGGTGCAGTCGGAATTGAGCCAGTTGCAGGCTAGCGTTGCCCCGGAGAACCAGATCACTTCCCTCGTGGTGTCCAGCGATCCGAAAGCCACGCTGATGGTGAGTAAGAAGGCGCGGCCACTGGCCGCGGTGCTGGTCATTGGCCTCCTGCTCACCCTGGCCATCCCGCAGATCGTGGACGCGATCCAGGTTCGCCGCCAGGAAAGGAGCATTGCGGACGACGACACAGGTCCGGTGCCGGTGGTCACCGGGTCGCTGCCTATGCCCGCGACAGCCGAGCCAGCCCGGCCGGGACCCTATTCGGTCAGCAGTAGCGCGTTGGGTGACCACCCGGACCCGCAAGCACCGAGCGCGGGTGGCGGGTCGGCCCCGGATTATCGCTCGGTGCCGTCATACCGGGTATAAGAGGCTTCCGGTATGACGATCCGGGGGGTAATTGGCCAGCGGCATGTCGTCGGCCGGGCCGCCGCTACCACAATTCTGCGGTGGACGGGCAGAAGCAACGGCCGGTGGCGGCGCGACCAATCGTTGGACGTGGCATGGCATGAACGCTCCATGCTGATGGTCCGGGACATTCCCGCGGGCAGCCGCGTTGTCGATGTCGGTGCCGGCTCCGAGGTCGTGCGCGGCCTCCTACCTGAAGACTGTCATTACGTTCCGGTCGACCTTGTTCCCCGCTCACCTGATACGGTCGTGTGCGACCTGAACCGCGACGCCCTCCCCGACCTGACTGCCAACTGGCTGGTCGGCAGCGGTGTAATCGAGTACGTATTCGACGTCGACCGCCTGCTCAGCTGGATGGCGTCTGTCGCGCCGCGCATCGTGTTCTCATATGAGCTCGCCGATGACGAAACACGTTATTACCGGCGCTCGCGTTCATGGGTGAATGACTTCACTGCGGACCAGATGCGTGTGCTACTCAGTCGCCATGGCCTTGAGGTGGTCGGCACGGCTCAGTGGAAACGGCAGACGATATACTGGCTGATGTGTCCCTAGGGGGACAATTGCAAGGAGTTGAGCTTTTTTCCTGGAATCCCCCTTGGCCCGCCCTGCCAGGCAGGATTGGGCGGCATATTCCATTGCGCCGCCCGGTTAACAACTTCGGAGACCTGCTCGGGCCATTGATAGTCTCCCGGCTGATGGCACAGCTCGGACTTGATCCCGAGGCCGTACGTCCGGCGCGTCTGCTCACTGTTGGGTCAGTTCTGCACTGGGCTCAGGACGGTGATGTCATCTGGGGATCCGGCGTTAATGGCAACATTCCGGGGGGGCAGCATATCGCGCGGATCCTCGATATCCGTGCGGTGCGGGGACCAAGAACGCGTGCGTTTCTCGCCGGGCGCGGATTCACGGTGCCAGAGGTCTATGGGGATCCGGCTCTGCTGCTGCCCACAGTGCTGCCCGAGCTGATCGAAAATTCGCACCGCAAAAAGTTCGAAGTGACGGTTGTGCCAAACTTCCGTGATATGCAGCTGAACCCCGGGTGGCAACTTTCGGCCAAGGTGCTCAATCCGAGGGCTCCGCTTAAGCGTTGCCTCAGCCGCATCGCGGCGAGTGAGTTCGTGGTGGGATCGTCACTGCACGGGATTATCGTCGCAGAAGCTCTTGGCGTTCCGGCTCGTGTGATCCGGTCGGCAGTGGAATCCGACTTCAAGTACAACGACTATTACCAGGGAACTGGGCGAGCCGGGTTCTCTCCGGCGGAAACGGTACGTGAAGCCATCGCGGCCGGTGGCGAGCCACCCCCGGTGTTCCATGCCGAATCGCTGCTCGCCGCATTCCCAGCGGACCTGTGGCTGCCGGCGCGGCGCGATCGATTGCTCAGCCTGGGCGAACCGGGCTGAGCAGGGCCGGTTCGCCCGGCGGTCTGTCGGCATCGAGCAGCAGTCGACTGGCCGCAGCGGTACAGCCGAGAAGCATGAAGGTGAGCCCGGCGGCCATGTCGAAGGACAGGGCATCGAATGTCCCGAAGGTCACCATGGCAGCGGCGATCGAGGCGGTCAAGGACTGCCCCATGTCGCGGAATTCGGGAACAGCCGTCGCATGGCGGACTTTCTGGGCCGTGACCAGGCCAGTGACGAAAAGCGTGATCAGGCAGAGCAGCCCGACAATACCTATTTCGATGAGCGAATTCAGGTACTGGTCATCGGTGAAGAAGTAGGTGGCTGGGAGAAACGTGCCGAAGCCACGGCCGAACCACGGATGCTGGGCCACATATGGCCCAGCCGAGGAGAAGGCGGACGTCCGTGAGGTGGTGCTGGTATCTGATGAGATCTGGCCGAACAGTGAACGGAATGTGCCCAGCAGGCCGGGAACCATCGCCCACAGGCCGACCACGGAAAAGACCAGGACGGCGTAAGCGGCCCGGCGTTCCTTCCTCGGCCAGCTCGGCAGGAGGATCAGGCAGATCACGATGATAGCGAGGACCGCGGTGCGCGAAACGGTGATGGGCAGCGCCGCGCCGATCAATGCCACCTCAATCCACCGCCGTAGCCGCCGCCCGGGCGGCGCGAAGCGGGCCCTGTTGATCGCCAGTGGCAGGCAGATAGCCAGGACCGCGGCAAACTCCAGCGGATGTGCAGCAGTCGCCGCGGGCCGGTTCAGTCCGTCCCGGCTGAGCAGGTCGGTCGCTTGCGCCTGTTCCGTTAGCCCCGGGATGAGAATGTATTTCGTGGCATCAAGACCGGTGAAGAACTGGGTGATGCCGAGCACGGCCATGGCGGAGCCGCCGAGGACCACCCGGCCGATCAGCGTCTTAAGCCGGTCGATGCTGCTAATGCAGTCGCAGGCCATGAGCAGGACGGCGAGCCAGCCGCAGATCAGAATGATGCCGCGGTCCGCGCCGTTCTGCTCCAGGCTGGGCATGACATGCCGGTTCGCCGACACGTACGTGGCTATCACGGCGGAGCCGAACAGGATGGCCGCCCCCCGGACAGGCCTGCGTCCCGGGCTGGGCGCCAGGGTCGGGTGCAGCCAGGCCACCAGGTAGAACAGCAGCACGAGGGCGGCGAATATGGTGGCTGGGCCACCGACGGCGCCGAGCGGCGCGACCACCAGCGTCGATGGGATGCCCATCAGCAGCAGCGTGTAAAAGCTCAGGATCGTGACAGCGTCGATACGCTGGGTCTTGGCTTTCCTGGTCGGCGCCACCTGGTCCGGGCCGGGCACCGTCCGCCGCTGCGCCACCTCTGCGGTCATGGCCGTACCTCCCGGTCAGTGACCACGCGCGGCAGCCAGGCGTCGCGCTGCGGCATTCCGGTTCGAGCTCTTGGCAAAGTCATCCCCACCCAGCGGTTCTGGTTAGCCCGCATGCCCCATGCGGGCGACCTAAATTCGAATCTCCGTAATGCCGCCCACGTCAGCCTACCTGACTATCTGGTGGGCCGGCCTTGCTTATTAGCCACAAGACGGACCGTTACCAGATGGATTGCCGTTGTCTATGTTCTGCCCCCTCTCCAGGACACGGTTTCCAGTCGGCTGCCAGCCGTCGGCCGGCTGCCGCCAAAGGGGACCAGCCGGGCCGGCCGAACCACACCCGAACTGGCCGGCGCAGAGGGCGGCAAAGGTGCTGGAAACGTTGTCGATAAATCTGATGTGGGTGACCGTGAAGCTAGATCGCAATGGTGCTTCTGGTCAGTGCGGCAGCAACCGGTCCGAGCAGCCAAGCTGGGGCGGCCGCAGCGACGGCCGGAGCACGGCGGCCAGAGCGAACCGGGACGCGCGCCGCCCGCCGGCTGCATGCGCAAGCTCGCCCGCGATGATCGCCGAGTAGTAGCACCAGCCCCGGGCCGCGCCGTTGCGGCGCCGGTACAGCCGGATCCGGTTCAGCACCTGCATGGCGTGCGTCGCGTCGCTGCGGCCGGACTGCCCGCCGATGTGCACTGCCACCGACCGGGGCTCGTAGTAGGTGAGCAGCCCCGCGTCCCGTGCCCGCAGGCAGGCGTCGGTCTCCTCGGAGTACAGAAAGAACGACTCGTCCCAGCCGCCCAGCAGGTCAAAACAGGCCCGTGACATGATCAGCACGGCGCCAGTGGCCCAGTCGACCGGGTGCGGCTGTGCGTACGACCACATGTCGCTGACGTGCACGTGCTCGGACAGGGCGGCCAGTTTCGTCCGGGACAGGCCGAGCGCGCGGAGCAGCGTAGGGGTGCGGCGCAGCGACGGCTCCACCGCCCCACTGGCGGACCGGAGTTGCGGCACCACGATCCCGGTCTGTGGCGTGCTCAGCCGGTCCAGCAGTGGCCGCACCGACCCCGGGTTGAGCCGGACATCGGGGTTGAGGATGAGGATGGCCGGAGCGCGCTCCGACTCGTGCACGCCGCGGTTGATGCCGCCTGCGTAACCGACGTTGGCCGATTGGATGACGCGGCAGTCGTCGCGCTTCGCCAGCAGGTCGGCGGTCGCGTCGGACGAGCCGTTGTCCACGACGACGATGTCGGCGCACAGTGGGCCGAGGGCGGCCGGCAGCGAGTCGAGGAGGCCCTCGATCACCTGAGCGCTGTTATAGCTGACTATGACGATATTAAGATCAGAAGCCACGGATAACCGTTTCAGAGTCGTCCCATATGTTGCCGGACCAGACGTTGCCCCGCGCATGCGAGTTGAATGCGGCGAGCGGACCGAACTGTCCACCCAGGGGATAGTATTTACGGCTGAAACGGTTTCCTATTATGCGGATGTTGTAGGCGGTCGGGCCGCCCGCATTCTGGCCGCCGTAAATTGAGTAGCTGCCGCCCGCGACCAGGTTATCCTCGATCACCTTGTTGGCTTCGACCCCGAAGTCTTCGAATAGGCTGATCGCGTCGGTCTGGCTGAGGTTCACGAAGATTGTGTTGTGCTCGATGGTGAGCGGGGTCGTGCCGCCATTGACGGTAACCCCATTGACGTGGTCGCCAGACCGGTAACCGAAATCGTGGATGTAGTTATCGTCGATCAGCCCGGCGGCAACCTGGACGCCAGTGGCCGTGTGCCAGATGTTGTTCTGCAAAATCTTGGTTCCGGTGGAGTCCCCGAAGACATCTTTTATGCCCACCATCAGGCGGTTGGGGCCGGAGTAGGGGCTGGAGATGTCAGAGTCCTCGATGATCACGTTGTGCGTGTGCCGCAGATCAATCCCGAAATTATTGCCACTCAGCGTGACCCGTACATCCTTGATGGTCACGTCCGAACCGGTGATATCAATGGTGTGGCTGGTGGACACGTCCTGCAGGACGGCGCCCTTCCCATCCACCTCTATCCAGCCTCGCGGGTCGTAGTACCAGCCTTTTCCGCGGGACACCTGGCCGGGTACCTGCTGGAGCGTGGTGCCGGTGGGGACGCCGGTGTTGGTCGCGTCGGGGTAGCCGCACAGGTGTGGCGAGGCGGTGCAGTTCCGCGGCGTCGGCGTGGCCAGTGGGGTGGCCACCGGTGTGCTGACCGCACTGGATGAAGCTGACACGGTAGGGTCGGCGGTCTCCCTGTGTGCGCTGCCATCGTTACGGGTGAGCGCCCACGCGCCGCCGGCGGCCAGCAGTCCGCCGATTACGATCAAGGCACCCAAGAGGGGGCCAGCGCGGAACAGGGTACGCCTGGCCCGGCTGGGCTGCCGGTGCTGACTCATCTGTTGTTATCCCCCACCCGGATTACCTTGGCTTTACTGAGCAGGCGCACTCGACTGCCTCAGCGGTACGTAGATGAGCAGGACCGGCGCGAGACGCGATCAGCTCCCCCCAATCGGTCCCTGACCTATCTTAACGCATGCAAGCTCCTGAAAACGGATTCCTCAGAAGGTAACCGGATCGACCTGCTTGCGCGTCCATAATGTATGGAAACGGCCGGTCCGGTCCGGTCCGGCCGTGGCTAGGCGCTGGCCTCGGCCAGACGACTAGGCCTGGGCGGCGCACGTCAGCTGATCGAGGGGGGAGGGTATGTGCAGGATGTAATCATGAGCCCGGCCCCGACGGCGCTTAGGGATAATCCGTATCTTGTGCAGATCTTTGGCGAAGCTGGCTGGCCCGGTGTGCGGATCCGGCCGTTCTCGCTCAAGCGGCTCCTGCTCGACCGCCCAGATGTTGCGCATGTGCACTTCCCGCACCATCTGGTGAACTGGGAGAAACCGCTGGGCTGCCCTTTCGACATGATCACCGTCCTATCGTCGCTATGGCTGGCCCGGCGGCTCGGGGTGGCGGTCGTCTGGACCGGGCATGACCTGGGCCCGCATGAGATAGCCCGTCCCCGGATGGGGCGGTTCTTCTGGCGGCTGTTCATCACTCAGGTTGATTTGCTGATTTCGCTCAGTAACGGCGCGACGGAACTGCTGCGGGAGCGTTACCCGCGGCTGGTCCGCGTTCCGGTGGCTGTCGTCCCGCATGGTCACTACCGTCAGCACTACACGGCCCTGGCCGACCCGGTGCTGTTCCGCAGACAGCTGGGCTTGGACGACCGTCCGGTGCTGCTGTGCTTCGGGCTGATCCGCCCGTACAAGAACGTTCCTGGCCTGATCCGGGCTTGGCGGCAGCTGCCTGCTCCCCGCCCGCAACTGGTGGTGGTCGGCCGCCCCATTGACAGCGCACTCGAGTCCGAGATACAGCAGGCGGCCGACGGCGAGCAGGATGTTCATCTAGTGCTCGACTACGCGCGCGACGAGGACGTGCCGTCGGTCTTCGCTACAGCGGACGTCGTGGTCATGCCGTACGCTGCCGGCACCGCACTCAACTCGGGCGCCGCTCACCTAAGCCTGTCGATGGGCCGGCCGGTGGTGCTTACCGATACGGCCGTGAACCGGGAACTCCAGGAATCCTTCGGTCCCGAGTGGGTCTGGCTGTCGGGCAGCAGCCCGGCGGCGGCGCTCCAGACCGCGCTAGCGGCCATGGCCACGCCCCGGCCTGCGCTGCCGGAGCTCAGCGAACTCGAACCGGCCCGGCTGGCCGCGCTGACCGAGCAGGCGTATGCCATGGCGGTTGAGGCGCGGGCGGCTCGCCGGGGCGGCCGGGCCGCTAGCAGTAGCCAGGCCGGGATCAGCTAATTTCCGCGGCATCGGGCTGACGGGCGGCCCGTAGCCCGATGGCCGTGGCCAGCTCATCAGCCCGCCGGGCCCAGGTGTGCTCGGCGGCGAACGCCCGGGCGAGGCCAGCCACTGTCGCCGCGTCCTGGTGCGGGTGGCCGCTGCCCGGTTCACCGGCTAGGCGGCGCACGCCAGTGACGAATTCGGCTGGATCGCTGGTCAGCATCATCAGCTGGTCAGCCGACCGGGGCTGGCGATCGGCCAGATCGTCCCACAGCCAGCGCGAGCCGGGCAGATCGGTGCTCACTACCGGCAGGCCGGCGCTGAAGTACTCCAGGGTCTTCATTGGGAAGGACGCGCGGTTGAACGGGCTGTCCGCGTACGGGGTCAGCCCGACATCGATACCGGCCAGGTAGGACGGCACCTCCTCGGCTGGGACGCGGCCCACGTAGCGGACGTTCGGACGGCCGATCAGCGCAGCGAAACCGTCCCGCTCCCAGCCTGGGTCGTAGGGCCCGACCAGGAGCAGCGAGTATCCGGCATCGGCGACCGCGGTGAGCACGCCGAGGTCGATGCGCTCAGTCAGCTGGCCAACCAGCCCGATGACCGGCCTGGGTAGGTCAGTCACGGCCGGCCGGGACGACGACCCCTGCAGGTAGGCAGCGTTGCACCCGTTCGGGATCAACACTGGGGTGACGCCCAGGGCCGACCAATGCTCGCCCAGCTGCGCGGAGACGACCGCCACCACGTCAGCGCGCCGGGCCGCCTCCTTTTCCTGAGCCTGGATGCGGGCCCGTGACAGCCCCATCAGCTCAGCCCCGGCCACATGATCATCCGTGTTGTACAGCACGTTCACCGCGCCGTCCCAGCGGCCCAGCACATCCTCGAGATAACCGGCGATCACGGCGAAGGGCTGCACGCCCAGGCGGCGCAGTGCCCAGCTCACCTGGGCGCGGAGCAGCGGCGCGGTCGTGGTGCGCACCACCGGACGGCTCAGGAACGGCAACGCGACCGGGGTGAGCCGGGTGATGTCGGCACTGATGTCCGTCAGTCTGGGCAGGAGCCCGCCGCTAACCTCACCGCGGAGCCGGGCCGGGGTGACCGCGGAGACCGGTGGATCCACCCACAGGACATGGGCGTAGCGGGTCAGCTCCATGGCCAGTGGCCGGTCGGTCCCAGGGATACCGTCCCACGAGGTAGGCCCAATCCAAACCACGTGGCGGCGATTGCCGGCTGTCACGATCTCTCCTCAGGCTGGGGTCGGTTGGCCGCGGTCACGCCGCGCTGGCCGCTGGCACCTGTTCCGGCTCCGGCAGCGGCTGGCGGAGCAGCCTGCGGAGCGGATAGACGATCGGCAGGTAGGCGCCGATCGCGGCGCTGCCCGCCGCGGCCAGCCCGAGCCAGCCGGGTCCGGTCAGGTGGATGACAACCAAGGACACTACCGCCATCAGCACCGCGCCAACGAACGGCCGCCACAATGCCCTGGCCAGGGCCAGCACGCTGAGACCAGTCCGGTGCAGCGACCATAGGAAGGCCGGCCCGACCAGGACCGCGGCTACCACGACATGGCCACCGGCCACTCCGGTGATGCCACGGAGCCGGGCGCCGACCAGCAGCACCGGGATCAGCCCGGCCAGCCAGAGCGCCTGGACGCCGAGCAGGGCATTCTGCCGGCGGGCAGCGGCCATGCAGTCGTACATCAGCGAGTAAGCCACCCTCATCAGGCCGAAGATGGCCAGCAGGCTGAGCGTGTGCGCGGCTGGTGCCCAGCGCGGGCCGTAGACCGCCTGGATCAGCGGGGCGGCCAGCGTGGCCAGCAGCACACAGGCCGGCACGGTAAGCGCCATGAGCAGCGAGAGCGCCCGGGTGAACGCATGGCTCAGCACCTTGATGGAGCCGGCCACCCGGGAGAAACCGGCAAAAGAGATCCGTTGCACGGCCTGGGAGATGCTGTTGACCGGCCAGCTGGAAATGTTGAACGCGAGCTGGTACAGCCCGAGCATGGCCGGACCGAGGGTGGCGCCGACGATGGCCGAGTCGACGTTCACCACGCCCAGCGTAAGTAGGCTGGCCCCGGCCAGCGGCAGCCCGTAGCCGAGCAGCTCACGAGCCTGGGCCGTGTTCCAGCCGGGCAGCACGATGTACGGCGCCAGCAGGGTCGCCGCGATGAGCGCCGCGGTGCAGCCGGCCACCGACCCCCAGGCAAAGCTGATCGCCCCGGCCCCGCGGAAGGCGAGCCAGAGCGTGACGCCCGTGCTGACTACGAAGTTGAGGGTGTCTACCAGCATGCGCCGGCCTTGCGCGAAGTCTCGTGTGATCAGCGCGAGCGGAACGCAGGCGAAGCCGTCGATGATCACGCAGATACACAGCACCCGGAGCATGCTGGTCGCGTCGGGCGAGCCAAGCAGCCGGGCGATGTACGGTGCGGAGACGAACAGGCCAGCGTAAATGGCCGAGCTGGACGCCACGGACAGCGTGAAGACGGTCCGTGCGAAGACCCGGACGTCGCCTTCGACCCGGATGATCGCCGCGTCGATGCCGAGTTCATTCGCGCTCAGCAGAATCGTGATGACGACCTGCGAGACCGCGTACAGGCCCCAGACCGACGGCCCGAACACGGTCCGGGCCAGTAGCACGCCGACAAGGAAGTTGCTGACCCGGACAACGATGGTGTTCAGCATGCTCCAGCGGGCGCCGGCCCTGACCTTGCGGGAGAGGTCCTGATCGTCGGCCGCGGGCACGGGGCGGAGCGCCCGCGGGGCGGGGGCCGTGACCGGGTACATCGGCGGCTCGAACACGAACTCCAGGGCCGGCCCGATGGCATCGGCCACCCGGGCCCGGGTCGCGGTGCCGGCCGCCGCCCGGCGCACCGCGACCAGGACCGTGCGCAGCCGGAAGACCAGCAGTCCCATCACCGCGAGGGCGGCCGCACTGCCGATCACCAGGTCTGGGCCGTCACTGGGCACCAGGCGTCGGGCGGCATACATAGTCAAGCCCACCACGGCGGACGCCACGAGCGGCAGGCTGAGCTGCGCGGTCGGCATCCGCGGCCAGATGGCTACGGGTTTGAGCTCGGTGAGATACCAGGGCAGCAGGAACAGCACCGCGATCACGACCTGCACCACGGCTAGGCCCAGCACCCCGTGCTTGGTGACCGCCACCAGAAGCGATGGCACCAACGTGGTGAGCCACAGGAGCTGAAAGGTCAGCGTCCGGCGGGACGGCGCCAGCACCGTGAAGTAGTCGTTCGCGAGCGCGTAGAAGACGCGCAGTTCGGCCAGTGGCGCCACCCACACAAGCAGGTGCGCGGCGGGCATCCAGGCCGGCCCGTATATCGCGTGGACGAGCGTCCCGCCTGAGGTGGTGATCAGCACGCAGGGCGGCAACGTCAGGCAGGCGAGCAGGTTGGCCGAGGACATGAACGCCGACCCGACAACCTGCGGCCCGCGGCGCAGCCGGGCGAAGGCGGCCGGCGCCACGTCGCGGATCTGCTGGGAGAGCATGGTGACCGGCCAGGTGGCCACGCAGAGCGCGAGTACGTAGTAGCCCAGGCTGCGAGCGTGCAGCACGTGCCCGACGACGATCTGGTCGACGTTGGTGATCCCGAAGACCAGCACGGTGGAGGCGGCGAACGGCAGCCCGATGCCCAGCAGGGTGCCGACCTTTGGCGCGCTGAAGCCGGGTCGCAGCGATCGCGGGGACAGCGCCGCGAACACAGTCGCCGACACCAGGCTGCCCGCTATCCGGCCCCAGGCCACGCTCATCAGGCCGTGCCCGGTGGCGAACAGCCCGACCGTCACGACGACCGCAAGCCAATTGTCGATCTGGTCGATCGCGAGCCGGCGGCGCGGCGACTGCCGCTCGGTCATCGCCCGCGGGGTAGCGGCTATCCCGCTGATCACCACGCTCAGCGCGATGACCCGGATAACGGTGACCGAGTCCGGGGCGCCCATGGTGGCAGCGAACGCGGGGGCACCCGCGTAACAAGCCGCATAGAGGGCCAGGCCACAGCCGACCGAGATGGTCAGCACGGTCGGCGTGATCTCCTCCGGGGAGCGGCGCCAGCTGATGATAGCGCCGCTCACCCCCAGCTGACCCACGCTGTGCGCTGCGAGCAGCACGATGATCACGACACCAAAGTCACCGAATTCGGTTGGTGACATCATGCGGGCCAGGATCAGGCCGATGACCAGGGTGCCAAAGCGGGCGGACACCGCGTCCATGAAGATCCACTGGAGCCCCCGGACCGCGGCAAGCCGGACGCTGCGGTTCGCGTGCCGTCGCCGGGCCGTTCCGCTACCCGCCCGCGCCACAGGGGAGGAACGCTCCGGGCCGGTCACGGTGCGCGCACCACCAGGGCATCACAGCCCGAAGTGGCGCGCCGCACCGGTACCACTTCCCGGCGGCAAGCCGCCAGCATCGTTCGTGCCCCGGCCGGGCATCCATAACCCATCCAGCCACTCCATGATCTGTATGACCCCGTCCCCGCCGCTGCGGGCATGCTATGTGTGCAGTCATAGAAGTAGACGCATGACGGCCTGCTCTAGATTGCTGCCCGGAGCAAAGTTCCTGGAAGCGGCAAAAGATCATCAGTGCGGATCTGCCGTGCGGGCGGTACTACGCAGGACAAGATCGTAGCTCGCCTGCTCTGCACGGGTACACAGTCTTACCGCGAATTCTCGCTTCTGAGGGAATTCATAGGGACTTTCTTGAATCTCCAGGACTGCCTGGCCTAGGGGCCACTACTCTCTAACGGCCGCCGGGCCTTACCGTGTGGCACAGTCTGTGTGACCGTTCGGCGTCTGGGCATGGCCGCAGGGTGGCACACCAAACGCCGGAATCGGCCCAGGGGGGGATCGGTGCAGGCCAACGAGGCCAGGGCACAGATGGCGGGCACTGAACCATTCGCGCGACTGCCCAGGGCATTCCTCGCCGTCTCGCACGCCGCAGGCACGATGTGCGGACCGGATGCCCCAGGGGGCGAGCAGCGGTCGCGCGCTGCCGCCGCGAGGCTCACGTCGGCCAGCCCCAGGGTGGTCGGCGGCGGGCTGACCAGGGCCTGGCTCGCGGATCAGGGACCGGATGAGACATGGTCCGGGCCCGGCGGGGAGTTCACCGCCCTGCTGAGCATGTGCTCGCCCGGGGTCCCGCGGCCCGCGGAACTTGGCCGGCTGCTCTCGGCCGGCGGCCACAATCCGGCGGCCATCGGCACAACGGCCGCGGATGCCCTGGCCAGCATTACTCCGCCATTCGCCGTGGCGTCCTGTTCTGGGCCGCGCAGCCCGGTCGTCGCCGTTACCGATCAGCTCGGTCTCCGGCATCTGTACTGGTATCAGGGGGACGGCTGGGCCGCCGTCTCCACATCCAGCCTGGCCCTGGCCTACTGCGCCGGGGCAGACTCCTCTGGCGAGGCGCTGGCCATGTACGGCCTCCTTGGCTTCTACCTGGGGTCCGCCACGCCGTTCGCGGGCGTCCACAAGCTGACCGCAGCCGAGCTGTGTGTGCTGGACGCCGGAACCGTGCGGGTGAGCCGGTATGCCAGCCTGGCCCTCGTTCCGGCATCGACCGGGCCGGTGCCGGAGCTGGCCCGGTCCACCGCCAGCGTGCTGCGTGAGCTCAACACCACTTATGTCGAGCAGTACCCGGAACTGGTGCTGCAGCTGTCCGGTGGGCTCGATTCCCGGGTCCAGCTGGCCGCGATCCCCCCGGCCATGCGGCCCGGCCTGCGTGCGATCACCCTGAACGCGCCGGGCAGCGCGGATACCGCGATCGCGCGGCAGCTGGCCAGCCACGCCCGGCTCGAGCACGAGGTACTGCCGCTCGACGACATCAGCGGCATCGGTCCCGCCGACGCCCACCAGCTGGTCCGGCAGGCGGCGATCAGGCATGACTGCGCGGGTAATCCAGTTGGGCTCGCCGTCCTTGACTGGTCCGAGCGGCGGTTGGGCACCGGGCCGCGGATCCATGGCATGGGCGGGGAGATCGCCCGCGGTTTCTATCTCCCGGGCCAGCGCCAGCAGGCCGCCGTCCACCCCATGCTGGTGGACCGGCTTGCCCGGTGGCGGCTGATGACGAATGAGGCCGTCACCAACTGCCTTCCCGTAGATCTGGCCAGATGGGCACGCGAGCGACTGTTCACCCAGCTCCATGACATTTTCGCCACCTACGGCTGCGACTGGCTGACCGCGCTCGACGAGTTCTACCTGCGGGAACGGCTGCCTCGCGGGCCCGGCCTGCGGCTCACCGTGGCCGCCACCGAGCGGAAGCTGCTCGGCGCACTGTTGCACCCGGAGTTCGTCGCCCGGGCCAGGGCCTGCCCGCCAGCGTACAGACGGGGTTCGCGGTTCATGGCGATGGTGCTGGCTGAGCTGGATCCTGAGCTATCCCGGGTCCCGCTGGACTCCGGCTATGTCCCTGCCACGCTGGCTGCGGTCGGGTTGGGCGCACGGTTGCAGTCGCAGCGAGTGACCGGGCGCAAAGTGGCCAGCAAGGTCCATCAGCGGCTGTCCCGGACTGGCCGACACCCAACCGGGGCGCCCTTGGTCGCCAGCCAGGTACTGAACCACTGGCGCCGCGAGCCGGCGTTGCTGGACGGGGTGCACCGGATCGGGCTGGTCAACCAGGCTTGGCTGACTGATGTGCTCTCCGGGGCCCGGCAGGCCGATGTGGCGGCGATCGGCTACCTGGCCAACCTGCAGGTAATCGCCGAGGTGGCTGGCCATATCGACGTCCAGTGGCCGGTACCGGGGAGCCCAGGGGCGCTGCGCGCTTAGACCGAGGCCAGCAAGCCGATGATGGAGCTCACCAGGCCACCTGACGGGGGGTCCGTCGCGGTGGGTGTCGGCGTCGCGGGCTGGGTAGCTGGCGACGAACTCGACGGTACTGTGCTCGGCACGACGGTATGCGCCGACTTCGATGCCCGCGGCGTGGCCGAATGGCCGCCCGTGGCCGGCTGCCGCTTGGCGGTGCCGGAAGCGGTGCTGCCCGCGGGACCCGCCGCACCGGCCTGGCCCGGGTGGCCGGACCGCTTCCCCCGATGACCTGATGTCCCCGGTCCCGGGGTATGCACGGCGGGCGCGGGATGCGCCGAGGCCGCCGGGGCCACTGCGGTGGACGACGTCGGCGCGCTGGACCGGTGCAACGTGTTCGAGATCAGCACGGCGCTCCCGCCGAACAGCGCCACCAGCGCCACCGCCACGCCGGCCGCTGGGATGAAGGTGGCTGGGCGGCGGACCGTCCGCAGCGGGTCCAGCGGCACCGGGAACCCGGAGTGGCTGAACGGCTCGGCCCGTCCGGCCACGGTCGCGCAGTACGCCGCTGCCTCCGCCGAGGTGTCCCTGAGCAGGCTGAGCACCTGATAGCGCAGTCCACCGGGGAGCACCGGGGCGGGCACGGCGCTGAGCATGGCGGCCGCGCTAACCGACTGCCGCTGCCGCACGGCACAGGCTGGGCAGGTGGCGAGATGGCGCCGAGCCTGCTTGCGCACCGGCCCGCTCAGTTCCTCGCTGGAGGTGGCCAGGAGGTCGGCCAGCTCAGCACAGGCGTCCTGCCCTGGCTGGGTTACCATCACCATGGCCAGCCCGGCCTCGAACCGGGCCCGGGCCCGGACGGCCAAGGCCTGGGCCTGGTTCCGCGGCACGCCCAGCGCATCGGCCAGGTCAGCGCCGTACAGCTCATCGCGCAAGGTCAGCTCGATGATCTCCCGGTCGCCCCGGTCCAGCCCGGCCAGCGCGGATGACACCAGGGTGCGCCGTTCCAGCTGATCCAGCTGGGTAGGCGAATCCTCGACCCGATGGCTGATCATCGTGGCATCGTCGTCAGCCACTGACCGGGACAGGTGCGGGCCGGCCAGCTGACGGCGGCATTCATTGCGGGCCACCGCGTACAGCCACGGCCGCAGTCGGCCCGGGTCGCGCAGCCCGCCCACCCAGGCCGCGGCCACGACGAAGGTGTCCTGTACCGCGTCAGCGGCGTTCACTGGGTTACTCACCAGTGACCGGCAGTACGCATAAAGCCCGGGACCATACTGGTCGTACGCAGCGATCAGCGCCGCGGGGTCACCCGACACGGTCGCTGCCACAATATCCCCGTCCCGCATGCGATCACGCTATGGCTTCTGAGTGCCATCCAGGACCGAGTCCACTGAAATCGGCCGGAATCTATCTGCTGTTCCGGCCCATGCCAGCGGCCCGGTTTCATGCATACTGCCCGACGTGATCAGTGTGCCGATGGTTAGCGTGATAGTGCCCGCGCACGACGAGTCCCGGGTGATCGGTCGGCTGCTCGGGCAGCTGACCGCCGGGCCGGATCAGGACGGGCTGGATGTGATCGTGGTGGCCAATGGCTGTACCGATGACACGGCCGAGGTGGCCGGGACGTTCGGCACGCCGGTCCGGGTGCTGTCCATCCCGGTGGCCTCGAAGCGCGAGGCGCTGCTGGCCGGCGACCGCGCCGCCACCGGTTTCCCGCGCGTCTACGTGGACGCCGACGTCGAACTGGGCGCGGCCGACGTGCGCGCGCTCGGCGACGCGCTCGGCCAGCCTGGCGCGCTGGCGGCCGGCCCGCAGCGGGTGCTCGCCCTGACCGGGGCGCCCTGGCTGGTTCGCTGGTACTACGACGTGTGGTCCCGGCTACCCGAGGTACGCAGCGGCTTGTTCGGCCGCGGCGTCGTCGCGGTCAGCCAGGCCGGGCACGAGCGGATCGCTAGCCTGCCCCCGGTGCTGGCCGACGATCTGGCCGCGTCCCTGGTATTCGCCCCCGAGGAACGGGTCATCGTACCCGGCGCCCAGGTGGTGGTCCACGTCCCGCGCACCGTCAGTGACCTGCTGCGCCGGCGGGTCCGCGCGGCCATGGGCACCGACCAGGTCGAGCAGGCCGAGGGCGGCCCGGAAGCGTCGGCCCGGACCCGGCCCGCCGACTTGCTCGCAATGATCAAGGCCGAGCCGCGGCTCGCGCCGCGGGTGGCGGCGTTCCTGGCGGTGGCGGTCATCGCCCGGCGGCGGGCCCACCGCGAGGTGCGGCGCAATCAGTACACGACGTGGATGCGCGACGAAAGCAGCCGATCTGGGTGAGTTCGCCCGGTGCGTTGGTGCCGTGTCCCAGCGCCACGGCGAGCTGGCACAAAGTAACACACCCCTCACAACAGTCGACCTGTCGTGATATTGGCTGGTCAGTCTGGAAGAACTGACAACCATCCCGTTCGGTTAGGCGTCTTTCCAGTGTGCCCGGGGGTGAGGGCGGGGGCTGGACAGGGACGGTGGGGCGCGTGTCGGGAAGCACGGCGGTCGGCAGCGCGGGGCAAGCCAGCAGGTCACGAGCGCGGCTCGGCTCCCCGGAGTCGGCCGCCTGGACAGGCGCTTACCTCCGCCGGGTCGCGCTGGCCGACTTCGCCTGTGGCCTCGTCGCCAGCGTGCTGGCCTACGAGATCCGGTTCGATGCGACCGACAACCGGTCCGCCATCTACCTCGCGTTCACTGCGGTGCTGCCGCTTCTCTGGGTGGCCACGCTGGGCCTGGCCGGCGGCTATGACCCGCGCTTCATCGGCGTCGGTTCCGAAGAGTTCCGCCGGGTGCTGAACGGCGCACTGGCGCTGACCGCCACCGTGGCCATCGCGTCCTATGCGGTGAAGTTCCAGACCGCCCGCGGCTACGTGGTCATCGCGCTGCCCTGTGCCACCATCTTCGATCTGGTCATCCGGCACCGGCTGCGGAAACGGCTGCACATGCTGCGCAGCAAGGGCGCGTGCATGCGCAAGGTGGTGGCGGTCGGGCACGCCCCGGCCGTCGCCGACCTGGTCGGCGAGCTGCGCCGGGGCACTTACCACGGCCTGTCGGTGGTCGGCGCGTGTCTGGCCGGCGGCAGCATGCTGCACGAAATCGCCGGTATCCCGGTCTACGGCGGGCTGGACAGCGTCACCAACGCGGTGGGCCAGTTCGGCGCGGACACGGTCGCGGTGCTGGCCTGCCCGGAGATGAACGGCATGCGGCTGCGCAAGCTGGCCTGGGACCTGGAGAAGACCGGCACCGACATGTGCGTCGCGCCTGCCCTGCTCGACGTGGCCGGCCCGCGGACCACGATCCGGCCGGTGGCCGGGCTGACCTTGCTGCACGTGGACCACGCCGAGCTGGACGGCGGCAAGCAGGTGCTCAAGGGCGTGTTCGACAAGGTGGTCGCGCTATCCACCGTGGTGCTGCTGTCCCCGCTGTTCGCGTTCGTCATGCTGGCCATCAAGCTGGATGACCGCGGGCCGGTGTTCTTCCGGCAGGTTCGGGTGGGCAAGAACGGTCACCAGTTCTCGCTGTGGAAGTTCCGCACGATGGTGGTGGACGCCGAGCAGCGCAAGGCCGAGCTGGCCACGCTCAACGAGGGCGCCGGCGTGTTGTTCAAGATGCGCAAGGACCCGCGGGTGACGAAGGCCGGCGGCTGGCTGCGCCGCTATTCGCTGGACGAGCTGCCCCAGCTGTTCAACGTGCTGGCCGGGGACATGTCGCTGGTCGGCCCCCGGCCGGTGCTGCCCGCGGAGGCGGCCAGGTACGCCGACCACATGCGACGCCGCCTGGTCGTTAAGCCCGGTATTACTGGCCTGTGGCAGGTGAACGGGCGGTCCGACCTGGCCTGGGATGAGGCGGTCCGACTCGATCTGCGTTACGTGGAGAACTGGTCCCTCGCGCTCGACCTGCAGATTTTGTGGAAAACTGGGTCTGCGGTCATCCGGGGCCACGGAGCGTACTAGCCTGTGCAGGCCGCCCGCCGGAAGAGGGGCACCTGCCTGATGATGATGGACGACCACCGCCTGGCCCATGACCTGGCTGCCCAGGCCGGGGAGCTGCT
>Ga0335074_10004075_pt1 | contig 20113 bp, 12 predicted proteins | sample Lox_Sample_23_FD_206715 | JGI IMG/M metagenome (GOLD analysis project Ga0335074, IMG submission 206715) | Soil microbial communities from Loxahatchee National Wildlife Refuge, Florida, United States - Lox_Sample_2.3 | ecosystem: Environmental > Terrestrial > Soil > Wetlands | place: USA... | reverse complement strand
AATGTCAAGTGTGATTGAACTGATCAGAAAGCAACTCCAGAAAAGAGAAACATCGCTGCCGCTGACCTACTGAAAAGCGGAGTAACTGAAACAGGCTGGATACTGGCAGAGTCCGCAAGAATACAGCGACAACTTCATCGCCTCGGGAAGCGGTGAGGTTAAAGGGCAGCCGCGGCGCTGGTTCCCGCCGCCGCGAAAACATGCTCGGATTCTTGCTCGGCTATGGGAATGAACGCCTGGACAACCTGCAGATCAAATTGAGTTCCGGCGCTTCCCAGAAGCCGTCGAATCGCTTCTTCGTGCGAAAGTCCTTTTCGATAGCAGCGGTTCGACACCATCGCGTCATAGGCATCAATGACCGAAACGATGCGTGAAACCAGCGGAATTTCGTGGCCTTTCAGTCCCGCCGGATAGCCGGTTCCATCGAAATTCTCGTGATGATGGAGAGCATAGAGACTGGCCTGATCTAATCCCGGCATGAGCCGGAGAATCGACCAGCTGTATTCCGGATGCCGGTTGATGACGGCGCGCTCTTCGCTGGTAAGCGGCCCCTGTTTCTTCAGAATGGCATCCGGCACACCGACTTTGCCGATATCGTGCAGTAGGGCTGCTACTTCCACCGGATAAAGTTGCTCTTCGGCAATGTCAAGCTTGCGCGCGACGCGGATCGCCCACTCTGCAAGCCGAGTGCTGTGAACCCCGGTGCCGATGTCTTTCAAGTCGAGCAACTGATTGAAAGCGCAAATCAGAGAATTGCGAAAACTCTCCTGCTGCCCCTCCAGTTCCTTAACTCGGAGCAGCAGGGATCCCGGATCCACAAGCGGGTTGGCGGTAATCACAGCCATCGTCAGAACAAACTCTTACAGCTGCTCACGGCCAAGTAAGTATCAAGCCGGCCCCATCCCAATTCTGGGTTGTAAATCACATCGGCATGTGCCAAGCCTGAAGCGACCTGTGACGAAGTGCATCCGCCATTCTTCCCCATCATCAGCGCAGCGGTTCCCGCCACGAACGGAGTGCTGAAAGATGTTCCCCAGCCTGCTGCGTAAGTGCCCCAGGGATACAGAGTAACAATGCCCTCGCCAGGCGCCGCCATATATACCGGCGGTGCGCCGTAATTGCTGAAAGTCGACTCGGTGTCTTGATCGGAGGTCGAGGCCACGTTGATCACGCCCGGCAGTGCACCGGGATAAACGAATTCCCACTCACCATCGTTTCCGGCCGAAGCCACGGCGATTACGCCTTTGCTTTGCGCGTATTTGACCGCGGTCGCGACTTCTTTGGAGTAAGTCGTAAAATCGAAACTCATGTTCATGACGGTTGCATTATTCTGCACTGCGTAATAGATGGCGCGGAGAATGTTCGACTCGTAACCCGAACCATTCGCGGAGAATGCCTTGAGAGGCATGATCTGCGCCTGCGGAGCGACCAGATGCACGATGCCGGAGGTCATCGTTCCGTGACCAAAGTCGGAATAGCTCGATCCGTCCAGAACGGCCACGGTGCGCTGATCAAGCACCGCAACGGTCCTCTGGTTCAGGTCGGCAGCTTGCGAGTCACTCATATCCGGCGCCGGCGTATTCACATCATTCATTTCTGATCCGCCACTTATATTTCGAGTGAAATCGTAACCGGGTAAGAGGACGCTCTTCAGAACTGGATTCGTCGGGTCCACGCCGGTATCAATCACCGCGACGATCGTTCCCGCGCCGGTGACGCCGAACTTCGACTGTGTTGCAGCCGTGCGGACTAACTGGTTACCGGGCTGAATCAAGTATCCCTGCCAAACCGTCGCACCGTAATAACTGGTCGGCGTTTCATCGGTCAGATAAGAAGGAGTAGCCCCGGCATTCGGACTGGTGGCAGTAATCGTCTGGTCAACTTCAACGTCGACGATTCCGAGCTGCAGATTGAGTTGGAGCAATGCCGTGACAGGATTAAGAATCGGCGGGAATGTCACAACAAACAGCTGGCCCTGCGGATCTCCCAAACCGCCGACGACCTTACAGCCTAATAGCAGGCAAACTAGGTTGATACCGGGCAATCCGAGCGAATCGCGCACAATGAGACGCGTCTGGGTTTGTGCTTGTGCTGAAGGTACGCTGAGGGGGAGCAATAGGCTAACGGCGCACACCAGTATGAGACATTTCTTTCCTATGTTGTTGAACATCTGCTGCATGTTGGTTCCCCCACAATCCGACCGTTCTGAAAGTCTAGGTTAGTACATGGCCCCTAGCTACTTACGCCTGTAATCTGTTACTGGTTACCGGCGTCAGTCCGGCTCTTATTTCCATCCCATTCCGTCTGCAAACACGGCCTTGTCAAAACAATCCGAATTGGCTTGCCATGCGTCCAGATAGAAAGCTGTAAATCATGCTGGGCGGTAAATTCCAGATGGAATTCTCCCAGCGAATTCGTCTTACTCTCGGCTAACAGCGCATCTCTGTCCGTACATAAAGTCACCGGAAGCGCGCCCAACGACTTTTCTGTGCTGGTTGAGTCGAACACTTGGCCAATCAAGTGCGCGGTGTGCGAATGAGGTCTCCGGTCAAGACGCAAATCCACGATGTACCCGTCGGCTTCATACACTATTTGTCGGGCCACGGCAGCCGCTACCGACCGCACTCCGGCCAGTGCAGGCTGTTGCCATGTATCGAAAACTATGCGGGCCTCGACCGCTTCAGCCGGACGACGCGACTGCATTGCCGCAAATTCCAGCTTGGCCATGCGAACTACATTCTCCGGCGGACCGTAGCTGTTTTCGACAGCAGCGAGATTCGCGACCTGCTTCCAAAAGTGCAAGGTCGCGGTGCAGGATTGACAACCGCTCGCAAAATGCGATTGCAAGCCTGCCAGAGCATGCTCCTGCTTACGTGAACTTCTCCCGAACGAAGGAACTCCGCGGACAAAATCGATCAAGACTTTTTGCGAATAATGTTCCATTTACTCTGCCTCGCTATGGGGGTTTCTAGCTGGCGGTATCTGCTTGGGGAGGGTCTGGAGAATAAGGGGAGGCAAACAGCCTAAAAATATAGCCCAGCAATAAAATTTGTATTCGTGTATTACCCCTTTCCTATCAATAAGAAAGGAGCCCAATAGTAGGGGTGCGGACGGGATTCGCGAAGTTCCTGCATGGCCCCTTGCAGGGCAACAGCCTTCGCTTGTCCCTGTTGGAGCCGCGTGTAGAAAGCGACCATAAAATCTCTCGTGCTGCTGTCGTGAATGTCCCACAGGCTGAGGACCAAGGATTGCGCCCCGGCTTGCAGAAGTCCGCGCACCAGGCCCATCTGCTCATCGCCCGGCTTGATCACATTCAAGCCGGTAGCGCACCCGCTCAAAACGACAAGCTCCGCCGGCAATCGCAGATGATAGAGGTCATAAAGGCTCAAATGAGAATCTCCCAGGCGGATAGACGAAAACATCGGATTGTCTTGCCGGAAATAGCCATGAGTCGCGATGTGAACAAAACGGCTTTTCGGTCCATCCTGCTTCAGGACATCGATTGTGGCTTCTGCACCGATGTACGTTCTCGCTCCCGGCAGAATTGTGCTCAGCGTTTTCACTTCTTCGAGAATAGCCGGGGCCTGCGAATCGGCAACTCCCATTATCAAGGCGTGCTCCTTGGTATTCACCGCCATACGCTGGCAAAGTGAGTACACGCTCGCACTCGGTGCATACGAGATGGCAAATCGGTCGGCGAGATAAGCCTCTCCATCGTGCAAGGCGTGCATGGGAACGTAATGCAGCAATCCATGAGGCACAAATACCAGATGTTCCGCCTGAAGCAAATCGCGCATGGGCGCTACCAATTCCTGGTACAAACTCTTCAAATGTGCTTGCGTCGATTCCAGCAGCGAGACATGAAACTTGCGCAGATATTCCGGATCGAGGCGGAACTTTGAGATCTGAAACTGCAGCAGTTGCAGCAATTTCTGCACTCGCGCCTGGAGCGTCACCGGATGGATCCGCAGGTCGTCTCGACTGAGCACACAGCCGAGAATTCGGTCACGCACGCAAAAGTATTCGATCAGCACCGTGTCGTCTGGCAGCGCTTCGCGGATCTCATCCAGCGCAACATTCGTGGGCACTTGCATGCCAGCCTGGTGAACTTCTGTAAGGGTAGCTTCCTGCAAGGCCCGTAACAGGGCCGTCTCGCGCGTGCGCGCTTGCTGTTCCAGCTTCTGGATTCGAGCTTGTGAATTTTGTTCGGGACGAAGCTGCTCGCGTTCGATCAGGTTGTAGTACCAGTTCAACTCTTCGCGCAGATTACGGATGGAGCGGACCAGTTCACTTTGACCAGTATCATTTTCCGCGGCAATGTGGACAGGCTGGGTCAGAACGTCCATCAGGCTGCGCGATTTTGCCTGCTCAATAAAATCGAAGGCCTCCCGCTGTCCCTGCGGACGGCGTAGGCACAGATCGACCAGATTCTCGTAGACCTCCAATTTGTTCTCGAAAAATGCGATCTTGAGTTCCTCTCCGCGCAGGCTTCCGCGGAGGGTCTCCAAAGCGGCTCGGGCGCGCGTGTAGGAGACATACGCCTGCTCTTCGTCGCCGGTCGCGCGGGCAACGTCTCCCAAAAGGAATTCGGCCTGATACAGCAACGTGGGCGAATCAAGCTGTTTCGCATCGGCCAGTGCATTGCTGCAGTGCTGTCGCGCCAAAACGGGATCCTTCATCTGCAATGCTATACGGGCCAACAGCAGATCGGCGAGAACGGCTTTGCGCCGCATGTTCGTGCCACGGAAGAACTCTTGCGCAGCGGAGCACATTCTCCGGGCCTCGAATGAGCGGCCTTCTTGAAAGAGAATGAGCGCCTGATAGAGATCAATAAGCGAAGGCCAAACCTTATTCTTGTCGCGGACGAACATCTCCCTTGCTTGAGCAAACAGTTTCAGACCTTCGAATGCCTGCCCCTGGCGGCTAGCAGCAATAGCGGCAAACGCCATTGCTTTGGCGGCTTCATATCCAAAATCGAGCTTTTGAAATCCTTCGCGCGCCATCTGCGCGAGTTCAGCCGCCTCATTGATCAGGTTGACTTCAAGGTAAATTTCGGACAGGTCCAAATCACAGAGCGCTAGCTGATAAGCGTCGTCCGCCTTTTTCGCGCTCGACATGGCATCGCGCAGCATCTTGATCGCACGTCCATACTCGCCGCGCAAGTAATAAAGGTAGGCAATGTTGTAATCGGCATAGGCCACGAGAATCGGCATGCCTTTTTCTTCGCAGTGCCGCCGCGCTTCTTTGTGAAATTCCAGGGCTTTGGAAAACTCATTCAGGCTGATGTAACAAAGAGCGAGATTGCTCAGGACAGCCGCCAAGCCTTCGGAATCGTCACGTCCCAGCAGGCCTTCGTACGCGCGATGATAATGCTCGAGCGCCTCGGCGAATCGGTCCTGCCTTTGATAGATGTTTCCGACATTGATTTCCAGGCGCGCCAGCCGCCAATCATTGCCTTGCTCTGCAAAAATCTTGCGGGCGCGTTCTGCAGCGGAAAGCGCTTGTTCGTAGTGGCCCAGCAAGAGTAAAGGTTGAATGGAGCTGCTCAGCGTGCGGGCAAGCTCCGATTTGTTACCTGATTCCTCGAATAACGCCGCGGCACGCTGGTGCATCTCGACGGCCGCAGCATGCTGATCCATGGCATAGAGCGTGTTCGCCTTGGCGCGCCAGCCCTTGCCTTGAGCAACCTTGTCTCCGACCGCTTCCGCCACCACCACGGCGGTTTCTGCCATGTACTGCGCGCGGGCGATGTCCACATGCACATCCTCCCGAGCACGGTCGGTGAGAACGGACACGATTTCGTTCCAATCGGCGGAAGGGTAGCGGGCAATCAGGTCGTAACGCGCGGCCGCATCCGGCGCAGCCAGCATACAGTCGATGATCACATCAGATTCGCGCTGCGGGCTCGCCTTGACGGTCATCAGAACCCCATTTTTTCCAGTTGCGCTCTGAGTTTGGCAAGGCACCGGCTGCGAATAAATCCGATCGAACCGCTGGCCAGATCGAGTTCGCGCGCGATCTCCTCATAAGGACGAGGCGGGAATTCGAAAAACAACATCCGAACCATGCGTTCGCAGCGCGCATTCAACTGTGAAAGAGCCTCTCGCAAGCGTTGTTCTTTCTCCAGTTGCACCAGCAGATCCTCTGGGAGTACCGATTGTTCGTCTACGACATCAACGGTCTCACCTTCGTTTTCTCCCAGCGGAACATGCCTCTCCGCGCGGCGTCGGTATAGCAGGCACTTGCGATAGCAGGTCTGCATGATCCACTTAGGCAGAGCGCGTGGTTCGCGCAGCTTTGGCAAATCAGAAAGCAAATCGAGGCACACCGACTGGAAAATGTCGGCGGCATCGTTGTACATGCCGAGCTTGATTGGAATGGAATAGATCAGGTTCTTGTATTTATCAACCAGCGCGGACCAGGCTTGCTCGCTGCCCTTGCGGCATTCGTCAACCAGTCGCTCATCCGGCCAGTACTCGCCGCGCACGGGTTGCATCTTGGTGGCAACGTTCACCGGGTACCGGCTCTCTCCACCCCTGAGGCGGCCGTGCGCAAGTACAACTGGTCTGCATTCCAGAGGGTGTAGTGGTCCAACACGGCTGGATGAAAATTCGCAATCTGATGGTTTGCCGCTACGAGCACGTCAGGAGTCGCGAGAAAGATAAAGGGCAGATTCTCGGCGACCAGTTCTTGCACGCGATCGTAAAGACGCTTTCGCTTCTCGTAATTCAGCGTGATCATCTGCTGCTGCATCAGTTGATCGATTTCGCGTTCCCAATCGGTAGCCGGTTTGGCTTCGCCCAGATGCCACAAATGTGTGCTGCCGCTCGATAGCCAAACATTCATCTCTGGATTGGGGTCAGGATCTCCACCGCCTAGGCCCATGATCGCCGCGTCGTAGTCGAAGGTCTGGAAAACGCGATCGAGCATTGCGCGAAAATCCAGGGGAACAACGTGCACCTGGATACCGAGATGAGATAGATCGTCCTGCACCAGTGTGGCCATCTTCATGCGCTGGGTATTCGAAGAGCTGGTGACCAGCGAGAACTCGACTGGATTTCCGGAAGCATCGTGCAGTTGGCCGGAATTGTCCCACCAAAATCCCGCTGACTTGAGCAGCTGCCGCGCGCTGTCTAAAGATTGCTGCGGATGAGGAATCGACTGATCCACCCAAAGCTTGTTTCCCGGTCCCACATTGCCCCAGAGCGGAGTTCCACGCGCCCCATAGACAAGGCGCACAATAGAATTCCGGTCGATGGCCTCAGAAACTGCCTGTCGAAACTTTAGATTTCCAAACCAGGTTTGCTTGCGGGCAATATCGTTCAGCTTCTTTGAGCTCAGGTCGTTCAGATTGAACACCAGGAAGTTGTATTCGAGGCTGGGGCCAAGATCGGCCAGTTGCCAATCATTGTGGTTCTGCTCGCGCGAGAGCAATGAATAATTTTCCGCGCTCAATCGGCTGACAATATCGGTTTCGCCGGCTTCGAAGCGGAGGATCTGCTGATCTTCGCCGCCGGTAAACAAGAAGACGAGTTGGTCGAGGTAGGGCAATCGATGATGGTCGCCATCGACCCTCCAGTAATACGGATTACGCTCGAGTGTGATGTGCTGACCTGGAACATACTGCTGCACGCGAAACGGCCCCAAACCGGCCATCTCGGAAGGCAGCGTATTTAGCGACCAGAGCTGATCGAAATGCCCTTCGCGATACGGCTTTTCGAGCAGGTGCCGGGGCAGAATTGCGAGTCCATCGAAGATCCGTTCGGCCGCCGCGTAGGGCTTCGGCAGGGTAAAGCGCACGGTGTATTGGTCGACTTTGGCGACTAGGAGAGGCTTGCCGTCGATGATGAGCAGATCGCGCTGTGGCGAGCCAACCGCCTCATCTAAATAGACCGTGAAAGAAAAAACCACGTCGTTGGCATCGAACGGTTGTCCGTCAGAAAAACGAATCCCGCGGCGCAATTTCAGCGTGAAAACGCGTCCGTCAGAGGACACTTTCCAGGATTCTGCCAGCGCCGCTTCGGTGCGTTGCGTGAGCCGATTGATACTGATCAGATCAGCGTTGCAGCGCCCGATGACCTCGCGCGAGAGTGCATCTGTGGCCGTGACTGGATTGAGCGTCTTGGGTTCGGCTCGTTGCCCAACGATGAGGCGTCCACCGTATTGACCGACTTCGCCGCCAACCTGCTGAACTTGTTCTCCCGGATTAACCGGTGCGGGGATTGGCCCGGCGGCCATCAATGCCGCGGGCGCAAGACACACAAAGAGAGCAAGGCGAGCTATGGTTCTCATAACGGACCTTACCCACAGAACACCGGCAGCAGTCCCCGTGAAAACGGGAACTCACGTGCCCGCACGCCCCTGCGGCACCCGAAAAGATCATTCGACCTAAATGACTCAACTTCGGAAGCTGCCTAACCCACAGTTAGATTGAATGAGATTGTAACCAGTGATGCAGCGTGTCAGCCAGCATCCAATACATAACGGAAGTAACTACAAGCGCCAGCGCCGGCGCGAGCAACCAGTGATACGAAACGAGGACGTTGTACTGCTGCAGGGTGCTCAGCATGTTTCCCCAACTCGCCATTGGTTCGCCGATTCCCAGTCCGAAGAACGAGAGCGTGGCTTCAGCAGCCACGTACTGCGGCACCAGCAATGCTGCCTGCGTCAGCAAAACGCCAAATATTTCGGGCAGGACATGCCTCCGCAGCAAATAGAAGTCCGATCCCCCAAAACCTCGCGCTGCCAGCACATAATTTCGATTGCGCGCGCTGAGAGTGATACCACGGACCAGTCGTGCGGGACGGGCCCATCCGATCGCTCCAATCACGGCGATCAGGAGCAGGAACGTACTGGCGGGATCGAGATGGAGTGGCAGAAAAGCCCGTACGCCGATCAGGAAATAGAACCAAGGTAACGACAGGAACAGCTCCGAGCACCCCATCAGCGATTCATCGATCCATCTTCCGTAATATCCGGAAACCATACCCACAATCGTCGCGATCGTCAGCGTGATGAATGTTGCGAGCAGTCCAGCTGCCAGCGAAATTTGTCCCCCGTACACCATCCGCGAGAACTCATCCCGCCCGTAGAGATCTGTACCGAGGAGCAGGACCCGGCCGGGTGCGTCAACACCGAAGAGGTGAATATCTTCCGTAAAAATCCACAGCAGATGATAACGGGCGCCACGTGTGAAGAAGTGCACAGGATATTCACGACTCATATCCTCGTGATAGGCGTCGAAGTCTGGCACGGAAGCGTAAACAAACGGCCGCAAATGAAATCCCGAGGAGTCGAAAAAATGCAGGTGAGTTGGCGGGGCATACGACAAGTCACGGTTCTGCGCAGCGGGATCATAAGGAGCAATGAAGCCGGCGAACAGAATCGCCAGATGCAGAATTACGAGGGCGAAACCGAGAATGATCGCCGCCCCCTTATTTCGCATCCGGTTCTCCTGCGCGGATGCGGGGATCGGCGGCAAGCAATAACAGATCCGCAACTAGATTTCCTGCGACCATGAATGTCGCGGAGAGCATGATGGCGCCGATCACGATATAGAGATCACGCGCAAGTGTGGCCTCGAGAACCAGTGATCCCAATCCCGGCCATCCGGTAATGGCCTCGACCAGCAGCGATCCACCAAGCAAGCTGGCCAGTGAAAGTCCAAAGAGCGAGATCGCCGGATTAGCCGCGAGCGGCAGAGCATGTCGAAATAACAGCCGAATCCTGCCGATCCCGAGTCCACGCGCATATTGAATGTACGGGGTGTCCAGAGCCTCGGCGATTCCTGCTCTTATATGCCTCTCGACAATCGGAATGCCACCCAGCACTAGAATCGCAACCGGTAGAAGAATATGAGAAGCGAGATCGCGTAGCTTCTCCCAGCCGGAAAATTCCTCCGATCCGAAGGAAGCGATACCTCCAACCGGTGCGATGCGCCATCGCACCGCTACCGCGAGCAACGCCAGAGCGAGAACGATTTCCGGCACAGAAAGGAAGAAGGAATTGACAGTTCCGACAACTTTATCGAGGGACCGTCCGCGAACGGTCGCGGTGACGATTCCGAGGGGTACTCCAATGACCCAGACCAGAAATGTAGCGGTCGAAGTGAGCAGGAGCGTGTGCTTGGCACGCTCCCATAGCAGAGGCGCGACCGCTGAGTTGTACGCGATTGAATATCCAAAGTCACCGTGAAAAAGAGCAATCATCCACCGGGCGTAGCGATAGAGAAGGGGCTCATCCAGTCCGTAATGGGAGCGCAGCGCGGCAATTGTTTCCGGGGAAATCTGAGGATTGAGCCGCATCTCATCGAAAAAGTTGCCGGGCGCCATCTGCATAAACAAGAAACAAAGCGCTGAAACGCCGATGAGAAGTAGAATCGCGCGAAGCAGTCGCGAGGCCAAATACTTCACCGCGATGCCCCCTGCGCAGCAGCGCGTTTTGACTGAAGCTGTTGGGCCGCGGCCAGCAAAGCCCGCGTTTCTTTGTGGACGGGCCGAGAGATGATCTGTGGGGTAGGTCCCTGCTCAACAATTTTCCCCCCGGCCATCACCGCGACCCACTCCGCTACTCGTGCCACCAGGTTCAGATCGTGCGAAATCAGCAGATAAGTCAAGGCGTGCGCCTTCTGCAATTCCAACAGTAGAGTCGCGACCTGTTTCTGGGTCGAGAAATCCAGGCCCGTGAAGGCTTCGTCCAGGACGAGTAGCTTCGGCTCGAGGGAAAGTGCTCGGGCAATTGCAATCCTCTGGCGCTGTCCGCCGCTAAACTCTAATGCACGGCGGTCGAGAGCGGTGGAAGGCAGATGCACTTCCTCCATCAACTGAGCAACCCGGCGGCGGCGCTGCCCACGATCTCCGCGGCGTTGTATCAGCAATGGTTCTTCAATAATTTCCGCAGCAGACATGCGTGAATTCATCGACGTGGCCGGATCCTGAAAAATCATCTGAATTCTTGTGCGAAAGGGAGCCAGCGCACCGGGACCGAGTTGGGCAATGTTCGTGTCTCCGACCCAGATTTCTCCCGCATCAGGCTTCTCCAGTCGCACCACGCAACGGGCAACCGTCGATTTCCCTGACCCGGAACTCCCCACCAGTGCCAGCGTAGTTCCCCCCGGAATTTCGAAGATCACATCATCTGCCGCCAGCACCGCAACACGCTTTCGCCACGAGGAGCCGCTCGCCGAATAGCGCCTCGTGAGTCCGCGCACGCGCAAGCTCATCGCGTCTGCTGCAGTTGCAAGATGGGATTCTATGGCCATTGACGAAATAACTCACGCTGTGAGATTCGATCTTGCGAAGCCCTCCATCGCCAGCGAAACCAGCTCTTGCGTATACGGATAAGCCGGTTCCCGAAAGACATCTTCTGTATTGCCTTGTTCCACGATGCGTCCGGCATGCATCACCACGACTCGATTGCAGAATCCCGCCACGATTGCAGGATCATGCGTAATCAGGATCATTGCCGTGCCGTGCCGCCGCTGAATATTGGACAGCAGTTCCAGAATCTCTGCCTGCACTGTGGCGTCGAGCTTGCTTGTCGCCTCGTCGGCAATAATCAGCGCCGGACGGCAGGCGACCGCCTGCGCAATCACCACTCGCTGCCGCTGTCCCCCGCTAAGCTCATGGGGATACGCCGAGCAAAGTCGTTCTGCATCGAGACAAACTTCCTCGAGCAGTTGCCGCACGCGTTGTTTTCTTTCGGCGCGGGAAATGATGCGGTGCGCGCGCAGAACCTCCGCGATTTGATCGCCCACCCGAATGACCGGGTTGAGGCAAATGGCCGGATCCTGAGGGATAAGCGAAATCTGTGCTCCACGAAGAGTGCGCATCTCGGACTCCTTCATGGCAAGCAGGTCGTGATCTCCAAACTGGATCGATCCCTGGCACTTGGCCCCGGAAGGAAGGAGACGTAGTAGAGAAGCAGCCAGTGTGCTCTTTCCCGAGCCAGATTCGCCGACGATGCCAATCACATCGCCTGAAAAAACGTCCAGGCTCACGTTGTCCAAAGCCACCACCCGCGGCCCATCCAGGGGCGCGTAGGTGACCATCAACCCGCGGATCTCCGCGAGCTTGCTAGACGAGCTCTGAGTCAAAGATGTAACCCCGTTCCATTCTCGCCGCAATGCAACAACGGGGAATCATTACTTCTGTGATTGGCTCACAGTCACTTCTTTGAGGTTCATCCGAACAGGTCAGGATTTTCGAAGGAGAGGAAAGGACTCGAAATAAAGGGAGCGGCTGAAACCATGCAGCCCGAGGGGGTAAAATCTCCAGCACCGCAGAAACGAGAAAATAGATGAATAATCGGTGGGGTGACGCACGGCAAACCTCGCTGCTGTAAATCTTAGATTCCAAATGACCTGGGTACCGCCCATTGACCTGCCGGATGAATTCAATGCCGCGGCATATTTTGTCGATCGGCACATGCGCGAGGGCCGGGGTGATAAGACCGCCATTGAATGCGGCACAGAAAAACTTACTTATGGGCAGCTCTTCGCCGGAGTAAACCAAGCTGGGAATGCATTAAAGAATCTCGGCGTTCGCATCGAAGATCGCGTTTTGCTGCTGATGCTCGATACGCCACGGTTCGCCAGCATCTTTTTTGGCGCGATCAAAATCGGAGCCATACCGGTTCCCGTCAACACCCTTCTCAAGCCTGCCGACTACAGGTATTTGCTCAACAATTCACGAGCGCGCGTAGCCATTGTGAGCCATGCGCTGCTCTCCCTCCTGCACGCCATCCCGCGAAATGAACTGCGTTATCTGGAAACGATTGTGGTGACAGATGGCGAAGCACCGACAGGAACGTTGTCGTTCGATGATCTGATCCGAAGTGTTTCTTCCGAACTTCTGCAGGCCTCGACCGAAAAGGATGACGCCGCCTTCTGGCTTTATTCTTCGGGCAGCACAGGAGCGCCAAAGGCGTGCGTTCATCTGCAGCATGACATGGTCGTTAGCGCGGAGCGTTACGCGAAAGGCATCTTGAGTATCACGGAACAAGATCGCTGTTTTAGCGTCGCCAAGCTTTTCTTTGCCTATGGACTGGGAAACGGGCTGTACTTCGCGCTCTCCGTCGGCGCCACGAGTATTCTGCTGCCTGGGCCACCGCGGCCAGAGAGCGTTTTCGAGATCATTGAAAAGCATCGGCCCACGCTGTTTTTCTCGGTTCCGTCCAACTACGTCAGACTGCTGGCTCACCCGGGGCAATCTGCGCGGGAGTTCGATCTCTCTTCGATCCGCTATGCTGTTTCCGCCGGGGAGGCGCTTCCGGCTTCCGTATTCCGCCGTTTTAAGGAGCGCTTCGGGGTCGATATCCTGGACGGGATCGGCTCAACCGAAGCGCTGCACATGATGATCAGCAATGCTCCCGGCTCGATACGGCCCGGTTCCAGCGGCAAGATTATTCCTGGGTTTGAAGCCAAGATCGTGGATGATAACGACCAAGCACTCGCCCATGGTGAAACTGGGAACCTGCTGGTCAAAGCCGATTCCACGTGCGCCTATTATTGGAATGAGCACGAGAAGACAAAAGCCACCATTGCGGGGCCGTGGCTTCGCACGGGCGACAAATATTACCAGGACGAGGACGGATATTTCTGGTACGCCGGGCGCTCTGACGACATGATGAAAGTCAGCGGCGTATGGCTCAGTCCCATCGAGATCGAGCGAGTGCTTATCGAGCACCCGTCAGTGCTCGAAGCCGCAGTCGTTTTCCGCTGGGACACCGACGAACTTGCCAAGCCGCTGGCTTGTGTTGTGCTGCGTGAGGGTATCGCGGGTAATCCTCAACTCGCGCGCGATCTGCAGGAGTTTGTCATTGACCGCCTGCCTGTTTTCAAACGTCCGCGTTGGGTAGAATTCCTGTCCGAACTCCCGAAAACCGCTACCGGGAAGGTGCAGCGTTATAAGCTGCGCGAGTTGTAGGCAGAGCCGCACCATTTCCAATTCGGCTTGGGATCACACATGAAGGTTGCAGCCTGCAAAAGAATCTCTTGACGACCACACCACCCCACCATCCATAATGAAACGTTTTAATGGGGCGTTTTCTGCGTCAGCCCTGTTGTGTCAGGCAAGCCGTGCGTAGCTGCATCATTCTCTGGCAGTCAAGGAGGGCAAATGCACTCACTCACTTCGTGTCTTCGCAGCAGTCGGCGAGTGGTTTTTCCAGCACTCATCCTCATGCTCGCGGTTATTCTGCTGCCGGGCACCTTTTTCGGTCAAGGCTATTTCGGAACCGTTAGCGGCATTCTGACCGACCCATCGGGCGCCATCATTCAAGGGGCAAAGATCACGCTTCTTGACGAGCAGAAGGGATACAAGTTCACCACGACTTCAAGCAATGAGGGGCGCTACCTGTTTGCTTCGATTCCTCCCGGATCGTACACCGTCACAGCCGAGATGGAAGGTTTCGAGAAGACGGTCCGTACCCACATTCGACTGAATGTCAGCGAGAATCCGACCGCCAACTTGACCATGAAGATTGCTGGCGGGTCGCAGACGGTGGAAGTGAAAGGTCAGTCGACGACCATCGCGACCGAGGATGCTGTGACCGGTCAGGTCGTCGATCGCCGGTTTATCAATGACCTGCCTCTGATCGACCGCTATGTCCTGGATTTGACCTACCTAGCGCCGGGCGTGACTGATCAGAGCGACGCAAACAGCATCGGCGACACTGGGACCAATTTCATTTCCAACGGCAGCCGCGGAGCCAGCGCCGACATTCTGGTGGATGGCGCCTCGATCACCAACTTCGAACCCAACGGCGGCATCACGGCGGTGACTTACGTTGAGTCGCCGGAGGCGGTGGAAGAGTTCAAGATACAGCAGTCGAACTTTAGCGCCGAATACGGCTTCTCGGGCGGGTCCATTATTGACATGGTCACGCGCTCGGGCTCGAACAAATTCCATGGTGAAGTGTACGATTTCATCCGCAACACGATCACCGACGCGAACAACTGGTTCAACGACAACCAGACCCCAATTGTTCCAATTCCTCCGGTTCACCGTCATGAATTTGGCGGCACGTTCGGCGGCCCGATCATCAAGAATAAAACGTTCTTCTTCTTCGATTGGGATGGCATATTGCAAACCTATGCGGAGACCTACCAGGGAGGCGTGCCGAGCTTAGCCGAGCAGACCGGAAATTTCTCAGAGCTTTGCGGCGGTGACGGTCCGAACGGGCCAGCACCAGGCGCCGCGTTTGTGAACGGTATATGCAACGATCCCGCTGGCCAGCTCTACGATCCTTATTCCGGCGTTTATAGCGGCACCGATGGTGGCCCCGTACGTCTTACTCCCATCCCAAACAACCGGGTTGACCTCTATACAAGCCCGGGCTGCATTCAGGCGAACCTTCCGGCCGGCGCTTCCTGTCCGCCAGCCCAGTACCAGCCAACCCCTGGAGCGGCGGGAAATCTTATCGATCCTGTCGCTGCGAAAATGATGGCTCTGTTCCCTTTGCCCAACATGAATAGTGGTAACCCGTACCTGAACTGGATCACTTCGGGAGCAGACCGCAGCAACAACCAGCAATTCGATATCAAGATCGATCATCGCTTCAGCCAAAAGAATCTGTTGAGTGGAAAGTACTCGCAACAGTGGAGTACCTTCACTCCTTTCGACTGCTACAAAACGTTCATCGACCCCTGTGGCAGCGGACCGAATACGGGCAACTCGCACCTGTTTGCCATCAATGATGTGCACACGTTCAGTCCTACGTTGCTCTTAACGACAACTCTCGGCTTCACCCGTGGCACAGAAAACATCCTTGCTTACAATTCGAGCCTGAATGCCAATCCTCTCAGCACACTGGGCTTCCCTTCCTATTTGGAAGAAAACGGCTTCAACGGCGTTCCCTCCATCTCTTTTCTCAACTATGCTGCAGATAACTTCTTCCCAAACGCCGGAAACGATCCGTATGGCAATTACAAGCAGGGCCAGGACACCGGGCAGCTCTCGGTGATGCTGACGAAGGTCTACGGCCCTCATGAATTGAAGTTTGGATTTGAAGGCCGATTGCACCAGCAAAATTACATTCAGACGAACGCTCCTCTGGGCTATTTCTATTTCGATAACCGGGGCAGTTCCCTTTGCCCATCGCCTGGATCGGGGGACGGAAACACCTGTGCCGATGGCAGCATCGCCGGCGGTGACGACTTGGCCAGCTTCCTGATGGGCCAGATTCAGGGCAATGGGGCCAGCAGCTACGAAATCCAGTTCCGGCCGGCGAGTGAAAACTATCAGTACGCCATATTCGCTCAAGACAATTGGAGAACAACCAGCAAGCTGACCTTGAACCTGGGATTGCGCTACGACGTTTCCCTGCCGCGTACCGAGCGCTTCAATCGCATGAACTGGTGGAATCCGAATGTGATTAACCCGTTAAATGGCGGCACGCTTTCGTACCTCGATCAGTTTAATGGCCCAACCACACTCACGCTGCATGGCGGCGAGTTCTTTAACAGCCCTAGCGTACGCTCCGACTGGCTCACAGACTGGACCGACATTCAGCCACGTTTTGGGCTGGCGTATCAGTTCGCTCCGAAAACCGTCCTGCGCGGCGGCTACGGCATTTTTTACAGTCAGACCCGTTCGGGAGCAAACGGCCTCCTAAGCTATGGCTCGCAGGGATTTAACCAGTACACCAGCGTGATCGGTACGTATTTAAATGAGGGAAACTCTGCCTGGTTACATCTGAGCAATCCTTTCCCGTATGGACTGATTCAGCCGCCAGGAAGTTCTCTCGGCCTATTGAATGACGTGGGTTATGGCGCCATTGGCCCGCTACGCACTCATGCGGCGGCGCTGACGCCATACGAGCAAAGCTGGACGTTTGGTATTGAGCACCAATTGCCGGCGAACGTGGTTCTTGACGCGACGTATGTTGGGAAGAAAGGGACGCACCTCTACTTTGCAGGCGATAACAATCGAAACATTCTTGGGCCGCAGATGGAGACCAACCCTACTCTGCTCAATAACTACCTGGCCCAGGTGAATAACCCATTCTCCTCGGCGAATGGCGGCCCGATTTCCGATCCAAACAGCGTTCTTTCCAGTCCGACCATCCAGGAGTTTCAGCTGCAGATGCCTTTTCCCGAATTTCCTGGGGGCGTCACGACTGATGAGCCACCGATCGCAAACTCAACCTATCACGCGTTGCAAATCACTGCGAATAAGGCCTACAGCAATGGCCTGGAACTGACTGCCAGCTTTACGTGGTCGAAGTCGATCGACGATTCTTCGATGTATGACACAAATGTGGCGTGGCTGGGAAACTACGGGCCGGAAGCGGGCTGGGCCATACAGGATCCGAATAACCCGAAATCGGAACGGGCGCTGTCGACATTCGACGTGCCCGCCATGCTGAAGTTCAGCTACAGTTACGATCTGCCTATCGGGCGAGGCAAGGCGCTGTTAGGCGACATGCCACGCTGGGCAGACTACATTATCGGAGGATGGAAAACCAACGGCATCTGGGAGGTTCATTCTGGACGGCCGCTGCAGTTCTTTGTATCCGGTGGCGGAGTTCCGTTGCCCACCTACGGTCCGCAGCGGCCGAATTTTGTTGGCATACCGAAGCGCAACTACGGACCTGAGAGTCTTTGGGTAAACAACTTCTTCGCTAACGCAAGCACCGCGATACAGGCTCCCCCCAACTACGCTCTGGGCAATGCCCCGCGGACGACAGGCGACATCCGAACCTCGCTTTTTTTCAACAACGATCTGTCGATTGGCAAAGAGTTCCTGCTGTCGAATGCACGTGAAGGAATTCATCTGGAGACGCGGCTGGAGTTCCAAAATGCATTCAACCATCCCGTCTTCGGCACGCCCGATACAGGCGTCGGTGACGGCAACTTCGGGGTGATTAGCTACATGGCGAATCCCGGGCCGCGTCAAGGGCAATTGGTGCTGAAGCTCACATTCTGATGCGTCAGCAAGAAGGGCGACAGCGATTTCCGCCATCGCGCCAGACCGCTTGTGTTAGAGCGCCATGTAGTATCTTACGGTTCGGCCTTGAACCCGACCGCTAACTTTCCTCTTAATACTGTGATCGACGCTTTCGGCAGCGTGAACACAGTTTGCGAATCGGCGGTCAGTGTCTTTCCAATGGGCGGATGATCTGGATCGGCATAGCTGTTGGGACCGTCGTCAATCCAAACGTATTGTTCGCTTCCAAACGTAACGAACTCGACTGGCCCCGAGAATCCGCCGGTATGTTTGCCGCTTCCATCCTCAAATTGTACTTTCACAGAATGCGGGCTGGTCTCATCGCGATTGACCAGCATCAGTGACCAGGTTCCATCAGGACGATAGATTGCATAGGAAGTAACCAAGACGTTTCCGTCAGCATCCTTGATGTCTGTATGGGATGGCACCATGCGATGCAAACCGGAATGATGCTGCACCCACTCCAGATTGATCATGTGCGCGGCAAAGTAAGGTGACGTGTAACCCTTGATCTCGTAGTTCTCGTCAGAAACAAAATTTGACCAAGACGACCAACCCAGACAACTCTTCCAAATGCCTTGAGGTTGGATTGGCGAGTGATAGAATGCGGCCCCGCCGCCCTCGAAGAAAGAGCCGACATTATCGGCGAGCCAAAGTGCAGCGAAGATCGTGGTCATCGGGCCCGTAAGTTCGGCCGACAAATGATTCTCGGTGACCATCAGTGGAACTTCCTTGGGCACGCCATCATCTCGCCATACCTGCAGAATGTGCTCCATCAGCTGTGGCTCTTTGTAGAGCGTCTTCCACGTGATATCGCACGGCTCGAAGGGATAGTGTTCGAACGAGACGAACGCCAGGTCGGAGATCCGCCCGTGTGCTTTCAGGTAGTCGACGAAGCGGCCCATCCATGAAGTGCGGCCTTGCGCGTCGGGCCAGACGCGAATATCTTCATTGACCCCCTCAAATATCGGTCCGCCCAGCTTGAGGTTTGGTTGAACTTTATGGATAGCGGTGGCCCACTGAATGTACAACGCAGCGTAATCTTCGGGCATGGCGTGCTTGCCATCCGGCTCTTCGCCCATCTCGACGTATCCGAGATTGTAGCCGCGTTTTTCGACGTAGGCGATCTGAGCAGCCGCATCGTCAGGCGTGCCGTAGAGCAGGGTGACAGGGATCATTGCCGGAAGATTGTTGGTGAGTCCGCTGGTGAAGAAAAGATCGAAGCCGGTGTGCTGATAGCCACCGGTGGCGTCCACATCGGCAGCGGAGTGCCAAGGATCAATCGACGAAGTGCAATACGTCGTTGGTCCCTCGTTGAAAGTCTTCTCTACTCCGGCAAAGGCGCCGCTGGAATCGATCGTGCCGAGACGAATTTTCTGAATCGCATATCCCACACAATTGCGGACATCGTCCGATCCATGAAGATCGCAGGTGTTCGAAGATTCCGTCATTAACACGCGCACGTACTGCGTGGACACAGGCGCATCGGCCAGCTTCAAGGTTGCGGTTCCACCCCGGCCATTCTTGATGATTCCGGCGGGAAATGTCTTCCACTCGCCTTTCGGACCGAGGTCGAAATCCAGAGCGAGCGTTCCGACCCAGTACTCCACTTGGTAAGTCGCCGCATACGGACTGGCCCACTCGATTTGTATGGCATCGACCGGTTTTGCCGCCTTCAGATCGACGACCACCCATTGCGGATGAAGAGAATCACTTTCTCCGGTGAACTTGCTGGTGAGGTACGGATTGCTCTTCCAATAAGAAAGGTTGGGACCGCGCAGGGGGGCGTCTCCGCTGGTTGAAAATCCGCGGTGCGGCAACGCATAAGAAAGAATGTAGCGGATCGGATCCTTCAGATCGGTGCTGCCGGTAAAATAACCGCTCTTGTGCGTCGCATCGCTCCACGTTCCGTTCTCGTTCCAATGCCAGGCGGCCATGCGCAGTTCAGAATTATTGCGATAGGTGATCGGCCCCCAACCGGCCGAGAGAGACTCCTGAATAATGTGCGGCGTGTAAACCATGTCGATGTCTCGATGAGAGAGCACATCGATCGAACTGCCGAGCGATTTGTCAGGATCGAACGAGTTGATGACATGGCCGGGAGTTACGTCGATGTGCACTGTTCCAACAGTTGCTGTCGAGCCCGCAGATTGAGCTGCAGCTTC
>Ga0335074_10004074_pt1 | contig 20115 bp, 17 predicted proteins | sample Lox_Sample_23_FD_206715 | JGI IMG/M metagenome (GOLD analysis project Ga0335074, IMG submission 206715) | Soil microbial communities from Loxahatchee National Wildlife Refuge, Florida, United States - Lox_Sample_2.3 | ecosystem: Environmental > Terrestrial > Soil > Wetlands | place: USA... | reverse complement strand
CCATCCACTTCTCCGCCCGCGGCGTCTTCGACCGCAACAAAACTCTCTGGTGCGGCTACCTCATCGAGTGCCGGAACCGAACCGTCTACTTCGCCGGCGACACCGGCTTCGGCGGCCATTTCTCCCAGATCCGAACCCGCTTCGGACCGCCCCGCCTGGCCCTGCTGCCCATCGGAGCCTATGAGCCTCGCTGGTTCATGTCGCCCATTCACATGTCGCCTGAGGAAGCCCTCCAAGCCCATCGCATCTTGGGCGCGCAGACCAGCATCGCCATTCACCACGGCACCTTTCAACTCGCCGACGAATCCATCGATTCACCTGCCCGTCAGCTCCTCGCATCCGGCCGCCCGGATTCATTTCTCCTCTTGCAAAACGGCCAATCGGCTGTCATCGTTGGATGATCGATAAGCACCCGCTTATCGTTAAATGATAGATAAGCACGCGCTTATCGTTAAATGATAGACAAGCACGCGCTCGCCATCATCAGCATCTCCGGCAGCTCGCTCGATGTCCTCGGCGCGCTTTATCTCGCCTACGATCTTCTGGGCGGCCAACACGGTCCCTTGCGCACGCTCACCCGCGCTGTCACCTACGGAGGATTTTTCGCTCTCGGATACTCGGTCGCTTTCGGCCCTCTGTTCGGCTTGGCTATCGGCCTCACCCACGGCATCACCTTGGGTTGGGAATTGGCGCGAGCGTCGCGGCAAGTAACCAACTCCGGCTTCTGGTTTGAGGCGGCGATGAGCGCCATTCGCGGGCTCGGGTTTGCTGTGGGCGGTGCCTGGCTGTTTGGCGCGCCGTTTGGCATCGCGCTCGGCGCGTTGAGCACCTTAGGGCAAATCGTCGCCTATCGATTTGGCATTCGCCCATCGCTCGACTACGCGCCAGCTCCCCGACCCCGCATGACCATGCGCCTATTCCTCGCCGCGCTCAATCGCGCAGTAGGCTACGCCGTCGCTGGATATCTCAGTGCCGTAGTGGCGCACCAGCGCGCCCGCGCCCTGACATTAGCCTGGGAACTGGGATTGTCAATCGGTATCGTCACACTGATCGCGACCTCCCTGATACCCCTGGTCGAATGGTATGCCGATCATTTGCCTCAACGGCGCATGGGCGTCTTAGGAATCGTCTGCATCCTGATCGGCTTCTCGCTCCAATCCGTCCAATATTGGGTCGCGCTGCTCGAATAGCACGAATGTTCGACATCGTCTTAGCATCCAGTCCGCACATCGATGCCATCCGCGCTCTCTGGCGTGAATACTGGGAGTCGCTGGCGCTGCCCCCCGATTTTCAGGACTTCGCCCACGAGCTCGCGACTCTCCCTGGCCCCTATGCCCCACCCCGCGGCCGCCTGCTGCTGGCCTTACTCGACGGCGTACCCGCCGGCACCGCCGCCTTCCGTCCTCTTACCGAACATGCCTGCGAAGCCAAACGCCTCTATGTGAATCCCCGCCATCGTGGTCTCGGCCTCGGCCCCGCTCTGCTAACTCGCCTGATTGCCGAAGCCCGCGCCGCCGGCTATCGCGAAATGTTCGGCGACACCCTCACGTCCATGACGTCCGCCTTGCAGATGTATTTCCAGTTCGGCTTTTCCGAGGTCCCGCCGTATTCTTCAAACCCCACGCCCGGCGCGATCTTCCTCCGGCTCGCACTCTAACGGCCGCACACGCTAACATGGTGTCGCTCATGCCCGACGAAACCATCGACCTCCTCAATCAACTAGTTAAAGTCAACAAAGATGCCGAAGCCGGCTTTCTCACCGCCGCCCAAAACATACAGAACTCGGAGCTCGAAACGCTCTTCACAAAGAACGCCACGCAACACGGCAAAATGGCTGGCGAGTTACAAACGGAAATCGAGCGCCTCGGCGGCACCTACTCCGATTCCGGCACCGTCGGCGGAGCGCTCCATCGCGGCTGGCTCGACCTGAAATCCACCTTGTCGGGTCATTCCGCAAGCGCCATTCTTTCATCCTGCGAAAGCGGCGAGGAATCCGCCGAAGCTGCTTACGCCCGCGCCACCGACGCCCATCCATCCGGGCAAACAAACGCGCTCGTCGAGAAACACTACCGGCAAATTCAGCAATTCCGCACGCACCTATGCCGCCTGATCGGAGAAACCAAAGACGGTGTCGATTTCCAAAAGAACAAGTAAATCCCGTCTTCAAACATTCTTGCTGCAAACGCCAGTAACGGCCTATAATTAGCTCATTTAGAGCAACTTCCGGTAGCCATCGGTGGACGCAAATCGCCGACACTCACTCTCAGCGCGCCTATTTCCACAAGCGCCGAGTGCTATCGCCATTCGACGTTGCAGTTGTGTGAAGAACAGGTGAAGAACTAAATGACGGGCGCTTACCGTGCGTATCTCGACGACGAATCGATGGTACGTACCATCAATGCGAAGCTTGTGGTTAATAATTTGCTTCGCTTACCCATTTGTGATAAAAGTAGTTCTACCTTCATGCCCAGGGGGATGAAGGCCGCCCTCCCGGCCGGCTGCCGGGGGGTACCAGTTTAGATCTGGAGGAGAGTCATGGGACGCATTTCTCGCCTATCTCAGGTTTTGTTAGCCCTCACGAGCTCCTGTGCCGCCCAGCAGTACTATGGAATTCTAAACCAATGGAGCGGTCTGGTTATCGATGACACGAACTACTCTACACAGAATGGCACAATCATGCAGCAGTATAAATGGGCCGATACTAGTAACCAACAGTGGCAATTGGCCCCTTTAAATAATGGCAACTTTGAGATCAAAAACCTGCTGAGCGGGCTGGTCCTTGATGATACTAACTATTCTACGCAGAACGGCACATATATTCAGCAGTGGCAATGGGACGATACCACCAACCAAGAGTGGCAAGTTATCCCGGTAGGTAATGGCTACTACGAGATTAAGAACGTGCTGAGCGGGCTGGTGCTCGACGTGACTGGCGGATCCACTCAGAATGGGGCACTCATTGACCAATATCAGTGGAGCGGGAGTAGTGTGCAGGAGTGGTCATTCATCACGGCGACTAACGCAGGCACGCCTGACGCGCAATTCACGATGGGTTCGCTCGCCATCAATGGTCAGTCGAACGACAGTGGCGGCAATCCCATCACCTACGCATACGGTGCGAGCGTAATAAACGTCAGTGGCCCATGGTGGATGTACTTCTGTAGTCACCCGGTCGGGAACGGCAGCGCCAGTAACGAGGACGCCATACGATATTCGGATTCGAGCGACGGCAAAACTTGGTCTACGCCCAGTCTAGCGCTTACAGTCAGCGGAGGCACAAGCGAGGGTAGTACGTGCGACCCGTCCGTGGTTGCATTTAACGGCTACTATTATATGTTCTACGGGGGCGATCCGACATATGAGGGCCAAAAAGTCGGCGGCGCAATCTTCGTCGCGCGTTCTACGAACCAATGGGGACCGTTCTTGAAATACACCTATAGTGGGACCTGGGCGCAAAATCCGAGCAATCCGGCGGTACTGATAACACCAAAACACCCCTACACTGGATATTATGGAGTCGGACAACCGACCGTTGTTGTAGTCAATGGAAAGCTGTACATGTGGTACACAGATACAACTCTCAATTATCCCAATAGCCAAACGGCAAATACTCTTTTTGTCACTTCGACCGACGGTGTGCACTGGTCGAGCCCGACTGTCACCAACATCGGCGAGACGGGCGGAGAAGTTAAATACGATTCTGTGATCGGACAGTTTGTATTTTTCAACACAGAAAGTTCTCAGCCTTCTTGGCCGTCAGTTCGCACTTCGTCTGATGGTGTGACTTGGAGCGGCTTGCAGCAGGTTGGCGGGAGCGATCTTCCGTACTATGCGGGCGCCGTTGGTGTTAGCAGCGACGAAAGCGGATGGATTATGCCTAACGATGTTTACCTCTATTTCGGTGCGCAGTACGGATTATCGCAAACCAGCCCTCCGAATTACGGAGAGCAAAGCATATATTGGGGTTCGATAACGGGAACATGGTTCAACTAGAGTTAATAACTCACTTGGCAAATCCCGTGGGGCGGTCGCCCTTAATCGACTGACAACTGTCAGGCCCAACTTTTCAAGCTTCTTCAGCCCTCTTGAACGGACAGCGCTCCTCGAAGGTCTGGGATTCATCGCATGACGTTTTCCAGGGCCGGCGCTCGCCGAAAGCAACTTCAGCATTCCATTGCAGTAAAAAACGTCCCCAGAAAAATATCTGCTCACGATTGCTCGTCAGCGCCTTAACTCTGTTGTCTCTATCCGGGGCCGGCGAACCCCGGAGCGCTTTTACCACTCAGGACATTGTTCGCGTTCCGCCAGTAGCAGGCGGTGATAACAGCCAGTACAAAAACGACTGGCATCCAATTGCGGGTTTCACTTAGCCAGCTGAAAAACAAGCTTGACAAAAAGATCACCGGAAGCAAATAGCAAACCAGACGTTTGAGCGCGACGGGTGTTTGGTTCCATCCAAGCGCTACAAAGGGAAGATACGCGCCGCCGGTAAGTAGAAAAAGTCGCTGCCATTTCGTGTCGCGCCAATTTTCCCACACATGATTCGAACCGGGATTGCTGATCTGGTTGTAGTGGATAGAACCATGAAGAACAAAAAGCCTCACAGCGAGAAACGTTCCCACGCTCACAAAACAGAGGAGGGCAGCCTTCCAGACGTAATTATGAGAACGGCGTCCAAACAAAACATAGAAGCCGAACAGTGCAAGTACAGTCTCTTTGGCTAAAGAGCCCAATAATAAGGTTGTCAAGAGCAACGCAAAGTTGTCCGTCTCTATAAAAATGAAGGCCAAGACAAACGATAGTTGCGAAAGAGGATCCGTCAATTGACCGATGTACAATTCGAAGCTTATAGGGTAAATAAGCGAGATCAAGAGCAGGGCGAAAAGGGCGCCATGGAGATTTGTGTAAAGCCGCGCGAATCGATATAGAGCATAAAAGAGCAGCAGCCCAGTGATCAGCCTGTAAATATCACGCGCCGCGTCGAAGCGTACACCGCTAAGCTGCAGACAGTAAACGAGCGCGTTTGGCAAAAAGCGGTAGGAGTGCGGGACGGCCGACGGGGATAATCGGATGACGGCTTCTTGCAAGTGCTCCTGTAACGTTTCGTTTGAGAAAGGCGGCGCATAGTTCGACGCGCGATCAACATTAAAGTTGTGAATCTGATTCGTCGTGCTTGAGAGCAGAAAAATCAAGAACACCAAAGCAACCGCCCGCTTGATACCCATTTGCGGCAATTCCGTTTTAACTAAAATCCCGCAAATTATAAGGGCGCCGATGTAACTAGCGTCGATGGCTATATGAGTTCTAAAGGCACTCGGCTCGGGCGCTCTTAAGCCCAAGAAAATCGGCAAGAGGGCCGCGATAGCACCCGCCCAAATCATACAAAGCCAGACACGGTTGCGCTGACCACTTCCCGTCAAGAAATGTGAAAATAGTTTTCTAATCACCGATATATTCATCTTAGCGACGAAGACATAAGTTTATCGCATAGTGTTCTCCCTCGCCTTCGTGTCAATCGCGTGTTCGTATCAGAGGATTCGCGTCAAGGTCGCCGTGGCCCTCCAAACATTTGTGACTGTAAATGTCAGTCACAGCCTCTATTCCTATAAAACTCAATAACTTACGCGCAACTACTTGCCCGTGCCATGCTATAATCCCAACTTAGGAGCCGTTCCGCTTCCACAAAACTCGAAAACGCCGGACGCCCGCAGTGGCTGCTCCGGCGTTTTTCTTTTACTAAGGAGTTACAACTATGGCCACTGACGCCCAAATTACCGCAAACCAGGCAAACGCCCAGCACAGCACCGGTCCCAAATCCGAATCCGGCAAAGCCGCCTCTTCCATGAACAATTTCCGCTACGGCCTGACCGGTAGCTCTTTCACCGTCCTCGATTCCGAAAATCAGGACGAATACGACCACCTCCTCTGCGGCCTTCGCTTTGAGCACCAACCCGCCACCATAACCGAAGCAATCTTAGTCGAAAAGATGGCCCAGAGTCACTGGCTCTCCAAACGCGCCTTGTACTTACAGGACCAATGCGCGACCGACGAGGAACTTACTCTCGAACAGCAGCAAAAGCAGCTCGCTCTGTTCATCCGCTATCAAAGCACCCACGACCGTGCCTTCCACCGCGCCCTCAACGATCTCCTAAAGCTTAGATCCGAGCGAAGAAAGACGGAAATTGGCTTCGAATCGCAGAAGCGCCTCGCGGCTGCCGAATCCCGCCGCGACTCCGCCGAAAAACGTAAACAGGACCTTCACAACTTGAACGTTTTGCTCGCCGAAGCCAAACTGAACTATCAACTTCTGCAAAATTCCAGCCTCGATTCCACAAACCGCCCCGCTTTCGGTCATCCCAACGGAGATATCGCTGCTGAAAAAGCCGCCTGACCCACCCTCGTCTCGTCGAAACCTGAAGCTTCCCCCACAGCAACACCCCAACTGCGCCTTTGCCGCGCCCGTTGCAATCGCCAATGCGCCTCGCGCACAATGGTCACACTTGCCGGCCTTCGCAAACCCGCAATCCGAAAGCCCCGCCGCCACTCCCACTCGCGCCTCGCTCCCGCTCCTCTTCGGCCTCACCATCTTCGCTAGCGCTTGTCTTCTCTTCCTGGTCCAGCCCCTCGCCGCCAGGCTCCTCCTGCCCTGGTTCGGCGGTTCAGCCGCCGTGTGGATCACCTGCCTGCTCTTCTTCCAAGCTGGCCTGCTGCTCGGCTACCTCTATGCCCACGGCCTCACAACGCGCTTGCCCCGCAAAGTCCAGGCCCTCCTTCACGCCGGCCTGCTCACCCTCAGCCTCGCCGCGCTCCCCATTCTTCCGAATGCCATTTGGCAACCCCAGCCCGGCGCTGATCCCACCTGGCCCTTGTTCGGCGCACTCGCAACCTCCGTCGGTCTGCCCTATCTGCTGCTCGCCTCCACCACTCCGCTGCTCCAAAGCTGGTACGCCAACGTTCACCACGGCGCTCTGCTCTACCGCTACTTCGCACTCTCGAATGCCGGTTCGCTGCTGGCGCTCCTCAGCTATCCCGCCTTCATCGAGCCGCGCCTCACCGCGCACCAACAAGCCCAAACCTGGTCGATTGGCTTCGTCTCGTTCGCCGCCCTCTGCGTCGCCACAGCCTTTCTCGCCTGGCAATCCCCGCGTCCCGCAAACCACGAGCCGCCTCCCACCCCGAGGCCCAGCTCGCCGCTCTCGAAAACTCAAATCGCTCTGTGGCTCTCGCTCTCCGCTTGCGCCTCTACGCTGCTGCTAGCCGTCACCAATCTACTGACGCAGAACGTCGCGCCCATGCCGCTGCTCTGGGTTCTACCGCTCAGCCTCTACCTGCTCAGTTTCATTCTGTGTTTTGAAAGCGACCGCTGGTACAAGCGCGCCGTCTTCTTGCCGCTGGTTCTGCCCGCGTTCGCCTGCCTCGCCGCAGCCATCAAGCCGCTCGAAAATCAACCGATCCGCGTCGCAGTTCCCCTGTTCACCGGAGCGCTCTTCATCTGCTGCGTCGCCTGTCACGGCGAGCTCGCCCGCTTACGGCCGCCTGCTGCGCAGCTCACTGCTTTCTATCTATTCCTCGCGGCCGGTGGTGCGCTTGGCGGCCTGTTTGTCGCTCTCCTCGCGCCACACCTGTTTCCCGCCATGTACGAATACCCCATCGCATTCGCGGCCTGTCCCATCGCGCTCTTGGCCGCGCTTTGGCGCGAACACAAACGCTGGAGCAGACCCGATCTCAGCTTGGCCCTCTGGCTCGCCGCTCTCGCCGCCACCATCGTCCTGGCAGGCTACGCGTGCCGTGAAACCTGGTACAACGTGCGCGATTCCAGGCTGCTCGTTCGCAATTTCTATGGCGCTCTCCGCGTCGACGACCTCACCGACTACCATCGGAAAATTCGCGAACTCACTCACGGCACCATCATTCACGGCGTTCAATTTCTCAATCCGTTGTTCCGCCATCAGCCGACCACCTACTACGGGTTCACCTCTGGCATCGGGCTCACCTGGAACGCTCTATCGTCCGCCGGGCCCCTGCGCATGGGCGTCGTCGGACTCGGGGCCGGCAGTCTTGCCGCCTATGGCCGCAGCGGCGACACCATCCGTTTCTACGACATCAATCCTGCCGTCATTCGCATCGCACAAACGCAGTTCACATATCTCGCCGATTGCCCCGCGCGCGTCGATATCGTTCTCGGCGATGCCCGCCTCTCCCTGGCGCGCGAGCCCAGCCAGCGCTTCGACATTCTCGTCATCGACGCCTTCTCCGGCGACTCCATTCCCGTTCACCTGCTCACCCGCGAAGCCTTCCAGATTTATTGGCGTCATCTCAAACCCGATGGCGTCCTCGCCGTCCACATCTCCAATCACTATTTGGATCTTGCTCCCGTCGTGAAACTCGCTGCCGAACAGTTTCACAAGCAGGCTTGGCAGGTAGACAATGACAGCGATGATCCCACCGAGGTCTACACGTCAACGTATGTTCTCGTGTCGAACCGGCCGAGCTTTTTCGACCAGCCGTTCTTCAGCGGCCTGTTGACCCGCATCGACGTGCCTCCCGACCTGCGCGCCTGGACCGACGATTACAGCAATCTCTGGCAGATCCTGAAGTTCAAATAGAGCAGAAAGCATCAAAGGTGAAACTCGTCGCCAATCTCGCGCGCGCAGATCCGCTCCGGATGCGGCCCCGCTGCGGACACAATCCGCTCGATCGGTTCAAGCCGCGGCTCCCTGCTCAACTCGAACGTCTGATGATGAACCGGCAGCACGAATTCCGCGCCCGCATGATTCGCCATGGTCAACGCCTGTTCCGGGTTGCAATGCACGCGAATCCAGGGATCGTAAGCGCCCACCGGCATAATCGCCAGGTCGACCGCCCGCGAAGAGCGCAGCCGCTTGAACGAGTCCGTATAAGCCGTATCGCCGCCGAATATCACGCGGCGTCCCCCAACCTCCACCAGATAGCCGTTGTAACCCCGGTAGATATCGTTGCGCATTCGGGCGCCCCAGTGCTGCACTTCGAACGCGGTAAAACGCGCCGGCCCCACCTGTACACTCTGGTTCCAGCGCAGCTCGTGCACTTGCGCATACCGCCTGCACCGCAGCAAATCCGATGTGCGGTCGGCCGTCACCACCTGCGTGCGCTTCCCCTCGAGCTGCCGCAACGTCGGCAAATCGAAATGGTCCATGTGCGCGTGCGAGAGCAGAACTACATCGATCGGCGGAAGGTCAGTCATAGGAGCTGCAACCTCCACCAGCCGCTTCATGCCGATAACCAGCCGCCCCAGCCTCAGTCCGATGCGGTCGCTGAATACCGGGTCCGTCAGAATGGTGAACCCATCCAGCATCAACAGCACTGTGCTGTGACCCAGCCACGCTGCATGAAAGCCCTCCTTGGGCCATGCCTTCAAATTCGGCCGGTGCGGCGCCGGGCTGATCTCCCGCTTGCGGTCCCCCGAGATGTGGCGGAAAAACGCCGGTCCCGCGCGCCGCAGAAATCTCGCCGTCTCCGGAGCCCTCATGATGTGAGTTGCAAAACTGGTTCTTCGCGCGCGCGCCGTCACACTATTAGGATGCCGCAAGCCCCCGCTTGGGCGCGTCTTCCTGATCGATCGCATAAAATGAACACGTCCATGAATCGCCGCGATCTGCTCCGCACCACCGTGCTCGGAGCCATCGGGGCCGGAGCCGCCGCCCTCCCCGCCCGAGCTCTGGATCGTCCCGCTGGTTACGACGCCTCTAAAGAACTCGAAGCCGCCGATTGGAAGCCGCTCTTTCTGGACCCGCACCAGAACCAAACCCTGATCGTCCTCAGCGATCTCATCATCCCTTCAACCGGCACGCCTGGCGCAAAAGAAGCGCTTGTCAACCGCTTTCTCGATCTCCTCATGTGCGCTGAAAAACCCGAAACGCAACGGGAATTTGTCGCAGCGCTCGCCTATCTCGACGGTGCGTGCCTGGAGCGCTATAAGGCGGCCTTCGTTTATCTGCCCCGCGACCAGCAGCTCGAGATCGTCGCGCTGTTTGCCTATCCGCATACCCAGCAAACCTGGGGCGAAGACATCGTCGAGTTCCCCGGACATCACCACTTCGAAAATCTGAAGCAATGGATTGTCGGCGCCTATTACAGCTCTCCCATCGGCCTCAAAGAAATCGGCTGGGACGGCACATTCCCGCACGGCGTGTTCTCAGGTTGCCAGCATGCCGATGGTGAGCATTCAAACTCGAGCCAATAACAGCCAGAAATGTTCCAAGATCCACTGACCCAAACGTACGACGCTATCGTCGTCGGCTCCGGCGCAACCGGCGGCTGGGCTGCCAAGCGGCTGTCGGAAGCCGGCCTGAGCGTGGCTCTGCTCGAAGCGGGGCGCAACATTTCGCCCAAAGAGTTCACCGAGCACATGCCTGCGTTCCAGTTGAAATACCGCAACATGTCGCTCGATTGGCTGAAGTCACGCCCTATTCAGCGCCAGTGTTACGCGTGCATGGAGTACAACTACGACTGGTTCGTCGACGATCTGCAGAACCCCTACAGCACGCCTGCCGACAAGCCGTTCACTTGGCAGCGGCTGCGCATCGTCGGTGGCCGGACGCTCGTGTGGGGACGCCAGAGCTACCGCTTGAGCGATCTGGATTTCAAAGCCGCCAGCCACGATGGCTACGGCATGGACTGGCCGTTCTCGTACAAAGAAATCGCCCCTTATTACGATCTCGTTGAAGATTACGTCGGCATCAGCGGCGCCGCCGAGCAGAACGACGCGCTTCCGGACGGCCATTTTCTCCCGCCCATGAAGATGACCTGCGGCGAAACATTCTTTCGGGAACGCATCGCGAAGCAATTCGGCCGCACCGTCACCATCGGGCGCACCGCCATTGTCACCCAGAACCACAATGGCCGTTTAGCATGCCATTACTGCGGACCCTGTGAGCGTGGCTGCAGCACCTTCTCCTATTTCAGCAGCCCATTCACCACTATCAAAGATGCGCTCAAGACCGGCAAATGTACGCTCATCACCAACGCGGTCGTCGCGCAAATCGATATGGATCCGTCCACCAACCGCGCCACCGGCGTCATGTTCGTCGATGGAGTCACGCATCAAACGAAGAACATCCGCGGCAAAGTGGTCATCCTCTGCGCTCAATCGCTTGAATCCACCCGCATTCTTTTGAACTCGCGCACTCGCGATCACGCTGAGGGTCTCGGCAATTCGAGCGGTCTGCTCGGCCGCGGCTTGATGGATCACTCGACCGGCGCGGGCGCAGCCGGAGAACTCCCGGGCTTCAACGAAAAACCGGCTCCTTACAGCGGTCCTCATCGTGCGAATGGCATCTATGTCATCCGCTACCGCAATCTTGCCAAGGGACCGCAGCAAAAGACCTTCATTCGCGGCTACGGCTTTCAGGGCAACGCCATCGCTAACTTCAATTTCAACGCGCAGGGCTTCGGCCCGGATTTCAAGAAGGCCGTCACCGAGGGTATCTACGAAATCCGGCTCGGCGCGTTCGGCGAATCGCTCGCGCGCAACGAGAACTATGTCGCCATCGATCCCAACTTAAAAGACGCCTGGGGTATTCCCGCGCTGCACATTTCGATGTCCCATGGCGACAACGAAAAAGCCATGCACGAGGACGCCGCCGAGACTGCAGCCGAGATGCTCGAAGCTGCTGGCGTGAAGAACATTCGCGTCTCCTCCAAGCTCGCCGAACCCGGCATGGCCATTCACGAGCTCGGAACCGCGCGCATGGGTACCGACCCGAAGCGGTCGGTTACCACATCCTATTGCCAACTGCACGACGTCAAGAACGTCTTGGCGATGGACGGCGCCTGCTTCGTCTCCTCAGGCTGCCAGAACCCGACGCTCACCATGATGGCCATCACCGTGCGCGCCTGCGATCATCTACTAGAGCGCGTCAAGCGCTCGGAGCTTTAGAGCGCACAGGGCGATTGGTGCCCGTTGTGCGCGGTTAAACCATGCCCGGCGAAGTATGACGCTTGAGCTACTCCTGCCGTAACGCAATCACTGGATCGACGTTCACCGCTCTCCTGGCCGGAATGTAGGTCGCACATAACGCCACTGCCGTCAGGATCACCGTCACTAATGCAAACGTGACGGGATCGCTCGCCTTCACTCCGTACAGCAAGCTGCCCAGCACTCGCGTGATTGCGAAGGCAATCGCCAGCCCCGCCACAACGCCGAACAGCGCAGGCGTCATGCCCTGTTTCACGATCAACCTGACCACCTGCCGCCGCCCTGCTCCCAGCGCCATGCGTATGCCCAATTCCTGCGTCTGCTGCTCGACCGCATACGACATCAGCCCGTAAATCCCGATCGCCGCCAGAACGAGCGCGATGCCCGCGAAAATGCTTAGCAGCATCATGTTGAAGCTCTGTCGCGACACGCCTTCTGCAATCACCTGTTCCATGGGCCGCACCTTCGAAAGCGTGATCAGCGGATCAACCGCCTGAAACTGCTGCTCAACCGCGCTTCTGAGCGAGTTTGGGTCCATCGGCGAACGGACGCACCACGAAAGCGGAATCACGCTATTGGCCAGTTGCGTCAGCCCTTCGGGAACCTGGCTCTGCGGGATGTACATCACTCCCACATTGGTATCCGAAAGGCCGGTTTCACGCACGTCTCCCACGACGCCCACCACCTGGCGCGGTTCGTCATTAAACTGCGGGCCGAGCCCCTTGCCGATCGTGATCACTTGCCCGATCGGATCTTGTTTCGGCCAATATTTTTTCACCATCGCCTGGTTGATGATCACGACCTTGGCCGAGTTCGTCTCGTCCCGCTCAGTGAACACCCGCCCGCGCAGCAACGGAATCTTGAACACCGAGAAGTAATGCGCCGAAACGAAGCGCCACTGCTCATCGCCGTTGAATTGCTGACCGGCTTTCGGCGCTTTGCCTGCAATATTGAACGGTAGGTCGATCTCGCTGTCGGTCGGAAGCACAATCGCAACCGCTGCGGCTTGCACGCCGGGCAAGCTCTCAATCCTACGCGTGACCTGCACCACCAGGTTGTCTACCTTCTCGGTGGTGGCGTAATTGCCGCCGGCGAGCGATGTCTGCAGTGTGAGCACGTGATGAGCATCGATGCCCGAATTCGCCGTACTCAGCCCGACGAAGGTCCTGATCAGCAGAGCAGCGGAAACCAGCAGCACCAGCGCCAGCGCCATTTCCGCGCCCACAAGCACCTTGCGCATACGGTTCTGCCGCCGGCCGGTACCCGACCTGCCGCTCGCTTCCTTCAACGTGGAAGCCACATCGGGGTTCGAAATATGTAGCGCCGGAAACAGGCCGAAGACGATACCGGTGAGGAAAGAGATGCCGATGGTGAACAGCACCATGCGCCAATCGAGCATCGCCAGTAATGCCTGCGGATGTTCCGGGTCAGTGAGCCGCGGAATGTTGCCGGGCACAAACAGGATCAAGCTGCGCACACCCCAGGCGCCTAGTAGGAACCCCACGAGACCGCCGATGCCCGAAAGTATGATGCTTTCGGTCAGCAATTGCCTGACGACACGCCAGCGGCTTGCGCCTACGGCGGCGCGAATAGCAAGTTCTTTCTGGCGGCTGGCGGCGCGCGCCAGCAGCAGATTGGCGACGTTTGCGCACGCAATCAGCAAGACCAGCGCCACCGCGCCCAGCAGCACATATAGTGCGGTCTTCACGTCCCCTACCATCGCCTCGCGCATCGGCGTGACTGCCACGCTCTCGGTCTTATCCATCCACTTCGGATACAGCCGCCGGAATTGTTCCCCGCGCAGCTTCATCTCCGCGCGCGCTTGTTCCAGCGTCACTCCCGGTTTCAACCGCCCTGCAACATTCAGGTAGTGACCCTGGTTCGTACTGTTCGGGTCGGCCTGCAGCGAAATCCAAACATCGCCCGGAGGATCCGGCGTGAAACGGGCGGGCATCACGCCGATGATGGGATACGGCTCGCCATTCAATACCAACGTTCGTCCCAGAATGTTCGGGTCGCCGCCGAAGTGCGATTTCCAGAGCTTGTCGCTGATGATCGCCGCTTTCGGGCCATTCGGCGCATCTTCCGACGCGTTGAAGGTTCGACCCATTGCGGGCCCGATCCCGAACACCTTGAAATAATCCGCCGAGACATGCAGCCCTTTTACCTGCTGCGGCCGGTCGCCATCGGTAATATTGAGTCCAGGACCCGAGAAATCGTAAATCGCAAACGACGAAAACACATTGTTCTGCCGCCACACCATATATTTCGGAATGGAGGTCGAATAGCCGTTGCCTTGCGGAAACTTGCGCCCGATCTTCATGATGCGGTCGGGCTCCGGATACGGCAGCGGCTGCAGCATGACCTTATCGATCACGCTGAAGATTCCGGTATTTGCGCCGATCCCGAGCGCCAACGCGGCTACCGCGATAGCCGTAAACGTCGGACTTTTGCGCAGCATGCGAAAGGCTTGCCGTGCGTCGGCGAGCAGGGATTCCATATCAGCAGGATACGAAGAGCTGCGCCGCGAAGTTCCGAAAAGCCGCTAAGCGCGCCTTAATGATCGAATTGGGTGATCAAATATTGGTTTCACATGGCGAAGAAATCTGAACCACCAGGCGACGAAGCGCTGGGCCTGAATACGCCCATCGAGCGCCGCGATCTTTTGAACTCAACTCTGCTCGCGGCAGGCGCCGTCTTGCTGCATTCCGTTGCGCCGTTCCAATTGCTCGCAGAAGAAGACTGGACCGGATACGGCGGCATGGGCGATTACGCCGATTCGAACGGAAACACCTACGATGTGATGACGGCCGGTCACAAAATTCGCGACCACGTCTACGAGAGCGCACGAGCCGATGCCATCGACACCGGTGACGAGTTCGATTGTGTTGTCGCAGGCGGCGGCATCAGCGGCTTGGCAGCGGCGCTCTTCTTTCAGCGCGAGAGCCGGGCGGGGGCAACCTGCCTGGTGATCGACAATCATCCGATCTTCGGAGGCGAGGCCAAACGCAACGAATTTAATGTGGACGGCCAGCGCCTGATGGCTCACCAGGGTTCGGCGGCCTGCTTCCCTCCCCTGCCGAATACGTTTCTGGCCGAGTTCTACGATTCCATCGGCGTCGATTGGAGCCAATTTCAGTACCAGAGATGGACCGGTCCACAACCTGAAGTTCCGCTCGAAACCGCACCGTATCCAGTCGGCGGCAAGACATCGGGATTCTTCTTCGGCGCGAAGTTCGGACATCCCGAGGGCTTGTGGCTAATCGATCCCTGGGGCAAGAGACTCGCAGGCGCTCCCATTTCTGAACAAGCCAAGCGCGAGCTGTTGAGTATGCGCGATGCCGATCGCAAACCGTTTTCCGAACATCGCTTTCAACCAAAACAGCACGGCGACGCGGCCTCGCGGCATCTGGACAGCATCACGCTCGAGCAGCATCTGATCGAGACTTACAGCCTGAGCGCCGAGACCATTCGAACATTCTTATCGCCGATCACAGGCGGCGGTTCGGGAATCGGTGCGGATGTGCTGTCCGGTTACGCCGATTACGCCGCCGACGTTTTGCTGCCCTGGCAGTACGAGAAGGGCGCGCAGATGTTCCCCGGCGGCAATACCGGCATGGCTCGCCAGATTCTGAAGAAGCTTATTCCGGATGCAATCCCGGGCGCGACAACCATGCAGGAGATCTGCCGCGGGCGGGTGCAGTTCAACGTGCTTGATCGCAAAGGCCAGCCCGCGCGTATCCGCACCGGCGCAACCGTTGTGTCCGTCAAGCATGACGGAGATCCGCAGCGCGCATCAGCCGTCGAAATTCTTTATGCGAAAGATGGGAAGCTCTACCGTGTTCGTGCGCGCAGCGTGATTATGGCGGGCGGAAGCTGGACGACTAAACACATCGTTCGCGACTTGCCCGCTGTTTGCCGCGACGCCTATGCGCAATTCCATCGCGCCCCGTGCCTGATGGCGAACGTCGCAGTTCGGAACTGGCGCTTTCTTTACGATATGGGTCTTACCGAATGCCAATGGTTCGAAGGAATCGGGAATTACCTCACTATGCGCAAGGTCGCGACGCTCGGAACGGACCCAACCACCATCAACCCCGACACTCCAACCGTATTGAATCTCAAAATTCTTTTCTCCTATCCAGGTCTCGACTTACAAGCTCAAACAGTTCGCGGGCGCACCGAGCTTCTATCCACATCCTTTCGCGAATATGAGCGCCGCATCCGCGAGCAATTCACGACGATGTTCGCGCGCTCCGGCTTCAACGCCAGCCGCGATATTGCCGGGATCATCCTGAACCGTTGGGGCCATGCATACTTGAGCCCTCAGCCCGGCTTCTTCTTTGGCACAAACGGCAAGCCCGGGCCCGGCGACATCCTCCGCCAGAATCCGTACGGCCGAATCGCGTTCGCAAACTCCGATCTGTCGGGAATAATGGACCACCGCATGTCGATCCTCGAAGCGCGGAGAGCGATCGGACAGGTGCTTGAGCGAACACTGAGATCGTAAACGGCTACAAGGGATTCGCCGCACGCGAGGCGGCGGATTCCACCATTTTGGTGCATAATGGTGCCATGAGGGCAACAAGCAAAACCGTGCGCCAGAGCATCAGCTTACCCGCTAATCTGGCGGCTCAGGTCCACGCACTCGCCAAAAGCCGACGGCTCAGCGCCAATCGCATACTTCTTGAGCTTGTCGAACACGGGATTCAAGCACAGAAACGGAAAAAGCAGGAATTCGTGGCTCTTGCGGAGCTCTTCCGAAGCACCGATGATCCCGAAGAAGTGAAGCGCCTGGGCGATCAGATGGGCCGGATGATTTTCGGCGGTTGATGCCGAAGCTCGAGATTTGGACTAACCTCCCACCCGGCATCCGCCAGCATTTAATCGAGCGAATGCACGACCGTTCCATCAGCATCGCCGACCTTAACGAGCTTCGCCTTTGGGTCGAGTCGGCGCCGGATGTTCCCGAAGGTGACTGGTACAAGGACTTTGGGTCATTCAAGATCTGCGGTCGAGGGCCTCTTCCGAAGACTTTCCTACTGCGCGGCCAAGCGGCCCGCGGAGAGCCCCTTTAAGTGCTCAATTCCTCATCTTCGCGATATGTACATCGAAGCCCGTCCCGGGCAGCAGCGACGTCAAGATGAACGCCTCGAAATAATCGCCCCGCAGTTCAGTATTGCGGTATAGGTTCGGCTCGCTCTCCGAGTTCTCTGTTCTGGCATTCAAATCGTCTAAGAACGACTGCGCGTTACTCACCGTCGGCGGGTTGTAAATCTTCGCAGGCACGTTCCGCCCCTCAACCGCCTCCGTCGCGTACGAGCGAACCAGTTTGGGCCAGTACGCCTCAAACAGCGCTGGACTTGCGAACACGTCGGCCCAAAGTATCTGACCATCGATCGCAACGACGGCTCCCACAGCATGCTGCGCGCGCAACTCACCGAGCAACTTCTCATAAGAACGCTCCACCGGCTGCGCCACGGAGTTCACCTGATCTTGCACGAACCTGTTTTGCATGGTAGCCGCGTACGAGGAGGTTTGCGCCAGCCCGCCCGCCACTGGGGCCGGAACTGCCGCCGCCACCGCCATCCTCGATTTCGCCACTTCATCCCAAACCTGGCCCTGATCCTTCTCAGCCATGGCTTTCAGCCGGACACTCGGCTGCGCCATCGAGAAGCCAAGCGCGCCAAAGTTGGCCGAGGCGCCCGTCCAGCGGTGTGGCTCCACGCAGAAGACGCCGAGATCTACCGGGCCGCTCTTCGCCGATATGATGCGGTCTGCGCCCACCACCCGGTCCTGCTTTCCACCCGTGACAATTTCGCCCGCGAGCAGCAGAAGCGGCCGCTCGGAATTGTTCGTCAGCGTAAGACGGTTGACTTCCGCACCTCCTCGGGCTGGAGGAAAATCCCGCGGCATTCTTCCATCCCGAGGCCGCGGACGAATCAGCCCAGTGCCGCTGCCTTCCTCCGCAACCACCACCTGCCCCGACCGAATCCCTTCATCGAGCGTCAAAAACATATGCGTGTCGTGAATGGATTTGGTTACCACTGGGAAAATCGTCAAATTGTTCTCGATGATGGGACTAATTACCGTATATGCGCCTGCCATCCCCTTCGGCTGGCTCGCCTGAATGCCGAGAACAATAGCCGCGCACGCCAGCACAGCTATCGCCGATCCTGTCTTTGTCATACAAATGGCTCCTCCGGGCTTGTTTGTAACTTCGTCTAACTTGCTATCCGTCTAAAGAACGCCAGGACAAACACTTCTTGCAACAAATTTTTGTTTGCGAGCTCGAGCTTGGGCTTACCGCAGAAGAGTTTGCTGAGATCTTGCGCGAGATCTGCAGCCGCTATCTCCCGCCCGATGCGACTCAGGCCGAGCGGGAACAGTTCTGTCGCAGCTTGCAGTTGGAAGACCTCGCGCTTGCCCGTGCTTGCGCTAAGGGCAACCAGACGGCATGGGATCGCTTCGTGACCCGATATAAGACCAAGCTGCACGATGCGGCGCTCGCGATTGTAAAAGAACGGTCCGGAGCTCGTGAGCTCGCAGATTCTCTCTACGGTGAGCTATTTGGCACTCGCCAAACGGCGGACGGCGATCGCGTTTCAAAGTTCGCCTCATACACCGGGCGCGGCTCGCTGGAAGGTTGGCTGCGCGCGTTGCTGGCGCAAGAGTATGTGAACCTGATTCGGCGCCAGCGCCGCATGGTTGTTTTCGATGATCGAGTTGAGAGCGCCGCCGCGGGTTCGCCGTATGCTCCGTATTCGACGGACGCTCGGATCCCGAAGGCAATCGATGCGGCGCTCGGTGAGCTCCCGGCGGAGGAACGTTTCATTCTCGCGGCCTACTATCTGGATAGCCGAACACTGGCGGATATAGGACGCATGATTGGCGCGCACGAATCGACAGTCAGCCGCAGGGTCGATAAAATCACGCGCGGCCTTCGCAAGCGGATCTTGCGTGCTCTTCGAGAACAAGGCATGAGCGGGCGTGAAGCGCAGGAAGCGATGGAATGCGATGTCCGTGATCTCAGCGTCGATGTTTGCTCGAAGTTAATGGAAGGGGATATTGGTGCAAGAAGCAGGAACTAAACCGTTCTATTGGATAGTTGGCAACGAGGGATGAGAAGTCGCAGATGAAACACGAACACCCGAATGCCAATCTGCTCGCGGCATTTGCGGAGAAGAGGTTGCTTGCCCATGAGCGCGAAGAGCTTCTCGCGCATTTGGCCGAATGCGCCGATTGCCGGGAAGTCCTCGCTCTCACTTCGGTGACCGACCAAGGAGTCCCCGCCAAGCGGTTATCTCCGGCCTGGCGATGGATGGCCGCAGCCGCCGCTGCATGCTTGATCCTGACCGGCGTCTGGGGATTGCGGCTAATGTCATTGCTGGCACCAAACAAAGCTATGCCTCCCGCGGCGATCACTTCCCCAAATGACATCGCGCTCAGCTCGGCTCCGGCCGACATAGTTCAACCTCAAATCGCTCCGGCGCCGAAGGCCGCAGCCCGGCCTGGGATCCGCAAGCATCCGAAGCCGTTACCAGTACCAAAAGAACAGCCAGTTGCGCGAGAGCTAGCGCCAAAGTACATCTCTGCGCCTATGGCAAGAGGTCTTGCGCTGACGGCGGCCCAAGGCTTCTTGCCTCGAACTCGCGTTCTCTGGAGCGTCGCTGCTCCCGTCGTGCAACGATCCTCGGACGGAGGAATCACCTGGCACCCAGTTTCCATCAGCGAGGGCGCAGAATTCCACGCGGTCGCGTCCGTCGGTTCAGAGGTCTGGGCTGGCGGTTCGCACGGTGTTTTGTTTCATTCCTCCGACGCGGGCGCTAGCTGGAAACAAGTTGCTGTGGGCGGCGGAGGTGAGGCATTGAACGGAACTATTGTTGCGATTCGTTTATCGGAAGCCTCCGAAGTAATCCTCGAAACAGATTCGGGCCAGCAATGGATCTCGCGCGATGGCGGAACATCCTGGCAGCGCCTATAAGTTGAAAGGGATCCGATGAGATTTGCAGCGGCATTGTCTCACTGAATTACTGGAAATAAATGTTTTCCATCATTGGAATGTTGATCGTGTTGGGCGCCATCGTTGGCGGTTTTCTCATGGAGAAGGGCAAGCTGCTTGTCCTGATGCAGCCGGCGGAGCTGGTCATCATCGGCGG
>Ga0335074_10004073_pt1 | contig 20117 bp, 11 predicted proteins | sample Lox_Sample_23_FD_206715 | JGI IMG/M metagenome (GOLD analysis project Ga0335074, IMG submission 206715) | Soil microbial communities from Loxahatchee National Wildlife Refuge, Florida, United States - Lox_Sample_2.3 | ecosystem: Environmental > Terrestrial > Soil > Wetlands | place: USA... | reverse complement strand
CCAGGTGAATTTTGCGGCCGGCTACGAACTGCTGAAACACGCCGTCGAGCTGGACCCGAAAATGAGGCAAGCTTCCATTCAGTTTGGCGACCTGGGCTGGTTCATCTACAAAGGGCAAAGGACCCCTGCGCCCGTCATCTACAACGATCTTTCACGGGTATCGCAGCGGCTGCTGGCGGCAAATCCGAAGGATTTCGACGGCCTGCGTTTTAAGGCCTACATCGCCATCGCGGATAAGCGGGTGGACGATGCGCTCGTTCTGCTCCGAGCCGCCAACTCCCTACAGCCTCTCCACCCCGAAGTGATCACGCCAACCGCGGAGTTGTTGGTGGAGGAAGGACAGCCGGCGGAAGCCGAGAAGCTGCTGAGACAGCTGATCGCGCACCAGCCAACGTATATTCCGGGCTATGACCTGCTCTACGAACTTTGCATGGGTCAGAAACGAGTCCAGGACGCCGAAGCGGTATTGCGCCTTCGAGTAGAAAAGAACGCGAAGGATTCTTTTGCCTACATTCGCCTGGCGGATTTTTATGCCAGCCAGCAGAACACGCCCGCGGTGAATGCGACTCTGCAGCGTCTGCGGGATGCGCGGGGTTCCATACGAGGAGTTCGCGGGAGCATAGGGGACTTCTACAGTGCCCACAAGTTATACGACGAAGCTGTCCGTGAGTACCAGCAGGGCATTCAGGAGGAGCCTAAGAACGAAATCGCATACCGCAAGAAGATGGAGCGCGCGCTGGTGGATGAGGGAAGAACCGAGGAAGCAGCGGCGGAAGTCGAGAAGATTCTGAAACGCGACCCCAAGGACGCCGAGGCTCTGCTTTTGAAAGCGAACTTCGACGTGAAAACCGGCCAGAAGCAGAAGATCTCAGACGCGGTGAATATCTACCGGGATCTCTCGACGGAGCGGCCCAACGACTCCAGCATTCGATTCTATTATGCGCGTGCTTTGCTCGCCGAAGGCGATCCGCATGCAGCCCGCGCGCAACTCACGGCAGCGATTCAAAAGCGTCCAACCAGCATCGAGCCTAAATTGGCCTTGGCGGATTTGGCGCTCCAGGAGGGCAAGGATGCCGAAGCGCTAAAGCTCGCCACTGAGGTTCTGGCGCAAGATCCGGGCAATCACCGGGCTACGCTGTTGCACGCGACCGCCGAGGAGGGCACGGGCCAAGCTTTGAACGCGCGTTCCGAGCTGAATCAGGTGCTGCGGGCCCAGCCGGCGAACGAGGACGCACAACTTCAATTGGCGTTACTCGATGTCGTCGACAAACACTACGAAGCGGCTTCCAGCGTCTTCACGAAGTATTATCAGGTCGGTCAGAAAGACCTCAGGCCGCTGGAAGGCTTAGTGCGCTGCGATGTCAATCAAGGGCAATACGACAAGGCTCTGGCGCTCCTCAATGAGGAGGTCAAAAGATCGCCCCGCTCCGTGCCCGTTCGGTTAATGCTCGCTACCACGGCCGCACGAGCCCGCAAGCCCGAGGTTGCGCTAGGGCAATATAAGGCTCTGGCTGCTCAAGGTCAGGATTCCAGCTCCGTCGAGCTTCAGTGGGCCGAGGTGCTGGAAATCTCAGGGAACGCTCCCGGCGCCATCGAGCATTACCGCAAAGCGGTTAGTTTGGATCCGAAGAACTCCGCTGCCGCGACTCTGTTGGGACGCATTTTGGAGCGAACCGGTCACGAGCCCGAGGCAATTGCAAGTTACCGCGCCGCGGTAAAGGCCGATCCGAACAACGCCCTGGCACTGAACAATCTTGCTTACGCGCTCGCGCAGGCCGGTCAGGACCTGGATGAAGCTTTACGAATGGCTTTAAGCGCTCAAAGGCTGAGTGGGGATGACTCGGATGTCGCTGATACCGTGGGATGGATCTATTTGAAGAAAGGACTCGCCACCAGCGCGCTGCAGGTCTTTCAGAATAATGTTCGAAAGTATCCCAAAAGCTCCAGCTTCCACTACCACCTGGCCGCGGCGCTCCTGGCCAACGGTGATAGGATCAAGGCCAAACAGGAGCTGCAGAAGGCTTTGGACAACAATCCCTCTACGGCGGAAGAGCCGAGTATCCGCCAGTTGCTGGCCAAGATCGGCTAAGATCTCTGTCGCAAAAAACGGATACACAGCAACTTTTCCGGGAATAATATGGTTCGCTGACAGAAGGTGCTAGGCTGAGGGACATGCCAACCCAACCGCCTGAAACTGATCTTACTGAATTAGCCGAGATCCTGATTGAACTAACGGCTCGGCATGCTGCAATTTTGAAAATGATTCGCTCCCAAGGTCTTGTGTCGACCCACAAGATGGAGGAATTTCAGCAGGCCGCTTCTCAGCGGATTCGCAATCTTCCTGTGGTTCAAGAGGTTCTTTCCAAAAGGTGTCTGCCTCCTCCTGGATCGCTTGCCACAGCTTTAACAGGCTTCCCTTGGGACGCTTAGTTTCATCCACGCGCAATTCTCTTGTAGACTAGAATTGCGTGCGAAGATATTAGGCGCTTTTGCGTAGCTTAAAGCCGCGCGATGTGCAACACCGCAAAGCCCAATCCGCTAGGGACGGGTGAGGTGTATCCTCGAAGCCAGCGTAACACGGTCTTGCCGGAGAGGATAACCGCGTGCGGCCACCGATCTATTCAGCCTGCCCCGATTAGATTTAAGTGAAGAGCCTCTTCTAGCGATGACGACCTACAATGTGGTCTTTGATGAGAGCGGAAAACACAACGATTCAGAGTTTGTGATCTTTGCGGGCTTCTTCGCCACGTCCGATCAATGGACGGAGTTCGGGAAAAAATGGCATACGTTACTCCGCAAAGAGGGGCTTACGTGGCTGCACACGGTAGACGCCGTTCAGACGAAGGACGACTATGCCAAATTTAGAGAACGAATTGGGGATCGCGACGCGCTCCTGTTGTCACTTGCTGATTTAATCTGCGAGTACGCCATGGAAGGAACTATCAACCGAGTCTCCATGGAGGAATTCAAAACACTAGACCGGGGCATTTACCAGCGCTACAAGGACCCCTTCTTCTACGCCTTCGAAGGAGGCATCGAGGCGCTCGCCAAATCCCCAACCCTTGATCCCAATGACCGATTCAACCTGATTTGCGATGACTCGGAAGAGTATTCCAGCGAATGCCTAAAGGCATACCGCAGATTGTGCAAACTGAACCCTGAGATCGCTAAGAAATTCGGGATGATCTGTTTCGGAAACGACAAAATGTATTCACCGCTCCAAGCGGCAGATATGCTGGCTTATTGCTTCCGAAGAGTTTCTAGCGGCATAACGGACGATATCTCCGCAAAGGTCCTAGCACGCTTCTTGCGGGTATTCAGCGATCACTCGCACGGACCGTTGAACGCGATTCCGTGACGGCGGATAGGCTAGTTTGTAAGATTTTTCAAAAGACCTGAGATCATTTTTTGAACCGTCGCTTCATCAGCGCCTGAGGCACGGAGTGAGATCACCTCCAAAGCCGATGCGATGGTAATGGGCCCATTTTCTGGAGCCTGATAAAAACGGTCTAAGGACGCTGCGATTTCATCAAGCGTCATGGTTGTCGGGAACAATCGTTTCTTGAGCCGTTCGACTAGCTCTCCCTGAGCAGCACTTGCGGGTTGACCCTCAGCCAGGGTGCTTATCGCACCGTACACGACTCCATTTAGATATCCTGCAAGAAACCCACTTTTTCCGGCACCCGTATTGATAGTTCTCCAAAGCCGTCCGTTCAGCAATCCGTTTGTAGAAGTCTGACTCCACCCACAAATGGAGAGCGCCATCACTAGCAGCAATGTTTTCATGGTTGCCAATTTTACCGTATCCACGCGATGATGTTAGACATGAGGGCCAAGCCGCAGTATGTGGAAGGTCCAGAAGCGTGGATGCGCTTCCAAACCGCCATGAAGAAAGTGATCGCGGTCCCCCACGGGGAAATCCAGCGCCGCATCGAAGAGCATCGCAAACAAGCCACAAAGAATCCGAACAGACGAGGACCGAAGACCAAATCCAGATGATCTAACCCTTTAGTGTCCTCACCTTCGTGATGCACTTCGTAGGAATTGTCCCGTCAGTCAAGGATATTATTGCCGCTTTTCACGCTAGCGTGTGCCGGATCTGCGAGCTGGCCCAGATTCCAAGGCCTACATCGCCCCCGGCGCCTCGGACATCAGAGTCAGCGGGCCGGTAGAAAGGCTCGCCAGTGGTCCGGGCATGGGTTGACGTGCAGGATCAGGAGATGCGGTACCCGATAACAAGTCCTATGGGGACCGCTGAACGGCGCTCCGGTCGCATCCCTTGCGTTGCCGTACCCTCCTGCGATCGTGCGTCCTATGGGAGCCATGGGGTCGCCTTGGGCAAGGTGCAGCCGTGTTTCGAGCACGGCAGTCGGCGCAAGCTGGAGCGCCAGCGGATGACGTTCCAGATAGCGGCACGGGTTCCACGGGTCGATCAGGCGGGCTAGAACGCCCGGAATATACCGCGCCAGACGCAGAAAACCCCGGCCAACGGCTTCAAAGCCATTGACCAGGGCGTGTTTGCTTTAGGTTGAAAGCTGGTTTAAGCCTAGGCCTTGCGGAGCTTCCGAGCCGAGGCAACGATACCGAAACCTGCCAGGAACAACAGACCCAGGGTAGAGGGTTCCGGAGTCGCGACAACGCTGTCAGTGAAGGTGCTGAGCGATATGGGGTTACCAGTTCCGACGTCTTTGATGATCCAGATGTTTTGCTCGGGACCGAAACTCGCGGAATAGGTGAGGCCGCCCGTGTTGTTGGCGACAGCCAGTACGTCGAGGCACTGACCCCCAGTCAGAGCCGGATCCGCGCCGCAAACCGTTTCCGTGATGGACGCCGGAGTAGCCGGAGGAGTGCCATCAGGCTGCGTGAAACTGCTGTCAACGGCTGTGATGTTGTCCGACGTGCTCGACACTTCGTAGGTCATCAAAATGTCGACCGTCGGCGGTGGGCCAGCAGCGAACTGGAAGTTCAGGTCGTAGTCGTCGCCATAAATGCCCGTGAACGGAGTCACGATAGAAAGGGTGCTGGGCGGCGTTGACGGGCTAAACGTCAGCTGTTCCCAGCTAAATGTCAAACTTCCCAGCGAGCAGGTTGTTGAGCTGGTAACGGTCAAATCCCCCGAAGGCGGGTCCGTGCAAGAAGTTGTTGCGTTGGCGGCCCCTACCGTAAGAGCTAGGGCACTGACCGCAAAAATGAAATGTTTTGCAAACTTGTGAGTCACTCACACCTCCTTAAATATCCGATAAAAAGGTCTCAGTTGAAACCTTCACTATCTTAGGGCGTATACCCGAGCGATTGCAAGACCCGTCACTTCGGAATTGTACTAGTACGATCCACCAGGTACCCCCTTGAGTCCGAACAGCTTACAGACGCCGCAGAGGGTGTAACAATGTGCTCCTGTAACTGGCTTAACACTAGGTGCCTGCTAGAAGCTGGCCTGTATCGCGGCTGAGGTCCCTACGCTGTTGGTCATAGTGGCTGAGACGGATGCGATCGCATTCAGCAGCGTTTGGTTCGCCTTGAGGCTGCCGGTAAGCGTGTAGGTCTCGTTCACTTGAAACAAGCCTCCAAACGCCTGGGAAGCCGTGCTTTGGAACCAAAGGTTCGCGACACCGGTCAAAGGGGTGGTCAACTGTGTGGTCGTGAGCTTGAAACCCGAAGCAGGCGTGAGGGTTACGCTGAGCGAGGTCAGGTCCCGGGTGGTGGAATAGCCGACGATTGCAAGAGTAAAGCTGGCGTCCGTCGGTGACGAGACTACGTTCGTTACGGCAACGCTTTCGAGGAAAGGTGCTGACGAAGGGATGGTGAATTCCAAGGTGGATGGGGAGGTCGGGGTGAGGTCTATTCCGCTGGCCGTGGCAAATGTGGGCGTTAATATGATCGTTTCGGCCACGGTGCCCGTCTGGAGGAAAATCTGTGATCCCTGGCCGGCGAAATTAGCACTGGTACTGCCTGCGGGGATGGTAAAATCCACGGTCCGGTTGCCGGTGGAGCTGCCAACTTCAAACTGGGCGGCCGGGTCGGTTCCAAAATTCCCCGACGTGGTGATGGTCAGTACCCCTTCTAAATCCACGGGATAGGTGCTGGCCAGCGACAGAGTCACGGGTTCCTGGGACGCCGGCTGGACGTCCCCGCTTGGACCCGAAATAGTATAAGAAGGCAGATTCGGCGGCGCCGTTCCCGCCCCGACCAGTTGTATGGTGGTGCTGTTAATCAGGAGCGTCCCAGTTACGGGGCCCGTGGCAGTCGGGGTGAAAGTAATCGGAAAAGTTGTGGACTGGCCTGGGGTTAACGTGGTTGGGGCAAATGAGGGGACAGAAAACGGGCTCGTGGTGCTCACCAGCGAGACAGTCACGTTCGAAGTGCCTGTATTGGTGGCCGTGAAGTTCTCCGTCTCCGATTTGCTGACTGCTATGTTCGGAAAGACCACCGTGCCACCGCTTGGAACAGGCACCGTGGCTCCATTGGAAACATAAGAATAGGATAATGGCGCCAGACCCGTGCCTGAGAGCGTGAACGTGTCGTTGCCGACCAGAAGCGTACCGGTCTGGACGCCGACCTGAACCGGTGTAAAGGTAACGGAGAAGTTTTCACTGCCGCCAGGCGTGAGCGTGGGTGGCGTGGTGGGCTGGCCGCTGACCGCGAATGGCGGAAAGGGGCCGGCGTTAATCGAATTGATTACGCCGTTGGCATTTCCGGTGTTCTTCACCTGCACGATGACGCTGCTGCTGGCCGTGGTGGTTGTCGCGGTGGTGGGCACCGTGACGGGCGGCAGGGTAATGGTGCCACCGGCTTTCACGGTGGTTGTCGTGGTCCCGGAAACAACCGTGTAGGTGAACGTAGAGGTTGCGCCGCTGCCCGCGAGGTTGATAACGTCCGTTGTTCCATCGCTAAAACTGACGGTGAATTGCGCGGTGTCCTTCTCCACGGCGGTGGGGGTGTACTGGATACCGATGGGCAGTGCCATGTCGGCCGCTATCGTATAGGGAATCGCAGCGCTGGCGGGAGGCACACCTTCCAGTTGAAAGGGACTGGTAGAGGCCGGCAGAGTGATCCCCGTGACTTCGGCCGGGCCGCTCCCGGTGTTCCGAACGTCGAGCGTCGCAGTCGCCGTGGTGTTGAGCGCCGTGGGCGGGAATTGAATGGTGCCGCCCGAGGAGATCGACAGGAAATTGTTATTGGGGGCTAGTGCGTAGACCAGCGAAACGGCGGGCGAGGTGGCCTGCGCCACAATAATGATTGCGTTGGAAATCGTGCCTTCCCCGCTGATGGTTTCGGTGTAGGGTACCTCTATTTGGGCGGTGGCTTCACTGGCGTTGGTAGGAGTATAGGTGACCTTAAAAGTGACGCTCCCACCCGGAGTAAGCACAACGGGCGCGGTGGCATTGACGAACACGGCCGAGAATCCGACGGCCCCTTGCACGATCGGCGCCGACAATGTCGCCATCGTGCTCCCGGTGTAGGTGGCTATGACGGTGAGTGAGCCGGCCCCGCTGATGGGGACCTGGTCGTTGTTGGTGTCCACTACCTCCGTCAGGCCATTTGCCGTGATGGTCAAATTAAAGTCGAATGGTATGGTTTGGGCCGAAACCAGACCAGCGCTGAGCAACGTAAGAATTGACCCAGCGAAAAACGCGCGCCAATTCCAATTCACTAGCGGGTCCTCCCAGCCATGGAAGCGATTCTATGAGCCGGCGGGCGTGTTTGGATGGCAGGAACGAAATAGGCCGCAGGCTGGGGCGTGCTCGAAAGCACCCAGAGCGGTTTCACGGCTTCAAAACGCGGCGCGAGCACGAAGCTGTTGTTGCCCAGGGGATCGATGCGGGTGGGCTCAAAGTTGAGGGCCAGATCCGCGATGGTCTGCTGGCTGGCCACATCGAGAACTCGCAAAATACGATCGGTTCCGCCGGCCACGTAGAGCACGGAGCGATTTTGCGAATCCTGGAGCGACCGAATCGCCACTGGATTTTGTATTCCCGCGAGCGGCAGGGTCTGAATCGCGTGGCTGCCAAGCGTGATAGCTGTTATCTGAAGCGTGGCCGCATCCAAAGCATAAAGAGTCTGCCCATCGCTCGAGAACGATAACGATACCGGGCTCGCCATCGCAGCCAGCAGCGACACCCAGCCGCCGGATGCTTCATAAACTCCGCCTTTGTCTCCACTGAGACCGATCACTACTTGCTTGCCCGACACATCCGCGGAAACGGCGCTGATCGAACCGCCCAACGAGGAGAGGTCGACGAGCGTACCGGCTACTGGTGCGCCCGGAAAACCTGCAATGGTCTGAAACCAGTTCCCCGCCCGGGAATATACGACCGCTAGCGAAGCATCCGTGGACCAGGCGATTCCATCCGGATACCTGGTAACGCCTTGGATCGCGGCAGTAGAGATCGTCTTGGCGCCCAACCCGGATATCAGCAGACACTTTCCACTTTCAAAAACGATGCCGTAAGTCTGGCCCGGAGCGACGGAGGCAATGTCCAGATTGTCCACCAGCGCGGGGCCGAAAGTCGCTGTGCCCGGGACACCAATCACCGCGCGAATGCTGCGCGTAGGCTGGTCGAAGGTAAAAGCCTCCAGAGGACCGCTCAACGTGGTCTGCTGCGCTGGGAGGCGATTGGCGGAGAGTCCGATGACAACAAAGCAGAGAAAGCCGGCTCGCATAAACTAGGGGCTCGTGACTGTGGGAGGCCCCGTGGAGACTCCAACCGTGGTACCCGATTTTCCACCGCGAGTACCAAAGTAGACACCCAGTCCGACCGCCAGCGCAGCCCCTCCGATCACGGCAATCTTGAACCATCCATGGGACCACAAACTTTCGCCGCTCTTGGTCTTCCGAGCTTCATTCACGATACGGTTGACGTTGGTCATGGAGACCGTGGCCTCACCGACCTGATTGCCGTAGGTGGCGTTCACATGCACCTGGAACGTTCCCACTCCGCTTGCCATCCAGTTGACGGCCGCCGCTTGACCGCTCCCATTGGTCCTGACGGTGACGGAAGTTTTGCCGTCCAGAAAGGTTGCGTTGGGCGGATCGAGGGGAAACCGGAATACGACTTGGGCCCCTTCCATGGCGCGCTCGTCTTGATCCACCACCTGTACCACCAGGGGAGCCATCACCCTGCGTTCCAGATCGTTCATCTCGCCGCTGCCGGCCAGAACACGAATCTTCAGATTCTGTTCGACAGGAAGGTTTCCCGCGAGCGGGACAACGGCGGGAGTTGGGGGCGCGGGCGGTTGTGGCGGTGGATTGCCGGCTGGTGGGGCGGCGGGAGCTTGCGCTGGCGCCGCAGCCTGTTCGGCGGCCTGGAGCTGGGAAACCACAAGGAGTACCGCTAGCGCTTGCGGCATCCAGCGACGCCTCAGCCTTCTGCTTAGAGGGTTGGGCATGAATCAGTAGTTAGTTTATCATTCCAGGCGCCGTTCTACTATTATTGGACAACCAAAAACAGAATGTAGGGTAGGATCGGAAGCGCCACAGCTTGAAGGGTTGTCCAGAACTGGCGCGTGTAGCTGCGGGGAATGTACACGATGTCGCCCGGGTAGAGCGGTACGTCCAGGCCTTTGCCGTTGAACAATTCGGCCACATCCACTTCAATGACCGCGCGGCGGCTGGTGCCTTCCACGGGCCGCAGGATCCGGACCTTGCCTTTCTTCGCATCCCTGGTGAAGCCTCCGGCTTCCGCGATTACCTGGGCGATCGGAATAGACTCTCGTTCTCCGAGCTCTTGACTTCCCACTCTGGTAACTTCGCCGTTCACGTATACCCTTTCGGCGCGGTCGACCGAGATCTGGTCATACGGCTGAAGCAGGATGTTCTCTTCGGGGTTCACACTTTGGCGAAGATTGCCCATGTTGATCTCCACCGTACTGACTTTTTTCTGCGGGTCGTAGATCGCGCCGGGCAGCGGGATCATACCGTATTCGCCTTGCCGGGTGATCCTGATGTACCGGTTGGCGTTGGGCAGTAAACCCCCGGCCGAAGCAATCATTTCAATCAGGGTGCGGTTGCCCTGCAGCGTGTACACTCCCGGCCTGGCGAACAGGCCCACGAAAAAGATCGGCTCGCTGTGGAGTTGCGTGGTGGTGATAAAAACCTGAGGATCGCGAATGTACTCGCGCAGACGTTTCACCAGATCCGCTTCCAGTTCCTGAACCGTCATGCCGGCGGCGTGGACGTGTCCCACCAAGGGTAAGTTGATGTTGCCATCGCCATCGATGCGGAACGGCCGGTTATCGATTTCTTCGGCTTCGGGGGCCCGAATTGTAATCTGATCGTTCGGGGCCAAAACGTAGTTCGGACGAATCATGTCGGGCGGAAGCTGTTGAACCGGTTGCTGCCCGTTCTGCGCCGGGTTAGGCGTGGCGCCTTGCGATTGCGGGTTGTCCGTCTGCGCCGGCTGGGCCTGTTGACCCCATGCCGTCAAGCTCGACGACAAGGTCAATGACGCGGTGAGGAACACCAGAGCAGTGAACTGGTTCCGGATCCCGGGCATACTTACCTTACTTTACCAGGATTCAACCCAATTGATCCCGAAAATTGGGAGGCGATCCGTAGTCTCTTTTGAGGTGTAGTACTTGTTACAATCTTCATGGCTTATCCCCACCCGACCGCATCCTGGCAAAGGGAACGGAGGAGTTTTTGTCGTTCGAGAACCATAAGCTTTCTTTCGGCTTTTCCGCGGCAAATCTTGCGCTCGTTGGCTTCCTGGCCTGCTCAGCGACGGCTTTGGGGGGCGGCCCGCGCGAAGACTTCCTCAGGCTGATCGACCGGCCTCGCGTGCCCTTGGCGCCAGAAGTTATGAAACTCGCCGATTGGAATGGCCACGCGCAATTGCATTTCAGTTTTGCGGCCGACGGTCGGGAGCGCGTTCCAGGCATCTTGCTTCAGCCGAAATCGCTCGCCGATGCCCCGTCGCGGCGGGCGCCCGTGGTAATTTGCCTGCACGGAACCGGAGGCAACAAGGAACAGTGTCTCCCTCTACTCGGAGAACTGGCGTCCCAAGGCATCCTCGGCGTGGCGATCGACGGGCTGTACCACGGCGAACGCGCCCGGCTAGGCTCCTACGACGACGCGATCCTGCGCGCCTATCGGACCGGCCAGGGGCATCCATTCCTCTATGACTCGGTTTGGGACGTAATGCGGCTGATCGATTACCTAGACACCCGCCCGGATGTCGATGCTTCCCGCATTGGCCTGATTGGGTTCTCCAAGGGCGGGATGGAGGCGTATCTGGCCGCGGCAGTCGACACTAGAATTCAAGTGGTGGTGCCGGCGCTGGGCGTGCAAAGTTTCCGCTGGGCGCTCGAGCACGGGGGGTGGTCCGCCCGGACGGACTCGTTCAAACCGGCGGTGAAAGGCGCGGCCCAGGAGGCCGGCGTGTGGTTCGTCACGGCCAGCTTCGTCCGCCAGTTCTACGACCGGGTGGCCCCTGGAATTTATTCCGAATTCGACGGACCTTCCATGCTGCCGCTGATCGCACCGCGCCCTCTCCTGGTGATCAACGGAGCGCTGGATTCGAAAACGCCTCGCGGCGGCTTGATGGAATGCATCGACGCGGCGAAAAAGGCATACGCGGCCGCCGGGGCGTCCGGCAAAGTTCGATTCATCATTGAGGAAAACGTTGGGCATGAGGTGACCGCGGAAGCAGAGAGAACTGCGATCGAATGGCTGGCGCGCTGGCTCGACCCGCCCGGCGCGTCAGAAGGTGACCTTTTCAAGCCATCGGCCCGGATCGATCATAATGGGCGCCATCCGAAAAAAAATGGCGAGCAATAGGGTGACCGAGCCGAGAACAAGAAAGAGCGCCAAGGAAAAAATTGCCCGGGACCATGCCATCCCGAGCCAGCTGCGGAATGCCGCCCAGGCCGCAACGAGCCAAACCAAGGTCACAACTCCACGCAAAGCGGCCATGGACACCATCCATGCGAGGCCGGGCGTGCGGGTCACCCCGCCCCACGCCTGATCGGATTCCAGAAGAGCCCGGAGCGCGTAGGTGTCCTCCGATCCAAGCAGCGCTTTGACCTTTTGTGTATCGCGGGAGGACGCACCGGGCGCAACGATTTGAGCGAACAGCCCTGGCCGCGAGAGCTTGAGAGCACCCGCGTCGATGGCCGACAGGAACGAAAAAATCAGAAGCCAGGCGCCGAAGACATAGGCAAAAACCGCTGTAAAGCCGGCAAATCCAGGGTGCGCTCCGGCGACTCGCCAGGAGACCCACGCGAGAAAGGCGCAAAAAACCAACGCAGCCGCTTTCACAACCGCGTTATTCAGCGCCAAGCGCCAGGAAAACGGGGACTCCTCCATGGCCGCAATGACGCTGGCAATCAGCAGCGAGGCAACCGCGACCCCAACAGCGTGAGCGCGGCCGCGGTTCAAAACTGTTTGAAGATTTAGCGCGCCGCCGGCTCCTCGAGTACCGGTTCTTCCACCTTAGCCGATCCGTTGCGGGCCGGGTGCAGCTGGGCGCCGTTGGCATGGGCGCCGTTGCGGTTCGCCTTGGAACCGTTGGCAATCTGCTCAAACGCGGGCCTGATCTTGGCCGCCAGTGTTTCGACGTAGGGATACCTGAACATGCCATCATGGCCGCCGGCCACACAATGCACGACGGACTGGCCTACCAGTGGCTGGCCCCATTGCCGGGCCATCTGCCAATGCTGGCCGGACGGAGTTTCGGCGGCTTGTATCATGAGCACACGGCCGGAGTAGGCCGGCGGTTCATAGTGGGTTGCCGCGTAGAACAGAATGGGATCGATATCCAGCATTCGCAGGTCTTCGTCTTGCAGACCCATTTCGAATGCCTCCCGTTCGCGGCTGCGCCGCAGTTTGAGGCGAGCAATATTGAGACGCTCCTTGGTGTAACGCAACATCTCCGCGGGGTTCGACTTGGCTATGTTCGAGAGGTGGAAAAGCCACTTCTGCGCCCGCATTTCCGTCCTGGCCAACCCTTTGAGACCCCGGCCGTAGGCCACGTTCGGGGAGTCAATCAGCGTGAGAAGTTCTACCTCTTGTCCCTGAGCGATCAATTGGCGGGCCGCTTCGTAGGCCAACACTCCATACAGACACCAGCCGCCGATGGAATAGGGGCCCTCCGGCTGGTATTCTCGAATGGCCTCCACAACATACTTTCCGAGGTCCTCCAGCCGGCAGGGATCCGGTAGATTGATCTTCTTGAGCTGGGTGAGGTCGACGCCGCAGAACGGCTGATCGGGCCCCAGAAGACGCGCAAGAGGCAGGAATAGGGGGCTCGCGCCCAGGCAGATGAAGGGCGCCCGCGTTCCTTGCGGCTTCAGCGGGATTACGCGGCAGACAGTGGTGACGGTTTGCTTTCCGCCCAGCACGACCGCCAAAGCTTCAATGGTGGGCGATTCGAGCACCGTAGCCACCGGCAGTCTTTGCCCGAACTCTTTCTGAATTTGCGAGATCAGCCGGATGAGCAACAGCGAGTGGCCGCCCAAATCGAAGAAATTATCGCGCACGCCGACGTCGGTAATATGCAGAGCATCGCGCCAGATGGACGCCAGCTTTTCTTCCACCGGGGTGCGCGGCGGAATCACGGAGCGCTGCTGGGGAACCATATCGGGATGCGGCAGCAGCTTGCGGTCTATTTTTCCATTGGGCGTTCGCGGGAAGGCGTCCAGCGGCACGAAAGTTCCGGGGACCATGAAAGACGGCAGTTGCGATTCCAGGAACTTACGCAGCTCCATGGGCTGGGGGGCCGCGGCGCCGCGCTTGACGACGTAGGCCACCAGGGCGCTGCCCTCGCCGGCGTGGTCGACGGTGGTGACGATAGCCTCGAGCACGGTGGGGTGCTGGGCGAGAGCCGCTTCGATTTCTCCCATTTCGATGCGATGGCCCCGGATCTTTACTTGATGATCGACGCGGCCGAGGAAGTAGAGGCGTCCGTCGGGCAAATACTTCACCAGGTCGCCGGTTCGATAGGCGCGCTCTCCGGCAAAATCGAGATGCACGAATCTGTCGGCGGTGAGCTCGGGGCGCTCCAGATAACCGGGCACCACGCCTTCGCCGCCGATATATAGTTCGCCCGCCACCCCGACCGGGACCTGTTGGCGGGTGGAGTCCAACACATACACGGAAGTGTTGGCGATCGGCCGTCCGATGGTGATGTCCTTGACAGCGGGAGGAAGCTTCTCCATGGTGGACCAGATGGTGGTTTCGGTTGGTCCGTACATGTTGTAGATCTCGCCCACGCCGGCTTGCTGCAGCTCGGCGGCGAGCGAGGGCGGGAGCGCTTCTCCGCCCACCAGGAATTTGCGGAGGGAGGCCAGCGCCTGCCGGCCCATGGCATCGCCCAACAGCAGCCGCGCGAGCGAAGGCGTGCACTGCATGTGCGTGACGTGATGCCGCAAGATCTGCTCGGGAATCGAATAGCCCATGGGGGCCGCGGGGCGATTGGCGCGCGAGGCCAGTTCGCGCAAATTGTCGAGATTGGCCAGCACGGTTTCGCCGGCAATGCCGAAATCCACCAGGCACGCCACTTCGTCCACACCGAGGTCTTTCAGTTTTTGCAGAGTCGCCATGCAACTGTCGACGGTGCCGAACAGACCGCTGGTGGCAAAATAGCGCGTGAACGCGTGGTCGATCAGCGCTTCCAGATCCTCCTGGCTCAGAGTGGTGGACGACAAGTCGTCGCCCAATCCTTTGACCACCTGCTTCATCAGGTCCACCGAACTCTTCAGGTAATTGCAGAAGGGCGTGCGGACCAGCTCCTGCACTTCTTCCTCGGTGTTGCCGACGAAAGTGTGCAGCATCAGGGTGACGTGTCCCCGGCCCGATGGATTGGACTTGCGGTACGCTTCGCGGTAGAGCTGGATCTTGGAAGCCAGGTCGTCGAAGCTCTGCCCGAGCAGGTGCGTCAGCAGATTGGCCCCGCTTTCACCGGCGTCTTGAAATGTCTTGGGGTGGCCGCCGGAAGTGATCCAAAACGGCAGCTCCGGCTGGATGGGCCGGGGGAAGATGGAAACGCTGACTTCCTTTCCGGATCCATTCTTGCGTTGAACCGATTCGCCGCGCCACAGAGAACGGATCACCTGCAGATCGCGCATCATGATGTTCTTGCGGTCGGCGTAGTTGTCGGGCTGGAACACGAAGTCGCGATCGTGCCAACCGGAGGCCACTGAGATTCCCACGCGCCCGTTCGACAGATTGTCCACCAGGGCCCACTCCTCGGCAACGCGGATGGGATCGTGCAGAGGGACCACCACGCTGCCCGCCCGGATCTTCACGTTTTGCGTGATGGTGGCGAGGGCGGCGCTGGTCACGGCCGGGTTGGGGAACAGGCCGCCGAAAGCGTGAAAGTGCCGTTCGGGCGTCCAGATGGCGCTGAATTTATTTTTGTCCGCGAATTTCGCGCCTTCGATCAGAAGCTTGTACTTCTCCGCCCCGGCGCTCTCGTCGCTTGCAAAATAGAAGAGGCTGAACTCCAGGCCTTGGGCGCCGCCGGCGAAAGCTTCCGGATTGGCGGGAAGAAATTGATTGTCCTCCTGCAGCACGACGCGATAGCCGCGCGCCAGGGTCCAAAACAATTCCAGAACGGAAATATCGAACGAGATGCTGGTAACGGCGAGCCACACGCCGGGATTGGATTCACCAAACTTCTGATCCATTCCGGTGAAGAAGTTCACCACGTTGCGGTGATCGACTACCACGCCTTTGGGCTTGCCTGTAGATCCGGAAGTGTAGATGACATAGGCCGGGCTCTCGCTCGTCATCGGAACGCGCGGACGCGCCTGGCTGCACCGTTCGAGCGCGTCATACTCGGCGTCGGAATCGATGGCCAGCACCACGCGTGCAAAACCTTGCACCTGCGGACGAAGCTTTTCCTGGGTAAGAACAATCGACGCGTGGGCGTCGGAGAGCACATACTTCATGCGCTCGGGAGGATAGGTCGGATCGAGCGGAACATAAGCGCCGCCGGCCTTGAGAGTGGCCAGCAGCGCGACCATCAGTTCCAGGCTGCGTTCCATCGAGACCGCTACGCGATCGCCCGGCTTTAGGCCCTTCGACAGGAGCAGGTGTGCCAGTTGATTGGCACGGTTATCCAATTCCAGATAGCTGAGACGCTGATTGCGAAAGACCAGCGCGGCGGCGCCCGGCGTGGAGTCTACTTGCTCCTCGATCAGGTCGTGGACGGTCTTAGTGCGGGGATAATCCACCTGAGTCTGGTTCCACTGCCGCAGTTGCTCGCGCTCGGCGGCGGTCAGCATCGGCAAGCTCGCCAGCGTACCGTCCAGGCCGCGCGACATGGCCTCCAAGATGGCCCGCATATGCCCCATCATGCGCTGGACAGAGGCGGTGTTGTAGCTATAGCGGTCATAAGCCAGGCGCAGGATCAGATTCTTTTCGGCGTATCCGTACAAGGTGAGCGGATAATTGGTGCGCTCGCGCAGGCGGACATCGCGTTGAGCCCAATTGCCGCCCTGGGCCTGCATCCTCTGGCTGATTTCGTAGTTGTCGAACACCAGGATGCTCTCAAACAGCTGCGCTCCATGCGGAATCTCGCTCCAGGATTGAATGGAAGCGAGCGGCGTGTGTTCGTACTCGCGAATCTCCACCTGCGAACTGCGAATTCCCTTGAGCCATGCCGCGATCGGCTCGTTGCCTTCCACGCGCACGCGCACCGGGAGCGTGTTGATGAAAGTGCCGACCATATCGGCCGTGTCGGATGCAAAATTCCGGCAGGCGCGCGTGGCGCCGAACACCACGTCCCCGGATGCCGAGTAGCGGCTCAACATCAAGGCCCAAACGCCCTGGACCACGGTGTTGAGCGTGATCTGCTCGCCTTTGGCGAGCGCCCGAAGCGCCTCCGTGGTTTCCACCGAAAGCACGATCTCTTCCTCGTCCCGGCCGGTTTCTTGGGCGCCGGATGGATCGAGCTCCGGCACCTGATTGGCCAGCACGAAGCCGTTCAGATACTCGCGCCAGAAACGCTCGGCTTTCCCCAGATCCAATTTGTCGAGCCAGGTAAGGTAGTCGGTATAGGGTTTGCCTTCCGGAAAATCGATGGATTTGCCCGCGCGCCGGGCATCGTACTCGTTGAACACTTCGTTCAAGATCCGGGGAAACGATCGCCCGTCCATAGCCACGTGATGGAAGGTGATGATCAAGGTAAAGTCGGACGCTCCGAGCTTGATGAGGGTAAACCGGCACAACGGCGCCTGGTCCAGCCGGATCCCCGCAATCCGATCCTCTTCAAAAAATCCCTCAAAACGCTGCTTCCGGGCATCGGGTTCGAGGGGCGTAAGGTCGATGAGCTGGAAGGGTGCTTCCACTTGAGCGTGCACAGACTGAATGGGCCGCTCCAACTTCTCCCAAGTCAGGCTAGTACGGAGTACTGGGTGCCGGTCTACCAGCCTCTGACAGGCATATCGCAGCGCGTCGACGTCCACGGTCTCGGGTAACGTGCAAACTAGCTGTTCTATATCCACACCGGTATGGGGGTTCTGGATGTGGTGAAACAGCATGCCCTCCTGAATCGGGGATAAGCGATAGGACACGTTGTGCATGGTTAAATTCTAGCCAGGACGGATGTTTGATCAAAGGCAGCTTTAGTACTAAGAGTCCTACTTAGGGACTACGGTCGTATAGCTAAGCCGCCAAATCTTCTTAGCACCATCGTCGGCGATCAACAGGCTACCGTCGGGTAACTGTAAGAAATCGGCCGGGCGCCCCCACACGTCATGACTGTCCGCCGAAAGCATCCACCCGGATACAACCTCGCGCAGGGGACCGGACGGTTTCGCATCCCGGAACGGAATGAAGCCGATTGAATAACCGATTCGTTTGGAACGATTTACGGATCCATGCAGAGCGATGAAGGCGCCCCCGCGATACTCACGGGGAAACTGGGAGCCGGTATAAAACAGGATATCGAGCGGGGCGATATGGGAGCCCAGGAGCACGTCCGGAGTGATCGTCGATTGCACCAGCTTGTCGATCTGCGCCACCTGAGTGAAGCCTCTAGGGTGTTTCAGCAAATCCTCTACTAGTTTTGTGCCCGAATTCCACGGATCTACATGGGGGCCAATATAAGCGTAGGGCCAGCCATAAAAACCGTGGGGTTGCAGGTGGGTGAAATAGTCGGGTACCAGGTCGTCGCCCAGGTCGTCGCGTTCCATCACAGAAACCCAAACCGTGTCCGTGCCCGGATACATGCGCAGGCCGACCGCGTTGCGCAGGCCCGAGGCGTAGATTTCGCACCCGGACCCGTCCGGATTGCACACCGAGACCGCGGCGCGCCGCTCGTCCTCTCCCACATTGCGATTCGATCCCGAGCCGACGGAAACGTACAGCTTGGTTCCGGCGCGATTAAACAGCAGGGTACGGGTCAGATGCATACCCTTGAAGCCCTTCAGCGAAATGATTTCCTGTCCTTGCGACACCGCCAGCGTCTTAGGGTCGAATTTGTACCGTTTAATGGACTCGATTTCGGCGATATACAAGTAGTCTTTCCAAAGGGCGAGCCCGTAAGGCCGGTCTAGACCGGTGATCAACATTTTCTTCTGATTCGGGCCCGTGATCGCGAACACCGATCCGCCGTTGGTGACCGTTCCGTCGGGTAGCCGGTGGGAGCCCGACTGGATGGGCATCTCATCGCTGATCAGGACTTGGCCGCCCGGCGCAAGGGTCATGAATCGCGGGGCCTCGAATCCGTCGGCGTAAAAGTCGATGTGAAATCCCGGCGGCACTCGCAGTTCTACGTTGTCGGGCTTAGGGACGATCTTCGGAAAACTATATACCGAAGGGGTTGCGTAAGGCGGGGGCAACTGTTGGGGCTCCGTGGCAGCGCGGGAAGCCAAAGCGATCCCGAATAATGCCGCTGCTGAGAGAAGTTTTCGAAGCATGTCCGACGCCACAAACCGAGCTTACTATAGATCCCTGCGCGAGCATATAGCACGGCGTCCCTAGTACGATGATGAGATCGGACCAGGAAGGGTCTCTGCCCGAGTCGCCTTGCGATGGCCGTTATCTGCCAAGGAGTTAGCTCCCATGAAATGCCTCTTTATGAGCCTGTTTATTTCCGTAGTGGTCGCCAACGCGCAGAATGTCACGGTGCTGCTCGACGGCAAGCCCGTCGGCACGCGGGGTGCGCTGAACCTGGAGTCTGGAAATGGCGTCCTGGAGACCTGCAGGGATGAAGGCGCCGCCAACAATCGGATCACGTGCGAGCACTCCTATAACTCCGCCGTCATGGCCACCCACGACAGCGTTCATAACAACGAGAACTACTGCTTCTCGAGCAATGGGACCACGCAATACACGTGCAAGCTTCCGTCCAAGGCAATCCGGGCTTACCAAGCCGGCATGACATTCGTGCTGGTTGCCGACGCAACGTGTCTGACGGCCTGCACGCTGAATATCGATTCGTTAGGATCGGTGTCCATCAAAAAGAGCGACGGAATCACGAATCCCGGCGGTGCGCTGTCCGCCCGCGAACCGCAATGGGTGTTCTACGATGGACGCGTCTTTCGTTTGATGGGTGGCGAGGCGCATCGGCCTCTGGAAGAGGGAGACCGCGAGCAGGATGCCCGGGCTCGCCGCTTCATCGCCAGCATGGAGATCATGCCTTACGGAAACATCGTGACGGTCGAAACCACGGCCGGCGACGTTCACAAAACGACCACCAGCAACAGCATCGGGAATGCCACCATACGGGCCGCCACCGGCGGCCTCGCGGGGCAACATATGTGGCTGATCATCGCCAACGATCAGCTGGGCGCGAAGACCATTACATTCGGAGAACATCTCAAGACCACCGGCACGCTCACCGGCGCGCCGGGCAAGACAGCGACCCTGCAATTCATATCCGACGGAACCGTGTGGTACGAGGTCGCGCGGAGCACCAACTTGTGATCGGCTTTCGGCGCTCGCAATTCGCGATGTAGAATAGCTACGGCATGAGCAGTGAATGTCTATCGGTTGTTATTCCGGCCTATAACGAGGAAGCCACCCTGGCCGGCGTGATTCATCGGGTTCTGCCGATCCCGCATCTGCTGGAGATCATCGTGGTGGACGATTGTTCTACCGACGGAACTGGTGCGATTGCCGATGAACTGGCGCGGCTCTACGGGAGAGTCAAGGCCGTGCGACGCGAGCGCAA
>Ga0335074_10004072_pt1 | contig 20118 bp, 16 predicted proteins | sample Lox_Sample_23_FD_206715 | JGI IMG/M metagenome (GOLD analysis project Ga0335074, IMG submission 206715) | Soil microbial communities from Loxahatchee National Wildlife Refuge, Florida, United States - Lox_Sample_2.3 | ecosystem: Environmental > Terrestrial > Soil > Wetlands | place: USA... | reverse complement strand
ACTGTCCCCGCGCTGCGCCCCGGCTTCGGTGCCGCGAGGCCATATGCCACGGATCCAACGGTATCGTCCCAGTGCATCCGGGCAATCCCACCGAGAGGAGCCGCAAAAACGTGGGACAGGACTTCGGCGGCCGGATCGGCCGGGACTGGCGCGACTCCGAACCCTGGTGGCCTCAAGAGCCGACCCCGCCACCGGGATCCCCCAGCGTGGTCATGATCGTCCTGGACGACGTCGGCTACGCCCAGCTCGGCTGCTACGGCTCCGACATCGAGACGCCGGTGATCGACGGCCTGGCGGCCAGCGGCGTCAAGCTGGCGAACTTCCACACCACGTCGCTGTGCTCGCCCACCCGGGCATGCCTGCTGACCGGCCGCAACCATCACCGTGTCGGCATGGGCCGGGTCGCCGACCTGGCCGTCGGCTTCCCCGGCTACTGGGGCAAGCCACCGCGCGAGGCCGGCTACCTGTCCGAGGTGCTGCGCGCGGCCGGCTACGCCACCTACGCGGTCGGAAAGTGGCACCTGTCCCCGGAGGACGAGACGAACATGGCGGCCTCGCGCGCCACCTGGCCGCTGGCGCGCGGCTTCGACCGCTGGTACGGCTTCCACGGCGGCGAGACCCACCAGTTCGTCCCGGCCCTGTACCACGACAACCACTCGGTCCGCCCGCCCGCACCAACGCAGCCAACGCAGCCAACGCAGCCAACGCAGGACGGCTACCACCTCACCGAGGACCTGGCCGGCCGCGCGATCGAGTTCCTCGCCGACCTGCGCGCGGTCGACCCAGTCAAGCCGTTCTTCCTGTACCTGGCGACCGGCGCCTGCCACTCGCCGCACCAGCCCCCGGGCCGCTGGCGCGAGCACTACCGGGGCCGGTTCGATCTCGGCTGGGACGCCTGGCGCGAACTGACCTTCCAGCGCCAGCTGGAGGCCGGCCTGATCCCCCCGTCGACGGTCCTGTCACGGCGGCCGCAATGGGTCCCGTCCTGGGATTCGCTCAGCAGTGAGGAACGCACCGTCGCAGCCCGCTTCATGGAATGCTTCGCCGGTTTCCTATCTCACGCCGACGAGCAGATCGGCAAGGTGCTCGGGTTCCTGCAAGACACGAACGACCTGGACAACACGATCGTGGTGGTGGTCTCCGACAACGGCGCCAGCGCCGAGGGCGGCTCCGACGGGTCGATCAACGACGTCCGCCTGGTGAACCTGGACCCGGCGTCCAGCCAGGAGATGTTCGCCCGCCTGGACGAGATCGGCGGCCCGCTGACGCACAACAACTACCCGTGGGGCTGGACCATGGCCGGCAACACCCCGTTCCGCCGGTGGAAGCGCGAGGTGCACCAGGGCGGCGTGGCCGATCCGTGCATCGTGTCCTGGCCGGCCGGCCCGGTAGCGCAAGGCGGCATCCGGGCCCAGTTCACCCATGCCATCGATGTCGCCCCGACGCTGGTCGAGCTGGCCGGGCTTGGTTACCCGGCCGAGGTCGACGGGATCGCGCAGGCTCCGGTCGACGGCGTGAGCTTCGCCTACCTCCTCGGCCGCGACGGCGAGCACGCCGCGGGCCTGCACCGGACGCAGTACTTCGAGATGTTCGGATCGCGGGCGCTCTACCACGACGGATGGAAGGCGGTGACGTTCCACCCGGTCGGGCCGCTGTACGACGACCAGAACCCGAACGCGCCGTTCGACGACGACGTCTGGGAGCTGTACCACGTCGCTGAGGACCTGTCGGAGTCACGGGACCTGGCCGGGGACCGCCCGGAACTGCTGCGCCGGCTCATCGATCTGTGGTGGGATGAGGCCGAACGGAACGGGGTTCTCCCACTCGACAACCGGGTTCTGTGGGCCCTGGTTCACCCCAAGCCCGATCACCGCGCCCCCCGCCAGGTGTTCCGCTACTTCCCCGGCGCGGCGCAGGTTCCAGAGTCAGTGGCGGTGAATGTGCGGAACCGCTCCCATGCCCTGATCGTGGACCTAACCATCCCGGACTCGGGGCCGACCGACGGTGTCCTGCTCGCGATGGGCTCCGCCCTCGGCGGCTGGTCGCTGCACATCCTGCACGGCAGGCCCCATTACGTGCACAACCTCTACGGCAAGGAGCGGCACACGATCTCCGCGGCGGCCGCGCTGACCCCGGGCGAGCACCGCATCGAGTACGCCTTCACCAAGGACGAGGGCCTGGGCGGCACCGGCGTGCTGACCTGCGACGGGCAACAGGTCGGCCGGGGAGTGATCCCCTGGTTCACGCCGTCCGGGTTCAACGGCGTCGGCGCCGGCCTCACCTGCGGCTACGAGTGGGGTCCCGCGGTCGGCCCCGGCTACACCGCGCCCTTCCCGTTCCCCGGCACGATCCGGCGCGCCTGGGCGGAAACCCGCGGCCCAGTGGTCCGCGACCCGCTAGCCGAGATCGAGGCCATCCTCTCGGAGCAATGATGCGCCAGCACCAGGCGAGCGGTCCTCCGGAGTATCAAAAGCCCACCTGAGTTACCGGCTGGACCTAGGTCTCGTCGGCGTGACGGTGACCGGCCAGACTGGGGGCATGGCCTGGCGTATCCGGATCCCGCTGTGGGTGCTGCTGCCCGGCCTGGCCGTGAGCGTCGTGGCGTTCGGAGCGGTCGCCGCCGGGATCACCGGCATACATCAAGCACGCGGGTACCTGACCCAGCAATCGGACAGCAACCTTTCCGCCTGCGCGGGCAGCGTGTTGAGCCAGCACTTCACCGCCGGGCCCACCGTCGGCCCGGCACCGTCCGGCGCCTGCGACATCGAGTTGCTGAGCGCGGGCGGGCAGTTGCTCACCCCGCCCGCCCGGGGCCAAGGTCCCGGACCCGCTATCCCGGCCGAACCCTCGTGGCTGGCCGCACACGCGGCACGCCCGGCGACTGTACCTAGCGCGGGCGCCACCGGAACTTGGCACGTACTGGTAGAGCCCGTCCACTACCAGCCGCAGCGAATCCTATTCGTCTACGGGCCTGAAGACGACGTCAAGTACGTGATCAGCGGGCAAGCGGGACGCGGTCCCGCCGGGCTGATGGTGGTGATGACACGAACGGTCGGGCTCGGGCGCCTCCCCGCGCAGGTCGCCGGCGCGACAGGCGCTGTGCTTGTCCTGCTGGCCGTGGCCGGACTCGCGCTGACGCGGACCGTCCTGCGTCCCCTCCGCCGTGCCTCCTCGTTCGCATCCGTGCCGGCCGCGATCTCGCAGCAGATGGACGCAAGCCGTACCGCGGAGGCCGCCGCCCGCCGGTCGGCCGCCGAGATGACCGACCGCCTGAGCCAGGTGAGCCTGGACCTGCGGACCTCGGTCGGCCTCGTGCGCGGGTTCGCCGAGTACTGCAGGCAGCCGGGCAAACTACCGCCAGCCGCCAGTCACCCGATGACGCGGCGGGCCGCCGACGAGATCACGCGGATGGAAACCCTGGTGGCGCAGCTTGACGCATGTGCGGGTGATGGCGCGCAAGACGGTGAAGGTGAAGGCGTTCCGGTTGGGTGAGGTGCTGGATTGGGCGGTGGCGACGGCCAAGGCCGCCAGGCTACCGGTCCTAGCTCCGTTCTACCACGCGGGAGTTCCACCTGGACGCCGCCACGTGCCAGTACCGGATGGAATCGGTCATGGAGCACGGTGTGGTGCTGACCTATCCGTTCAAGACCGCCGTCCCTGCGCAGCCAGAGCGAGCTGCAGGTCGCCTACGACGTCGGCGGCATCTTGTTCTCGGCTGGTCGCCGCGGCCGTGGTCGCGGGCACCGCAGCGGCCTGGCGGATGAGCCGCTCGCATCCCCGCTCCCGCCTGCTGTAACCGACACCCAAGGACCCAAACCCGGAGTCCACGGACGCCCCGATGGGCCCTGGCGTTCACCCGAAACTCACACACTTCTCGCACGCCACGTTCACGGCCGTATGCTGCGATAACGTGGTGACACCTGACGACGGGAATTTGCTCGTGGTCGACGACGAGATCTTCCTGCGCGAGGCCGTTTCCGCGTCACTGCGTTTCCTCGGCTTCGAGGTGACCGCCGCCGACAACGGCACGGACGCACTGCGCCTGGCCCGCAATCGCGCCTTCGACCTGCTCATCCTCGACGTGATGCTGCCCGACATCGACGGGTTCGAGATCGTCCGGAGGCTGCGCAGGGACGGCAACCTGGTCCCGGTGATCTTCCTGACCGCGAAGGACACCCAGGACGACAAGGTCACCGGGCTCACGATCGGCGGCGACGACTACATGACGAAGCCGTTCGGCCTGGAGGAGCTGGCCGCCAGGGTCCGGACCGTGCTGCGCCGGACCCGCCCCGAGGTGGCCGAGCCTGTTCTGTCGTTCGCGGACCTCGTACTGGACCAGGACACCTACGAGGTCCGCCGGGGCAGCCGGCTGATCGAGCTGTCGCCGACCGAGTTCCGGCTGCTGCGCTACTTCATGCTCCATCCCGGCCGCGTGCTCACCCGGGCCCAGCTCCTTGACCATGTCTGGGACTACGACTTCGGCGGTTCCAGCACGGTCGTGTCCACCTACGTCACCTACCTGCGGCGCAAACTGGCCACGGACGGACCGGACCTGATCCACACCCAGCGCGCCGTCGGCTACAGCCTGCGCCTGCCACGCCCCGGTGATCCGGGCGACCAAGCCACCTCCGGGAGCTTCGATGAACCGTAACCGCATAAGAGCCCTTCCGCGCCGGCTGCTGCGAGCCCAGCTGCGCATCAAGGTGATGGCCGGCGTCGTGGTCGTCACGCTGGTGGCGCTGGTGGCGTTCGACCTCGGCGCGGTCGCCATCATGCGCCGCTACCTGCTCGCCCAGACCGACAGCAACCTGCAGGTCGCGCTGACCGTGACCGTGCCGAGGCTGAACGCCTTCCTGACCGCGAGCGAACCCCAGGCCCGCAAGGAACGGCCGGTCCCCATGGCCACTCAAGTCGGCCAGCGGCTGAACCAGCTCAAGATCCCGGCGCTAGAGGGCGCCTACGACATCGCCTTCCTGCCGCCCGGCGGCGAGCAGGTGACGCTCCAGGTAGCCGCGTCAGGGCAGACGCGCGGAGCGACGTGGACCCTGTCGCCCGCCGCCGTCAAGCTCGCCGCCAGTCCCGGCCCGCATACCGTGCAACGGGCCCAAGGCCAGGCACTGCTCCGCTTCGACTCCCTCCGCGTCGACGGGGGATCCCTGGTCGTCGGCACCAGCCTGGCCCAGGTCTACGAGACCCTCGTCCACGTCGAGCTCATCGTGATCTTCGGTTCCCTCGTCGTGGTGCTGCTGATCGGCCTCGGCGTCTTCGCCGTGCTGCGCCGCGGCTTGCGCCCGATCGAGGCGATGGCCGCGCAGGCCGAACGGATCACCGCCGGCGACCTCACCGACCGGGTGACCCCGCATCATCCAGGAAGCGAGGTGGGCAGGCTCGGCGCGGCGCTGAACGGCATGCTGGCCCGGATCGAGGCCGGCCTGCAGGAGCGTGAGGAAAGCCAGCAGCAGATGCGCCGGTTCTTCGCCGATGCCAGCCACGAGCTGCGCACGCCGCTGGCCTCGCTGCGCGCCAACGCCGAGCTGTACCAGCAGGGCGCCCTGCACAGCCCGGACGAGGTCGACGAGGTGATGGACCGGATCGTGCTCGAGACACGCCGCATGGGCCGGCTGGTCGAAGACATGATGCGGCTGGCCCGGCTCGGCCAGCATCCAGGCCAGTCCTGCGAGCCGGTCGACCTGACCGCGGTCGTCACCGGGTGCGCGGAGCGGGTGCAGGTCGCCGACCCCGCGCGGACCTGGATGGTCCGGATCGACGGCGGCCTGGCCACAGCCGGCGACGAGGAACTGCTCCGCCGCGCCGTCGACAACCTGCTCATGAACGTGCTGGTGCACACCCCCGGCGACACCGTCGGCACGATCACCGCGTCCGCCACGGCCGACGATCACGTCATCATCGAGGTCGGCGACGACGGCCCCGGCGTCCCGCCCGACAAGCTGCCGCACGTCTTCGAGCGGTTCTACCGCGCGGGCGCCCCGGCTGCCCGGGGCTCAGGCCTCGGCCTGGCCATCGCCGCCGAGATCACCTCCGCGCACGGCGGCACCGCGCACGCCGGGCCCGCCGTCCCGCGCGGCCTGCGCGTCAGGCTGACCCTCCCCGTCCGCGAACTGTCCGAAGTCGGTCCCGTCCGCCAACCGGCCGCCGCCGTTTAACCACAGAATCTCTATACGGAACGGTCCGTTGTACCCGCCTCAAGCAAAGCTTTCGAGCCACCCAGCCGGTTTGCGTAGCAACGCGACAACGGGCATTCTTGGGGCGGGTAAACAGGCTGACGCCCGGTGGGCGGGCGCCTCCCAATACGGGGAGTACACGTGGCCGAGACGACGGGGCTCATCGAGGCGCATGAGCTGACTAAGCGATACGGCGACAGGGTGGCGGTGGACCACCTGTCGTTCACGGTCCAGCCGGGCCGGGTGACCGGATTCCTCGGCCCGAACGGCGCGGGCAAGTCCACCACAATGCGGCTTATCGTCGGCCTCGACTGGCCGAATAGCGGGACGGCAACGATCGGCGGGCTGGCCTACCGGCAGCTGAACCAGCCGCTGCGGACGGTCGGAGCGCTGCTCGAGGCGCGGGCCGTGCATCCCGGCCGCAGCGCCCGCAACCACCTACTGTTCCTGGCCCAGACTCAGGGCTTCCCCGCCCGCCGGGTCGATGAGGTCCTCGACCTGGTCGGCCTGCGCGACGTGGCAGGAAAGCGGGTCGGCAGCTTCTCGCTCGGCATGAACCAGCGGCTCGGCATCGCGGCGGCGATGCTCGGTGATCCCCAGGTGCTGCTGCTTGACGAGCCGGTCAACGGGCTGGACCCGGAGGGCATCCGCTGGGTCCGCACGTTCATGCAGCAACTCGCGGCCGAGGGCCGCACGATCTTCGTCTCCAGCCACCTGATGAGCGAGATGGCGCTCACCGCCGAGCACCTCATCGTCATCGGCCGGGGCAAGCTGATCGCCGACTCTTCGACGCAGGAGTTCATCCAGCGAAGTTCTGAGCGGTCGGTGCTGGTCCGAACGCCTCAGGCGGACCGGCTGTCCGACCTGATCACGGCCGAAGGCGGCAAGGTCCAGCCCGAGGCGGCTGCTACTGGCAACGGCAACGGGGAGCCAGCGATCGACGAGGCACCCGGCCTGATCGTGACGGGCCTGGCCGCCCCGCGGATCGGCGAGCTAGCCGCTTCGGCGTCGGTGGTGCTCTACGAGCTGACACCCAGGCTGGCCTCGCTGGAGGAGGCGTTCATGGAGCTGACCGCGGACAGCGTGGAGTACGGCGACCTGGCGTCGCGAGCCGCGCGAGCCGCCGAACCGGCCGCCCAGCCCGCCGAAGGGAGCCTGCGATGACGACCGCGCCTGCCCCCGCCACCACCCCGGTGTTGCTCGCCCCCGCCGGACCTGGCCCGCTCGGATTCGGCCGCCTGATGCTCGCGGAGTGGACCAAGATCCGGTCGGTCCGGTCCACGCTGTGGTCGCTTCTCATCTTCGTGGTGCTGGCCATCGGCTTGTCCGCGCTGACCGCCACGGTCATCTCGCACCAGTGGAACGCGCCGGGCAACCATCCCAACCACCTCAGGCTGATCACCGACCCGACCGAGGTGATCTACGGCGCCGGGCTCGGCCTCGGCCAGCTCGCCATCTGCGTGCTCGGCGTGATGGTGATCACCACCGAGTACTCCACGGGCGCGATCCGCGCGTCGCTACTGGCCGTGCCGAAGCGGATCCCGATGCTGGCCGCCAAGGCCGTGGTGTGGGCCGTGGTCGATCTGGTGGTCAGCGCGGTCACCGTATTCGTGGTGTTCTTCCTGTCGACCGCGATCTACCGCAGCCACGTCTCGATCACGCTGAGCACGCCGGGTGTGCTTAAGGCGACCATCGGCGGGATCTTGTACCTGCTCGTTCTCGGCCTGTTCGCGATGGCGATCGGCGGCCTGGTCCGCCACACCGCGGCCGCGATCGTCACCGTGATCGGCCTGGCCATCGTCGTCCCCCCGCTGATCAGCCTGATCCCGGGTACGATCGCCAACCACGTGCACGGCTACCTGCCGACCGTCGCCGGCCTGCTCGTCGCCCAGACCAGGCAGGAGTCCGGCGACGTGCTGTCCGGCTGGCAGGGTTTCGGTGTCTTTTGCGCCTGGACCGTAGTGCTCCTGGTCGCGTGCGGCTGGCTCCTGCGGCGCCGCGACGCCTAGAGCTGGCGGGGACCACCGGCTCACACATCGCGCCTAGGATATAGATCGAAACGACTCATCGGAAGCGAAGCAGTGGAGTCACCCGACGGCGCCGGCCGCCCCCTGACCGACTTCGAGCAGATCCTGCTCGGCGTCATCGACAACGAGCCGCGCTCCGGGTACGGGCTGAAGAAACTGTTCAACTCATCGCCCGCCAGCGTTTACCAGCCGAGCCCCGGCGCGCTGTACCCAGCCCTGCGCCGACTGGAGGCCCGCGGCCTGCTTTGCGCGGAGACCAAGGTGTCCACCGGCCGTCGCGCGCTGCGGCTTTACCAGGCGACCGACGCCGGTCACGCCGTTCACCTGGCCTGGCTCCGCCAGTCGGTGGTCCCGGAGACCGTCGCGGCCGACCTGGGCCTGCACCTGATGCGCTTTGCCCTAATGGAGAACAGCCTGACGCGCGCCGAGGTGCTCGCCTTCCTTGAGGATCTCGCCCATGCCCTGGAGGGCTTCGTCTCCGGCATGGAGCGGCACGTCGCCTCTGGCGTCGAGTCCGGTCGTCCGCATGCCGAACTCGCGCTGCAGCACGGCATCGCGGTGCACCGCGCCAGCCTGCAGTGGGCCCGCTCCGCCCTGGTCGCGCTCGCCCCCGACCCGGTCAGGTAGCGGTCGCATTACCGTCCGCTCGCAGCGCTCAGCCAGGGTCGAAGTTGTTCTTGCGGCCCTCGCGGACGTAGTCCACGGTCGACCGGATGTGCTCCTCCCCGTGCACGGCGCGTTTCTTGGCGATGTGGCCGAACATCTGGATGCCGAACCCCCCGTCAAGATCGCTGATGATCCGCTGCTTCCATGGGCGGCGGACGATCTGAGTCGTCAGCCGCCGCACCGTCCGCGGCTGGGTCATGATGTGATCCGCGATCTCGTACGCGCGAGAAATCAGCCGCTCGCGTGGCACCACCTCGTTGACCATGCCCCACTCCAGGGCCTGCCTCGCGCTGATCGCCTCCCCGGTGAGCAGCGCGTAGGCCGCGCGCTTGACCCCGAGCAGTTCCTGGAATGCGTTGTGGATGCCGTCGGCGGGCACCGAGCCGATGTCGTAGTGCAGGTCGAAGATGACCGAATCCTCGGCGGCCAGCGTGATGTCGCACATCAGCACGATCTCGGAGTGGAATCCGGGCCCGTTGAGCAGCCCGATGTCGTTGACCAGGGCGCTGACGTTGATCCGCCCGTCCTTGTAGGCGTACTCGTAGGCCCAGTACTCCATGTCTTCTTCCTCGAGGGCGAAACCCTCAGGGTCAGACGCCATCATGAAATCGGAGCCCGAGCCGGTCAAGATCAGCACCTCGTTGGACGGATCCGCACCGACCGCCTTCAGCATCTGGCCGAGCGAGCGGTGGTTCTGCACGCTGAGCTGGACCGGGCCGCCCTGCGTGTGCGCGGCGACGAGCAGCACGCCATCGTCCCGGCGCTCCATCCGGTAGAAGTCCTTGAACGTCTCCCGGTACTCCTCGAAGCGAGGAGTGGGCACGAATTCCTGTAGCGACATGGGCTATTCCTCCGACTCCTGGTCCAGGGCGAGCCTCGCGCCGCGGGCCTGCAGATCGTACAGCGAAAGGAAATCCTCATGTCGCAGCCCGATACCGATCGCGGACTGGATGAGCTGGTGGACCATCGCCGCGACCGGCATCGGCACCTCAAGCGACCGCGCGGCATCCAGCCCGAGATCGAAGTCCTTACGCAGCAGTTCGGTGGTGAACGTGGGCGTCCAGTCGCGTGAAACCAGGTCGCCGGTGCGCCTGCGTACCCACTCCGACGCCACCACGGTGCCGCCGAGGAACTCGAGGAACGCGGCCCGGTCCGTGCCGCCCTTCTCGGCCAGCGTGGTCACCTCGACCAGCGCCTGGACCATCATCCCGAGGTACAGGTTGTGGCACAGCTTGACCAGCCGGCTCTGCTCGGCCTCGCCCGCGTACACGGCGACCTTCGCCATCGCGTCCAGGTACGGTTTGGCCAGCCGGAACGACTCGGCCGGCCCGGACGCGACGATGCAGGCGCCGCCCGCGGCGACCACGTGCGGGTTGCCGCTGACCGGCGCGGCCAGGAAGCCCACGCCGGCGGCCTCGGCCGCCGCTCGCACCCTGGCCGAGGCAGAATCGGACACGGTCGAGCAGTCCACCACCATCCCCGGCCTGGACTCGCCGCTGAGCAGGCCGTTCTCCCCGTACACAACCTCCTCCAGGTCGCGCGGGCCCGAAACGGTGACGAACACGATGTCGCACCCGCCCAGGTCGGTGATCCGCCCGGCCGCGCGCGCCCCGCGCCTCACCAGCGGCTCTGCCTTGGCCGCGGTCCGGTTCCACACGGTGACGTCCTCGCCGGCGTCGATCAGGCGGCCGGCCAGGGCCGCGCCCATCCGGCCGGTGCCGAGCCAGCCGAGATTCGTGCTCATAGGGGCCTCCTCAAACGGGGGAGTACTCGCCGGCGGCTACCTGCCCGGCCGGGACAGCCGGGCCCGGACCAGGCCGGCCGGTCGCCGACCAGATCGTGTCGACGATCGCAGGAATGGACAGACCGTATTTTTTGAACAGGAACGAAGCGTCGCGCGAGCCCTCGGCAAACGTATCCCGCAGCCCGATCCGGCGCAGCGGCCGGCCGAGCCCAGCCTCAGCCATTGTCTCGGCCACCGCCGAGCCGAGACCGCCCACGATCGAGTGGTTCTCGGCCGTGACCACCAAGCGCGCCGCGGCGGCCGCGTCAAGCACCGTTACCGAGTCAAGCGGCTTGATCGTCGGCACGTTGATCACCGAGACCGAGACACCGTGAGAACCCAGGACCCGGGCCGCGGCCAGCGCGGAAGCGAGCATCATGCCGCTGGCGAACAGGGCCGCGTCCGTGCCCGGCACCAGGACCTCGGCCCGGCCGAGACGCAGCACGTGGTCGTCATCGAAGATCACCGGGATCTCGCCGCGCTTGAGCCGCACGTAGACCGGTCCCGGCAGGTCCACGATGGCCGAAACGACCTGCCGGGTCTCGACCGCGTCGGCAACGTCGATCACGGTCATGTTGGGCAGGACCCGCATCAGCGCCACGTCGTCGATGGCCTGGTGTGAGGGCCCGCCCGGCGTCGACACGCCGGGCATGAAACCGACGATGCGCACCGGCAGGTTCGGGTAGGCGATGGCATTGGCGATCTGGTCGAAGGGCCGGCGGGTGGCGAAGACGCCGAAGGTGTGCACGAACGGGATGTGGCCGCACCGGGCGAGCGCACCGGCCATGCTCATCATGTTCGCCTCGGCCATGCCGCCATGGATGAACCGCTCGGGGAACTCGGCCTGGAACAGGTCGACCTCGGTCTGCTTGGTCAGGTCCCCGGACAGGCACAAGATCTCGCCGCGCCCCCTGGCCAGTTCGGCCAGCGCCCGCCCGTACGGCTTGAGCTCGGTCGGGTAGGGCGGCTCACGCACGCAGTGCCTCCAGCTTGCCGGTCAGCTCCGCCGTCGCCGCCGACGCCAGGTCCGGCGGCAGCTTGATGAAGTGGCCGTCGGCGTCCGGCGGCAGGCAGTCCAGGCCGTGCCGGGTGGACGTGCGGCATACCAGCACGCTTGGCGCGCAGGTCTGCGCCGCCGAAGCCATCGCCGCACCAAGCGCGTCCACGTCGTGGCCGTCCAGATCCAAGGCGTGCCAGCCGAACGCCGACCACTTGGCCGCGATGGGTTCGAGCGTGGTGATGCCGTCGACCGGGCCGTCCACCTGCGAGTTGTTGGCGTCGAGCAGCACCACCAGGCGGTCAAGGCGATGGTGGGCGGCGAACAGCGCGGCCTCCCAGACCTGCCCCTCCTCCAGTTCCCCGTCACTGACCATGGTGAAGATCCGGGCGTCAGAACCGGCGAACCGGTCGGCCAGGGCGAACCCAAGCGCCGCGGACAGCCCCTGGCCGAGTGACCCGCACGTGTAATCCACGATCGGCGATCGCTCGGTGCCGATGGCCTCGAACGCGGAGCCGTTCTGCCCATAGCCGGAAAGGTCGTCGATCAGCCCAAGTTCCGCCGCGGCCGCGAACGGGCCGATGATGTAGTGTCCGGGCGAGCAGACCAGCCGGTCCACGCCGGGACGGGCGCAGGCGAACGCCGCCGCCACCTGCTCCGCGGATGACAGCGCCTGGCCGAGGTAGCCGAACCCCTGGGGCGCGATCATCCGCACCGCCCGCAGCCGGATCCGCAGCGCCAGTTCGCGCACGTCGGTGACGGTCCATCCGGTTCCGGGGTCGCTGATGGGCATAGCCGCATTATGGCCTGGGCTGCTGGTCGGCGATCAGCTTGGTCAGCCGGGTCAGCGAATCCTCCAGGTCCTGCGTGGTGACCACATCGGCCAGCGCCAGGCGGACGGCCGCCAGCTCGCGGGCAAGGAACTCGGTGTCGGCCTGGGTCCGGGATGCCACGTCCCTGTCTCGTTCGATGTTCGCCCGGTCGCGGTCGTCCTGCCGGTTCTGCGCGAGCAGGATCAGCGGCGCGGCGTACGCGGCCTGGGTCGAGAAGGCCAGGTTGAGCAGGATGAACGGGTACGGATCCCAGTGTTTGACCAGGCCGATGCTGTTGAGCACGATCCAGCCGAGCACGAGAAACGTCTGCCAGAACAGGAAGCGCCCGGTGCCAAGGAACCGCGCGATCGCCTCGGAGAACCGCCCGAACGCGTCGGCGTCGTAGCGGGCGCCCATCCCCGGGGAGCCGCGCGGAACGGACAGGTCGGCCCGCTCGCCCAAGCGGCGGAGCGAAATCCGTGACACGTTATCCTCCCTTCTTCCGCCAGTCGGCGGGCAGCAGGCGGTCGACTACATCGTCTACGGTAACCGCGCCGACCAGCCTGCCGTCTTCATCGCACACCGCGACGCTGACCAGGTTGTAGGCGGCGAGCCTGGCCGCCAGGTCACGCTGGGGCAGATCGGGCCGGACGAAGAAGCTCGCCTCCACGCACCGGGCGGCCAGGGCGGACGGCGGCCGGCGCAGCAGCCGCTGGAACCCCACGCTGCCGAGGTAGCGGCCGGTCGGCGTGACCAGGGGCGGCTCGCACACGTACACCTGCGCGGCCGTGGTGATCGGCAGGTCCCGGTTCATGATGCGGGCCAGCATCTCGGCCACGCTGGTGTCCGGGGCCACGATGACCGGCTGGGAGGTCATCAGGCCGCCCGCCGTCGCCGGGTCGTAACGAAGCAGCCGCCGCAGGTCCGCGGCCTGGACCGACTTCATCGCCGTCAGCAGCCGCTCGCGCTGCTCGGCCGGCATCTCGGCCAGCAGGTCCGCGGCGTCGTCTGGCTGCATCTCCTCCACCACGTCGGCGGTGCGGTCGAGCCCGAGGCCGGCCAGCAGCCGGATCTGGTCGTTTTCCGGCATCTCCTCAAGCAGGTCGGCCAGTTCCTCGTCGCCCAGGGCGGCCGCGATCTGGCTGCGCCGGGCCGGCGGCATGCCGTCGACGGCGGTGGCAAGGTCGGCCGGCTTCAGCTCGCGCAGGCCGGCCAGCTGCTCGGCCAGCGGGTCGGCCCGGAAGAGCTCCTTATGCTTGTCCCACGGCACGACCTGCGGGCCGCGGTGCAGCAGGCTCCGGCCATACGAGATGGCCACCGCGGAGACCTCCCAGCCTGCCTGCCGCCGATCGGCTGGGCTGATGGCGACGTCGACGACGGTCCCGTCCTCGGTGTGCCGCCCGTACAGCTCGGACGCCAGGGTCTCTCCGGCCCTCCGGGAGAAGCGTTCCAGGTCGACGGCACCGCCCGGCAGGTGGGCGCCGTCGACCGAGATCTCGGTGATCTGACCGAGGTTGACAAAAATCCGGCGCCGTTGCAACGTCACAACCAGCCCGAGGGCGCGCGGCGGCTCGGTTCCGGCCGACGGCAGGATGACCACGTCGCGGATCCGGCCGATGGTCAGGCCCTCGCTGTCAAGCAGCGGACGCCCCCTCAGCCTGGACGTGAATATCTGGCTATCGGTCATGGCCGGCGTCACCTCCCTCCGGCCGACCCGGACCGCACCATTATCACCGGGAACGCTCGCCCGCCCGGCCACGCAAGCTCGCCATCCCGCCGCGTGTGCACCCGCGGGCGAGGCGATTCGGTTCAGATCGACACAAAGTAGCCATACCTGCCTGTTGTGTAATTCCGGCCCTTCGATGGGCGTGTGTGGTGCAGCCTGGTTGATTAACAACACCCGGCGTGATGGGCCTGACGCTAGGTGACGACCAGCGCATTTGCCGCGCCTGACCGGAGACTGGACCTTGCCCGACTCGCCCGCCCGGCACCGCAAATCGCGGCAGCCGCCGCGGCAGCCGCCCGCCGAGGCCTCCCGCCCGGCCGCGACTCCCCGTCCGGCCGAGGCCTCCCGCCCGGCCGCGCCGCCCCGCCCACCTGCGGCTTCCCGCCCGGCCGCGGCTTCCGGCAGGCCGACGCCGATGCGGGTCTTGTCGGCGTTGCGGCACAAGCCCACCCGGGTCACGGTCGCTGCGGTTGCCGGCGTGGCCCTGCTCATCGCGGCGGCCGCGCTCTGGCTGACGCCGGGTTCTGGCCCCTCGTGGGTGGCCCAGGCCGACGCGCTCGGCCTGCGGGTCGCGGGCGCGCTCGGCGTGCAGATCAGCGAGCAGACCGAGATCGTCAGCGTCGGCGTCGCCGACGGGCCCGGCTACCTCAACCCGCTGCGTAACGTCCCCGACCTGGGTCTCGAGCGCATCGACCAGGGCGTCGACTTCAACGGGGCAGGCCCGGTCTACGCGATCGGCAACGGTATCGTCCTCGCCTCGATCGCGGACGATCCAGGGTGGGAAGGCGGCTGGGTCACCTACCAGCTGACCAGCGGGGTGGACGCGGGGCTGATCGTCTACGTGGCCGAGGACATCACGCCCACCGTGCAGGTCGGCCAGCACGTCACTTCCTCGACCGTGGTCGGAAACATGTACGACGGCGGCGGCGGCATCGAGACCGGCTGGGCTCAGCCGAACGGCACGAACGCGGAATCGCAGCTTTCCGTGGCCGGGGGCATCGGCGGGGGTGGCCCGTTCCCCACCGAGGTCGGGCTCAACTTCGACGAACTGCTCATCTCGCTCGGAGTACCCGCGGCTCCCAACCGTTACGAGCAAGCCTTCGGGCTCCTCCCGCCGAACTACCCGCAGGCCTTCGGCTAACCGCGAGGCGGCCTGCTGCAGCAGCGCCCACAGTTCGCGCACATCCTCCCGCTCGGTGGCCTCGGCCCCGATCGAGACCCGGACCGACCAGACGCCGTCCAGCAGCGACGGCGTGACCAGGGCGGCGCCCGAGGAATTAACCCAGTCCACCCAGGACAGCGTGTGCGCGTTCAGCGCGCCGGCGTCCAGCACGGCGCCGTCCTCCGCGACGGCCCCGGCAGGCTCGTGGCGCAGCACCACGGTCTGCAGGTTGACCGGGGCCAGCACGCGCCAGCCGGGGGTCGTCGAGACCTGCCCGGCCAGCCAGCGGGCGTTGTCCAGGTCACGCCGCAGCCTGGCCCGGATGGCCTCGACCCCGTCCAGCCGCAGGTGGAACCACAGCTTGAGCGCGCGGAACCGGCGGCCGAGCGGGATCCCCCAGTCCTTGTACTGGGTCACCTCGCCGTCGACGGCGGAGCGCAGATAGGACGGGTTGGTCGACATGACCCGGACCAGGTGGCCCGGGTCGGCGACGTACAACAGCGAGCAGTCGAGCACGGTGCCCAGCCATTTGTGCGGGTTCCAGACCAGTGAGTCAGTGCCGGCCACCCCGTCGATGAGCCAGCGCATCTCAGGTAGCAGCAGCGCCGAGCCCGCCATCGCCGCGTCGACGTGCACCCACATCCCGTGGCGGCGGGCCAGCGGGACGATCTGCGCGACCGGATCCACGGCCGTGGTGCCGGTGGTGCCGACGGTGGCCACCACCGCCGCCGGGCGCCGGCCGCCAGCCACGTCGGCCTCGACCGCCTCCGCCAGCGCGCCCGGGCTCATCGCGTAGGTAACCGGGTCGGCGTCGACGAGCCTCACGTTGTCCTGCCCGTAGCCGGCCAGCACGGCCGCCTTCTGCACCGAGGAATGCGCGTGCCTGGTGGTGTATACCGTCAGCGGCGCGCCCTCGGCCTGCAGCCCGCCGCGTGCCTCGCCGTAGCCGGTCGCCCGCTCGCGCGCGGCGAGCAGCGCGACCAGGCACCCGGTGGACGCGGTGTCCTGGATGACGCCCTTCCACGACTGCGGCAGCCCGGTCAGTTCGCGCAGCCACTCGACGACGACTTCCTCCACCTCGGTCAGCGCGGGGGCGGACTGCCACGTGATCCCCAGCGCCCCGAGCCCCGAGGCGGCCAGGTCACCAAGCACGGAACTCAGCGACGCGTTGGACGGGAACCAGCCGAAGTACCGCGGATGCTGCACCTGGGTCACCCCCGGGACCACGACGTCCTCCAGGTCGGCCAGCACCCGCCCGAACGCCTCGGCCTCCTCCGGCGCCCGCCCCTGCAGCTTCGCCGCCACCTCACCCGGCCCCACCTGCGCCTGCACCGGCAGCTGCGGAATCCTGGCCCGGTAGTCCGCGATCCAGTCGATCAGCTCATGCCCGGCCGCCCGGAACTCCTCAGGCCCCATAACGCCTCTTCGCTCCCTTCCTCACCACATGCACCGCAACCCCGGCTCCGACCGGTTCCCGATGTGTCCGTAACGATCTTTCTACCGAACGTTCCGTGGTGCGCGCCCCCGACCCAGCGAGTTCAGCCGGCGCGGGCGCCCCCACGTGCGGTTCGCGCAGCGACGCGCCCTCGACGTCGAGGTTGGGGAGGATGCGCTCTAGCCAGCGCGGGAGGTACCACGCCTTGCGGCCCGCCAGGGCCAGGACGGCGGGGACGGCCGTCATCCGGACGAGGAGGGCGTCGCAGGCCACGCCGATCGCCAGGGCGAACGCGATCGGCTTGATGAGGGCGTCGTCCGGCAGTACGAAGCTGGCGAAGATGGCCGTCATGATCGTCGCCGCGGCGACCACCACCCGGGCGGACGCGCCGCCTCCCCTGACGATCGCGCCCCTCGGGTCACCGCGGTGCACGTAGTCCTCGCGGATCCTGGTCACCAGGAAGACCTCGTAGTCCATCGCGAGGCCGAACAGGACCGCGATCACGATGATCGGCAGGAAGCTCACCACCGGTCCGGTGGCCGGGACGCCGAGCAGGCCCGCCAGCCAGCCCCACTGGAAGATGGCCACGGTGGCGCCGAAGCTGGCCGCAATGGACGCCACGAAGCCGGCGGCCGCCTTGACCGGGACGAGCAATGACCGGAACACCACCATGAGCAGCAGCAGCGACAGTCCGACCACGATGGCGGCGAAGGGGACAAGCGCCGCGGACAGCTTGGCCGAGACGTCGACGTTGATCGCGGTCTGGCCGGTCACCGCCACGCTGGCGCCGGTGGCGTGCTCGATCGCGCCCGCCTGATCCCTGATGCTGGTGACCAGGCTGGCGGTGGCGCCGGCGGACGGGGCGGTGGCCGGGACGACCTGGATCAGCGCGGCGTTGCCGGCCGAGTCAAGGCGCGGTGCGGAGACCGCGGCCACTGCGGGGAAGCCCTTGAGCTCTGCGGCGACGGCGTCGGCCGAGTGGGTCGCGGCGGCTTGCGTCGCCGGGTGCCCCAGGCCGGCCAGCACGAGCAGCGGGCCGTTGAAGCCGGGGCCGAAGTCCGCGCTGATGGTGTCGAACGCGGTCCGCTGGGTGGTGCCCTGGGCGGCGTAGCCGTTGTCCGGCAGGGCGAGGGACAGGCTGAGCGCCGGCACGGCCAGGGTCGCCAGCACGACGACGGGGACGGCCAGGGCCAGGGCCGGGCGCTTGACCACGCCGGCCAGCCAGCGGGCGCCGAAGGTCGGCCGCGCGCCGCGCGCCGCGCCTCCCGCGTCGGCGGTGCGGTCGGCCAGGCGGGCCGCCCGCGAGCCTGGCCGGGGCCGCAGCCGCGCTCCGGCCAGGCCGAAGATGGCCGGGATCAGGGTGATCGCGACCAGGACCGCCAGCAGGACGGTGCCGGCCGCGGCCAATCCCATCACGGTAAGGAACGGGATGCCGACCACCGACAGCGCCGTCAGGGCGATGATGACCGTGCACCCGGCGAACACGACGGCCGTCCCCGCGGTGCCGACCGCCATGGCCGCCGACTCGGCGGCGCCAAGCCCAGCCGCCAGCTGGGCGCGGTGCCTGGTCGTGATGAACAGCGCGTAGTCGATGCCGACCGCAAGGCCGATCATGATCGCCAGGGTCACCGAGGTGTTGGAGACGGGCGCGACGGCCGCCAGGCCCCGCAGCCCGAGTATGGCGCCGGCCACCCCGCCGATGGCGGTGATCAGCGGCATCCCGGCCGCGAGCAGCGAGCCCAGCGTTATGGTGAGGACGGCCAGGGCGATGATCAGCCCGGTGATCTCGCTGCTCCCCGTGCTCGCCGCCTTGCTGGACAGGGCCTGGCCGCCCACGCTGACCGCCAGGGTCTTCGTGTTCGCCGCGGTGCCGAGGTTCGTCAGCGCGGTCACCGAGCCGCTTTGCAGGCCGGACGTTGGTACGCGGTACTGCACGGTCGCGATGCCCGTCTGGCCGTCCGGCGTCACCAGGTGCGATGCCTGGGGCGAGATGACCGCGGCCACCTGCGGTGCCCTGGCCGCCTGGGCCAGCGTCCGGTTGATGTCCGCCGCGTTGGCCGCGCTGGCCAGCGTGGTGCCGGCGGTGGCGCGGAAGACCAGTTGCGCGCTGGTGCCCGCCGCCGCGGGGAAGTCGCGCTGTACCTGGTCGAGCGCTGTCTGCGACTGGGAGCCCGGGATCGTGAACGTGTTGTCGAGCGTCCCGCCCGACGCCTTCGCGCCGACGGCACCAGCGGCCAGCACAACCAGCCATAGCGCGACCACCAGCCACCGGTGCCCGAAGCACCAGCGCGCGATCGTGTACAGAACCCTTGACATCTGCCCGTCCCTTCCCCTGGGCTGTGCCCATTTATCTGTCAGGGCTGACAATAACATGCTTGTCAGTGCTGACACAAGAATTTCTGTCAGCACTGACAAGCAGAGCAGGCTGGGAGTAGGCTGAGTGGCGTGGCAGCAGAGGAACCCCGCGCGCGAGCAGGGACGGCCCCCTCCGGGACGGCCCCCTCCGGGACGGCACTGCGCTGGGAGGCGCACAAGGAGGAAACCAGGCGCAAGTTGCTGGCCTCTGCTCGCCGGCTCTTCGCCGAGCACGGGTTCCAGGCCACCAGCGCCGCCGACATCGCGGCCGACGCGGGCGTGACCGAGCGCACGCTGTTCAGGTACTTCTCGTCGAAGGCCGCACTTGTCCTCGACGAGGCCTTCGCCCTGGTCCCCCAGATGTTCGAGGCGGTCAGGAACCGCCCGGCGCCCGAACCGCCATATGAGGCCGTCTGCCAGGGCATGCTGGAGTTCTTCAAGGACAGGGATGTGCTGTTCATCCAGGTTCTGACGTCGCCAGGAGCGATCGACCTGCCCCCTGGCAACATGCAGCGGACGCTGATCGACTACGAGCAGCTCCTCGCCCGAGTACTGCACGATCGCTACGCGCTGCCGGACACCGACCAGCTGACCGCGACCGTATGGGCCCGCGCGAGCATCGGCGCCATCCGCACCGCGCTCGGCGTCCTGGCGGACAATCGCACCGCCGACGGGCTCCCCAGGGAAGCGCTGGCCGATGCGATCCGCGTCTGCTTCGCCACGCTTCCCGGGACCTGGCCACCCGCCAGCCATTCCGGCATCACGGTGTCTGAAATTTCATTAATCCCGAACAGATCGCATACAACGGTTTAGCAAAACTCCCGGGCATCCCATTCGAAAGCATGCGGTGGTCGTGCTTAACCGATGTTGTGGCGCTGGGCGTAGGCGATCGCGGCTACCCGGTCCCGTGAACCGGTCTTGGCGAAGATGCGGTTGATGTGGGTCTTGATCGTGTGGTTGCTGAGGAACAGGC
>Ga0335074_10004068_pt1 | contig 20129 bp, 18 predicted proteins | sample Lox_Sample_23_FD_206715 | JGI IMG/M metagenome (GOLD analysis project Ga0335074, IMG submission 206715) | Soil microbial communities from Loxahatchee National Wildlife Refuge, Florida, United States - Lox_Sample_2.3 | ecosystem: Environmental > Terrestrial > Soil > Wetlands | place: USA... | reverse complement strand
AGCGACGTCCGCAGCGAACTGCCGGGCAGCGGCGGCGCCTAACCTGGTGTAGAGCATGTAGTCGGCCTCGGCGATGACCATCGGAGAGATGCTCAGGGTTCCGGTCTCGGACGCCAGGATGGCGGCGACTGCCTGGTGTTCCGCGTATGCCTCGTCGAGACTGGCCAGGATGGCGCTGGTGTCAACGACTAGCGCCGTCATCGTCCCCGCCGAAGCCCCCGGCCAGCTGCTCGTCGATCTCCTCGGCGCTGAGCGGCCGGTCGCTCCGGAATCCGCCGGTGGTGGGGCGTGGTCGTGGCGACCGCTCGCTGACCAGCTTGTCGATCTCTTGCGCTAGCGTGACGCCGTCCGCGGCCGCCAGGCGGTGCAGACGGTCTCTGGTGGTCTTCGGCACCTTGATCGTCGTGACAGTCATACCGGTAAGTATACCGGGCTGGCCGACGGCCCCCTCGTGGAGCCGCCCGGCCCGGCCAGGCGCGGACTCGCCGACCCACGACCGGCGGCGCGTTCAGGCTCGCCCTCCTAATGAGGGCTGCGCGCACGGGCGTGACCGCGCAGTCAGGAGTCAGCGGCGGCTGCCGCCAAGGCGGGCTGGGTGCGGGAGCCGCTGGCGCTGTGCCGGTCTCTCCGTTGTGGACGCGCATCATGAAGATCGCGGGCGCATACGGCTCCCCGCGTCGGTGGTTGCCTGGTATTCGGAGCTCGGCGACGATGACCTCCGGGTAGGTCGTCTCGCGGATCGTGACGTTGCTGACCCGGCGAGGCCCGGCCCCGACCCAACCCCTGCGCTGAAGCGGTCAGGCCCGGGTCGCGAGGTCCGTGATCGTTTCGGCCTGCGTCAGGGCACGGTCCAGTACTGCTCACTGGAGCCGTTGGACTGGGTGATCTGCAGCGCCGTGCCGTTGCCACCCGCATTCGGGTCATCGAGCACGACCGCCACGCCCCTCTTGGAGGAGGCGTACACGGCCTCGAGCTGGCCGGCCGCGAGCGGTTCCCATTCCTGGTCGGCGGCGCCGGCCATGCAGGACCATAGCTCGACCTTGCTGCCGTCGGCGGTCCCGCCCGCGTCCAGGCAGTAACCCGGCGATTTGCTCAGCTCGATCACGTCGTAGGTGCCCTTGCTGACCACGGTCCAGGTCACCTCGCGTGACGGCGCCGAGTTTTCGTCCCAGACCTGGACTGGGTTCCCGGTGGCCAGCCTGCCGCCTTTGTTCTCAACCGCGAGCGGTGGCAGCTTGGTGGCCTCGATCAGCCCGGGCGGCGACTTCAGGGTTGCGGCCACGGTCCATGTAAAGGCCGCCGTGCCCTTTGCCCCGCTGCCGTCGGTCACGGTCACGGTCACCGACCTGGTGCCGGCCGCGGACGGCGTGCCGGAGATTACCCCGGTGGTTTTGGCAATTGACAGCCCCGCCGGGAGCCCGGTAGCCGCGTAGGTCAGCGTCGCCGAAGAGTCGGAGTCGGTGGCCTTGATCGCCAGCGGCGTGATCGCCTTCCCCTTCACACTCGACTGCGCGCCGGGGTTGGTTACCGTGATCTTGTGCACGGGTGGCGTGCCGGAAGCCACAAACGCCGCGGTGCCTTCCGGGGTCCCGAGCCCGGTCGGGCCGTCGTAGCCGGGCTCGCCGTTGCACAGGTAGCTGCCGCAGTCGCCGTTGCTGCCAATCGTCACGTCGTTGAGGTCGCCAGGATGCGCGTACGGGTAGCTGGCGGGATAGGTTCCCGAAGCCGGTACTCCCGCCAGGGCGTAGACCGCGGCGATGATCGGCGAGGCCTCGGAGGTGCCGCCCCAGCCGCTCTGGAACCCGCCGAACCCGTTGTAGGTGTCATAGATCACCACTCCCGTGGCCGGGTCGGCGTTCGCGGCGACGTCGGCGACCGTGCGGTTGGTGCACAGCGGGTCGGAGACGCTTTCCTGCCAGGATGCCATGGGCTCGTAGGCCGAGCACCCCGAGCCGGTGCCATCCCCGTGAACGCCGTCGGTGCCGTCGCCCCACACGGTCTCGGTCCAGCCTCGCGAGACCAAGGAGTCGGGGAGCAGCGCCGTGCCGCCCACGGCCGTCACGTACTGGGACGCGGCCGGGTACTCGACGCCCCAGCCGTTGTCACCGGCCGCCACCGTGACGGCCACCCCCGGATGGTCGTAGTCGCTGTCGTATGCGGTTTCGCCGCTGAACTCGCTGCCGCCGTAACTGTTGCTGACCGCGACAACGCCGGGAAGCCCCGCTGCCGTATTCGCTGCCGCGCCCAGGTTTGCAAAGCTGTTGCTGTTGGCCTCGACCAGGTCGATACCGCAATTCGGGCAGATCGCCGACACCATGTCCAGGTCAAGCGATTCTTCGATGTCCCATCCGGAGGTTCCCGCTGGCGGTGCGGTAATGGTCGTTCCGCCGTTCTGGTTGTAGATCGTCAGTTTCGCTGCCGGCAATCCGTACTTGGACCGGTAAGCCGCCAGGTCTGAGGCCGCGTCCGGGTCGTCGTAGGCGTCCACGATCGCGACCGTTTCCCCAGATCCCTTGGACGCCGCCGCCGCCGTCAAGCCGTAGCCACTCCGCAGGTCAGACGGGCCGTAGGCACCAGGCGTCTGAGCCGGCCTGACTTTGCTCGCGGCAGGCGCGCTGGCAAGCCTGAGCGCTAAGCATTGCGCGTGGCCGCGAGCGGCAGCGGGGCAGGCCGGCCGGTAGGGCCCTGGCGAGGCGGAGGCGCTCGCCACCCCCGGCAACATGGCTGCCGTCGCGGCTATTGCGGTCCCGGCCGTGACCAGAGAGCGGAATTTCAGTCCCACTTTCATCCTCCGGATTTTGGGCGCAAGGGACCAACTCGTTTTCGTTACAGGATCTACATCAGGCCGGCAGTGAAGCTTCGTAATCAAGATTGCGCTTGCTGCGCGGCCGGAAACTGCGCCGGGATATAGAAGGCGTACCGGCACGTCATCGGCGCACTGAACACTAGCGCGTCGGGAGAACTGTCGTCTTGCAGATTGGCGCTCTTATAACACTGGCCGCATTAGGCCATTCTGATATCCGGACAAGTGCCGGGGACATGCGCCGATAGGGATATAGCACGAATGGCAGAACGCCCGGCGCCCGGCGGACACTCGTGCCGGCGGCCCGCCGGCGAACGCTGAAGGTGTCCGCGCTGGCTCTTGCCTGTGGCCTGGCCGCCGCGCTGGTGCTGGCAGCGTGCAGCAGCGCACCAGCGACCGGCCCCGGCGGGAGCCCAATTCCGGCTGGCCTGCAACGGTTCTACGACCAGAAGCTGCACTGGGTGCCGTGCCCCCCGGTGGTGGCCGAGGCGAGCGGCGTCGCCGCGAATGCCGCGGAGGCGCAGAAGGCCGTCGCCGGCTTCCAGTGCACGACGCTGACGGTGCCTCTGGACTATGCCCACCCAGACGGGGCGACGATCAAGCTTGCCATGAACCGGCTTCCGGCCACGGACAAATCCGACCGGATCGGGCCGCTGCTCACCAACCCGGGCGGCCCGGGCGGCACCCTGCTCGGCCAGGTCTACGCGCAGATGTTCCCGCACAACGTGGGCCGCATGGTGCTCGACTCGATCGACAACCCGACCGGGGCGGGCGACCCGACCGCGCAGGCGGTCTCGTTCGAGACCACCTTCAATGTCCTGATCGAGTCGTGCATCGAGCGCGGCGACTGCCCGATGGGATCGTCCAAGAACGAGGTGCTGGCCAGGTTCGACAGCCTGCTCAGCAGCCTCGAGACGGCACCCGTGACGCTCGGCAACGGCCGCCCGCCGCTGACCGCCTCCGGAGTCATCGGCTTCGTTCAGGAAGACCTCTACAGCGAGCAGAAGTGGCCGGCGATCGAGGACACACTCGGCCTGCTGTTCCGCGAGGTGCCGGCGTCCGCGAACGGGGCCAGCCGGAGCGCTCCGGCAAAGGCCAGCATCATCGCGCAAGCCGTCGCGGGATCCGGAAACGACGAGATGTCTGGCAGTTTCCAGGCCATCGACTGCCTGACCGTTCCAGCCGATCAGCGGACCGTGGCCGCCGCCGTCCGCGCGGGCCAGGAAGCGCAGACGGTCGCCCCGCACTTCGGGCCGACGGTCGCCGAGCAGTGGCTCGAATGCGCCAAGTGGCCGGTTCCCTCGCCGCCGGCCGCCGGGCGGGCGATCAGCGCCGCGGGCACCCCGACCATCCTGCTGGTCAACAACAGCTACGACCCCGCGACGCCGCTGTCCTGGGCGACAGCCGTTCACGGCCAGCTCGCCAACTCCGTGCTGGTCACCAACACGGCCGGGGGCCACGGCTTCTACCCGATGGGAGCCTGCACCCACAACGTCGTGGATACCTTCCTCATCTCGGGCAGCAAACCCGCACCGGGAACCGCCTGTCACGACAAGAACCCGGTCCTGGCGCCTTCCCCGATCTCGCGGTAGGCGAGTTCGGCGCCGTCGCGGGCAGCGAACCGGTGCGTGGGCGGCTCAGTCATGTCGCTGTGTCACTCCGCCCTCATCCCGTCCATCCAGTGCCAGTATCCCGCTTGTTAAGCTCGGCCCGGCCAGCGCGGTGGCAGTCGGCCGTCGCCAGACCGGCTCGAGGAGGGCACGAATGACCGCACCGCTGCAGCTGCTTGCTCTGACCTTCCGTCTCGGCGCCGACACGGAGAGCCGTCTGCTGGCGGAGATTGACCGGGTCGAAGGCCGCGGCGCGCTGCGCCTCCTGGACGTGATGTTCCTGGCCAAGGGACCGGACGGAACGGTACGCGAGCTGGAAGTCGCCGAGCAAGAGGACTTCGGCTCGCTCATCGCCCCGGCCACCGGCCTGGCCCCGGTGCGGGCCCTGGCGGAGTCCGTCGACCCGGGAACCGCGATTGCCTTCCTGCTGGTCGAGCATCGGTGGGCCGAGCCCCTGGTCGACGCCGTGTCTGGCGCGGGCGGCACACTGATCACCGACGACTTCCTGGCCGACGACGCCGACGTCGCCGTCGCAGCCGAGGTCGCCGCGGTCGAGGAAGCCTCCACTGTGATCGCAGAGGCCCAGGCGGCCGAGGCGGCCGCGGTGCTGCGCGCCGTCGCGGCCACCGCCGAGGCCGCCGAGGCGGAAGCCGCCTCCGAGCAGATCCAGGAAGCAGCCGCAGCAGAAGCGGTAAGGGCCCTGATCACTGCGGGACTGGTCGAGGAGGCCGCGGCGCACGAGGCGGTCACCGCGCTGACCGCGGCCGGCCTGATCACGGACGCGGCGGACCGGGCCGCCAGCGAGGCCGTCGCCGAGGATCTCGCGCTGATCGGCTCGGCCGACGAGGTCGCCGCCGAGGCCACCGAGGAAGCCGCGGCCAAGGTGCGGGGCGCGTCGATCACCCGGTCCGAAGCCCAGGTCTTGCGTTACCTCCCGCAGCCGGTGCCGTTCTCGGTCATCGCCGACAAGCTGGGCATCTCCCGGTCCGCGGCGAAGGAGCGAGCCGAGCGCCTGTACAAGCGGCTCGGCGTGCACAGCCGCGAGGAGGCGGTCGAGCGCGCCCGCGAACTCGGCCTGCTGCGCGGGTAAGCAACCAGCTGGAGAGCGCGATCCGTGCCTACGCGGAGCGACGGCAGCGCAAGCCGGGACGCCCGCGCCACACCGCGGCGGCGTCCTGACCGTGGCCAGATCATCCTCCGGCATCGCGTTCGGGCAGGTCGAAGGATGAGAGATTGGGCCACTCGGCCCGCCCTGCTGACGATTAATCTGCGCGTAGATAGGCTGCGCGCGGATCAAATTGGCGGGGCGGGACCCGGATCAGCTACCGGGCCGAGATCAGCGGCCCGGCCGCCGGCCAGGTCGGCCCGCGGATCGGGCCGGAGATCACCTCCGTGACAGTCATCAGGACGGGCTGTCGTACGACTGCGATTTCCGGTTGGTGATGGTCCTGCGCCTGCGCAAGGACTCGAGCCATTCCTGCCCGCTGAGCAGCCGCGTGGTCTTGCCCGACCGGACCTCGCCCGCGGCGGCAACGGCCATGGCGACGCTGGCAGCAGTCATGTCATCCGGTGCCTCGTACACGACCAGCACGTCATACTCGCCGAACGGGAAGCCCGCCACCACGATCGTGGCTCCCAGGTCATCCAGGGCAGAACTGATCACGGCCACCGGGTCCTGCGGCTCCTTCAGCTGATCGGCCATCGACTTGGCGGTGTATGAGGCCTGGTACATGTAGAGCGGCATCGAGATTCCCCTCAGCCGGGATCCAAAGATCGTAAACCGGCCCGGCCGCGCGCACCAGCCTCCGCCTCGCACGCCGGTCTTTCCTCGCAAACAGGGCGAACGCGGCCAGCCCCGGCAACAGCCGCCCGGCTAACATCGCCTGATGAGTGATCAGGGAGGAGAACCTGCGCGACCTCGAACGCCACGCACGGGACTTCGCCGAGCGCCGCGGGTTCACCTACACCGTGCTCAGCACCGGCACCGGCGACGTCATCGGCTGCGTTTACATCTACCCGCAGCGCGGCGACAGCCAGGGCGGTGCGAGCCCGGGCGGACAGCACGCGGACGTCAGTTCCTGGGTGCGCACAGACCGCGCGGAACTCGACCCGGTGCTCTACCGCACGGTCCGCGCATGGCTGGAACGCGACTGGCCGTTCCGCTCGATTCAGTACGCGCCGCGCGTCTAGCGCGCGTCTTTCATGGCGCCCCAGCCGTGCCAGGCGTCGATGGCGATCCAGGCGCTGATGCGGCCGCGGTCGCGCTGCTGGTAGGGATGGCCCACGTAGTGCCGGGCTATGCGGTCGATGTCGGCCAGGCCGGGGTCGTCGCGCCACTCGTCAACGTGGCCGGTGATGGCGACGTGGGTGTACCAGTCGCTTTCATCGAGCACGTCGAGCGCCACCCGGGGATCGTGGCGCATGTACTCCAGCCGCTTGCGTCCCTCGTCCATGTTCACCAGAACCCGGCCGTCGTCCCACAGGTACCACGTGGCGGTGGAGACCGGCTGGCCGTCCTGCCGCAGGGTCGTGATGACCGCCGGATTCGGCTTGCGCAGCAGGGCTACCGCGGCCTCGGGCAGTGGTGGTTTCGGCATTCAGGCCTCCGCAGGGACGTTGGGGAAACGCGCAGCTCGCATGCAGACCGTAGCCTGCCCGGCGTCACGTCGTCTCGGCCTGCAGCATCTCGGCAACGGGGCGCCGGAGGCCGATCCGTGCCGGAACCAAGGCCGCCGTTGACAGGGTGATCGGGGCGTTCCTAGCATGCACGGCCAGGTGCGTGCCGGGCGCGCTGCCACGTCGGCGCGCAAGAATGCAGGCGACGAGGTGGCGAACCCGTCCCATGGGCCTAATGGGCTGGCAGGTCCCTCCTCGCCGCGGGTGGCCGATGTCACAGCCGGAGGCCAGGATCGCAACTAGGGACATGGGCACTGAGACAGCAGCATCAGTGAGGACGATCCGGGAGCGGCCCGCCGCGGCGGGGGCGCGATCGCGCGCGCGGCCGCCGAACACGCTGCTCGAGGAGTTCGAGCAGGTGTACCTGCGCAACGTGGACGTCCTCATGGGCTACTTCGCGCGCCGGTGCCGCGATCCGCAGGCAGTCGCCGATCTCACCTCCGAGACGTTCGTCCGGGCCATGGATGGCTTCGCCAGATTCGACCCGAGACGGGGTTCGGACCGGGCGTGGCTGTTCGGCATCGCCGCACACGTATTCGCCCGCCACTGTGAGCGGTCTGCGGGTGACCGGGACGCGGTCGCGCGGCTCGGCGGCCGCCGGGTGCTCAACGAGGACGAGATCGAGGAGCTCGCCGAGCGGATCGACGCCGAGCGCGAGGGTGCCGCGCTGATGCAGCGCTACGCACGGCTGCCCGCGGTCGAGAGGGCGGCGATCGAGCTCGTCGACCTGGAGGGGCTCACCTCGAAGGAGGCGGCGCTGGCCCTCGGCGTCTCCGGTGTCGCATTCCGCAAACGGCTTTCCCGGGCCAGGTCCCGGCTGAGGAAGGAGCATCAAGGCGATGACTAGCTTCACCGAACATCTTTGGGGTGATCTCGCCCGGGAGCACGGCGCGGCCCTCGCGTACGCCCGCCGCCCCGCACCGCGCCGGTCCCGCCGCCCGCGCATTCTCGCAGGCAGCACGCTCGGGCTGGCCGGCGCGGGCGTGGCGCTCGGGCTCGGCCTGACCGCGGGGGCGAGCACGCCGGCGTTTGCCGTCACCAAGACCGGCGACGGCTCGGTGCTGGTGACGATCAACCAGACCCAGGCGCTCCCCCAGGCGAACCAGAAGCTCACCGCGATGGGGATCCACGAGCAGGTCACGATCTATATGGCGTCGGGGCCGGCAGCCGTCAGTGGCCCGGTGGCCTGCACACCGGCGGCGGGTGTTTCCGGGCCGCCGGTGAAGGTCCTCGTGGGCACGAACGGCACGCAGGTCCTCAACTCGGGCAACACGGGCGCCGGCACCTGGCACCTGGCCTCCTGCCAGCTGACGGGTGACTCCGGCTCGGGCAACGCCGGCAACACGGGCGCCGGGTGATCGGGTGACGGCCGCCGACGCCCGACGGGCGCGGGCGTCGGCGATGACACGGCTGGCGGTCCGGCCTCCCGATGATTTCGGGGGCCGGACCGCTAGATGGTGGCCGTGGTCGATTGTCGCGGCCGCGGCCGGATGGAACCTCGCGAACCTTCGGGCGCTCACGCTCGCGGTCACGTACCTGAACGACAGTTCGCTGCACGAGCAGATGGTGCGCTTCGCGACCGAGCAGCTGCGCGCCGGGCACCTGCCGCTCACCAGCTGGTTCCCGTTCCTCGGGGAGGGGTCGCCGCAGTTCCTCCACTACCAGAGCCTGCCCGCGATGCTCGCCGGCGCCATCGGCCTGCTGACCGGGCCCGACGCGGCGTTTCGCTGGTCGCTGTACCTGCTCTTGTCGGTGTGGCCGATCAGCGTCTACCTGTCGGCCCGCGCGGTCGGCGCGGGCAGGCCGGCGGCGGCCGCTTCGGCCGCGATGGCTCCGTTCCTGGTGAGCGCCGCGGGGGTCGGCTACGAGCAGCACGCCTACGTGTGGACAGGGTTCGGCGTCTGGACGCAGCTGTGGGCGTCATGGACGCTGCCGCTCGCGTGGGGCTGGGGCTGGCGAGCGATCCGCGACGGACGCGGCTACCTGGCGGCGGTGCTGCTGACCGCGCTCACCGTCGCGCTGCACTTCGAGACCGGTTACCTGGCGCTGGCGGTGCTGCCCGTCTGGCCGCTGCTGGCCGGCCGGCCGCTCGTGGCCCGGCTTCGGCGAGCTGCTGTCATCCTCGGCGGGTCGCTGCTCGCGTCGGCGTGGGTGATCGTCCCGCTCGTGCAGCAGCGCCGGTGGGCGGCGATCAACGAGCCGCTGCAGGGCACCGGGCTCGTCAACGGGTACGGCGCGCATCAGGTGCTCGCCTGGCTGTTCTCGGGGCAGCTGCTCGACCACGGCCGGCTGCCCGTCATCACCGTGTTCGCGGCGCTCGGGCTCGCCGTAGCGTGGCTTGCCTGGTCTTCGGATACCGGCGCGCGAGCCCTGCTGGCGGCGCTCGCGGTGTCCCTGCTGTTCGCGTTCGGCCGCACGACGTTCGGGTCGCTCGTCGACGTCATCCCGGGCGCCGCTGATCTCTTCTTCCGCCGCTTCATGATGGGCGTGCAGCTCGCGGCGCTGCTGCTGGCCGGCCGGGGGGCGGCGTGGCTCGCGGCCCGCTGCGTGCGGCTGCTCGGCACCCGGGCCCCAAGGTGGCCACCCGGCCTGTCCCCGGTGGCCGCGGGCGTTGCGGCGGTCGTCGTGCTCGCGCCCGCGTGGCTTCAGCTCGGCGGCTACGACCGCCATGACGGCGCCGCGATCGCGGCCCAGCGCGGCGCGGACGCCGCCGAGGGCGCCGAGCTCGATCGCCTCATCGCGCTGATCGAACGCGACGGCGGCGGCCGGACCTACGCTGGGATGCCGTCGAACTGGGGCCAGGACTTCACCGTCGGCGCGGTCCCGGTGTTCAAGTACCTGGAGAGCCGCGACGTCGACGAGGTCGGGTACACGCTGCGGACGGCGTCGCTCATGACCGACCCTGAGTACTTCTTCGACGAGCGCGACCCCTCCGACTACCGCCTGTTCGCGATCCGCTACCTCATCCTTCCGGCTGGTGGCCAGCCGCCGGTGCCCGCGCGGCTGGCGATGCGCTCCGGTCCGTACTGGCTGTGGACGATCGCCGGCGCCGGTTACGTCCAAGCGGGCCGGATCGTCGGCGAGATCTCCGCGAACCGGGCGAACGTGGGCACCCGCAGCCGCCCGGTGCTTGGCTCCGGGCTCGCCGACGACGGCGCGTATCTCGGTGTCCGCTACGGGTCCGGCGGTGGCGGGGACGGCCGCCTGCCGGCGGCGCGAAGCCAGTCCTCCCCCGGTGAGGTCACCGCGGAGCACGCCGACCTCGGCGACGGCGAGGCCTCGGCGACGATGCGGATGCGCCACCGGGGAGTCGCGGTGCTCAGCGCGTCCTACGACCCCGGGTGGACGGCAACGGTGAACGGCCGGCCGCAACCGGTCGAGATGGTGGCGCCGGCGCTGGTTGCCGTTGATGTCCCGGCGGGCACCGACCGCGTCGTGTTCCGATTCCACGGGTATGGCGACTACCCGGGATTGCTCGCGCTGGCCGGCCTCACCATCGCCATGGTCGCCGCCGCGCCAGCGTGCGCCCGGCGCCTACGACGGCGCCGCGCCGCTAGTCCCCTCCGGTGAGCCGATCGCGGAGCACGTGCTTGGGGATCTTGCCGGTCGGGGTCTTGGGCAGCCCGAAATGGTCAGGCGCGGCCGGTCGCGACCACGTACTTCAGCCAGGCGGCGTACCAGTTCTGCTCCATGTCGTGCTGAGCAGCCCGGAGCGAAATCTCCCGGCGGCACACCATGTCGCGCATCACGTGATCGAGCTGGATCTTCTCGAAAAAGCCCGTGCCCTTGAACGCCGCCGGCCACATGTTGGCGGTCGAGGCCGAGCCGCCCAGGCCGATCGGCACCAGGTAATCGATGTCGTACTTGGCCTGGACGGCGGGATTCGTGATGCGGTACTCGGTGTAGATCTCTTGCTGCGTGGCGGGCGGGATCACCGCGGCTGCCTGGTGATCGGGCAGGACGCAGACCCGCGTCGTGTTCGTGATCGCCACCGCCCCCGGGGTGAGCCTGCGGTTCGGCATCGACAGGCCGCCGGTCACCAGCGGCATCGTGAAGTTGGGCAGCGTCACGCCGGCCAGGTCGGGCCCGCTGGCCTGGCCGGGCACCCTGGGCGGCCTGGAAGTGGCGGCGGGGGTGGCGTGCGAACCGCAGCCGGTGACGGCCGCGGCCACGCCGACCGCGAGCGCGAGCGCTGCGACGCGGTACCGGGGTCGCATGGCCGCCCCAGCACCCGGCCGGGCGCGGGGGCTATGCACTGGAGCAGCCAAAGTTGGTCATCCCGCCGGCGGCGCCGCTGGCGACGTTGCTGCACTGGACCACGGTCCCGAGATGGTGGCTCTGCACGTAGATGCCGAAGCCGGGCCCGTCGACGATCGCCTTGTTGTTCCTGAAGACGTTGTCGAGCCCCCAGCCGGGGTAGACCTGGTGCACCGAGAAGCCGTTGCCGATGCTGTGAGTCCCGGTGTTGTCCTTGATGAGCCAGTCGTTCCCCTTCACGTTGACCCAGGACGTCGCCGCCGAACTCACCATCCCCGTCCCGTTGAGGATGTTGCCGGAGATGACACCGCCCGTGGTGCCCTCCTTGATGTCGATGTTCTCGGCCGTGGTGTCGGCGATGTTGTTGTCGATGATCCGGTTGTAATTGCTGCGGTCGGGCTGGCAGCCGCTGTACTTGCACCAGTTCTTGTTGGCGCTGCCGACGTAGATGCCCTCGCCGAAGAACGCGACCAGCAGGCCGGTGTTCCGGATCACGTTGTGACTGACGACGTTGTAGCTGCTGAACGAGCGGAGGTGGATGGCCTCGTCCCCGGTGCCGTGCACGTACAGGCCGGAGATGAGGTCGTGGGTGACCCCGTCGGTCACCACGCCCTTCTGCCCACCCTCGACGGTGAACCCCTCCACGTGCCAGTACGAGGCGTGGTCGAGGTGCAGCACGTAGCCGTTGTTGATGCCGGGGCCCTCGAGCACGGCGCCGCGGCTCCCGCAGAGCGTGATCGGGGCTGCGGCCGTCCCGGGTGTGCTGGCGGTGAAGTTGCCTTCGTAGACACCGGGCTCGAGGACGATCGTCTCGCCCGGATGCGCCGACGAGAGCGCGTGCGAAAGCTTCGCGGCGGTCGAGACGGCGACGCTCCCGGCGTGGCCGCCGCAGCTGGCGGTGACCGCGCTGGCCGCCGGCTGCGCGCCAGCCGGGGAACTCGTGGCGAGGTGCGACGGGCTTGCGGTGCCCGGCGTCGTGCCCGCCGCCCCGGAGCAGCCCGCCATGGCCAGGGCCACGAGCGCGAGCGCCGCCGGGGCGGCCAGCTTCAGCGGCGATTGCATAAACCCTCCACGGCGGGAAACGGCCTGGTGTCGATGGACTCGCCGATTTCTTCCGGCGGCGGCTGCAGCTGCGGCTTCGGCGGCGGCACCGGCCATTCGGCCCAGTACCGGGCCTCGGTGTCGCCGTCTTGCCGCGATGGCGCGTCCAGCCGGAGTGGCCGGTCCAGCCGGGCGGGCTGGTCCCGCCGCTGTGGCTGATCGAGCTGGGACCGCTGGGTGTCGCCGGGCGGCGTGAACCAGTCCCGGGGGCCCGGACGCTCGGGCGGCGCCGGGGTGCTGGACGGCTGGGGTCCCCCGGGCGGCCGCTCGCTGGCCTGCGGCGACGCGGACGGGGAACGGTGGGTCCCGGGCAGCCTTGGGGCCAGGGGCTCCACCGGCAGGTCGACGAACGATACCGGCGGCCGGGCCGGCACGGGCTCATCGACGAGGATCGGCGGCTCGCGGACCCCGGCCGCGACCTTCTCGGGCACCGCCACCCGCTCGCCGAGCCCGGCCAGCAGCGCGGCCGCGGCGGCCATGGCGGCCGCGTCGGCGGGCGGGCTGTCGGCACCGCGCCAGTGCGTGCTCGCCGGGTACGGGTGCGGCGGCATGCGCCGCAGCCGGGACCAGATCTCGCCGAGGATTACCAGCAGCAGGATGCTCAGCCACAGCAGGGCGAGCGGGTGGAAGACCAGCCAGGACCACAGCGTGACGGGCACCCGGTGCAGCCAGCCCTTGTCCTGCGTGCCCGACAGCGCGGGCTGGGCCGCGTCGGCCCGGGCGTCCACGGCGCGGAACCCGGTGCCGGATATCACGTTGTCCGCGCCGGAAACGTGCGAGCTGGAACCCCGCGCGGTGATCCCGAAGACCGTCGCGCCGATGATCCGGTTGCTGTCCGTCACGACCGGGCCGGAGGTGCGGATGAGCATGCCAATCCGCGCGCCGACGAGGGTGTTGCCCGAGATCATGCTCTGCGGCGCGCCGGGCCCGATCTCGAGCGCGGCCCTGGGGTTGCAGCGCACGTCGTTGCCGGTGACGACGGTGTTGCTGGCCCCGTCCCGGATGGCGATGCCGGTGAGCCTGGAGCAGATCTCGTCGCCGCGCAGCACGGTGCCGCTGCCACCTTCCAGCACAATGCCGCCCTGCAGGTTGTCGATCACGTCGCTGTGCTGCACGTAGGTGCCGGTGTCCGCGGCAACCGAGCCTCCCGACGCCGACGCGCCCGTCACCAGCGGGCGGCCGTCGATGAGGAAACCGTCGACCGCGTTGTGCTCGGCCACGTCCGAGGTCAGGACGGTGTTGTTGGTCGCGCGGTCGACGAGGAAGCCGTTGCCCCCGTTGCGCACCGACGAACTGCCGCTCACCGAGGTACCGGTTGAGTTCCGGTGAATGTGCAGCCCGTCAAGCTCGTTGAACTCGAACAGGTCGTCGTCGAACTTGACGTTGCGGCCGCGGGTCACGAAGGCCCCGTAGGTCTCGTCGGTAAAGGTGCTTCCGGTGGCGCCGCCGGTACTGGGCGTGCTGGTGGAGCCGGTCCAGGCCACTCCCCCGGTCCGGCCGCTCCAGAAGCCCAGCGACGACGCCCGGACGTCGGTCAGCACCATCTTGCCGCCCACGTCGCGGATGTAGGAGCGGCCGCTGCCCGCGTCCGGCGCCGGTGAGTTCGTCGTCCGGTCCCAGCCCATGATCGTCATCGGCTGCTGCGGGGTGCCCTGGAAGTACAGGTCGCCGCCCCAGCCGACGATCGAGGTGAATCCGCTGGCGGAACTGTCCATATAAAGAGCCCGCAGCCTGGGCCCGCCCAGGTTCAGCCGGGCGTTGGTCGAGACGAAGACGTTGTCCAGGAGCAGGCCCGCGTGGTGCGGCAGCAGCACGAGCGCCCCGTACTGCACCAGGCTGCTGTACGTGTACGCCCCCGATCCCGCGGTCAGCACCAGGGTCGGCAGCGAGCCCCGAACCGCGATGACCTCGGGCTGGTAGACGCTCGCGGCATCGTGGACCAGCAACCGGATCCTGGTGTCCTCGGCGGCCACCGCCGCGGCCTGCCGCGCGGCGCTCGCGGCCGGCAGCGTCGCGGGCGGCTGGCCGGGGTCGATCGGCGTCGCGACAGAAGGCAGCACGACCCGGGGCGGCGCGCTGGGCGCCGGCAGCAGGTGGACGCCGTTGGCGGTCGCCGGCAGGGAATTGCTGCGCAGGTGCAGCGCGCCCAGGATCTCCGGGCTCGCGGCCAGCACGGCGAACAACAGCAGAGCCAGCAGCACCGCATAACGGGCCTGGCTCGCGTGCGGCCGGCCCTCGGGGCGGGGAGTCGTCACTTGTTTTCTCCTAGAGCAGCGACGCGGCGGACTGTGCCTCGCCGCCGATCTGGTCGCTGCTGCGGGTCAGCCATCCATGGACGTTCATGGTCAGGAAGGCGTAGGCCTTCACCGGCAGCGCAACCACGATCGTCATGATCGCGACCAGCGGGAGCACCCAGAAGTCGCCGGGATTGCGGCGCAGGTGCGAGATGCCGCGCACGGTCCGGCCGAGCAGCAGCCAGCCGATGGCGACGGCGGGAACGATGAAGCCGGGATGCATCAGCCAGGCCACCAGGTACGCCACGGCCAGGCCCATCGTCAGCGGGGTCAGCATGACCTGCAGCACGCTGAGCTGGCAGATGAACGGCTGGCGCCAGAGCCAGCCTTTCCACATCGCGGTGAGGTAGCACCGGTAGGAGTTGCGGCTCCAGCGCAGCCGCTGCTTGAGGAACGCGCGGCCGGTGTCCGGGAACATCGACATCGCGCGAGCATTGGACTGGTAGACGGTCTTGTAACCGGACGCGAGGACGAGCCAGGTGAGCCGGCCGTCGTCACCCGAAACGCAGCGCCGACCGAGGAAAAACTCGTCTTCCAGGTGCTCGAGCACCGGCATCACCACGCTGCGGCGGTAGGCGACGGTGCGCCCGGACAGGCACGCCACGGCCCCGGCCCGGGACTGTGCCCGGACGTAGTCGAGGTACCGAACGTCGATCATCCAGTCGGCGACGCGCCGCCACACGCTCGTGTCCGGCAGGTAGGCGTTCTGCCGGGTGCCGACCCCGCCGACCTCGGGATCGGCGAACGGCGCCTGCACGGCCCGGAGCAGCCCGGGCTCCCAGGCCGTGTCGGAGTCGGCGAGCACGAGGATCTCGCCCTGTGCCTGCCGGATGCCCGCGCCGAGCGCCGACCTCTTGCCCGTGTGCACGAACGGGAACACGACCAGGCTGGGCTCGGACTGCGCGCGGAGTTGCAGCCGCCGGATGACCTCGCGGTCCTCGACGTCGGGGACGACGATGATCTCGGTCGGGCGCTCGGCGAGCCACGAGTCCAGGCACCGGTCAAGGATGTCCGGGTCCTCGCGGAACGCCGGTATGACCACAGACGTGGTGGTCGTGAAGCCGTCCGGCTTGGGCTTGTACAGCCGCGACAGGCTGAACCGCGTCAGCCACACCGACCAGGAGATGATGCCCGCGACACCGATCGGGAGCAGGTGGTGCAGGTTCCACCACTGCCCGATGTCGAATTTCGACGAGACGAGAGCAGCCTCGACCACGCGGGGGTGCACCCTGTTACCTCCCGTCAGCGACTGCAGAGCCGTCGCCGTGGCCGAGGGCGCCAGTGCGGCTGCTTCTATGACGGATGATCCCGGCTATCGGATGACATGGAGGAACAGTTCAGATTGTTAATAGTTGATATCAAGCTTCGGTAGGAAAAGTTTCTTGCCCAGCCCCGCGACCTCGGGTTTCAGGCCGGCAGGGGCTCCGCGGCATCCTCGTCCTCCATGAAGACCTTCGCCGTGTCAGCGATCCGCTGGGGGTGGCGCAGCGCGAAGAAGATCACCAGCACGACGCCGAGGCCGTACCAGACGCCGATCACGATGCCGGCCAGGCTGAGCGGGTAGGTCAGCGGGCTGATGAAGCTGAACAGCTTGATCCCCAGGTCCGCGAAGAACGCTGGCACGAACAGCACGATGCCGAGGATCGGGAACAGCAGGTGCTTGATGACGTTGAACTCGCTGCGCTGCTCCCGCCAGAAGAACGAGATGCAGGCCAGGTTGACCGCGATGTAGATCGGCACGATGGCGCCAGTGATGATGGTGCCGATCAGGGCGAACGCCGTGAGCGGGGTGTACTGCTCGCCGAGCCACAACGTGAGCACCAGGCCCCCGGTGTAGGTGATGAGCACTGCGACGTACGGCGAACCGAATCGCGGATGCGTGCGGCCGAAGAACGCGGGCAGCACCCGGATCCGCCCCATCGCCCACTGGCCCCGGACCGCCGCCGAGCCGCCGCCGTTGCTGCACGCCGCGTTCGAGTTCAGCAGCGCGATGAACAGGGCGATCCAGCCCGCGCCCCAGACCGCGGTGGCGATCATGTTCCACGGGTTGCCGCCGCCGGAGAGGTAGAACCCGCCGTACCGTCCCGCCCCGAAGTAGACCGTGGAAGCGTACGTGGTCAGCACGTAAAACAGCCCGATGATCAGGCAGGACAGGACGACCGCCCGGCCCACGTTGCGCCGGGCGTTGCGGGTCTCCTCGGCCAGCGGCGCCGCCGCGTCGAAGCCGATGAAAGCCAGGATCGCGTACACCGACCCGCCCACGATGCCGGACAGGCCCTTGAAGCCGGGGACCGTCGCGTAGTGCGTGGTGAAGACCTCGAGCGTGTTGCGGCTTCCCGCGGCGACGATCAGGGTCAGCGACAGCGCCACCATGACGAGGATCTCGAAGAACCCGAAGATCAGGCCGAAGCGGGCGCTCACCTGGACGCCGACGTAGTTCAGCCCGCCGACGGCGACCACGCAGACGACCGCCCCGATCACCCACCACAGGTTGTACGACAGGCCGAAGTGCGCCTGCAGCGTGCTGCCGAGGATGCTGCCGAACAGCACCGAGACCAGCGGCACCACCAGCGGGTACGCCCCCGCGAACCCCCAGCCCGCGAGGAAGCCGAGCTTGCTGCCGAGCCCGCGCGCGATGTACGTATACATGCCGCCCGCCGACGGCAAGTGCCGCGCCAGCTGCCCGATCGACAAGGCGGTGAACATGCAGCCGACCAGCGCGAGAATCACGCCGAGGACCAGCGAGCCGCCGGCGAACAGCGCCCCGACGGCGATCGAGAACGCCGCGGCTGAGGCGGGCGCCATCGTGGTGACGGACGTGAACACCACGTCGGGCAGGCCGATCGCGTTTTTCCGGAGTGGTTGCGAGTTGGTGACCTGGGCGACCTGCTCGGCGCTGCTCATGTTGGCCCCTGGCGCGCTCACGCACCCGTTTCCGGACGCTGCTGACCCACGGTCTGCTTTACAGACCTTTAGTAAATCAAGGGTAAATAAAACGCTAGAAAAACGTCAATAACTGCACGCCCACTCGTCCCTCTCGCTCGGCCTGAGGCGGGTCCGTCGTTCGCGTGGCGCCTCCCCGGCGCCGCCCGATCCGGTGAGAAGCAGGCCGCCGCGTCGTGCGGGCTTGGCCGGACCCCCGTCATGGCCACGCCCTGCCTTGGCGTGAGGAGGCCGTAGTCGCGTGCTCGTGAGGGATGACTGCGGCGCGTGGTGGTTAGCCGGCTTCGAGGACGAAGAAGATGAAGCACAGGATGTCGGCCTCGCGGAAGTCGGGGAGCAGTTCGCGGGGGGTATCCGGGGCGGGGAGCGGTTCGTCGATGGCGGCTATCCGGAAGCCTGCTGTGGTGAAGGCGCTGATCATCGCGGGCAGCGGGCGGTGCCAGAAGCGCATCGGGATGCTGCGGCCGCCGAAGGCCCATTCTTCGGTGCGCTCGTAGGTGGCGAAGTAGTCGGTGCCGGGGCGTAGCAGCGGGTGGCCCTGCAGGGGGTGGTCAACGGAGGCGATCAGCCGGCCGCCGGGCCTCAGCACGCGCCGCAGCTCGGCCAGCGGTGCCGTCCAGTCCTGCAGGTAGTGCAGCACCAGGGAGGCGATGACGTCGTCGAACGCGCCGTCGGGGAACGGCAGCGGGCGGCCCAGGTCGGCCACCCGCAGGTCCGCGCCGTCGCCGAGCCGCCGCCGGGCGATCTCAAGCATCTTGGCGCTCTTGTCGAAGCCGGTTACGATGGCGCCCCGGTCGCGCAGCGCCGCGAACAGCGGGCCCGAGCCGCAGCCCGCGTCGAGGATCCGCCGGCCGGTCACGTCCCCGGCCAGGGCCAGGGTCGCGGGCCGCTCGTAGTAGGCGTTGAAGAGGCTTACCTCATTCTCGGCTGAGTAGGCCTCGGCGAAGCTGTCGTAGTCGTTGGCCGCAGCCTGGCCTGCTGGCTCGGCAGAACTGCCCGTAACGGGAGGCACGCGTTCCACCCTGGCATGGACGGCCTGGTCCGCACCGGTGCTTCACAAACGTCCTGTCCGGGCGGAAGCCATTCCCCGGCCTCCATCTGCTACCTGGGGCCGAGGCCGGTCGCCATCAAATGAGGCTAGTCCCGCGGTCTGGCGATTTTGAGGTCGTCGAAGATGACCTGGAAGCCGCTGCCTTCGGGTGCCGCGCACATCGCGCCGGCCAGGACCTCGTCGCCGGGCGGCAGATATACCACCGCTGCCAGTTCCAGCTCGCCGTCGTCGAGCCGGTAGCGCACCTCGACGGAGTCGCCGCGGCGGGTGAGCAGCAAGGCCAGCTCACGCATCCCGCTGGGCAGGCCGGCCACGGCCCAGGACGAGTACTCGAGCGTAATCACCGTGCTGAAGCGCGGCCTGCCGTCGAAATACTCGACGCCGGTCTTGAGCCAGCGGCGTTCATCCAGCCGGACCATCGCCCCGGCCTGGTCGTACTGCGCGCCGTACGAACCGCGGACCCGCATCGACAGCTCGAAGTCGCCGCTGACCCGCTCTGCGTACAGGTGCCCGTTGTCGCGGACGTATCCGTAGCCGGTGATGCGCCAGAAATCAGTGGCAGCACCGGCGGTGACAACCAGGGAGCCTCGCTGCTCAGACCACTGGGCCGGCTCGTTCAGCCACTGCACGGGGCCCTCCCGGGAAGGTCAGACCGACACCAGGTCACACACAAAGATCAGGGTCTCGCCCGGCGCGATCACGCGCCCGGCGCCGCGGTCCCCGTAGGCCAGGCCCGGAGGAATGACCAGCTGCCGGCGGCCGCCGACCTTCATGCCCTGCACACCCTGATCCCAGCCGGCGATGACCCGCCCGGCGCCGAGCTGAAAGGACAGAGGCTCGCCGCGGTCCCAGCTCGCGTCGAATTCCTCGCCGGTAGAGAACGCGACCCCGACATAGTGAACCTTGACCATGTCACCCGGGTTCGCTGCGGGGCCATCACCCTCCCAGATGTCCGTGATCTCTAGCTCGGCTGGCGGCTCGCCGCCGGGAAAGTCAACCTCAGGCTTGCTGACGCTCATACCCGCCTCTTTCCGTCGCTGCTGATCCGCAGGCTGGCCCGGCCAGGCTGCCGGGCAGCCGCCTGGGTGAGCCCGCTCCATCTCGCGCAAGGTTATGCCGTCGGCAGCGTTTCTAGAGGACCGGGCTGGTTCCGCCGTCGAGATTGATGGCCGAGCCCGTCACATAGGAGGAGCGATCCGACAGGAGATAAGCCGCCAGGTCGGCGAACTCTTCCGGCCGGCCCACCCTGCCCAGCGGGATGCTGCTGTTCTGGGCCATCTGGCGGTAGAACTCGTCCTCGGACTGGCCCGCGGCTTCTGCGCGCCGCCGCCACTGGCCACTTTCCACCAGGCCGATGAGCACGGCGTTGACCCGGATGCCGAGTCCGCCGAGGT
>Ga0335074_10004066_pt1 | contig 20142 bp, 18 predicted proteins | sample Lox_Sample_23_FD_206715 | JGI IMG/M metagenome (GOLD analysis project Ga0335074, IMG submission 206715) | Soil microbial communities from Loxahatchee National Wildlife Refuge, Florida, United States - Lox_Sample_2.3 | ecosystem: Environmental > Terrestrial > Soil > Wetlands | place: USA... | reverse complement strand
TGCAGATCACGTACACGGCCGCGTGGCGGGCCGGCGCGGTGATCACGCCGCTGATCTTCCTGGTCAGCGAAGATGAGCTACGTCATGCGCTGGTGAACTCGGGCGCGGTCGGGGTGGTGACCACGGCAGAGTTCCTGCCGAAGGTGCACGCCGCGGTGGCGGGGGCGCCAGAGGTCAAGTTCGTCGTGTGTGTGGACGCGCCCGCCGACGCCGGGCCGGGCGTGCACGACTTCGCGGCGGTAGCGTCCGCGGCACCGGGATCGATCGTGACCAGGTCCGGTTCCGACCTCGCGGCCCTGCTGTACACCGGCGGAACCACCGGACGGTCCAAGGGCGTGCCGCTGACCCACGCGAACCTGAACTGGTGCGGGGAAACCCTCGAAAAGCAGTCCGCTACGGTAGAACTGAACTCGCACCTGATCCCGCTTCCGCTGGCGCACGCGTACGGGCTGCTCGTCCTCTGCGTGGGCCTGCACCGGGCCGATCCCAGCCAGATGTTCCTGATGCGCTGGTTCAATCCGGCCGGCTGGGTCGAACTGGCGGCCGAGCACCGGATCGAGGCCAGCGCGCTGGTCCCGTCGATGATCGCGATGCTGCTCACGCAGCCACTGGAGTCCTACGACCTGTCCGCGCTCACCGCCGTGTCCTCCGGCGCGGCGCCGCTGCCCGCCGAGGTCAGACGGCAGTTCCAGGAACGCGTGCCGAGCGCCACGATCTACGAGGGATACGGCTGCACCGAGTCGGCGACGATCATCTCCGCGAATTCGCCCGACCACGCCCGGCCGGGCAGCGTGGGCCTGCCGGTATCCGGCTGCGAGGTGACCATCCAGTCTGAGTCCGGCGCCGCACTCGGCCCCGGTGAGGACGGCGAGATCTGCGTGCGCTCGCCCGGCGTGATGTCCGGGTACTGGAACACGCCGGACACGTCGCAGGTCCTGGACGGCCGCTGGCTGCACACCGGTGACATCGGGCACCTGGATGAGGACGGCTACCTGTACGTGGTGGACAGGAAGAAGGACCTGATCCTGCGCGGCGGGTTCAACGTCTTCCCCCGTGACATCGAGGACGTTCTCGTCACTCATCCCGCGGTGGCACAGGCCGGCGTCGTCGGCCGACCGGATGACCGGCTGGGCGAGGAGATCGTCGCGTTCGTCGCGCTGATGCCGGGCTCTTCGGTGACTGAACCGGAACTCGTGGCCTACGCGAAGGAACGCCTGTCGGCGGCCAAGTACCCGCGCGATGTGCGAATCGTGCCGGCGGTGCCGCTGACCAGCGTCGGCAAGCTAGACCGCAAGAAGCTGCGTGGCTGGGTGACAGCCGCCGGCTAAACCCGGGGACGACGCGAATCCAGGAACGCCAGCAGGTGGTCGTTGAAGGCCCGTGGCCGCTCAAGGTTGGGCAGGTGGCCGGTGTCATTCAGCAGGACGACCTCCGGATCACGGAGGCAGCCGACGAGTTCGCTGGTGACCTCGGCGGTCGAGTAGGAGTCGCTGTCGCCCGTGCACACGTAGGAGCTGGTGCCCAGCGAGCGGAGGACCGGCCGGTAGTCGGGGCGCTGTGCCCGGCCGCGCAGCGCGGCGGCGGCGCCCAGCCGGTTCGTAGCCAGCATCATGTCCGTGACCCGCGCGGTGAGTGCCTCGCCGGGATGCGGGCCGAACAAGCGCGGGCCCATGATCTCCGCGATCGGTCCCATCCCTTGCTCCTCGGCGGTCCGCGCCATGTCCAGCCGCGCGGCCGCGTCTTGCGGTGACGGCGGCTGGGCGGTGGTGGCGATGAAGCACAGCGCCCACCAGCGATCTGGTTCGGCGGCGGCTAGCTCCATCATGACCAGGCCGCCCATGCTGAGCCCGGCGACCGCGGCCGTCTCTACGCCGAGGCGGCCGATCAGGCCGCGGACGTCGGCGGCGAGCTGGGCCATGGTCACCACGCCAGGAGTGACCGGGCTCTCCCCGTAACCGCGCAGGTCCGGGACGATCACCCGGTACCGGTCACGGAGCGCGGCCAGCTGGGGCGCCCACATGCTCCGGTTGAACGGGTGCCCATGGATGAGGACGACGGCCGGGCCGCTCCCGGCGTCGTCGAAGACAAGGTCGGCTGAGGTCACGGGCCTCATCGTAGCCAGCCATCTCAGGTGTTACAGCGAGTGGATGATCCAGATGTTGGGCTCCCAGTAGTCACCGGTGTCGTTCTCGCGGTCGATGTGCACGGTGGTCAGGCCGGCCGGAAAGACGTAGTCGCCGGTCTCCGGGAACGGCATGTCCGTCCACCGCTCCCAATCCTCCACGGTGCCGCTGATGTGCAGCGAGCGCGGGATGACCGGGCCGATGCGCGCGCCCAGCCCGGTGTGCACCCGAACCCATGGATCGAAGGGGGTGCCGTCAGCGCGGGTCCACCGGGCGTACCGCTCGATCGGGATCGTCGGATAGCGATCCTTGCGGCTGGGCCGGACCGGGGCGATCAGGTGCGGCAGCCCCGCCTCGCGGGCCATGGACGCCATCGCCCGCAAGATCACCGGAGACAGCCGCCTGCCTTGGTGCCGGGGCGGGATCTCGGCGGCCAGGGCGCTGACGGCGGTCGGCTGCCCACCTTGGGCCTCCAGCTCGAACGCGGCGGCCACCGTCACGTCGATGCCGGGGCCGAGGTTCTCATCGGTGCCGTCCCACGCGACGGGGATCGTGTGTCCCTCAGCCAGCACCTGCTGGTCCTCCCGGTCGTAGAGGACGAACTGCCAGTCCGGGAAGTCGTCGTAGAGCCGGCTCCAGTACTTGTTGATCTCGGCACCGTGCGTGTTGTACTCGGGCCAGACCTCGGCCGTGAGTCCCTCAAGCCCGGTCCACAGCTCGGGCCGCTCGCTGTACCGGATGACGTCAGGATTCACGGTGGTCCCGGTTCATATGCGGAATGTAACACTGTGCCCAGAAGGAGCACCACTGCCTTTTCTGATAAAAGAATCCTGCCTTTCACCTCACCGAAGCTGAGCCGGGTGCCATCGGCGGCCGGCGCGGTCGCGCTGATCGTAACCTCGTCGCCGTCCTCAAGAAAGGTGCGAGCCGAGCCATCCGGCAAAGCAAACGGCCGGGTGCCATTCCAGCTCAGCTCCAGCAGGCAGCCGAGCTGGCCGGGCACGGGCCCGCTGACCGTGCCGGAGGCATAGAAGTCCCCGGTCCGCACCGAAGCGCCGTTGACGGTCATGTGCGCCAGCATCTGAGCCGGGGTCCAGTACATGCTGGTGAACGACGGCGTGCTGATCACGTGCCCGTTGAGGCGGATCTCCAGCGCCAGGTCAAACCCGCCCAGGCCGGTGTCCTTCAGGTACGGCAACGGCTCGGGGTCCTGCGGACCAGGGGCGGTCCGGGCGGCCGACAGCGCGGACAAGGGCACGATCCACGGTGAGACCGACGTGCCGAACGACTTGCCGAGGAACGGGCCGAGCGGAACGGACTCCCAGGACTGCAGGTCCCGCGAGGACCAGTCGTTGACCAGGAACACGCCGAATACGCGTTCCTCGAAGTCGTCAACGGTCAGGGCCGACCCCAGAGCCGACCCGGTGCCGATGACGAAGCCGACCTCGGCCTCGAAGTCCATTCGCGTCGACGGCCCGTACGAAGGCGCCGCATCGGGAGAGAGCTTGCGCTGGCCGTGCGGCCGCTTGATGCCGGTGCCCGACACGACAACCGTGCCCGACCTGCCGTGATAACCGATCGGCAGGTGTTTCCAGTTGGGAGTGAGCGGCGGGGCACCAGGGCGGAAGATCTGCCCGACGTTGCTCGCGTGATACTCGCTCGCGTAGAAGTCCACGTAGTCACCCGGCTCGAACGGCAGGTGCAAGATGACCCCGGAAATGTCGTGCAGCGGAGCCGGACCAGACTGGAGCACCTCGGTGACGTGCTGGCGTACTCGAGACCACGCCGCATGGCCTTGTGCCATGAAGGCGTTCAGGCTGGGCTCGGCAAAGACCGGGTCGCCGAGGGCGGCGGCCAGGTCGAGGACCTGGTCGCCGAAGCGCACCCCGCACCGGAGGCTCGTGCCGGGCGTAGAGAAGACCCCGTAGGGCAAGTTGGCAAGGCCATAACCTGTCAACGTTGATCAACTCCAGAGCGACCAGGCCGGCGACCCGCGGCCATCGTTACCTGTTACCTGTTGCCGTTGCCGTTGAAGTGCCGGACCGTCTCGCCGACGTAGATCTGGCGCGGCCGCGCGATCTTCTGCTCCGGGTCGGCGGCACACTCCTGCCACTGGGCGAGCCAGCCTGGCATGCGGCCGATCGCGAACAGCACCGGGAACATCGCCACGGGAAAGCCCATCGCCTGGTAGATGATGCCCGAGTAGAAGTCCACGTTCGGGTACAGCTTGTGGCTGATGAAGTAATCGTCCTGCAGGGCGATCCGCTCCAGTTCCAGGGCGATGTCCAGCAGCTGGTTACGGCCGGTGACCTCGAAGACCTCGTCCGCGACTTCCTTGATGATCTTCGCGCGCGGGTCGAAGTTCTTGTACACGCGATGGCCGAAACCCATCAGCCGCAGTTCGCCGCGCTTTACCCGCTCGATGTAGGAAGGCACGTTCTGGACCGAGCCGATGTCGCGCAGCATCCGCAGCACCTGCTCGTTGGCACCGCCATGCAGCGGGCCGTACAAGGCGGCCGCAGCGGCCGCAGCGGCGCTGTACGGGTCGACCTGGGAACTCGATACCGCTCGCATGGCGTTGGTGGAGCAGTTCTGCTCGTGGTCGGCGTGCAATATGAACAGCACGTCCAAGGCGTGCTCGAGAACCGGCTTGGGGTGATAACGAGGTTCGGACATCTTGTCCATCATGTTGAGGAAATTACCGGCGTACGACAGCTCGTCGTCGGGATACGCGTACGGCAGGCCCCGCGCGTGCCGGTAGGCGAACGCTGCCAGCGTCGGCATCTTGGCGATCAGCCTGACGATCTCCTTGTGCTGCACGTCATGGTCACGGACCTGGGACGCCTCCGGATAGAACGTGGACAATGCGGCGACCGTGCTGACCAGGATGCCCATCGGGTGCGCGTCGTGATGGAAACCGTCGATGAACTTCTTCACGTTCTCGTGCACGTAGGTGTGGTGCATGATCTCGTAGGTCCAGGCCTCGGACTGTTTCTTGTCCGGCAGATCACCGTTGAGCAGGAGGTACGCGACGTCGAGGAAGGTCGACTCGCGGGCCAGTTCCTCGATCGGGTAGCCGCGGTAGCGCAGGATCCCCTGATCGCCGTCGATGAAGGTGATCGCGCTCTTGCAGCTCGCGGTGTTCATGAACGCGGGGTCATAGGAAAGCAGCCCGAAGTCGTCATCAGACGTCTTGATCTGCCGCAGGTCGGTGGCTCGGATGGCGCCATCGACGATCGGAAGTTCATAGCTGCGGCCGGTTCGTGAATCGGTTACCCGCAGCACGTCAGTCGTGGTCATGTCTAGACCATAGGCCTGTCGCATCCGTGCCTCCAGTCCTACCCCTGCCCATCTGATCGTGATCGTCGTCACCCGGCCCGGCCCCCGCACCGCTGACCACTGATTCCACTTGAGACACCGTGACGGCGTGACGGCGTGACGGCGTGACGGCGTGACGGCGTGTAATACGGGTGCCGGAGCAGATAAATCCGTTCCGTCGAGGGTATAGGCAACGCCATGGATGAACCGGGCATCGATTACCAGCGGCTGTATGAGTACCGGCTGCGTGGCGTCAATCAGGCAGCCCGCCAGGCTGTATGGGCGGAAATCGCCACATATCTATACTGGCGGATGGACGCACCCGCCCGGGTGCTTGACGTGGGCGCGGGCAGAGGCGAGTTCATCAACGCGGTGCCCGTGAACGAGCGATGGGCCCTGGACGTGCTCGACTACGACGGGTACCGGGATGATGCCGTCAAGACGGTGGCGGGCGGGATCCTGGAGGCCGAACTGCCGCGTGGATACTTCGACGGTGTCCTCGTGTCGAACATGCTGGAGCACCTACCCGCACAAGAGCTGGTGGGCAACGTCCTGGCCAGGATCAGGGAGTCCATGTCACCGGGGGGCTGCCTGGCGGTGATGGGCCCCAACTACCGGTACTGTGCACGGGAGTACTTTGACTGCGCCGACCACACGCTCGCCCTGACCCATGTCGCGATTACTGAGCATCTGCACGCGGCCGGATTCAGGCTCAGGGCGGTGGTGCCCAGGTTCCTCCCGTACTCGTTCCGCGGCAGGCTCCCGGCCTCCGCCGCGCTGACCCGGATGTACCTGCGGCACCCGCCGCTATGGCGGATGGCCGGCAAGCAGTACCTGGTGACAGGCACCTGCTAGGCCGAACCTAGGGTTCATCTGTGGCGCCATCGGCTAGGAGCACGCAGCCGGTCAGCAGGCCCCCGGGGTCGCGTGCGCCGCGGACTCCTGGGTTCGGGGTCCGCGGCGCACGGTCACGCGGTCAGCTCGCCGGGAGTGCGGGCCGGCTGTTCGCCGGGTACCGGCGCGAAGCCGCGGTGACACGCCTGCCCGTTATGGTCAGCAGGCGCCGTCATCGTCCCAGGCGCCATTGACGCCACCGGGCACCTCGTCGTAGTTCCACTGGTTCGCGGTCCAGTTGTCGCCGTTGTAAGAGACCTGGTTGCCGGATACGTACGCGACGTCATTGACCCATGCGGACGCGCAACCGCCGCCCGACGTGGTGGTCGGTGTCGGCGTGGGCGTGGGCGTCGGGGTCGGCGAGCCGCCGGTTCCGCCTCCGCCTCCGGTGGTGAATGGCTGGAATAGCGTGGTGAACTCACCGTTGTTCTGGCTAATCCCGCTGCATGTGGACGAAGCCGACGTATCACCTGGGCAACCGTCGTTGTCGCGCCCCTCGGACCAGAAGGACAACAGGGCGATGCCCCGCTGCGCGGCGTAGGACTCGACGGTGGAGGCGTCGGCGAGCGTGAATATCTCACCGGACGTGTCGTTCTGCCCGATCATGGGGGTGTTGCCGAGCATCGCGTACGCGGCGGAGGAGGAGATGCCGTACAGGCTTTCCAGCTGGCTGGCCGTCGCGTCGAGCGCCTCGTTCGACGCGGTGCCCATTTCGGTCCCAGAGGTGCCGTAGTCCATGGTCATGATGTTGACGATGTTCGGAGTGAAACCGGCCGAGAGCGACGTCGACAGGACGCCGAGGCCGCCGCCGCTGTAGGTGGTCAGCCCGGTGGGCAACACGGGGATCGTGTAGGAGATCGTCAGCGACTTGCCGTTCGAGCTGGCCCAGGACCTTACCTGAGTGAGTGCCTGCGCGGTGAGCGTGATGTCCGCGGAGTTGGATTGCTCGTTGGACTCGATATCGAAGTCGAGATGCGTCACGTTGAACGTGGTGACCACCGACTCGACCTGCGCGGCCATGGCACTGGTCGACGAGCACTGGGCGCCGAGGTCGGTGCCGTCGGTATCCACGGTGTATCCGCCGAAGGAGATGCTCACGTCGCCGCCCTCGGACTGCAGCGCGGAGACCTGCGATTGCCAGCTCGACTGGTTCGGCAGCGACCACTGGCAGCCCGAACCATCGACGAAGGCGAGCATGAAGTACTTGGTACCGTAATCGGCGGCGACGGTGGTCAGCGTGGTGTTGCTCAGGCCGGTGTCCACGTACGGCGCGAAGACATGCGCAGGCCAACTGGTCGCCGCGTGAGCCGACGGTGCACCTGCCAGGCTGTAGCCGACCGCGGCCAAGCTCGCGACACCGAGGATCGCCGCGGTAGAGGTGCTGATCAGGGCCTTTCGATGGCGCGAGCCATGTCTGGCCGTACCGGATAGGGGTGGACGGACAGGGGCAGAGCAATTGCGGCGAGGGGTCGGATGCGAGGCTCGGAACACCAGGGAGACCGCCTTTCACGGAGGTGACAGGCCGGGGTGCTCCCACCTTCCGCCGCACGGAAGAATCCCAATCCCGGGTAACTTATAGGAAAGTTTCTTATAAGCAAGAAACTTACCTTGGCATTTGTGGCGGTGTCAATACTCAGTGTGCTGGGCTTCAGAAGGGCGGTGCTGGGCTCAGAAGGGCGGTGCTGGGCTCAGAAGAGCGGTGCTGGGCTCAGAAGAGCGGTGCTGGGCTCAGAAGAGCGTTGGCGGTCCGGCAGGCACCTGCTCCGGGAGCGTCTCAATCTCCGGCACCCGGGCTCGCACGTCGTCGTGAAACCGGCGTGCCAGTTCGAGCGCATCGACGTTGTCAGGCGTGTGGATGAACACGGTCGGGGAACGCCCCTCCCGCAGCCAGCCGGCCACCGTGCCGAGCCAGGGCTCCCATCCCGCGACCGTGCGCGCGACATCATCCCGGCCGATGTAGCGGACAACGGGATGGGACGTGAGGGCACGCGAGCGCCGGGGCACGCGCGGCTTCCTGGTCCACGCCTCTCGCTCCGCGTCGCTTACCGGCGGGCCGTCGAACAGGACGGTGGTGTCGAAGGTCACCCACTCTGCGCCGACGCTAGCCAGGGCTTTCTCCAGTTCCTGCTCCGATCGCGCATCCTCGAAGAACGCCCGGTGCCGGACCTCGGCGCAATACCGGTGCTCGCAGGGGAGACGGCTCAGGAAACCGGTGAGGGCATCAAGGTCGGCGGGGCCGAAGGACGGCGGAAGCTGAATCCAGAGCGCATGGGCGCGCGAGCCAAGCGGCTCGATCGCGTCCAGGAAGGCACGGAGCGGAGCGCCCGCATCGGCGAGACGAAGCTCATGGGTGATCGGCTTGGGCAGCTTGAGTACGAACCGGAAGTCCGGGGAGGTCTGCTCCGCCCACGACCTCACCGTGTCCGCGGCCGGCGTCGCGTAGAAGGTCGTATTGCCCTCGACAGCGTTGCACCAGGTCGCGTACGCGCTGAGGCGGTTACGCGGTGACAGCAGCGACGGCAGGTAACGCCCCTGCCAGGGTGCGTACGTCCACATCGCGCATCCGACGTGGAGCTTCATGGCCCCAGGGTACTGGCGGTCAACCGACGCACAGGCAGAAGGGGTGTCCCGCCGGATCGAGGAAGACGCGGAAGGTCTTTCCCGGCTGGTACTCGTGCTTGACCGCACCGATCTCGATCACCGCTCTACGTCCGGAATACGGTGTCACCGGGGGCGGATCCGGCGCCAACGGGGCGATCCGGCGGGACGCACACCATACCCTCGCTGAAGCCCGCCGAGCCGATCCCGAAGGCGGCATTGAAGCGGTCGAGGTTCACCAGCGTCAGCAGCGCGGTGATCTCCACTAGCTGACGTTCGTCGAAGTATGTCCGCGCCCGCGCGAACAGTTCGTCGGTGACCTCGACCGGTGTGCGCATCACTGCCACCGCGTAATCAAGCGCCGTCTTCTCGCGATCGGTGAACAGCTCGCTGGACTGGTAGCGCGCCAAGGCGAGGAGTTCTTCGTCGGAGAACCCGGAGTTGCGGCATATCTGCGAGCCGAGATCCACGCAGTACTCGCATCCGATCATCTGCGCGCCCTTGAGCTCGACCAGGTTCCTGATCCGCTCATCGACTGTCTTGCCCTTGCGGACCGCCTGATTGAACCTGCCCATGCCGATCATCATCTTCGGCTGGTGGGCCCAGATCTCGATCGGTTCTATCCCGGTTCCAGTCTGCGGGTCACGGCCGGTCATCTTCCTCATCATCCTGGGCCCGAACCGGTAAACGAGCTTGACGACGAGGCCGGCCTGGGACTTTGATACACCCTCGATACGTGCCATCGGGCACCTCCTGTCGTAGCGAGTGTTACCCGCATGACGCGGGACTACAGGGAAATGTGACATGCGCCGGCAATCCGGAAGAGGAAGGGGAAGGGAGGCCCAGTGCGGGCTTTGGTGATGGATCGTATCCGCGGCCCGCTGCAGGTGCGGGAAGTGCCTGACCCCGTCCCGCCCGCCGGTGGTGTCGTGGTGCGGGTCCGCGCGACCGGGCTATGCCGCAGCGACTGGCACGCCTGGGCTGGCCACGAGGACATAAAGCTGCCGCATGTACCGGGTCATGAGCTGGCCGGCGTGATCGCGGCGGTCGGAACCGGGGTGGAGAAATGGTCGGCGGGCGACCGGGTCACGGTACCGTTCACCTGCGGCTGCGGCAGGTGCGACTGGTGCCTGTCCGGTAACGCTCAGGTGTGCCCCGCCCAGGAGCAGCCCGGCTTCACGCACTGGGGCTCGTTCGCGCAGTACGTAGCTCTGCACGCCGCCGACGCCAACCTGGTCGCGATCCCCGCTGCGGTCTCGTCCGCGGCCGCCGCCGCGCTGGGCTGCCGCTTCGCGACCGCCTACCGCGCGCTGGCTGGCCGCGCCCGGCTGGCCGAGGGCGAGTGGGTGACCGTGATCGGAGCGGGCGGCGTAGGGCTGAGCGCGGTGATGATCGCCAGGGCCTTCGGCGCCAGGGTGATCGCCGTCGACCGCAACGCCGTCGCCCTGCGGGCGGCGCGGACGCTCGGTGCCAGCCACGTCCTGACCAGCGACGGCATAGCCGAGGGCATGATCCCCGCTCGTGTGCACGAGATCACCGGCGGCGGCAGCCACGTCGCCATTGACGCGATCGGCAGCGAGCAAGCGTGCACGGACTCGATCATGAGCCTGCGCCGCCGCGGCCGGCACGTGCAGGTGGGGCTGCTCCCCCCGGTTACCGGCCACCCGCGCCTGCCCATGGCCCGGGTCATCGCCTGGGAGCTGGACTTGCTCGGCAGCCACGGCATGGCCGCGGCGGACTATCCCGCCATGCTCGCGCTCATCCGGGACGGCGATCTGCGCCCGCAGCAGCTGATCGAACGTGTCGTCAGCCTAGATGAGGCAGCGGACCTGCTGCCGCGACTCGATCATGCCCGGCCGTCCGGGATGACGATGATCGATCCGCAGCGCGGATGAGTTCTCCGGCTCGCTGAGGCCAGGACAGGGCAGGTGTCACGCCGGCATGCCCGGTCACTACCGCGTGCCCGGTCACTACCGCGTGCCCGGTCACTACCGCGTGCCCGGTCACTACCGCGTGCCCGGTCACTAGCGGTCTCGGTTCAGGCCGGCCAGGGCGAGCCGGTCGTCCATCTCGCCGGCCAGCTGGTCGAGTTGCGTTCCCCTGCCGCCGCTGACCGCTTCCTGCTTGGCATCGAACAGGCGGACCCACAGGCCAGCTGCCCAGGCATGCTCGGTCTGCGGGCCGGTCCAGTCAACACCCGCCGCGGCCTGGTAGCAGGCGAGGAAGTCAGCGCTCTGCTCCACGGTCGCGGGCCTAGGGAATTTCGTGCCTTTGGGCCAGACGGCGGCCGCGAGCCCGGCGATCGCGACTTCCGGCTGCGCGATCACGCTGTCCCAGTCGTGGACGGCCAGGATGCGATCACCTGTCCAGCGCATGTTCTGGGACTCCCAGTCGCCGTGACCGACCCGCGGCGGATCACAGCAGGCGCTCAAGCGCCGGCGGACCCGGGCCGCCGCCCGGTCGACCCAGTCCGGGCCCGGGGACCGGTTAAGGTCCCGCCCCATCTCATCGAGTTCTGGCCATACCCGTGCCCCCTGGTGGTCCCAGCCCGCCCACGGCACGGACGGTTTCAGGGAAGGAACGACGGCGACGCTCGGGGCCGAGGCGATGAGCCGGGCCAGCAGTCCAGCGTACGGCGCCGCCCCACGGTGCGGCGATAGCTCGTCGCCGCCCGGCAGGCAGGTCTCGGCGGTGACCGCGAACCTGCCCACAGTCGCGGGACCGGCCAGCGGCAGCGGGCACGGGAACCCGGTCGCGGCGAGGCTGGCCTGCACCACCGTGCAGCCGGCGATCCGCGGCTCGGATGGCCTGACCTTGACGACCGCATGCCGGCCATCCGTAAGCTCGGCACCGATGACCTGGGAAATATAACCCGCTCGGAACAGCACACGGGCCACGTGTGCCCCGAGCGATCGATCGCACCAGTCAGAAACCGCGGTGTCATCCAGCACAGCAGTAGTCTGCCGGACCGGGGGAACACGCCTGGATAAGGCCTAGACTGCGCGTGTGAAGCGCGCGATCGATGTAGCGCCGTTTGGCGAACTGGCCGATCCGCGGGTCCTAGCCGGGCTCGCGATCGCCGCCGAGGATAATGGCTGGGACGGATTCTTCCTCTGGGACCACATCGCCTACCGCGCGCCGGTACGTGCCGTCGCCGATCCGTGGATCTCACTCGCGGCGGTGGCGTGCGCGACGAGCCGCCTGCGGATCGGGCCGATGGTCACGCCGCTGTCGCGGCGGCGTGTGCACAAGGTGGCCAGGGAGACAGCTTCCCTGGACCTGCTGAGTTCGGGCCGCCTGACCCTCGGGGTCGGGCTGGGCAGCGCGCGCAACGATGAACTTGAGCCGTTCGGCGAGGTCACCGATCCGCGTGAGCGGGCCCGGCTGCTCGATCAGGGCCTTGAGGACCTGGTCAGGTACTGGGCCGGAGACTTCCAACCGGGCCCGGTGCAACGGCCAAGGATCCCGGTATGGGTGGCCGGTGAATGGCCGCACCGGCGGCCCGTGCGCCGGGCGCTGCGGTTCGATGGCCTGTTCATGATCGGGCAGCCCGGCCCTGACGCGCTTGCCGAGGTGGTCGGCGAGATCCGCGAGGCACGCCCCGCGACCGAGCCGTTCGACGTAATCGTGGAACTTGCGCCGGACGAGGACCTGAAGCCATGGGAGCAGGCCGGCGCGACCTGGGCCGTGACCGATTTCGGCATACAGCCGACCCAAGCCGAAGTACGAACGGTCATCGACGCCGGCCCGGCCTGATCCGCGGCACGTCAACATGCTGCCGTAGTGGCGTATGGGACTACTGGTGCGGACGGGTTCCGGTGCGGACGGGTTCCGGTGCGGACGGGTTCCGGTGCGGACGGGGTTCTGGTGCTCGGATGCCGATTGGTCCGGTCCCGATTTAACAGGCTCTGGCACACGTTACGGGGAGACCGGTTGCCAACCCGGTCCGCCCGAAGGGTGCACCTGTGCTATCTCACTGGCTGCGGCTGTTAATCGAATGAGCGTGTGTAGTTGTACCCCCATAGGGCTCAGGCGCACATTTCGGGATGATAATGCTCCCGCGACAAGTTGATCACGCAGCCACCGCCGACCGACAGCCGCCGTACCGGGGCAGAACGGACGCCCAGCGGCCGTTTCCGATTACCGTGTGTACTTACACCCCCGATGAGGGGTGTAAGTACACACGATCATCCGTATGACCTCTCCTGGCGGTACCAGATGCGGTCAATCCGCGCGGCGGGCCCGGCGGCCTCTTGTAGTTACCATCCCGTTATTTGAACCAGAGCCCCCATAGGGGGTACAACTACACACGCTAGCTGGAGTCGCTGGCCACGCGGGTGTTATGTCCCGTTCCGGCCGTTCACCGGGCCTGCGGTGTCCGTATCATCGGAGACGACGTCCCACGTTGCTGCCACTCATGCCTCTTATGTCGGGTCATACCCGATATGCGGGGCGGGGCCCCGGCGGGGCGGGCGGGGCGGGCCAGGCCGGGCGGGGCGGGCCAGGCGGGGCGGGCCGGGGGCGGGGCGGACCGGGCTTGCTACAGGACGGCGCGGACGCGGCGCAGGACCTCGTCGCGACCTAGCGCGGCGGCCACCTGGGCCAGGTCCGGGCTTTGCGTGGTGCCGGTGAGCAGCACGCGGATGACCTGGGAGGCTTCGCGGATCGAGCCGGGGTAGGCGGACGGATCCTGCTTGTACGCCTTCTGGTTCGGGGCGAAACCCAGCCGTGCGGCCAGGTCACGGATCTGGCCGAACCATTGCGCGTCCGGGCCGGGCTCGGCGTACCCGTCGGCGAACCCGGAAGCCAGCGCCTTCACCAGATCCGGGGCCAAGCCGCCGAACCTCGGGTCGTCCGCGTCGGTGACGAGATTGAAGACCGCGGCGAAGAAATATCCATAAACCGGACGGAATTCGCTCCACTTGCGCAGGTCCTTACGCTGGTTCAGCTGGCCTTCCCGCTCGATAGACAGCGCCCTGAGCGTCAGCGGCTGCTCGGCTGAGACGACCGAGGCGAGCTCGGGGTCGTGGGTGTCCGCCCAGGTGACGTACCGGTCGGCGATCTGCTCGCCGGTGAGGGTGGCGACGTAGTCGCCGCTGATGTCGTCAAGCTTGATCATGTCGATCAACGGGCCGGCCGTGCCGCAGTCGGCCAGCCGGATCGGCGTCGAGAGCGCCTCCGCTAGCGGCATCTCGGCAAGCCGCCCGTTCGCCAGTCCGCGCAGGTAGTACTGCACGGCCTCGTGCGGGTAGCCCTGCTCGATGTAGTAGCCGACGGAGGACTCGGGATCGTGCCGCTTGGACAGCTTGCGGCGGCTGCCGCCGACCTGCTTCATCAGCGGCGCGACGTGCGCGTACGGGATGCGCGCGAAGCCGAGCGCGTCGAACAGCTGATGGTGCAGCGGCACCGAGGACAGCCACTCCTCGGCGCGGATGACCGGGCTGATCCGCATCAGATGATCATCGACGGCATGCGCCAGGTGATAGGTAGGCAGCCGGGGCTCGGTGCTCTTGAGGATCACCACGTCGTTGCGGTTGTCGTCCGCGGTCAGCTCGCCGCGGATGAGGTCAGTGAACGTCACCCGCACACCCGTCGCACCCGGGGAGCGGAACCGGACCACGTACGGCTCCCCCGCGTCCAGCCTGGCGGCCACCTGCGCGGGCGACGCGTCCCGCCAGATCGCCCACGTGCCGTAGTAGCCGGGCAGCGCACCTGCCGCCTTCTGCCGTGCGGCGATGCCGGCCAGGTCGTCCTTGGTGGCGAAGCACAGGTATGCCTTGTCCTGGCGGAGCAGGTCCCTGACGTAGGTCAGGTAGATCTCCTGGCGAGCCGACTGGGTGTACGGGCCATAGCGGCCGGTCAGCTCATCCTCGTCCGGGCTGATGTCGAAGTAAGCGAATCCCTCGGCGAACTGCTCGGCCGCTCCCTCGACCGTGCGCGCCTGGTCGGTGTCCTCAAGCCGGACCAGGTACCTGCCGCCGGAATGCCTGGCCAGGTCGGCGTTGATCATCGCCGTGTACACCCCGCCGATGTGCAGGAATCCTGTCGGGCTCGGCGCGAACCGGGTAACGGCGGCCCCTTCCGGCAGGTCGCGCGGCGGGTACCGGCGCTCCCAGTGCTCCGGCTCGCGCAGGTCCGGCGGGAACAGGGAGTCGATGACGCTCTGGCTCAGCATGATTCAGGAGCGTACCCTGCAGACGGCGCGGGACAGGCGATCGGCCGCATCGGCGAGCTCCGGCAGGTCGAGGAACGAGTAGGCCAGCCGCGCATACTGGTGACCGTCATCGCCATCGGGAAAAAACCGGGGACCGGGAACGAACGAAACGCCGTACCGCTCCGCGACCGGAAGCAGGTCTTCCGACAGAACGCCGTCGGGCAACCGCGCCCATAGGAACCATCCGCCGGCCGGGAGTTCGGCCTGAAGACCGCGCAGCGCACCGGCCAGGACATCCCGCCGCTCCCGGTACGCCGCGCGCAGGCCGTCGACGTGCCGCGCGAACGCTCCCGACGCGCAGAAGGCCGCCATCGCCAGCGCGGTCGCGTGGTTCACGCCGCCGCCGCTATCCACGTAGCCGAGACCGGCCAGCCGCGTGAGCAGAGCAGGCGACGCGTTGATCCAGCCCAGCCGGAGCCCCGGCGCGACGGTCTTGGCGAACGAGCCGATACGGACGACTTCGGTGCCGGAGGCCAGGTCCCACAGCGAGACCGGAGCCGGGCCGTCGTAGAAGAGCTCGCGGTAGGTGTCGTCCTCGACGATCGTCACGCCGGTGCGCCGCGCCACCTCCACCAGGTAGTGGCGGCGGCCGCCGGGGACGCTGGCCCCGGTCGGGTTGCCGAACGTGGGCACCAGATACATCATCGGTACGCGATGCCCGCTGGCCCGCAACGAGGCGATGCAACCATCGAGATCCGGCGGGGCTGCGACGAGCTGCACGCCCCGGTCCCGCAGGATCCGCAGCGCGAAATGGTAGGTGGGGGCGTCGACGAGGACGGTGTCCCCCGGTTCGGCGAGCAAGTCCGTGATCAGGGCGAGAGCGTGCGAAGCACCTGCCGTTATGAAAAATCCGCTCGTCTTCAGGTGATCGGACAGCCACTCGATCAACGGCCCCGGGCCTGCTTCGGTGCCGTAGGTCAGCGCCTGCCAGCCGTATGTGCGCGCGCTCTCCCGTGTGGCGGCCAGCCATGGTTCGACCGGAAGCAGCGCCGGGCTGGGATGGCCGCAGCCTAGATCGAGAATGCCCGGGCGCTCGGCGAACTGAATGATCGGCAACATGGCAGCCGATTGTCGCAGACCAGACGAGCACCCGGACTATGCCCGCCGCGTTACCGCCTATGCGGCCGTCGCGTGCTCGTGGTCGTGCTCGGCGGCCGCGCGGTACGCGGCGGCCAGTTCCACCAGGGTCGCGTCGTGGTGGCGCTCCTGCGGCCAGTTACTCGCGACCGCATAGGCCAGCAGCACGGTCAGCGCGGCGCCGACACCGATGACAGTCCAGAACAGCGTCCAGAAATCCGCGGTAAAGGTAAGCATTGTGCCCTCGTCCCCTTTTCATTCCGGCTCTCTGCGAGCCCTTCAGAAAAGTTAACGGTGTTTACTGCCCACCTACTCCCGGACCGGAATGTGTTGTAGGTCACATTTGGATCACTCGCGCACTCGCTCGCGCACTCGCTCGCACAAGAGCGCGGACCGGACCAGCGAGGCTGGGCCCGGTCCGCGCTCTGATAGATGGCTAACGCTTGTCGGCAACCGCTGCCGCGATGCCGGACTTGCCGGACTTGCCGACCGTGATCGAGCCGACGACAGGCAGCGACGACGACGCTTTGCAGGTCAGCGTCGCCTTGCCGAGGAGGCTGTTGGTCAGCGAGATGGTGAGAACCTTGCCCGCGGTGAGCTTCACCGTTCCCGACTTGGGCAGCTTTACTTTGCCAGCCAGGTCTACCTTCAGGCTGCCGGAGTTGCCCTTGGCGAGGTAGGCCTTCAGGTCGACCGTGCCCTTCTGCGCACCCGACTCGGTCATCGACCACTTCACCGTGACGTCGGTGATCGTGACGGCCGGGAGATTGGAGGGCACGAGCACCACGCCGATCTTGGCCGTCCCGCCCGGCGTCACCTTCCCGGCGACGCTGAACGTGAGCTTGGTCTTGATGGCCGTCTTGCCGAGCACCGGTATCTGGCAGGTGTACTTCGCGGTTGATACCGAGGCGGCGTTCGCCGTGGTACCGCCGAGGACCAGAGCGGTCCCCGCGATGACCGTTGCCGCCATGGCGGCGGCGAGTCTCGCGGCGGAGCCTCTGAACATATGACGCCCTCCTTCTGCTTCGATGCGCATGATCAAAACAACTCAAAAGTGGCGTTAGATCCTGTTCTATGTCAAGGCTTCTCAGACCCCGTACTGATGCCGCCGCTCGACGAGGTGGCGCGCGTTGCGCAAGGCCAGCGCGACGATCGTCTCCATCGGATTAAGTCCTGTCGGGGTGGGGAACACGCTCGCGTCGGTAACGAACAAACCCGGACGCCCGTGAAATTCACCGAAGCTGTTCACCACCCCGCGGCGGGGGTCCCGGCTCATCCTCGCGGTGCCCATCAGGTGGATGCTGTACAGCCGCATCGACCGCTTGGGCACCGGACGGGCGAGCACGCCCTTCACCTCGCGCAGGGTGAGCGCCGGCGGCACGCCGTCGAACGGCAGCAGCACGCGCCGGGCGCCCGCCGCGAACATGACCTCGGCGGTCAGCTCGACACCGCGGAGGATGCGGGCCGCGTCGCGGTCGGTCAGGCGGTAGAACACCTGCGGGCCGGCTCCGGGCACGGTGCGGACGCGACCGGTCCCGTCGTCCTCGATCAGCGGGCCAGCGGTCACCACGTGGTTATAGCCGGCCATCAGCTCACCGAGTTCGCGGCCGTGCGCCGGCATCATCGCGGCCAGCATCGGCGGCGCGAGGTTGTTCGCGGTCACGATGATCCCGTCTGACATGAACTCGCGCACCTGGAAGGCCTGATGGACGCCATGCCAGCCGGTGACTTCCTCGTCGAAGAACGCGATCACGTTCGCGTTGGGATGCATGGCGAGGTTACGGCCGAGCTGGCCCGACGGCGACCCGATGCCGGACCGGCGCAGCAGCGCCGGGGTCTGGATCGCGCCGGCGGCCACCACGATCACGCGGGCGCGGACAGTCAGCTTCTGACCAGTCGCGAACCGGGCAAGCACGCCACTGCCCGTGATCTTCACGACCCGGCAGTCGGTGTACAGCCGCGCACCTGCCGCCAGCGCGCGGGGCACGTGCGTCACCAGCATCGACTGCTTGGCGCCGGTCGGGCAGCCGTTGTTGCAGTTGTTGGTGCCGGCGCAGTGCAGCTGGTTGCGCCGGTTGGGGACGATCTGCCAGCCGAGGACGTCGGCGCCGGCCTTCAGCAGCTCAGAGTCACGGCCGATCGTCTCCGGATCCTGCAGCGCGACGTGCAGCCGGGATTCAACGTCCTCGAAATAGGGGTCCATATCCCGCTCGGTGACGGCGTCGGCCTCTTCCGCCCACCTGGCCAGCACGCGGGCAGGCGTCCGCCAGGACATGCCGCCGTTGACGACCGTGGACCCGCCCACGCACCTGCCCTCCGCGAACAGCACCGAAGGCCACCCGAGCGTCATCCCGCCGCCGCCGTCGCGGTACAACGTGCGCAGCGCGCGGACGCTCTCGGCGGTGAACGTCCCGGTGGTGTGATAGCCGCCCTCCTCGATCATGACGACATCGATGCCCGCCCGGGCCAGCTCGGCGGCCATCGTCGCTCCGCCGGCGCCGGTGCCGACGACCACCGCGCCGCATTCGGCGTGCTGGTCGTTCGCGATATCGGCGGCCTGGATGATCGTCACCGGAGCTCGTCACCGTACCTTTCCAGGCGGCGCCGGGACACTTCGGCGATATACGGGCCAGGCTCGTAGCCGATCTCCCGCTTAGCCTCCGGCAGCTCGTAGTAGCACATCACGACGACACTCTTCAGCCGCTGTACCAGGCCGCTCCTGGCCAGCAGCGCGCGCAGGTACGCGTCGGCGGTGCCGTCGTCGAGGCGGGCGAAGCGGCGGCCGCGGGCCCGCGGGTACAGGCGCGCGCCCTGATCGACGGCGACGAGCATGGCGCGCAGGGCCCGCCTTGCGGCGGGCCGCAAGGCGGCGAGGAACTGGTCGAACTCGCGGATCGTGTCATCGGCCCTGGCCGGGGGCGGGCAGACTACCGTCACAAACCGCACCACGACGCGCCGCAGCACCTCGATCACCCGCCTCCGCCCGCTCTAATGAGCACAGACGTTATCGTGACCTGGTGACGGCCGTTGCGGAAACTCAGCAGGTACCCCCCTTTCCGCCGGGGGCAGCACCCCGGCACCTGATCGTCACCGTGTACGGGATGTACGCACGATCCGGCAGCGCTGGCCGGGCCGGCAGTGCTGGCCGATCCGGCAGTGCTGGCCGGGCCGACGAGGCCGGCCGGGGGTGGCTGTCCGTGGCGGTGCTGATCCGGCTGCTCGCCGACCTGGGGGTGGACGAGCAGGCCGTGCGTTCGGCGATATCCCGGCTCAAGCGGCGAGGAATCCTGCGGGCGCTGCGGCACGACGGTGCGGCCGGATACGAGCTGTCCGAGCCCGCACGGGCGATCCTGCGCGAGGGAGACGCGCGTATCTTCCGGCGGGAGCGCGCCACCCTGGCCGACGGGTGGCTGCTCGCCGTGTTCTCCGTGCCGGAACCGGAACGGCATCGGCGGCACGTCCTGCGCTCCGAGCTGACCAGGCTGGGATTCGGCATGGCCGCGCCCGGGGTCTGGATCGTGCCCGCCCGCCCTGGTGACGCCACCGCCGAGACGCTGCGCCGGCTCGGACTTGACGGGTACGCGGACCTGTTCCGTGCCAGGCATGTGGCGTTCGGCGACCTGGCGGTGAAGGTTCGCGAGTGGTGGGACTTCAGTGAACTTGAGCGCCTGTACGGAGAGTTCATGCGTACGCACTCATCCGCTCTCGACAGCGAGCACGACGAGCGAGCGGCGTTCGCCGGCTACATGCGGGCGCTGACCGACTGGCGGCGGCTGCCATACCTGGATCCAGGCCTGCCCGCCGAACTGCTGCCCGCCGACTGGATCGGGATCCGCGCCGCCGACCTGTTCTTCACGCTGCGGTCGCGGCTGGCCGGCCCGGCTTCGGCATATGTTCTCCGCATCATGGGCGCCACCG